>Ga0209391_10000262_pt1 | contig 23272 bp, 18 predicted proteins | sample PPLLak3March2015_FD_187246 | JGI IMG/M metagenome (GOLD analysis project Ga0209391, IMG submission 187246) | Freshwater sediment microbial communities from Prairie Pothole Lake near Jamestown, North Dakota, USA - PPLs Lake P7 Core (1) Depth... | ecosystem: Environmental > Aquatic > Freshwater >...
AACAACCAGAACGCCCTCGCACAAACGCAGACCGAACCGCTGCTCGCGGCCCCGCTGCCCGCGCCGGAGCGCATCGGCAAGTACTACGTCGTGCACGAGGTAGGCCGGGGCAGTTCCGGCATCGTCTACCTGTCGCACGATCCGTTCTACGGCCGCGACGTCGCGATCAAGCTGTATCACGCGACGGGTAACGAGGACGCCGAGAGCCGCAATGCGCGCCGCATGTTCATGGGCGAAGCGCACATGATCGGCAAGCTGCATCATCCGAACATCGTGCCGATCTACGATGCGGGTGAGGAAGACGGCCGCCGCTACGTGGTCACGGAGCACATCCACGGCGCGCGCACGCTTTCCGCTTACTGCCGACCCGGCAGCCTGCTGCCGATCGACCAGGTCGTGCAGATCGTCTACAAGTGCGCCAAGGCGCTTCACTACGCGCACTCTCGCGGCGTGGTCCATCGCGACATCAAACCGTCCAACATCCTGCTCACGCAGGACGGCGACGCGCGCATCGTCGACTTCGGCATCGCGCTGGTGTCGGACTCCGACATCTCGCGCCTCGAGGGCGTCGCGGGCAGCCCGGCGTACATGTCGCCCGAGCAGGTGCAGGGGCACGAGCTCGACGCGCGTTCCGATCTCTACTCGCTCGGCGCCGTGATGTACGAGATGCTCTGCGGGCAGCGCCCCTTCCGGGCCGGTGCGCTCGGCAAGCTGCTGCGGCAGGTCGTGCAGTCGACGCCCGAGCCGCTGCGCGAGGTGCGGCCGGAGATCCCGGAGGACCTCGAGGCCGTGGTCGTCCGCGCGCTGCAGAAGGACCCCGCCAATCGCTTCCGCAATGGCGCCGAGTTCGCCGCCGACCTCACGCGAGTGCACCAGCAGTTGCGTGTGGCGCAGTCGGGAATCGACGACGAGGAGCGTTTCGCCGTGCTGCGCAAGCTGCGCTTCTTCCACGATTTCTCGCACGTGGAGATCCGCGAGGTGATGCGCGCCGGCTGCTGGATGGAGTGCCAGGCCGGCGAGCCGGTGCTGCGTCCGGGCGACATCGACGACCGGTTCTACGTGGTCGTCTCGGGCAAGGTGCGCGTGATTCGCAACGGCGACATCGTGAGCCGCATCGAGACGGGCGGTTGCTTCGGCGAGGCGGCGTTCGCCGAGGGCTCGCGGCGCGACGCCGTCATCGAGGCGGAAGGCAGCGTGACTCTGCTCAAGGTTGCCGCGACTCTGCTCGAGCAGGCGTCGGTACCCTGCCAGCTGCGCTTCAACAAAGTGTTCCTCAGGGAACTGGTCGAGCGGCTGCAGCGGGGCAGGAAGAGCGGGTAGCGGAATAGGGGATCGGGGATAGTCGGAAGTGGCGGCTGATCGTGCGGCGGCACCTTCTTAACTATCCCCGATCCCCCATCCCCTATCCCCTCTCCTTGTCTTTCTCGATCAACGCATACGCCGAGTGATTGTGGATGGACTCGAAATTCTCTGCCTCCACGACATAGGCGCGCACCCGTTCCTCGGCATTGAGCCGGACCGCGACGTCGCGGACGATGTCCTCGACGAACTTCGGGTTGTCGTAGGCGCGCTCGGTCACGTGCTTCTCGTCGGGCCGCTTCAGGATGCCGAACAGCTCGCTCGACGCCTCCTGCTCGGCGACGTCGATCAACTCCTCGATCCACAGGTGCCCGAGCACCCGTGCCTTGATCGTGATGTGCGAGCGCTGGTTGTGGGCGCCGCGCTCTGAAATGCGCTTCGAGCACGGGCACAGGCTCGTCACCGGCACGACGACGCGGATCCACATTTCCTCGCGGCCGTCGCGGATCTCCCCGATCAGGCTGGCCTCGTAGTTCATCAGGCTCGCCACGCCCGAGACCGGCGCCGTCTTCATGACGAAGTACGGGAAGCTCATTTCGATGTGGCCCGTCGTCGCGTCGAGCCGCCGCGTCATCTCGGTGAGCATCTGCCGGAACGACTCGACCGAGACTTCGCGCTCGTGCTGGTGCAGCACCTCGACGAAGCGCGACATATGGGTGCCCTTGAAGTTGTGCGGCAGGGCGACGTACATGTTGAAATTCGCGACGGTGTGCTGCTCGCCCGCGGTGCGGTCCCGGACACGCACCGGGTGATAAATGTCCTTGATGCCGACCTTGTTGATCGGGATCCGCCGCGAATCGGCGCGGCCCTGCACGTCGTCCATCGTCTTCGGGGTCATCACGGGTCGGTCCATGGTCAGGCCGCGCCGGGCCGGCCACCCGCGACCGCGACGGCAAGCGCGGGCGGCTGCATTGGCCAGAGGTGGGCCACGGTCCGCTCGATTCCTGGCGCGTCCAGCCCGGCCATGACCAGGCAATCCTCGCGCGAGCCGTGCTCGATGAAGCGGTCGGGGATGCCGATGTGGTGCACGGGGCGTTCGATGCCGTGCGCTGCGAGGCACTCGCTGACCGCGCTGCCGGCGCCGCCGGCGATCGCGTTCTCCTCAAGGGTCACGATGCACGCGTGGCTGCGCGCCAGACGGCAGACGAGCTCCTCGTCGAGCGGCTTGACGAAGCGCATGTTGACCAACGTCGCGTCGAGTCGCTCCGCGATCGGCTGGCAGGGCGCCACCATCGTGCCGAATGCGAGCAGCAGCAATCCGCTGCGGCCCTCGCGCCGCAACTCGGCGCGGCCCACTGGAAGTGCGGTCATCTCTGGCTCGATCCGCGTCCCCGGGCCCTGGCCGCGCGGATAACGCACAGCCGCCGGTCCACCGAGCGTTACCGCGGTGTAGAGCATCTGCCGGCACTCGTTCTCGTCGGCCGGCGCCATTACGACGAGCTGCGGAATGCAGCGCAGGAAACTCAGGTCGAACGCGCCCTGGTGAGTCGCGCCGTCGCCGCCCACGAGCCCGCCGCGGTCGATCGCGAATGCGACCGGCAGGTTCTGCAGGCACACGTCGTGGATCAGCTGGTCGTACGCGCGCTGCAGGAACGTCGAGTAGATCGCCACCACGGGACGCGCGCCTTCGCAGGCGAGGCCAGCCGCGAGCGTCACCGCGTGCTGCTCGGCAATCGCGACGTCGAAGTAGCGATCCGGAAAGCGCTTCGAGAATTCGACGAGGCCGGAACCCTCGCGCATCGCTGGCGTGATGCCGACGACACGGGGGTCACGCTCGGCCATGTCGCACAGCCACTGGCCGAAGACCTGCGAGTAAACGGGCCCGGTGCTCTTCTCCTTGAAGATCGTGCCGCTCGTGGGGTCGAAGGGGCCCGGACCGTGCCACTTGATCGGGTCGGCTTCGGCCGGCGCATAACCCTTGCCCTTGCGGGTGACGACGTGCAGCAGCTGCGGACCTTGCAGCACGCGCTGGTTCCGCAGCGTGCTGACGAGCGCCTCGAGGTCATGGCCGTCGATCGGGCCGATGTAGTTGAAGCCCATTTCCTCGAACATCGTGCCGGGCAGCACCATGCCCTTCATGTGCTCCTCGGAACGGCGCGCGAGCTCCCAGACGGTGGGCATGCGCTTCAGGATCTTCTTGCTGCCTTCGCGCAGCGCGGCGTAGGTCTTGCCCGCCAGCACCCGCGCGAAGTAATTCGACATCGCGCCGACGTTCTCCGAGATCGACATGTCGTTGTCGTTCAGGACGACCAGCATGTCGGTGTCGAGGGCGCCCGCATGGTTCAGTGCCTCGAAGGCCTGGCCGGCGCTCATCGCGCCGTCGCCGATCACGGCAACGACCCGGCGCTGCTCGCCAGACCGCGCGGCGCCGAGCGCCATGCCGAGCGCTGCGCTGATCGAGGTGCTCGAGTGACCGACGCCGAACGTGTCGCACTCGCTTTCGCCGCGGTTCGGAAAGGGCGCGAGGCCGTGCTTGAGCTTGATGGTCTGCAGCCGGTCGCGCCGGCCGGTCAGCACCTTATGGGGGTAGGCCTGGTGACCGACGTCCCAGACGAGCCGGTCGTGAGGCGTGTCGTAGACGTAGTGCAGCGCGATCGTGAGCTCGACGGTGCCGAGCCCTGCTGCGAAGTGGCCACCCATCTGGCTCACGGTCTGGATCAGGAACTGGCGCAATTCGGCCGCGAGCGGGACGAGTTGCGTCTCCGGCAGGCGCCGCAGGTCGGCAGGGGAGTCGATCTTCGACAGCAGCGGGTAGTGTTCGTCGGTCGGCATCGGGGCGCAGTTTACCGCAGTGCGGCAGAGGGCACCGGGCTAGTGCCGGCGCGTGAGCAGCCAGTCGGCGAGGGCGGCCAGCGGACCGCCGCCCCAACCGTGCGCTTCGAGGGCCTCGGCCGCGCGCCCGTGCAGTTCGCGCACCCGTGCACGAGCGGATTCGAGCCCGGCAATGGCCGGGTAGGTGGGCATGGCCCGGGCCTCGTCGCTGCCCGTCGCCTTGCCGATCAGCGCGACGTCGCCTTCGACGTCGAGCAGGTCGTCCTGGATCTGGAAAGCGATCCCGACCGTCGAGCCGAAATCCGTGAGCGACTGCAGGCGAGCGGGATCCATGGACGGTGCGCAGTGGGCCGCCATCACGACGCTGGCGCGGATCAGCGCGCCGGTCTTCAAGACGTGGATCTGCTCGATCTCGGCCAGCGTGAGCGAACGGCCCTCCGCGGCGAGATCGAGCGCCTGGCCGCCAGCCATGCCGGAAGTGCCGCTCGCATCCGCCAGCGTATCGATCAGTCGCACGCGAGTCGCCGCGTCGGCGGGCGCGCCCGCGTGGCTGGCGAGGATCTTGAACGCCAGCACCTGCAGCGAGTCGCCGGCCAGGATGGCCGTGGCTTCGTCGAATGCGCGGTGGCAGGTGGGCCTGCCGCGACGCAAGTCGTCGTCGTCCATGGCGGGCAGGTCATCATGGACCAGCGAATAGGCGTGGATCAACTCGACGGCGCAGGCTGCCGCATCGACTTGCCCGGCAGGTACACCCAGCGTTTCGGCGGTCGCATAGACCAGCGCCGGGCGAATGCGCTTGCCCGGTCCGAGCACGCTGTAGCGCTGCGCCGCATGCAGCCGTTGCGGCAGAGCGGACTCCGCTGGCAGGCATCGGTCGAGTTCGTGCTCGACGCGGTGGCGCCACTGCTCGAGGCGCTCAGGCAGGGAAATGCTCGTCATCAGGGCCTGGCTGTCCGGATACGATTACTCGACGTCGTCGAAGGGTTCCGGTGCGGCCTCCGGCGTTTTTTTCAGCAGGATCTCGACTTTCTGCTCAGCCTGCTGCAGCGCGGCCTGGCAGGTGCGCGCGAGTTCGACGCCGCGCTCGAACTGTCGCAATGCGTCCTCGAGCGGCAACTCGCCGTGCTCGAGCCGCTCGACGACGGCCTCTAGTTCGCCGAGCGCCTGCTCGAAATCGACGGTCTTGGCTTTTCGGGTGGTCACGTAGCTCTCCGCAGGGGCGCGCAAGACTTGCACAGGGCTCCCAGGAGGGTCAACGCAGTTGAAACCGCAATACCGGACTCCACGAGTCGCCGTGCGCTGCGGCGGCTGGTAACGTTGACTCTTGAAGCGATCCGATCTAGATTGCAAGGTACTTAGACTTAGTCTAACTGCAACCTCGCCGCTGTGGCGATGCTCAGACCTCCGGAGGAACCGATGACGAACTTGAAGGGCACGAAGACCGAGCAGAACCTGAAGGACGCTTTTGCCGGCGAGTCGCAGGCCAATCGCCGCTACCTGTACTTTGCCCAGAAGGCCGACGTCGAAGGTTTCAACGACGTCGCCGCCGTGTTCCGTTCGACGGCTGAGGGCGAGACGGGCCACGCGCACGGGCACCTCGAGTACCTCGAGGCGGTGGGCGACCCGGCGACGGGCCTGCCGATCGGCCCGACCCAGAGCAACCTCAAGGCTTCGATCGCCGGCGAGACGCACGAGTACACGGACATGTACCCGGGCATGGCCAAGTCGGCGCGCGACGAAGGCTTCGACGAGATCGCGGACTGGTTCGAGACGCTGGCGAAGGCCGAGCGTTCGCACGCGAACCGTTTCCAGAAGGCGCTCGACGCCCTCTGATCGACCGACACTGACGGTTGTCGCAAGAGGGCGGACCCGGCGGGTCCGCCCTTTTTTTCAGGCCGGCCGCCGACGGCCCGGGCCGAGGAGACAAGCATGGCTGAACACACTCCGGTGCCTGGCGGACGCGAGGGCAGCCTCGCGGCGCCGACGCGTCACCCGATCGCGTGGCGCGATCCCGATTTCTTCGACGAGGAATCGCTGTTCAAGGAACTCGAACGCGTCTATGACCTCTGCCACGGGTGTCGCCGCTGCTTCAGCCTGTGCAATTCATTCCCGCTGCTGTTCGACGCGATCGACGAGTCGCCCACGTCGGAACTCGATGGCGTGGACAAGAAAGTCTACTGGGAGGTCGTGGACCACTGTTATCTCTGCGACATGTGCTACATGACCAAGTGTCCGTACGTGCCGCCGCACCCTTGGAACATCGACTTTCCGCACCTGATGCTGCGCGCGAAGGCGGTCAAGTTCCGCAAGGGCGAGACCCGGATGCGCGACAAGGTGCTGTCATCGACCGACCTCGTCGGTTCGATCGCGGGTATTCCGGTCATCTCGCAGGTCGTCAACGCCGTGAACGGCTCCGCCCTCGGCCGGCGCGTGCTCGACACGGCGCTCGGCGTCCACCCGCAGGCGCCGATCCCGCAATACCACAGCGACTCCGGCCGCAAGCGCGTTGCGCGCGGCGACAAGCCGGGTCTCTCGGTGAAGCCCACGGCCGAAACGACGGGCAAGGTCGCGCTGTTCGCAACCTGCTATTGCAACCGCAACGAGCCGGACATCGACGACGACCTCGCTACGGTGTTCCGCCACAACGGCATCCCGGTCACCGTGATTCCTCAGGAGCGCTGTTGCGGCATGCCGAAGCTCGAACTCGGCGACCTCGAGTCGATCGAGCAGGCGAAGAACGTCAACATTCCGGCGATGGCCGCGATGATCGACCAGGGCTACGACATCGTGGCGCCGATCCCGTCCTGCGTGCTGATGTTCAAGCAGGAGTTGCCGTTGTTGTACCCGGACGATCCTCAGGTGCAGAAGGTCAAGGCGGCGATGTTCGACCCGTTCGAGTACCTGATGCTGCGCCACAAGGAGGGACTGCTGCGCACCGACTTCGCGAAGCAACTCGGCAAGGTCAGCTACCACGTGCCATGTCACCTGCGAGTGCAGAACCTGGGCCTCAAGACGCGCGACACGCTGAAGCTCGTGCCGGGCACCGAAATCGAAGCCATCGAGCGCTGCTCGGGGCACAACGGCACCTACGGCGTGAAGCGCGAGTACCGCGATACCTCGATGAAGATCGGCAAGCCGGTATTCAACAAGGTGGCGGCCGCGACGCCGGATTACTACGCGAGTGACTGCCCGATGGCCGGCCACCAGATCGAGTCGGGCGTCGAAGGAGCCAAGCCACCGACGCATCCGCTCAAGCTGCTGCGGATGGCTTACGGAATCTAGCTGTGGCCCGCGCGCGAAATCGCAACAGGGCAACCACTCATCGCCTGAAGGATTGACTCGACCATGAACCCGAACACGAGCGTTACGACCGGGGCCAAGCTCCGACCGGAGGACCTGTTCAGCCTCGAGCAGTATGCGAAGCAGCGGTCGGAATTCCGGCCGAAAGTGATCGCCCACAAACGCAACCGCACGCTGCAGTGCGGGCCGAACGCGACGTGGCTGTTCGAGGATCGCCTGACCGTGCAGTACCAGGTGCAGGAGATGCTGCGCATCGAACGCATCTTCGAATCGGAAGGCATCGCGGACGAACTGGCCGCCTACAACCCGCTGATTCCTGACGGCTCGAACTGGAAGGCCACGCTGCTGATCGAGTTCCCGGCGGTCGAAGAGCGCCGCGTCGCGCTCGCGGGCTTGAAGGGCGTCGAGGGCCGGTGCTGGGTGCAGGTGGCCCGGCACGACCGGGTATTTGCGATCGCCGACGAGGACCTCGAGCGCGAAAACGACGAGAAGACTTCCGCAGTGCATTTCCTGCGCTTCGAGCTCACGCCGGCGATGATCGCGGCGGCGAAGGCGGGTGCGGCGGTGTCGATCGGCATGGATCACGACAACTACCGCCACGCGATCGATCCGCTGCCGCAGGATGCGCGCGACGCGCTCGTTCGCGATCTTGCTTAGGTTTTTTCGCGGACGGGTTTGACGCGTTCGGTGGTTCTCCGCCGTCAGGCAGGCGACTGGCCCGAATTCGGCGGGTCGCCGTGAACCCATCCATGGGGGCTCCGGGCGCGGCGTCCTGCCGCGCACGGCCCGCCGAATGCGGGCCAGTCGCCTGCCTGACGGCGACATTCACCATCGCGGTCCCCGTTGTCGCTCCGCAAACTGCGGTCGTATCACTCAACGCCCCGCGCGCGCCGTGCAGCCGACGGCCTCGTCGGAGGTGCGCGCGACGTTCGGTTGCGCGCCAACGTTGACGCGCTGCCATCTCCGGCGCCGCGTTGCGGCGCCTCCGGGGCGTCGGGGTTCCGGATGGACTCGCGAAACCGTGCGCGGCAGGACGCCGCGCCCGGAGCCCCCATGGAGGGGTTCACGGCGTTTTCGCGAGCCCATCCGGAACTCCGACGCCCCTCCGAGGACAGCAAAACCCGCCGCCGGATAAGAAGTGCGACAGCGAAGTTGCGCTGCTAGAATCCGCGCGCCCCAAGCGACGCGAGCCCGCGGAACGACCACCGATGACCCAGACCTACACCGCTCAAGACATCGAAGTCCTGAGCGGACTCGAGCCCGTCCGGCGCCGGCCGGGCATGTACACCGACACCAGCCGGCCGAACCACCTCGCGCACGAGGTGGTCGACAACAGCGTCGACGAGGCGCTGGCCGGACACTGCGGCCGCATCTCGGTCACCCTCTACAAGGACGGCTCGGTCGAAGTGATCGACGACGGCCGCGGCATGCCGGTCGACATCCACCCGAAGGAGAAGGTGAGCGGCGTCGAACTGATCCTGACGCGCCTGCACGCGGGCGGTAAGTTCGGCGACAAGACCTACAAGTTCTCCGGCGGCCTGCACGGCGTCGGCGTGTCGGTCGTCAACGCGCTCTCGAAGCACCTCGAGTGCTGGGTGCGGCGCGGCGGCAAGGAATACAACATCTCGTTCAAGGGCGGCAAGGTCCACTCGAAGCTCGAGATCGTGGGCGAAGTCGGCAAGGCCAACACCGGCACCACGGTGCGGTTCTGGCCCGATCCATCGTATTTCGACACCGCCGAAATTTCGCTGCCGAAACTGAAGCACGTGTTGAAGGCCAAGGCCGTGCTGTGCCCGGGCCTCGAGATGCGTCTAACGGTGGAGAAGACCGGCGAGAAAGAGAGTTGGCAATACACGGGCGGGCTCGAGCAATACCTGCGCGAGTCGCTCGAGTCCGGCGAGTGGCTGCCCGATGAACCTTTCACCGGCAGCATCGAAGGCGAGCACGAAGGCGTGGACTGGGCGGTTGTCTGGCGCACCGACGGCGGAGCGCGGATCGAGGAGAGTTACGTCAACCTGATTCCGACCCTGCAGGGCGGCACGCACGTCAACGGCTTCCGGCTCGGCCTCACGGAAGCGATCCGGGAGTTCTGCGAGTTCCGCAACCTGCTGCCGCGTGGCCTCAAGCTCGCGCCGGAGGACGTCTGGGATGACGCGAGCTACGTGCTTTCGACCAAGATGCGCGACCCGCAGTTCGCGGGACAGACCAAGGAGCGGCTGAGCTCGCGCGAGCCCGCGGCCTTCGTCTCGGGCATCGTCAAGGACCAGTTCGGCCTGTGGCTGAACCAGCACCCGGAGGCGGGCGAGCGCATCGCGCAACTGGCAATCTCGAACGCCGCCGATCGCGTCAAGGCGAGCCAGAAGGTGGCGCGCAAGCGCATCACGAGCGGTCCGGCGCTGCCGGGCAAGCTCGCCGACTGCTCGAGCCAGGATCCGAAGCGCACCGAGCTGTTCCTCGTCGAGGGCGACTCGGCCGGCGGCTCCGCGAAGCAGGCGCGCGATCGTGAATTCCAGGCCGTGATGCCGCTGCGCGGCAAGATCCTCAACACCTGGGAGGTCGCCTCCGGCGAAATCCTCGCGTCGCAGGAAGTGCACGACATCGCCGTGGCGATCGGCGTCGATCCCGCCTCCGACGCGATCGCGGCGCTGCGCTATCACCGGATCTGCATCCTCGCGGACGCCGATTCCGACGGCCTGCACATCGCGACGCTGCTGTGCGCACTGTTCCTGCGGCACTTCCGTCCGCTGGTGCTCGCCGGCCACGTGTTCGTCGCGATGCCGCCGCTGTTCCGCATCGACTACGGCAAGCAGGTCGAGTACGCGCTCGACGAGGCCGAGCGCAACGGCATTCTCGACCGGATCCGCACCGAGAACCCGCGCGCGAAACCGGTCGTGACCCGCTTCAAGGGGCTGGGCGAGATGAGCGCGCTGCAGCTGCGCGAGACCACGATGGCGCCGGAGACGCGCCGGCTCGTGCAGCTCACCGTGGACGCGGCGGACCACGCCGACCAGATCATGGACATGATGCTCGCGAAGAAGCGCGCGGCGGACCGCCGCGAGTGGCTCGAGACCAAGGGCAACCTGGCCTCGGTGCAGCCGTGAGCGCGGAGGGCGAGGCTTGAGCGGCCAGGACGAACTGAATTTCGAGGGCATCGAGCGGCTGCCGCTCAGGACCTTCACCGAAAAGGCGTACCTCGAGTACTCGATGTACGTGATCCTCGATCGCGCGCTGCCCCACGTGGGCGACGGGCTGAAACCAGTGCAGCGCCGGATCGTATACGCAATGAGCGAGCTCGGGCTCGCCGCGGCCTCCAAGCACAAGAAGTCCGCGCGCACCGTCGGCGACGTGATCGGCAAGTTCCACCCGCACGGCGACTCGGCCTGCTACGAGGCGCTGGTGCTGATGGCGCAGCCGTTCTCGTATCGCTATCCGCTCGTGGACGGGCAGGGCAACTTCGGCTCGCCGGACGACCCGAAGTCGTTCGCGGCGATGCGCTACACCGAGTCGAAACTGACGCGCTACGCCGAGGTGCTGCTGGCGGAGCTCGGCGAAGGCACCGTCGAGTGGACGCCCAACTTCGACGGCACGCTGGATGAGCCGGCGCTATTGCCGGCGCGACTGCCGAACGTGCTGCTGAACGGCGCCACCGGCATTGCGGTCGGCATGGCGACGGACATTCCGCCGCACAACCTGCGCGAGGTGGCGGCGGCCTGCGTTCGCCTGCTCGAGGAGCCCAAGGCCACGCTCGCCCAACTTCTCGAGCACGTGCAGGGGCCCGACTTCCCGACCGGCGCCGAGATCATCACCTCGCGCGACGACCTGGCGAAGATCTACGAGACCGGCAACGGTACGTTCCGCGCCCGCGCGCGCTACGAGATGGAAGAAAGCGAGATCGTCGTCACCGAACTCCCGTACCAGGTGTCCGGCTCGAAGGTCCTCGAGCAGATCGCGGCGCAGATGCGCGCGAAGAAGTTGCCGATGGTCGAAGACCTCCGCGACGAGTCCGACCACGAGCACCCGACGCGCCTGATCATCACGCCGCGCTCGAACCGCGTCGACACCGAGCAGGTGATGGCGCACCTGTTCGCGACCACGGATCTCGAGCGCAGTTATCGCGTCAACATGAACGTGATTGCGCGCGACGGGCGGCCGCGCGTCATGGGCCTGAGGCCGCTGCTCGAGGAGTGGCTCGCGTTCCGCACCGACACGGTCACGCGCCGGCTCACGCATCGGTTGCAGAAGGTCGAGGCGCGCCTGCACATCCTCGACGGCCTGCTGGTCGCGTACCTGAACCTCGATGAAGTGATCCGCATCGTCCGCTACGAGGACGAACCGAAGGCAGCGCTGATCGCGCGTTTCGCGCTTTCGGAAGCACAGGCCGAGGCGATCCTCGAGACCAAGCTGCGCCACCTCGCGAAGCTCGAGGAAATGAAGATCCGCGGCGAGCAGGAGAAGCTGGCCGCCGAGCGCGACGAGTTGCAGAAGATCCTCGCGAGCAAGGCGCGGCTGAAGCGCCTGGTCCGCGACGAGATCATCGCGGACGCGCAGATGTACGGCGACGACCGCCGCAGCAAGTTCGTCGAGCGCGCGGCGGCGCAGGCGATTGCGGAGACGGAGCTGTTGGCGAGCGAGCCGGTGACGGTCGTGCTATCGCGCAGCGGCTGGGTGCGATCCGCCAAGGGGCACGACATCGATCCGCGCGCGTTGTCCTACAAGACGGGCGACGAGTTCCGGGCCGCGGCTCGCGGCCGCAGCACCCAGCAAGCCGTGTTCCTCGACAGCACGGGCCGGGCCTACAGCCTGCCTGCGCACGCGTTGCCGTCGGCGCGTGGCCAGGGGGAACCGCTGTCGGGCCGGCTCGATCCACCGGACGGCGCAACGTTTCCGGGCGTGCTGATCGGCGACCCGGAGGACCGCTGGGTGCTCGCGAGCGGTGCGGGCTACGGCTTCGTCGTCAAGCTTGGCGAACTGCATAGCCGCAATCGCGCCGGCAAGGCGATCCTGAAGGTTCCCGAGGGGTCGACGGTGCTGGCGCCCGTGCCGGTGCCCGCCGGCGACGAGGTGATGCTGGCCGCGGTCAATTCCGACGGACGGCTGCTTACGTTCCCGGTCGCCGAGCTTCCGGAGCTGCCGCGCGGCAAAGGCAACAAGATTTTCGGCATTCCTTCGAAAAAGGCTGCGACCGGCGAGGAAAGCCTGTTCGCGATCGCCGCGGTCGCGCCCGGTCAGTCGCTGCGCATCCTCTGCGGCGAGCGTCACATGGGTCTCAGCTACCGGGAACTCGGCGAATATCGCGGCGAGCGCGGCCAGCGTGGCGGCGTGCTGCCGCGGGGGTGGCGGAAGGTGGATGGGGTGGAAGTGGCGGAGTAGGGGATCGGGGATAGTCGGAGGGTCAGCGGCAGCGTCGGCGTCCGCCGCATTTCTTTACTATCCCCTATCCTCCATCCCCTTCCTCAAGCTCCGAGCACGACTTCCTCGGGGCTGCTGACGAAATACCCCTGGATGAACTCGATGCCGAGCTGCCACAGCACTGCCATCGTATTCGCGTCCTCGACGCGCTCCGCAATGGTCGTGACGCCGTGCGCGCGCGCCTCCTGCACCAGCAACTTGACCTGCTCCTGCAGCGGGCGATCGTTCGCCAGCCCCTGCATCAGCGCGCCGTCGATCTTCACGTAGTTGAGCGGGACGTGGCTCAGCAGGTGCGCCGGGTCGCGCCCGGAGCCGAAGTTCTCGATCGCGAGCTCGAAACCGAGCGGCGCCACGAGCGCCTGCAGCTCCTTCATCTCCTTCAGGTGCGTCGTCGCGAGCGCTTCGCCCACTTCGAAGACGACGCGGCCGGCTTCCACGCCGGACGCCTTCAGTTGCTGCTGCAGCCAGTTGCCGAGGGTCTGGTCGCGCATCGAGTCGCGCGAGAGCCGGACGAACACGCGGTGCGGCTTGCGTGCCGCGCAGAACGACATGGCCGCGCCGACGACCCAGCGGTCGATGTTCTTCATCAGGTCGGTGCGCTGCGCCGCGGCCATGAACTCTGACGGCAGCACCTCGTTGCCCTTGTCGTCGAGCATGCGCACGACGAGGTCGTACATCGCCTCGCCATCCCCGACCAGGCTCGCGATCGGCTGCTGGACGAGGCGGAAGCGATTCGCCATCAGCGCCGAGCGGATCCGCGTCGCCCAGGCTCGATCGGCTTCCTCGAGCTCCGGCTTTTCGCCCGGCTGTTCCGGCCGCAGCAGCCGGTTGCCGCCGGCGGCAGCTGCCGCGCGCGCCGCCTTGATCGATGACTCGAGCGGCGCCTGCAGGACTTCGCCGTGCGAGCTCAGCAGCGTCGCGCCCGCGCTGCAGGTGACCGAAACGGACCGTTCGCCGATGTGGAACACGTGCTCGGCCATTCTCTGCAGCACGCGCCCGAGCCATGCGTCGAGATCGCGAGTGTTGCCACGCTCGATCAGCAGGGCAAAGCCGCGCGCCGTGACGCGCCCCGCGGTGTCCCCGGGCTGCAGCAACGAGTGCAGCTGCTCGCCGACGGCCTCGAGCAGGTCCTCGGTCTCGAGCGCGCCGAGGTCGCCTTCCATGGCACTGAGGCGATCCGGCTCGATGAACACGAGCGCGCGCAGGCCGGCCTTCAGCGTTTGCGACGCATGAGCCGCAGCCTGCTCGAAGAAAGCCGCTCGCTTCAGCAGACCGGTGCCGGCGTCGAACTGCAGCGCCTCCTCGAGCTGGCGGCTCAGCGTCTCGACGTCGCCTTTCTGCGTCGGTACCCGCAGGCGCACGGCCGGTTCGCCTTCGAACTCGAAGCGCTCGAATTCGATGTCAACCGGCAGTTCGGTGCCGCCGGGCAGCAGCGCCACGGCCTGCAGCGAATGATCCGCCCAGCGGCCCTGCGCAGCAGCGACGAGCGCGCCCTTCAGCGCGGCGTGACTGCGCAGCTGGAAGAAGTCCATCAACGGCTGGCCGAGCAGGCCGGCCGCCTCCTCGTGACCGAAGAGATCCGCCCAGGCCGGGTTGACGTCGACGACGATGCCCTCCTGTACATGGGCAATCGCGTCGGTCGAGCCCGTCATGAACGCCTTCATCTGGTCCCGGTACTGGCGCGCGGAGGCGAGCGTCCCGGCGAGTGCCCGGTCGAGCCGCGACGAGTGCAGTTCGCGGATGGCCACGGCCTGCAGCCGCGGGCGCGAGTGCAGCGTGACGACGTCCTGGGCGCCAATCTCGAGCGCGTGCGTCAGGTCCGCCTCGGTAATCGAGTCGCGCACCAGGATTGTCGGGACCCTTGACGCGAATCGTTGCCGGGCTTCGAGCGCTGCAGTGGTCTCGTCAGGATCGGACACGCACAGAAAGATCGCCTGGGGCATGTCCTTGGCCAGCGCATCGCCCAGCCCCGACACGTCGCGTACCCAGGTGCAATGCACCGGGTGCCCCGCGTTGCGCAGCGTGCTGTTGATGGCTTCCACTGGATCCTGCTGACGGGACAGGACCACCAGCGGGATCGCGCCGGATTCGACCACAGCCTTCCCCCATGCGGCACCGGACGGTTCCGGCGCCGCGATTGCAAATGTCGGGCGGGACTATAACAAAGGGGTCCCGGCCCCTAACGTGACGCAGGTGGCAGCATCGTCTTGGCCGGGGCCCCCGGGATCTCACGTACGAGTCGCGGCACCAGGTATCCGGGCAGCCGGGCCGAGATCTCCGACCAGAGCGTGCGGGCTTCGTGTTCGGGGACCTCGAAATGGGCCGCGCCGGCCACGCGGTCGAGCAGGTGCAGGTAGTACGGGAGCACGCCGGCGGCGAACAACGTCTCGCTCAGCTCCGTCAGGACCCGCACATCGTCGTTGATGCCTCTCAGCAACACCGACTGATTCAGCAGCGTGCTGCCGGTCGCAGCCAACCGGGCCAGCGCAGCACGAACGCCATCATCGATCTCGTTTGCGTGATTGGCGTGGATGACGACGACCTTCTGCATTCGAACGGCGGACCAGAGGTTGACGAAAGCCGCGTCGATCCGCTCGGGCAGCACGATCGGCAGGCGGGTGTGCAGCCGCACGCGGCGCAGGTGGCTGATGGTCTGCAAGTCGTCGAGCAGCGCACCGAGCCGTCGGTCCCCCAGCGTCAGCGGGTCGCCGCCGCTCAGGATCACCTCGTCGATGCTGGTGTCGCCGCGCAATGCCGCCAGTGCCGGGCCGAACCCGCCGCGCGAGGCATTTTCGTCTTCGTAGGGAAAGTGGCGCCGGAAACAGTATCGGCAGTTGATCGCGCAGGCGCCGGTCGTCACGAGCAGGGCCCGTCCCGCGTACTTGTGCAGCACGCCCGGACCGGCTCGTGATTCAAGGTCGCCGACAGGGTCGCGCCCGTAACCAGGCACGTCGTCTAGCTCCAATCCGAGCGGCAGGACCTGGCGCAGCAGCGGGTCGAGTGGGTCGCCACGGCGCATGCGGCCGACGAACCCCTGCGGCACCCGCAGTGGGAACTGCGCTGCCGCCGCCCGGGCCGGCTCGAGCCATTCCGGGCCGAGCCCCAGGATTGCGAGCAATTCCGCGGGGTCGGTGACGGCCCGCTGGAACTCGCGTTGCCAGGCCGGGGGCTGACGAAGGTTCAGGGAAGTGGGTATCATGCGCGGCTTTGTTGCGGCAGGAAGCCATTCTTCCAGACCCGGCCGCGCTTCCACAATCCGGTGACCCCGCCATGGCCAGCTACAGCACCAACGAATTCCGCTCCGGGCTCAAGATTATGCTCGACGGTGACCCGTACGTCATCGTCGAGAACGAGTTCGTCAAGCCCGGCAAGGGCCAGGCGTTCAACCGGGTGCGTATCCGCAACCTGAAGTCGGGCCGCACGCTCGAGCGCAACATGAAGTCCGGCGACACGGTCGAGGCGGCCGACATCGTCGAGACCGACATGCAGTACCTCTACAACGACGGCGACTTCTGGCACTTCATGGTGCCGGACACGTTCGAGCAGCACACGGCCGGCAAAGAAGCCATGGGCGAATCGGCCCAGTGGCTCAAGGACGGCGTGACCTGCCAGGTCATGTTGTGGAATGGTCTGCCGCTGTCGATCAACGCACCGGCGCACGTCGAGCTCAAGATCGTCGAGACGGATCCGGGTGTGCGCGGCGATACAGCGACCGGCGGTCAGAAGCCGGCCAAGCTCGAGACGGGCGCGGTGGTGCGGGTGCCGCTGTTCCTGAACGAGGGTGAGATCATTCGGGTCGACACTCGGACGGGCGAATACCTGTCGCGCGCGAAGAGCTGATTCGTATTGCGCTGTTGCGCTGCCGCGTTCGTCGGCGCACTGCGCTCGGCCTCCGGAAGTCGCGACGCTCCGCGCAGCGACTTCCGGAGGCCGAACACAGCGCGCCTCGCTGCCGCTGGCGCACCGACGTTGCGCGAATCGCGCTGACGCGTAACGGGTTCCGCCGTGAGTGCACAGGCACGACAAGCGTCGTGCGTCTCCGCTGGCACTTCACGCGCCCACTGCACGCACCAGCGTTCGATTGCCGGGGTCGGGGTCGCGCCTGGCCGGGCGTCGCGCCGCACGGACGCGGCGCGCGAGCCCCCAAGGATGGGTTGACGGCGTCCCGGTCCGACGCCAACCCAACCCCGGCAACCGAACGCTGCAGCCGTGCTGTGACGAGTCGACAGCGCGCAGCGAGCTAACGTGCAAGCGAAGCAACGAACACGCGAACCAGCGCCTCGAGCCCCTGCGCATCCGCGTCATCGAATCGCGACAGCACCGGGCTGTCGAGGTCGAGCACGCCGAGCAACTCGCCATCGCGCACGATCGGCACGACGATCTCCGAATTCGACGCGGAGTCGCAGGCGATGTGGCCGGGGAACGCGTGCACGTCGGGCACGATGACCGTCTCGCATCGAGCAGCGGCCGTGCCGCACACGCCGCGGCCGATGGGGATGCGCACGCAGGCGGGTTTGCCCTGGAACGGGCCGAGCAGCAGGTCGCCGCGCCTCGGTTCGGCGAGGTAGAAGCCGGTCCAGTTGAGCTGCGGCAAGCTCCAGAACAGCAGCGCAGCGAGGTTGGCAGCGTTGGCGACCAGGTCGTTCTCGCCGGCGAGCAATGCGCGCAGGCTCGTCTCGAGTTCGGCGTAGGCGGCCGGCTTGTCGGCCGGTAATTGCGTCATCGTGTGCATCAAGCGCGCTCCGCGGGAAATGCGATCACTTCGTCGATGTGGCTCGCGCCGGTCGCGACCATCACGACACGGTCGAAACCCAGCGCCACGCCCGCACAGGGCGGCAGACCGGCTGCAAGTGCGGCGATGAAGCGGGCGTCCGGCGCGCGTTCAGGTCGTCCGCGGCGGCGTCGCGCGGCAAGATCCGCCGCGAAGCGCCGCGACTGCTCCGTCGCATCCCCGAGCTCATGAAAGCCATTGGCCAGCTCGAGCGCGCCCCAGAACGCCTCGAAGCGCGATGCCACCGGCCCGCGCACGCGAGCGAGCGCAGCCTGGGAGGTCGGGAAATCGCGCAGGAACGTAATACGGTCCTCCGGGAACCCCGGTGCAACGACCGTGGCCATGGCAAGGTCCAGCAGCCCGTCGTGATCCTCGAGCAATGACTCGGGCAGGTCGGCGCCGGCGCGCCGCAATGCCGCCGCGATCGCATGAACACCAGCCGCGAGGGGGTCGATGCCGAGCGAAGCCTCGAACGCGTCGGAGTACGTCACGTGCTGCGTTGGACCCACCGTGCGGTGCGGTTCGAGCAGGGCGCGCAACAGGGTTTCGACGTCCTGCATCAGTGCGTGATGGTCGATGCCGAGCCGGTACCACTCCAGCATCGTGAACTCGGGATTGTGGTTGCGGCCGCGCTCGCCCTCGCGGAACACGCGCGCGACCTGGTACACGTCGGGCGCGCCCGCGCAGAGCAGCCGCTTCATCGCGTATTCGGGCGAAGTGTGCAGGAACCCGACCGGCGAACCATCGCCCGCGCGGACCTCGAGTGACTCGAGGTGGACGTCGGTGACCGCCGCACGCACCAGGGTCGGGGTCTCGATCTCGAGCGCGCCGGTCTCAACAAAATACTGTCGCGTCCGCTGCAGCAGTACGGCGCGCAGGCGCAATGTGGCCAGCGAAGCCGTCGGTCGCCAGTCCGCGGCCACGACCTCGCTCATTCGGTGCGCGCGAGCGCTTGGCCGAGTCGCAGCGTGGCGCCCGGGGCCAGTCCATCGGCGAAGCGCGTGGCGCGGTTGCCGAGCAGCAGCACGACCGTGGAGCCCATGTTGAAGCGGCCCAGTTCGGCGCCGCGCGCAAACTGCGTGCCGAGTCCCGTCTCGACGCTGCGCACGGCTCCACCGCGAATTGGCGGCGGGTTGATCTCGCCGGCGAATACCGTTTCGATGCTGCCCACGAACAGCGCGCCCACCAGCACCATCGCGAGCGGGCCGAGTTCGGTCTCGAATTCGCAGACGACGCGCTCGTTGCGCGCGTACAAGCCGGGGATCGCACGGGCCGTCGCCGCGCTTACGCTGAAAAGCTGCCCCGGCACGTAGCGAGTTGCCTTCAGTCGACCGGCCAGCGGCATGTGGATCCGGTGGTAGTCGTAAGGTGCGAGATAGATGCAGGCGTAGCCGCCCCCCGCGTAGCGCGCCGCGGCAGACTCGTCGGCGAGCAGCGCGCCCGTGGTGTAGTGCAGCCCTTTGGCCTGCAGCAACTGCCCGTCGCGAATCGTGCCCGACTGGCTCAGCGTGCCGTCGACCGGGGAAACGAGATCTCGTTCACTGCCGGCGAGCGGTCTGGCATCCGCGCGCAAGGCGCGCGTGAAGAACGCGTTGAACGAAGGGTACGCGAATGGATCGGGTTCGGCCGCTGCCTGCAGGTCGATCATCGGGTAGGCGCGCAACACCGCCCGGATCAGTGACTTGCGCAGCGCGGGCTGCGTGCTGCGCGCAAGCCGGTGCATGGTCCGTGACATCAGGTGCTGCGGCAGCAGATCCTGCAGCAGCGCGAAGGCGCGATCGGAAGCGCCGGCTTCGTCGCCGGGACTACTCATCGGGTAGACGCCTGCCACGCCAGCAGCTTGCGGTAGTCGCGGGCGATCACGCCCGCATCGTGCGGCGCCGACAGATACGCGACGATGCCGCCCGTGGGACCGACGACGAAGATGCCGGAGCCGTGGTCCATCGTGTAACCGCCCTCGGGCATCGTGACCTTGCCATACGGCACGCCGAAAGCCGCCGCCGTGGCTGCGATCGACTCCAGGCTGCCGGTGACGCCGAGAAAGGCCGGATCGAAGAAGCGTACATAGGCCGCGAGCCGTTCGGGTGTGTCGCGCTCAGGGTCCACGCTGACGAGCAGCACGCGCGGTTGCTCGGCCTGCGGCAGATCAGCGAGTTGTCGTCCGGCCTGGGCCAGGACCGCAAGCGTGGTCGGGCAGATGTCGGGGCACTGCGTGAATCCGAAGAACACCAGTGTCCAGTGGCCGGTCAGGAAATCTGCGGGCAACGGCTGCCCATCCTGGCTGGTGAGGTCGAGGGACGGCAGCGCCCGCGCGGTCGGGAACACTGTTGCCCGCTCAGTCTGCGGCGGCTCGAACCGGGCAGGCGTCAGAATGCGAGCGAGGATGAGCCCCGCGGCAAAGGCTACAATGACGAGGATGCCGATCCTCAACGGACGTGCGGCCATGGGCGGGCTCTGGAGAGTCGGTCGGGGCTGACGGGACCGCAATTATCCCACAATGACTGCCGCTCATATGCCTGCTGCCCGATTAATCGACTACCAGCTCCCCGGCGCCCCGAGCGTGGCCGACCTGATTCGTTGCGGCGCGCCGGCGTTCGAGCGCGCGGGGCTCGCGTACGGCCACGGCATGGACAATGCGACGGACGAGGCGGCTGCGCTGGTCTTCCACGCCCTCGGCCTCGATCACGAGCAGGCCGCGGCCGCCTATCGGCTCAAGCCGGCGGCGGCGGACGTTGAGCGCGTGCTCGCGCTGTTCGACGAGCGCATCGCCCGTCGCGTGCCTGCAGCCTACCTGATGGGACGCATGTGGTTCGCGGGCCTCGAGTTCGAAGTGGACGAGCGGGTGATCATTCCGCGCTCGCCGTTTGCGGAACTCGTACACTCTGGTTTTGCGCCCTGGGTCGACGCGACCGGCGTGCGCCGGATTCTCGACATCGGCACCGGCTCGGGCTGCATCGCCATCGCCTGCGCGCTGGCGTTTCCGGAGGCCACGGTGGACGCAGTCGATGTGTCGCCACTCGCCCTCGAAGTGGCGAGCCGCAATGTCGCCCGCCACGGTGCCGGTGATCGGCTGCGACTGCTGCAGGGCGACGTCTACGAGCCGGTCGGCGCCGCGAGCTACGACCTGATCGTCTCTAACCCACCGTACGTCAGTGACCGCGAGATGAACGCATTGCCGCGCGAGTACCGGCACGAACCCGAACTCGCGCTGCGCGCCGGTGTCGACGGGCTCGACGTCGTGCGGCGCATCCTCGCGGGCGCGGCACGGCACCTGGCGCCGGACGGTGCGCTGTTCGTCGAGGTGGGAGACAGCGACCAGCGGGTGCAGCAGGCGTTCCCGGACCTGCCGTTCACCTGGCTCGAGTTCGAGCACGGCGGCGGCGGGGTGTTCCTGCTGAGAGGCGGCGATTTCAAGGCTTGACGGAAACGGGAGTCGGGATGGCGGGCAATACGTTTGGTCAACTGTTCACGGTCACGAGCTTCGGCGAGAGCCACGGTCCGGCGCTCGGCTGCGTCGTCGACGGTTGCCCGCCGGGCCTCGCGCTCAGCGAGGACGATATCCAGCGCGACGTCGAACGCCGCCGCAGCGGCACGTCGCGCTTCACGAGCCAGCGGCGCGAGCCGGATCGAGTGCAGATCCTTTCGGGCGTGTTCGAGGGACGCACCACGGGGACGCCGATCGGGCTGCTGGTGATGAACGAAGACCAGCGTTCCTACGATTACGAAAAGATCAAGGATCGCTTCCGCCCCGGCCACGCCGATTACACCTACGAACAGAAGTACGGGCTGCGCGACTACCGCGGCGGCGGACGCTCGTCGGCGCGCGAGACCGTGATGCGGGTCGCGGCGGGCGCCATCGCCCGCAAGTACCTCGCTGAAAAGCTGGGCATAGGCATCCGTGGCTACCTCGCCCAGATGGGCCACATCCGTATCGAGCCGCGGGACCTGGCGGAAATCGACCGCAATCCGTTCTTCTGCCCGGATGCATCGCGGGTGGCCGAGCTCGAGGAGTTCATCAACCAGTTGCGCCGGGACGGCGATTCGATCGGCGCGCGCGTCACCGTCATCGCCACGGGCGTCCCGCCGGGCCTCGGCGAGCCCGTGTTCGACCGGCTCGACGCGGATCTCGCACACGCGATGATGTGCATCAACGCCGTCAAGGCAGTCGAGGTCGGCGACGGCTTCGAGGTGGTCGGACAGCGCGGTTCGCAGCACCGGGACGAGCTCACGCCGGCCGGTTTCCTGGGCAACCGGTCCGGTGGCACGCTCGGCGGCATCTCGAGCGGCCAGGACGTCGTCGTCAGCATGGCGCTCAAGCCGACCTCGAGCATCGTCATTCCGGGGCGTTCGATCGACGTCGCTGGGCGGCCGGTCGAGGTCAGCACCACGGGTCGGCACGATCCGTGCGTCGGTATCCGCGCCGTGCCGATTGCCGAGGCGATGCTGGCCCTGGTGCTGATGGATCACTATCTGCGGCATCGGGCGCAGAATGCGGACGTTCGGCCAGCGACCCCGGCGATTCCGGGATCGGCCTGACGGCGTGCCACGACCGTTCGGAACTGTGGAGCGTGTCCCCGCATGCGGTGGGGCGAAGGGCTAAAAGGGGCCGGTGGCCCGCTTGAAGGTTGGGCGTAGTTGTAGCCGTGGGCTATAGTTATGTTTAATTCACAGAAGTCACGTGAACGTGCCGCGACGGCGCCGTCGTCTGGCGCGGCGTGCGCATGCATCTGCCGGGAGTCGCGATGAAGTCAGCCGTACGCCGTGTCCTCTTGTTGAGCGCGCTCATGTCGCCATCGGCGCTCTATGCGCTCGGGCTGGGCGAGATTCGCCTGAACTCGGCGCTGAACCAGCCATTCGACGCCGAGATCGAGCTGGTCTCCGCGGCGCAGGAGGACCTGTCGGCACTGCAGGCCTCCCTGGCATCCAACGACACGTTCGTACGCTACGGCCTCGACAAGCCGTCCTACCTTTCCGATTTCAGCTTCCGCGTCGTCCGGTCGAATGGCCGGGATGTTTTGCGCATTACGTCCCCGCGGCCGGTGACCGAGCCGTTCGTCACCTTGCTGGTCGAAGCCAGCTGGCCGCGCGGGCGGCTACTGCGCGAGTACACGGTGCTGCTCGACCCGCCGGTCTTCTCCCCGGCCCCGGCTGCGTCCGAAGCTCCGGTTGCGGCACCGCGTGCGATGGCGGCGCCAGCAGTGCCCGCCCGGCCGGCGCCTGCGGCGTCCGTTGCGGCGGCCCCGGCCCCGAGTGAACCGCGCCCGAGTCGTGCCGTGGCGGCCCCCCTCTCGGTCGAGCCCGGCTCGACCTATCGCGTGCGGCCGAACGACACGCTCTGGAAGATCGCCAGCGCCGCGAATCCGGGTCCGCGCTCGGAGGTCAATCGCGCCATGGTCGCGATCTACCAGGCCAATCCGCAGGCCTTCGGTGGCAATATCAACGTCTTGCGCGCGGGCAGCGAGCTTGCGATCCCGACCAGCAGCGGCGTGGCGGCGATCTCCGCGTCGGCCGCCACTGCCGAAGTCGCGCGCCAGTATCAGATGTGGCGAGACGGTTCCGCAGCCGCTGCGAGCCCGGCCACCGATGCGGGACGGTTGCGCCTAGTTACGCCAGAGCAGGGGAGCGCCACGCCGTCCACCGCCACCGCGATGCCGGCCACAC
>Ga0209391_10000263_pt1 | contig 23269 bp, 28 predicted proteins | sample PPLLak3March2015_FD_187246 | JGI IMG/M metagenome (GOLD analysis project Ga0209391, IMG submission 187246) | Freshwater sediment microbial communities from Prairie Pothole Lake near Jamestown, North Dakota, USA - PPLs Lake P7 Core (1) Depth... | ecosystem: Environmental > Aquatic > Freshwater >...
TCTGCACTTGATCCGAACAAAGCCGGGCAAAATAAAGCAGATGTTGCAGCAGCCTTTCAACAAGCGGTTGCTGAGACGCTCAGCATTAAATGCAAACGTGCTTTGCAACAAACCGGCTTTAAAAGACTGATAGTAGCAGGTGGTGTCAGCGCCAACAAACAAATTCGAATATCCTTAACTGAAATGGCCGCTAAAGAACAGGCTCAAATTTATTTCCCGAGACTGGAATTTTGCACCGATAATGGCGCTATGATTGCTTATGCCGGTTGTCAGCGTTTGATGGCAGGACAACAGCAAGGGCTGGAAATTTTTGTCCGTCCACGCTGGCCGATAAGTGAGTTGTCTTAGGAGTGCAAGGTCACAAAAAAACTACTTTGCACTATTAATTATTCTTCCCCATTCAGCAGCCTCTGAATATTGCTTTTATGCCGCCAGAGCAAAATAACCATCATGACCACAGAAGCTCCGACTACGCTCACGTCTCCAACAATAAACCAGGCATAAACCGGCGATAGGGCAGAGGCACATAACGCGGATAATGAGGAAATTTTACTTACCTTGTAAATCAGCAGCCAGGTGCCTATAAATGCAAATCCGAGCAACCAGGAAAATCCAAGCAAGACACCAATGGATGTCGCAACACCTTTACCACCTTTAAACTTAAAGAATACCGGATAAAGATGCCCCAGAAACGCAGCCAAGCCGATGATCGCCAGCAACTCAACAGACACGCCCAATAAATTGGCGCTATAAACTGGAATCAAGCCTTTAAGCAGATCACCCAGTAAAGTAATAGCCGCTGCTTTTTTGCCGCCAATACGCATAACATTCGTCGCACCCGGATTACCGGAGCCCTGTTCGCGGGGATCCGGTAACCCCATCAAACGGCAAATAATAATTGCACTAGAAATCGAACCTATAAAATAGGCCGCAGGAACAAACATCCACTCAATCATGTGTACCTTTCCTCATTTAAGAACTTGTAAGCCGGGCACATTTCCCTGATACTTAGCGCTTTTTAAAAACTGTACATCATAACCGGAAATAACTATGGACATCATTTTTTTAGGCGGACTTGAGATTAACACAATCATCGGCATTTATGATTGGGAAAGGGAAACCAAGCAAACTGTTGTGCTTGATATTGAGATGGCTTTTGACATACAGAAAGCCGCTGAGACCGATGACATTCAGCACACCCTTGATTATAAAACAGTTTCCAAACGCATTATCTCTTTTGTCGAAGCCAGCCAGTTCTTACTCGTTGAAAAATTGATATCTGAAATAGCGGCTATTATCCGTAATGAATTTAATGTACCCTGGGTAAAAATAACCCTGAATAAAAAAGGCGCTATTCGTGGCGCCAGTGATGTCGGCATTATTATTGAACGAGGCAAGAGATAACCCATGCCAAAGAGTTACATCAGCATAGGCAGCAACATCGACAGGAATAAAAATATACTTGCCAGCCTCCACGCGCTTGAACACCACTTTGGCAAGCTGACTATCTCAAGTATTTATGAATCAGAGCCAGTCGGTTTTACAGGCGATACTTTTTACAATCTTGTAGTTGGTTTTAACTCTGACTTGGGCGTGAAGGAGGTAGCCAAACTGCTTCGACAAATCGAATTGGATAACGGCCGCACTCGTGACAGTCAAAAGTTTTCTGCCCGCACCCTCGATCTGGATCTAATTTTATATGATGACCTGATCCTCAATGAAGGACGACTACAGATTCCACGCGATGAAATTGAACGCTATGCCTTCGTACTTGAACCTTTAGCAGAAATTGCCCCGACTTTAAAACATCCTATTAGTCATCTGAGTTATGCCGAGCTCTGGGAAAAATTCGACAAAACCAATCTCAAACAAAAGCGTGTTACCCCTGCCTGGACTCGCTAACTAACAAAAAGATGCGCAGCCTTCCTACCTCAACAAAATAAGGTGCGCCCGCCATCAACTGTCAATATTTGCCCAGTCATATACTCGGCATCATTGATCAAAAACCATACCGCCTTGGCAATATCAGCAGGTTCACCACTCCGCTTCAAAGCCACCCGTTGCAAAATTTCATGCCTTTCCTGTTCAGACAAATTATTATCCGGCCAGAGTATAGCCCCCGGCGCAACTCCATTCACGCGGACAACCGGCCCAAATTCCTTAGCCAGAATTTTGGTCATGGCAACTAATCCGGCTTTTGCAATACAATATACGGGATAACCCATCAGACCACGTTCGGCATGAATATCGACGATATTAATAATACAGCCTCTATTATTGACTAAAGTTTCTGATAATAATTTTGTCAAAAAAAAAGGCGCTTTTAAATTACTGCCCACTAACTCATTCCACTGCTGCTCAGTTACATTAGCCACTGCCGTCGGATAAAAGGATGAAGCGTTATTTACCAATACATCAATTTTACCCCACGCCATGCAGGCTTCACTTACGAGCGCTTCCAACTCCTCCATATGGAGTAAATCGGCCTGCATCATGTATGCGGAATCAGGGCGTATTTGATTTAATTCATTACAAAGCTCCAAAGCAGCTTGTTTTGACGATCTATAATGCAAAAACACATTACAGCCTTCGTCATGTAGCAATCGGGCACAAGCTGCGCCTATACGTTTAGCTGCCCCGGTAATCAACACATTTTTTTGCATGATATTCCATCCTGATTTTAAAACCTAAATTCGCTTATAATGACAGTCACAGTTTCTTCTAGTCTATATGGCGATGCGTTATCGATTAAAGAAATGTTAAATATACATCAAATATCCTGCTACTAATTTAAGTCGGCATAAATAAAGGAAAAAAAATGAACGAGTACACAAAAAAACTAATGAATCATTTCCTGATCGGCGTCTTTGCGGTTATTCCTATTGTTGTTGTATTGCAAATTATTATTTTTGTTAAAGAGCTGGTCTCCGAGTTATTTCAAGTCGTTTACGGGTTTTCCGATAACTATCTTTATACCGCTATGGTTTTCGCAGTCAGTTTTATTATTTTGGTATCGATAGGCAACACCATCGTCAAAAAAGGTCGCTCATGGGTTATTGGTGCCTTTGACTTTGTTATTGATAGAATTCCATTTCTGAACACAATTTACCGTGTGCTTAAAAAGGTTATCAACATGTTTTCATCACATGAACAAAAAATGGCCAAGGAAGTGGTTTATGTTGAATACCCAAAAGAGGGTGTTTGGGTGCCTGCTTATGTGACTAACAAACACGATAATAAATATGTGTTGTTTATACCCACATCACCCAACCCGACCTCCGGCTTTACTGTAATTGTCGATAAATCAAAATTAGTAAAATCAGATATGAATATTGAAGAAGCCACCAGCTTTATTGTCAGTGTTGGCGTTGATTACAACAAAGCATCAGAAGCGAAACAATTACCCTGACAGACATCCTGCAAGCAGGATGAGACAATCATTAATATTGAAGACCGAATACACGAAGTTTTATTTTTTCGTGGTGCCATTGCCGTTGATGACTATTATCCTCGGCAATCATCCTTCCTGGTGATAAGCCACAATTCGCTCAACTTCGTTTTTTGATCCCAAAACCAGGGGTACGCGTTGATGTATGCCTGTTGGTTTAATATCAAGAATACGCTCACGTCCTGAAGAACAAGCCCCACCCGCCTGCTCAATAATAAAAGCCATCGGGTTTGCTTCATACAAAATACGCAATTTACCGGGTTTGGATGGTTCACGTAAATCATAAGGATATAAAAATACGCCACCGCGCGTAAGAATTCGATAAACCTCGGCAACCAACGAAGCGATCCAGCGCATATTAAAGTTTTTTCTGCGTGGACCTTCTTCCCCTTGCAAACATTCATCAATATAACGCTGCACAGGCGGTTCCCAAAAACGCTGGTTCGACATGTTAATGGCAAATTCGCTCGACTCTTCCGGAATTCTCATGTTGGGGTGGGTCAGAATAAATTCACCTATATCCTGATCGAGTGTAAAACCATTGACACCATGCCCAGTTGTCAAGACCATCATGGTTGACGGGCCATAAAGCACAAAACCAGCGCAAACCTGCTCAGCCCCCTTACGCAAAAAATCTTCAGCTGCTGGATCGACACCTTCACGGCAACGTAGAATAGAAAAAATAGTACCCACAGCCAGATTAAGATCAATGTTTGAAGAACCGTCCAATGGATCAAATAACGCCAGGTATTTGCCCTTGGGATACTGCGCTGGAATAGTAATAATATCGTCTACTTCTTCCGACGCCATGCCCGCGAGATGACCGGTCCAGTTCAGTGCATTGACCATTATGTCATTGGTAATGATGTCCAGTTTTTTTTGTACTTCACCTTGCACATTCTCGGACCCGGCACTACCCAATACACCCACGAGATTACCACGATTAACAAGGTGCGATATTTCTTTACATGCGGTCACAATATTGTTCAGTAACATACTGAACGTTCCCGACGCACCGGGCAAACCACGCTGCTGCTCAATAATAAACTGGGTTAAGGTAACTTTGTTTACCATCCTTCATATCTCCGTTTATGTTTTTATTCCAAAAAATTCTTTTCAAGCACTGTAAAATGTTGTGTGCTATTCGCCATATAATATACGGCCGGGCTAATGTAATTAGGTCTAACTAACCATTGGCTATCCATTAACCTTTCTTGAACAGCACATTATAAATCTTAAAAGAAAGTATCGATGCGGCTAGTACCAGGGTGATTGCATTGGCAAAAATGAGAGCTTTATCCGAGATATAAAAGCCATAGATAAGCCATAAAAACACACCCAATGTAAATAGGCTATACATGCTCAACGAAAGAGATTCGGTGTCTTTGGTTCTTATCGTTAGGATGGCTTGAGGTAAAAAAGAGGCTGTTGTTAATGTAGCGGCTAGATAGCCAATCATTTCCGGCATGATTATCATAGGTCTTGTTTTGTTTTTTTGGGATAACCTGAACTTCTGTCACAAGTGCAGCGGTGGAAATTTTTAAGGGATCAGTCTAGTGACTCATTATAAACCTGTCAACACGAATGAATCCGCAGTAACCAAAAGCATTTAAGTCTACCTGAAAAGCAGCAAACCCCAAGCATTGCTATAAATACGCCCATTGATCAAACCAGGCCGCCTGCCCTTTAATACCCTGATTTTTATCGATGAGGTTCCAGACTACTGCATTTTTAATCAGAAATCTTTTGCCGGTGCTTGATATTCGAACACCCCGATAATGATCGATATAGCCTTTTTCCGTAACTTCAGCCAATAATCGCTCACGTTCAGCCTGATTAACTGACTCTGCTGACAATCTGGAAGGCAGGCAAGTAAAATCTTCCCAACTTAATTCAAACAACTCCAGCGCTTTCAGGTTTGCGTAATTAAAAACCGGATCACTTGCCGTATCATGAGAAACAAGCGCAAAAGGAGCATAGAACAATTGTCTGGCAAACTCTTCATCTGACTGAATGTCTGGAATTAATTCTTTTAAAAGCAATTGGCGATAGCTATTCCTAATGTCAAGAACATGCTCAACAAGAAAATTATTTTTTTCACTAGGAAAATCCATAGATACAAATGAAGTACGAAATAGAGGGAATAGTTTTTTGCCCATCAGGCGGAAGGAGGCATGGTGGGTACAACAACATCAGTTCAGAAGCAAAAGCGGTTGAAATGAACCGGTAGAAATGGTTTATTTCAACCGCCATCATATTTATGTTTTATCTTAAATCATGTTAGCTCTGTTAACAGGCTTGATTTTACTCAGGTTATTTAATTGAATAACTTTGGCATGGAAATAGCTGACTAATTTGTAAGTCCTATCTAAGGACTATCTATATTCATTATTGAGCATTCTTGATGAATCAATGGAAAAATATTAAATTAAATTTATGGAAGGGTCGTTATTATGATATTAGATATTCTTCTTACTGGTATATTTGGTATAGCAGTTGCCTTCGCTTATGTATTTATCAAAAATATAACATCACGACTTTAGTCTGATAAATAATATTCTACAGTGGATACAACTCGAATCTTTTTTATATGCGGATTGTTCTTATCTCTTGGGTTTATTTCAAATTGTCCTTGAGACGCTTTTTTGATTTTACCCAATTTGCTATTTGAATCCTGAGCAAATTTTAAAGCCACCTCTCGTGCCATAGTGGTGGCCTCTTGAATCATTTCTGGTTTTATTTTATTTAAACCAGTAAAAATGTACTCGGTCTGATTTTGGTAATCCCCGCCAGTAAAGGCAATTCCCTGCTTGCCTAATTCTGCTAGCTCTGTCATTACTTTGCGAACCAGGTCTACTTTGGAAGAGTATACCGTGACCGTTTGAATGGCCGTATACCTAAATTCGGTCTTAGTAGTATCGTTATACTGCTGAGCGAATTTGTCGGTAATGGACGGCGTTGAGGCTGTAATTTCAGTGATATCAATCCCTTTTGCAACAAGAAAATCCTTGATTTTTTTAGTGCTGACCTCAATCGACGCGTAAAGCCCTCCCAGTTCATTGCTCGCCTCTGTGAAAACTATGGGCCATATTATTATATCGGCTGGCAGTTCCCGTTCAGATAATCCTTTGACTGTAACGCTACGCTCATACTCCTTGAAATGGATAGCTGCACCTGCAAGTAGATATCCAAGTACACTTAGCCCCAGAAAGATGGATGCACCCAATAATAATGCACTTACTGTATTTTCTTGTCTCATGCTTTTCTCCACTGAAGCCAAAATATAATATACATCCTGATTAGAGTTAACAAATTAACGCTCCCGAAAATAGCTTGTTACCACACGAGTTTCTTAACCGCTCACGCTTTGACAAGGACTGTAGACCGAGCGCAGTCCAAGGCGAACGACTAAGCATTATTGCTTGTCTCAATTTAAGTTTATAGCCCTAATTAGCAAGTATCCAAGCTTAATATTGGGAATCCATAAATAAAAAAGCCCGTCAGAAAGGCGGGCTTTTTTAAATGTAATAGCAAACTTTAATTTTTAGATTTATCAACAATCTGATTCGCTTTAATCCAGGGCATCATGCTACGCAATTTTTCACCAACAACTTCAATAGGATGTTCTGCATTCAAACGTCGTCTAGCGGTCATTTCAGGATAATTGGTCATACCTTCCAGGATAAATTTTTTCGCGTATTCACCGTTTTGAATGTTTTTCAATGCTTGACGCATTGCCCAGCGGCTTTCTTCGTTGATTATTTTAGGGCCGGTTACATATTCACCATACTCGGCATTGTTGGAGATAGAGTAGTTCATGTTGGCAATGCCGCCTTCGTACATCAGGTCAACAATCAACTTGAGCTCGTGTAAGCATTCAAAGTAAGCCATTTCAGGTTCATAACCGGCTTCAACCAATGTTTCAAAACCTGCTTTAACTAATTCAACCGCGCCACCGCACAATACCGCTTGTTCACCAAACAAATCTGTTTCTGCTTCATCACGGAAGGTGGTTTCGATGATGCCTGAACGGCCGCCACCAATGGCAGATGCGTATGATAAGCAAATAGCCTTAGCCGTACCTGAAGAATCCTGATGAACTGCGATTAAATCAGGAATTCCGCCGCCGCGAACAAATTCAGACCGCACGGTATGGCCAGGCGCCTTAGGTGCAATCATGATCACGTCTAAATCAGCTCTGGGTACAACCTGGTTGTACAAAATAGAAAAGCCATGAGCAAAAGCCAAAGCAGCACCTTGTTTAATGTTCGGTTCAATCTCGGCTTTGTACAATTGTGATTGAAACTCGTCAGGTGTAAGGATCATGACTATATCGGCACCTGCAACGGCTTCAGGTACGTCTTTAACGGTTAAACCCGATGCTTGCGCTTTGGCGACCGAAGCCGAGCCTGCACGCAAACCAACCACAACGTCAACGCCGGAATCTTTTAAGTTGTTAGCATGGGCATGACCTTGTGAACCGTAACCAATGATAGCTACTTTTTTTGCTTTTATGATAGATAAATCGGCATCTTTGTCGTAATAAACTTGCATGAGTTTTCCTGTTTTTTTGAGTTTAAAATTAGTAAATCAAGGTACAAGGTACGACTTTTTCGACCTTGCATCCAGAGAAGTTATAAATGCAATCCTTTCTCGCCTCTGGAAATGCCCGTCGGCCCTGAACGAACCACTTCGATAATGCTATCCGGCTCTATAGCGGCGATAAAGGCATCGAGTTTTTCTGAGGGGCCGGTCATTTCAACAATGTAGGTGGTCGGTGTAACATCAATAATATTGCCGCGAAATATATCCGCCATGCTTCTGATTTCATCACGCATTTCCCCTGTGGTTCTGATTTTAATCATCATCAGTTCACGTTCAATATGAAAGGATTCTGCTAAATCGATCAGTTTAACCACATCAATCAACTTATTCAGTTGCTTGGTAATTTGCTCAATGATCTCTTCATTGCCACGGGTAACCAATGTCATTCTTGACAAGCTGGGGTCTTCGGTTGGGGCTACGGTTAGTGACTCAATATTGTAGCCTCGCGCGGAAAACAAACCTGCTACACGGGATAATGCACCGGATTCATTTTCCATAAGAATAGAAATAATGTGTCTCATTATGCCAATTCCCTGTCTGTCGATGTGCCGAGGGCAACTCTTAATTTCATATCATGATGGCCTTTGCCGGCTTCAATCATCGGGTAAACATTTTCAGTTCTATCGGTCATGATGTCCAAAAATACCGTACGATCTTTCATGGCAAAGGCGGCTTCCAGAGCCGGTCTGACTTCTTCGGGCTTATCTATACGCATACCGACATGGCCATAAGCTTCTGCCAATTTGACAAATTCCGGAATAGTATCCATATACGAATGCGAATAACGGCTTTCGTAAGAAAATTCCTGCCATTGCCGAACCATGCCCATATAACGATTGTTCAGATTAATGATTTTAACCGGTGTTTTATATTGCAAAGCAGTCGACAATTCCTGAATGCACATCTGGATGCTGGCTTCACCTGTAACACAAGCAACATCCGCGTCAGGAAATGCCAATTTAACCCCGATGGCGGCAGGTAAACCAAAGCCCATCGTACCGAGGCCACCTGAATTTATCCAGCGACGCGGCTTGTCGAAAGGATAGTATTGTGCTGCCCACATCTGATGCTGGCCTACGTCTGAAGTCACATAGGCATTGCCTTTGGTTACTTCATATAATTGCTCAATGACATATTGCGGTTTAATCAAAGGACTTTCACGGTCGAATTCCAGGCAGTTAACTGCTTGCCATTGCCCAATTTGATGCCACCAAAGTTCCAATGATTTTTTGTTGGGCTTTTTTGGGTTTTCTTTGATCAACTCTAGCATTTGCTCCAACACTGGTTTAACGTCGCCGACAATAGGAATATCAACCCTAACAGTTTTGGAAATAGAGGCAGGATCAACATCAATATGAATGATCTTGGCGTAAGGACAAAATAAATCCAGCTTACCCGTGACACGATCATCAAAGCGAGCCCCGATAGCAATAATTACATCGCTTTCGTGCATCGCCATGTTGGCCTCATAAGTGCCGTGCATGCCCAGCATGCCGACAAATTGCTTGTCAGTCGCAGGATAGGCCCCCAAACCCATCAAGGTACTGGTAATAGGATAGCCCAGTGCGTGAGTAAATTCGGTCAATTCCTTACTGGCTTCACCTAAAACCACGCCGCCACCTGAATAAATGATGGGTTTTTGTGCACTCAGTAATAGATCAACAGCCTTTTTAATTTGTCCCTTGTGTCCGGAAACTACGGGATTATATGAGCGGATAGAGACTTTTTTTGGGTATTTATAAGGTACTTTAATGTGGGGGGCGGTTATATCTTTAGGTATATCAACAACCACAGGGCCAGGACGCCCTGTTGTGGCAACATAAAATGCCTTTTTAATGGTTTCAGCTAATTTGGTCACATCCTTGACTAAATAGTTATGCTTGACACAAGGCCGGGTAATACCAATCATATCGACTTCCTGGAAGGCATCGCTACCAATTACTGGTAATGATACCTGGCCGGAAATGATAACCATGGGAATTGAATCCATATAAGCTGTAGCGATTCCGGTTACAGCATTGGTTGCGCCTGGACCTGAGGTAACCAATACCACACCTGGTTTTCCGGTGGCGCGGGCATAACCGTCAGCCGCATGGGTTGCACCTTGTTCATGCCGAACCAGGATGTGTTTAAGTTCATCTTGCTGGAAAAGAGCATCATATAAATGCAATACTGCCCCGCCAGGATAGCCAAAAATATATTCTACGCCCTCGTCTATAAGACTTTGAACCAGGATTTGTGCGCCGCTTAGCTCCACGCTAACACCTCAATAAACATGATGATTTTTCGATTTAAGTCGATTATATTCGTTTTTAAATTCAAGAGTAAATTACTTGGTTTTTAATAAACAGTTGGATGACATACTTTGGATTGTTTTTTTGACAATATAACTGTCAACATTTTACTAGGTTCTTAATGAAATTGTAATTATCTCTCTAATCCTTTTTAATTATTGCCCAATTAATCGAAAAATTTTTCAAAAAAGATATGCACGTTCCTTATTCAAAGTAATACAGCAGGTTTCATTAATGTGGGTACAAAAAGAATTTATATTATCAGCAAAAACCAGAGTATTTCATCTAATCACAGATGAAATACTAAGGGCAATCCCGGAATTAAGATCAATAGATTGCGGGTTGTTGCACCTTTTCATCAAGCATACCTCGGCATCGTTGACGATTAATGAAAATGCCGACCCGACAGTGCGTCTGGATCTCGAAAGTCATTTCAATGAGTTTGTGCCTGAAAAAGCCCCTTACTATCGGCATGACTATGAGGGCGATGACGACATGCCTGCCCACATAAAAAATTGCCTCCTGGGTTGCAGTGTTTCCGTCCCTGTTACTAATGGCGCTCTTAACCTGGGTATCTGGCAAGGCATTTACTTGTGTGAGCATCGCAATCAAGGCGGAAGTAGAAGGATCATAGCCACAATTCAAGGGAAGTCTCTAATGGGAACTGATGAATAGTCAGACTCAAGTTGATATTTTGTTTGTTTACATTTTGCGCACAATCAGGCGGGTTTCGGCCTGATTGCGATCACCCATCACATGACATATTCCACGAAAAAACAAGATCAAGTCATGGTTTTAGATAAAAATACTAATAATTCGATAATCGCAGACGGTAATCTTCATTCATCAATTCCAGATCTTCCTCGCATCTCCGGACGACGTACCTCTGGAACGAAAACTGGCGCGCGAGGCTATTCCCACATCAACAGCGAGCGGCGCATTCGCAGCCGATGATCCCGAGTTAACAGTCAAACTCGACCAATGGCGCAAACTGTATAGCTTTATTGTCAAGATTCACAAGGCCCGGCGGGAGATGGCGACAAAAGCCGCAATCTGTGCCCGTTTTGAGTATATGTAACTGCTTGTTCAAGGATTAATCATCATTCATTATGAGTGGTACTTCCATTGCAGTTTTTTGCTGAATTTTAAAACCGCGCATTTCCAGGATGCCTTTGGTATTGAGTGAAATGATCAGGTACAACGCATTAGGATAAGCAGCTTCATCTAAATCATAGGATGACGGTAAAGCAGGTGCAGTCGGGTGGGAATGATAGATGGCGAAAAGGTCCTCCCCCAATTCGCGCATTTTAGTCATGGCTGAGATTTGTTGTCCTGCATCCAGCAGAAAACGTTCTCGAGGGTGATCGTCGGCGTTATTGATGGGATAACAATGGGTCGGCAATCCATTTTTACTGCCAATAAGTCCGCATACCTCAAAGTCGGGTGAGATTTGCGCAAGATGCAGTAACTGGTTGGTTATTTTGCGGGGGATCTGGATTTCTGGTGAGTTCATAATAAATGCGTAAGGTCAGTGTTAAGGTTTTCGCCCATAAGTAACGCGGGGCTGTCCCGATAAATCTCGATAGGATTGTACCTTATCATATGCCAGCGCGTTAAAAATGGCTTGTACTTGCGGGGCTTGATTATAACCATGTTCGATTAACAAATGCCCCTCAGGTATTAAGTAGCTACGCGCTTGATCGGCGATAATTTGAATATCGCTAAGGCCTTGATAATCTGCGATTAACGCGCTTTGGGGTTCAAAGCGTACATCACCTTGCTGTAAATGTTCATCATCGGGGGCAATATAAGGCGGGTTGCTGATGACCAAATCAAATAGCGACTTCGGTACGTTACTAAACCAATCGCTTTGATAAAACTCAATATTTGCCAGTTGGTGGTATTGGGCGTTGTGCTTTGCGATTTCTAACGCGGCCAGGCTGGCATCGACTGCGGTGACTTGAGCGTAAGGACGTTCTGCCGCCAGTGTCAGGGCGATAATACCTGAGCCTGTGCCTAAATCAATGAGTTTAACGACCTGGTTTTTAGGGATTAACTCCAAACTCAGCTCAATCAATAATTCGGTGTCGGGTCTGGGGATTAACACATCGGGGGTTACCCTAAAATCCCTGGACCAGAATTCGCGTGTGCCTATGAGGTAGGCAATTGGTGTGCCTTGCTGACGTTGTTTAATCAAGGCTTCAAAGGTGGCTTGCTGCTGAACTGTTAGTGTGTTATCACACCAAGCGCGTAAGTAAGTTCTTGGTTTATCTAATACAAAACCTAATAGCACTTCTGCATCTAATAACGGGGAATCTGAATGGCTTGCCAAGGTTTTAGCCGCGTTGGGTAACAGTGTTTTTATGGTGGGCATAAGTTAATCTTCGGCAGTTATAGGGCAGCACACGTCAGTGTAATCCGCCGAATAATGTTACCTATCTTAAAAGTTACGCCGATCAACGTCGGCGGTGCTGTTGATTAAAGCCGTAACTACCGCTTAGTCTGCGATTATTAGTAATGGGGTATGGGCTTGGTTTGTTTTCTAACTGCATCAAGTGTATGAAATAATACCCATCTTCGCCTGCTATTTGCTCACCTTCGCAATACATTCCCTTTAATACATCTTTAAACCTAGCGTAAAACCACTTGCGTTCTGTAATAATGTAGGCTTTCTTTTTGATAATAAGTACATTATGGCGATTTTTAGGTCTGTATAACAGATGCCAAATCTGACCATCAACATATTTTTCCCAGATGACTCGTGGCATAACTAGCTCGTTTTTTGCTTGCTTAAGGTTCTCGAATAAAACGGTTTCGCCTTTCGTTAATTTTAAATCGGGTGTTTGGAACATTTTAAAAACCTCGTTGTTAACAAATAGGTGGCATGAAGTAACGCAGAGTTTGATAATTTCAACTTTGGATAGTTCGGGCAGGTAACTACGGTCTGATAAACAAGACGTTTTTCGAACCGCTAGAATTGGAGTATTCATGTCCATGACAAGAAAAACCGTATAATTTAAGTGTATGGTGCATTTTTTCATTGGTTTAAATGCGAAGTTGCAAATACAGACTGGCTGTCTGAAGCGGTAAGTGCAGCCTTTACAAGCTCGTGCGAAAATTTCTTTCCGCGTTCTGATGGTAGTACAAATACCCAGCCAAGCTCAAACATAAAATCACTAGCTAGAACAGTTGCCTTTGCTTTTTCGAACACCTTATTTTTATAGTTTAGATTGGGATTCTTTATTGCCGCAATGCCCTTGAGACAACCGCCTTGTTTTAAGAAAACCAGTGCTTTTGCTTTTCTAATGAGACTATTAAGAGTATTTGGGTTTACTTGATCTCCCGCAAGAACAAAGTCTTCAAAATCCTCTAACTCCTTTTCAGAACACTTACTTGGCTTTTTTACTTCGATAATATTTTCTTTCATGCCATCCAATTTAAATGTAATAGCCGCGTGGGTTGGGTTGCCGCTTTTTTGCAACCTATCATAATAAGCGGGTTTTGTTGGATTGGCTATCACCTGCCCAACGCGACTATCGTACTGTTACTCGATTACCCAGTTTTCAAGTTTTAATTCGGGAACTCTCTCAAACTCGCGTAGATTATTTGTCACCAGTGTTGCGTTTAAGCTTAACGCGTGGGCAGCAATCAGTATATCCATATTGCCTATCGTTGTTCCTTTGGCTTTTAAATTTGCTCTGATTTTGGCATAAATAACTGCCGCTTTTTCATCCCAGCTATGGAATGTGGTGAGGGCGATAAATTCTTGCAATTGGATTTGCCTTGCCGTTTGTAAATGTTCCGGACTTAGGGTAACGCCAGAAAAAAGTTCAGCATAGACAATCGCGGAAATATAGATTTCTTCGATCTGATTAAATTTTCCAGCAAGTAAAGCGGGTGCCTTTTTAAAATATAAACGCAAATGTTGGTGTCCAGCATAACCATTAATAAAACTCTCGCTCTTGCGTTATGTCGTTATGTCTTTCAGCAAGGAAGTCATCATCAAAGACGCTTTTTGATGCGAAAAATGAATCCCATTTTTTAGCAAATCGTTTTGCAGTGTCTTTTAAGTTGTTTTCATACATGACAATGACCTTTGCATGGTTTGCTTTTACGTCATCGGGCAATTTCAAATGAATTTCATGATTTTGGGTAATGACTGCATCGAGTTCTATTGCTTGCATGGTTAAACCTCTTTTTTAATTGGTTAGTGTAGGGACGATGCACTGCAACGTCTCTAGGGTGCGCCCCCACGAAAAGCTTAATCATCCCCCAACTGTGTCAACAACTCCGCCTGATGCTCGCTAATCAAGGGGTTAATCACATGCTCTAAACCGCCCTGCATAATGTCATCCAGTTTATACAGCGTTAGGTTGATGCGGTGATCGGTTAAACGTCCTTGCGGGTAGTTGTAGGTGCGGATACGTTCAGACCGGTCACCGCTACCGACTTGTAATTTGCGGGTTAAGGACTGTTCGGCGTGGTGCTTTTCCTGTTCGGCGGATAACAAACGCGAAGCCAATAAGGACATAGCCCGCGCCCGGTTTTTATGTTGTGAGCGTTCATCCTGGCATTCGACTACCGTACCTGTCGGAACGTGGGTAATGCGTATCGCGGATTCGGTTTTGTTAATGTGCTGACCCCCTGCACCTGAGGCGCGGTAAGTATCGACTTTTAAATCAGCGGGATTAATATCAATGGCGTCGACTTCGTCTACTTCGGGCATGATTGCGACGGTACAGGCGGAGGTATGAATACGCCCTTGCGATTCGGTTTCCGGCACACGTTGCACGCGGTGCGCGCCCGCTTCAAACTTTAATTGGGAGTACACATCGCGCCCGACTACACGCAAAATAATCTCTTTGTAGCCGCCGTGGTCACCTAAGCTTTCGTTGATAATTTCCGTTTGCCAGCCGCGCCGTTCCGCATAACGCTGATACATGCGCGCCAAATCGCCCGAAAATATCGCTGCTTCATCGCCGCCTGTGCCTGCGCGAATTTCCAGGAATATGTTGCGGTTGTCGTTAGGGTCTTTGGGTAGCAGTAATAATTGCAATTCGTGGTCGATGGCATCCAACTGGTTTTGCGCTTCGTTGACTTCTTCTTTTGCCAATTCGCGCATTTCAGGGTCATTGTCGGCTGCCATTTCTTGCGCCGAAGACAAGGCGACCAGGGTCTGTTCGTAGCGTTTGTAACAATCCACCAGTGGGCTAATTTGGGCATATTCCTGGCTCAGGGTGCGAAATTTGTTTTGATTGCTTTGCACTTCAGGTTCTGAAAGCAAGGCGGCGATTTCGTCATAACGTTCGCACAGGTTTTCCAGTTTAAGTTGTATGGATTGTTTCATTGAGATTTTGTTAATTTGAATATTTCACGGGCAGCGGCTATCAGGTCATGGCGTTCGTTTTCCGCTGCGGCTCTGATTTGGGTGCTGGGCGTATGGATGAGTTTGTTGGTCAGGCTATGAGCGAGTCGATTAAGGGCTTCTTCAGGGGGGGCGCCGTTTTTCAGCAACGCCAGCGCTTTTTGTAACGCTTCATCGCGGGATTGTTCGGCTTGATGGCGGTAATCCCGAATCGTTGTCTGTGCGCCTTGAGCGCGTAACCAAGCTAAAAAATAATCAACCTGGGTATCGATTATTTCTTCTGCCTGTTCTGCCGCCAGCCGGCGCGAGTTCATGTTCTGGTCTATGGTGTGTTGCAGGTCGTCAACGGTGTAAAGATACACGTCTCTAAGTTGTTCAACTTCTGCTTCAATATCGCGCGGCACAGCCAGGTCTACCATAAACATGGGCTTATGTTTGCGCTTTTTAAGTGCGCTTTCTACGCGGCCTTTGCCTAGAATTGGCAATTGACTGGCTGTTGAAGTAATCACTATGTCTGCTTCAGCCAGGTGTGTTGGTAATTCGGATAAAGCAATCGCATAGCCGTTAAACTGTGCAGCCAAGGTGTGCGCTTTATCATAGGTGCGATTAGCGATAATGATGCGGCCTATCCCTTGTTGTGATAAATGCCGTGCTGCCAATTCTATGGTTTCACCTGCACCTATGAGTAAAGCGGTTTGTTCGCTGAGCTTGTCGAAGATTTGCTGCGCCAGTTGAACGGCCGCGAAGGCAACCGATACGGGGCTGGAACCAATGGCGGTGTCGGTGCGTACCTTTTTAGCAGCAGTGAATGTGTGCTGAAAAAGTTTACCAAGTCGTTTGCCTAAAGTACCTGCATCGTAAGCGGCCTGATAGGCTATTTTCATTTGTCCGAGGATTTGCGGTTCACCTAAAATCATGGAGTCCAGTCCGCAAGCAACCCGAAATATATGGCGGCAAACTGATCTATCAGTAAGGCAATACAGGTAGGGGGTGAAATCTGCAGCATTGATCTGTTTGCTTTGAGCAACCCAATCAATCAGAATTTGCTGGTTGGCTGTGGTTGATGTGCAGTAAAACTCAGTGCGATTACAGGTTGAAAGAATGGCGGCCTCGCTGATTTCTTTGAGGCGCCATAACTCTTTTAACGATGATTCCAGTATGTCGGCAGGGAATGACAGGCGTTCGCGGATAGAAACCGGCGCGGTATTGTAATTAATCCCTACTGCAAGAAAAGTCATGGTGTTTATGATTAGGTAAGTTTAATTTTACGCAAAAAATCAAGATAAAAGATTCAAGAATATACTTTTATTCGCTTTTTGTCTGGCAACTTGCGCCATAACGTCAAAGCTTTTAGTAGAAACCCAGTTATATTATGTCGTCGTATTTTAAGAAATATAATAACTTTATCCAAATGGAATAAATCAGCTGTCTAAATCAACAGGTTTTTCTGATAATCTATTGCGAATGTATATTGAGTGATAAATAGGATCGTGTGTGTTAATTTTTAGATTGTTTTCAGTAATAACTCTCGTTTTGCTTAATAGTTGCGCAGATTCACCCGCAAAGCCAGGTCAGCCTGAAGGAGCCGTTGTTCCTGTTAAAATCGCTGAGCCTAAAGAAAAAGCTAAGGCAAAAGAAGATAAAACCTCAATCGATCCTGATGTACTATTTATGCTATTGACGGCAGAGCTTGCCGGTCAAAGGGGGCAATATGATATTGCTCTGGAAGGTTACATGGAGGCTGCCAAGCGTGTGCATGATCCAAGGTTTGCTGAAAGGGCGGCAATGATTGCTATGTATATGAAGGATAGCAATAAAACAAATGAGGCGGTGGCTTTATGGGTGCGTCAAGATCCTAAAAACCAGGCAGCAAGAAAAATTGCTGCTTTATCGGCATTAAGGGCCGGGAATAAGAAGGCTGCCACTGAGCACTTAAATATGCTACTAAATATTGATCCTGCCGGATTCGAAAATGCGGTGCTTGAATTGGCCGGTGTTCTGCAAAAGGACGGCAAGATAAATACTCTATATGATGCGCTCGATACTTTGTCAGTACAGCATCCAGACCAGGCAGTGATTTTTTATATGCAGTCATTATTGGCTATGCAGAAGAAAGAAATATATTTGGCTGAATCAAAAATACAGCAGGCTTTGAAGGTGCGGCCAGGCTGGGATAAGGCGCTGATGTTTCAAGCCCAGATAGCAGTATTTTCTGGAGACTTGAACAAAGCAAAAACACTTTTAAAAGAGGCATCCCTTAAGTACCCGGACAATAATAAAATTAGCAAAATCTTGGCTCAGGTATTAATAAAAGCTGAGGATTATGATGCAGCTGCTGAGGTTTATCAGGATATAATCTCTGCTGATCCCAGGGATATTGAAAGTCAATTTGCGCTGGGACTAGTATATTTGCAAGTGGATAAGGATGAGCAGGCTGAAGATGTTTTTAAAAAGCTGTTAGAGCAACCTGAGTGGAAATATCAAGCCAGCTTTTATTTGGGAAAAATAGAAGAAAAACACGATCATTCGAAAAAAGCGCTGGTCTGGTTCGATAAAGTAACGGATGGGCCATTTGTTTTTGATGCATCAATTTCAGCAATTTCTTTGCTTGCGAAAGATAAACAGTTCGATGAGGCCAACTCACGATTAAGTCTCTTGCAGTCGAAGTTTCCAAAACAAAAGCTGCGACTCCTCTTGGTTCAGGCAGAGCTATACAGTCAGCAAAAACAATATGAAAAGGCATTTAATCTATTGACTGAGGCGCTGGTTGATTTTCCTGATCAAAAAGAGTTGTTATATACCCGTGCATTGATGGCTGAACGTGTCAATAAGCCAGATATTGCGGAAGCGGATCTAAAGAAAATATTGGCAATGGATCCTGATAATGTCGAGGCATTAAATGCCTTGGGATATACGCTGTTGAACAAGCCTGATCGCTATGCTGACGCAGAAAAATACCTCCAGCATGCGCTCAGTCTTGAGCCGGATGCGGCAGTCATTATTGATAGTTATGGTTGGCTACAGTTTAAATTGGGGAATAATGAGAAAGCCCTGGATTATTTGCAGCAAGCGTATGAAAAACAGCCGGAAAATGAAATAGCGGCACATCTTGCCGAGGTGTTATGGGTTTTAGGTAGAAAAGATGAAGCTAGAAAATTATTTAATAAAGCCATTAAAGATGCGCCAGATGATGAATATTTAATGGATTTTCAACGAAGAATTTTGAAAGGCGCACAATAGTGATGTTAAGTATAAAAATAAAGCGGCTAGGGTGGTATTGTTTCGCATTGATGCTTTCAGCTTGCTCTACCGTGCCTGTAGAGCCGGAAGTTCATTATTCAAAGCTTGCAAGAGAACATTTATACAAGCTGGAGCAATGGTCGTTTGAAGGACGGGTGGCGTTAGCAGGAAAAAATGATAATTGGCAGGCAAGTATAAATTGGGGGCATAAGTCTGATGATGAGGAAATAAAGCTATCCGGGCCCTTGGGGCAGGGTGCAACTGTTATTCGATTAACAGGCGATCTAGTCACCATCGATCTTGGGGATGATAGGGTTCAATCATCAACACAACCGGAAGAGTTTATTAATCAACAGTTGGGTATGTTTGTTCCGGTGCACTCCCTGCGCTATTGGGTGATAGGCTTGCCAGAGCCAACTAGCGCATTTGTAGAGACTGCCACTGGTTTTAAGCAGGCCGGTTGGTTTATCGAATACAAACAAATGCAACCTGTCGATGAGCAGTCCATGCCGCGTAAAATTATGGTTACGAATGAGCGGGTTAAATTAAAATTAATTATAGATCAATGGGTTTTAAATGTTGCAAAAGCAATATAATCAGTCACTATGGGCGGAAAAATGGCCCGCACCGGCAAAATTAAATTTAATGTTACGGATTGTCGGTCAAAGGGCCGATGGCTATCATTTGTTGCAAACAGTGTTTCAATTTATAGATTTTTGTGACTGGATTACATTTCATGCCGTTGATGATGAGCGAGTAAGCTTGCAAAAAACCATGCCAGGTGTGGCAGAAGCAGATGATTTAACGGTTAGAGCGGCGAACCTGTTAAAAGCAGAAACAGGATGTGAGTCCGGCGTGCGCATCGAGGTAGAAAAAAATTTGCCCATGGGAGGTGGTCTAGGTGGTGGCAGCTCTGATGCCGCAACGACTTTGGTGGTATTGAATGAGTTGTGGGGTCTGAAGCTATCAATGGAAAAATTGATGGAACTTGGGTTATCTCTGGGTGCGGATGTGCCTGTCTTTGTATATGGATATTCATCATGGGCAGAAGGTGTTGGTGAAAAACTGGAGAGGATAAGTCTCCATGAACAGTGGGTTGTAGTTATTAAACCTGAATGTCACGTAAATACAAAAGAAATATTTTTAGCTAAAAATTTGACACGGAATAGCAAATCAATCACAATAGGCGACTTTATAGCTGGTCAACACCAAAACGATTGCGTCGAGGTGGTTTGTCAGCGTTACCAGCCTGTTAAAGATGCTCTGGTTGTTTTGTCTGAGTTTTCAGAGGCAAGATTAACCGGGACAGGGGCTTGTGTTTTTGCACAGTTTGATTCTGAAGACGAAGCAGTCAATGCCTATGAGTCACTTAAAAATAAGTGGCAGGTTTATCTGGCTAAGGGTCTAAATGAGTCGCCTTTGTTTTCAAGGCTGAAGGCTGGTAAATATATATCATGATTATTGGGTCGTCGCCAAGCGGTAAGGCACGGGGTTTTGATCTCCGCATACCAAGGTTCGAATCCTTGCGACCCAGCCATATGCCTTCACTAAGTTAAATTCTAATTGGGAGTGCTTGAATGAATGACACCTCTATGATGGTGTTTTCTGGAAATGCTAACCTGGCTTTGTCTGACGGTATAGTTAAGAAGCTTAATATGCGCTTAGGAATGGCGGCTGTTGGAAGATTTAGTGATGGAGAAATTGCGGTAGAAATTGAAGAAAATGTCCGGGGTAAGGATGTTTTTATTATTCAACCGACCTGTTCTCCAACTAATGAGAATTTAATGGAATTGTTAGTGATGATTGATGCTCTTAAGCGGGCTTCGGCGTCACGAATTACTGCGGTAATGCCTTATTATGGCTATGCGCGGCAGGATAGGCGTTCGCGATCAGCTCGGGTACCCATTACTGCCAAGCTGGTTGCCAAGATGATTGAGCAAGCGGGGGCACACCGTGTTTTGACGGTTGATTTGCATGCCGACCAGATTCAGGGTTTTTTTGATATACCTGTAGACAATGTTTATTCGTCACCCATTCTTTTAGGTGACGTGTGGCGGCAACAATATAAGGATCTGATTGTTGTTTCGCCTGATGTCGGTGGTGTGGTTAGAGCGCGTGCGCTTGCCAAGCGATTGGATGATGCTGATCTTGCCATTATTGACAAGCGCAGGCCAAAAGCTAACGTTTCAGAGATTATGCACATCATTGGTGATGTTGATGGTCGGACCTGTGTATTGATTGATGATTTAGTTGATACTGCTGGGACTTTGTGCCATGCCGCAGGTGCTTTAAAAAAACACGGTGCAATAAAGGTGGTTGCCTATTGTACTCATGCAGTATTATCAGGCTCTGCTATTAAAAACCTGAATGGCTCGGAGCTTGATGAGTTGGTTGTTACAGATACCATACCACTAAGTCAGGAAGCTATGCGGTCAGGAAAAATAAGACAGCTTAGCGTTGCAGAAATGCTGGCTGAGACTATAAGGCGTATTGCAGTTGGTGAGTCGGTTAGTTCGCTTTACGTAGATTAACCATAGCGTAGTTAATAGTTGTCGATTGATAGAATTTAATGTATGTGCTATTAAGGCACGGACTTCAAAAAACAATGGTGAGGAAAAATGTCTAACGTATTTGAATTTATTGCCGAAAGTCGTGGGCAATCAGGTAAGGGCGCAGCAAGAAGTGCGCGACGTCAAGGTAATGTGCCTGCAGTGATATACGGTGGTCATTGTGAACCTCAAATGCTGGTGTTAAACCATAATGAAGTCATTAAGCATCTTGAGCATGAGGCGGTTTATTCGCACGTGCTGAATGTGACTGTTGATGGGAAAACAGAGCAAGCAATTCTGAAAGGTGTTCAACGTAACCCTGCAAAATTTCAGATATTACATCTGGATTTTCTTCGGGTAAGTATGTCTGAGGCGGTAAAGGTGCATGTGCCATTGCATTTTATCAATGAGCAGACGTCCATCGGTGGAAAAAAAGGCGGTATTGCAACCCATTCCATGGTTGATGTAGAGGTTTCGTGTTTGCCTTCAGCTTTACCTGAATATCTTGAAGTAAATTTGGCTAATCTGGATATTGGTGAAACAATTCATCTTTCTGATGTTGTATTGCCTGCAGGTGTTGAAATTGTGATTTTGGCCCACGGTCCAGAGCACGATTTGCCAGTTGTCTCCATGATGGCTTCGAAAGCTAGTAAAGAAGATACGGCTGTATAAATTTAATAGCTATAGATTAAAGATGATTAAACTTATCGTTGGCTTGGGTAATCCAGGGCAGCAGTACGAAAAAACCCGGCATAATGCCGGGTTTTTGTTTTTAGATGCATTGGCATCGGAGTTAGGTTGTTTCTGGTCCAATGAGTCCAGGTTTCAAGGCTTGTTTGCAGAGGGTAGCGTTGTAAATGGCAAGGTCATGCTGTTAAAGCCATATACTTTTATGAATAGAAGTGGCCAGTCCGTCGGCAAAATCGCCCGATATTACAAATTAAACCCTGAAGAAATTCTCGTTGTGCATGATGAATTGGACTTTAATCCCGGCGTGGTAAAGTTGAAAAAAGGCGGTGGCCATGCAGGGCATAATGGCTTAAGAGACATTATTGCGCATTTGGGCTCTAATGAATTTTACCGGCTTAGAATAGGTATTGGTCGTCCCGCTGTCGGAGCAGTTGTTGCGGATTTTGTATTGTCCCTACCATCAAAGCAAGAATGGGAAATGCTGGTTAATGCTTTCGATTTGAGCAGAGGGTTTATTGGTCAAATGGTTGCTGGCGATATGGTGGGCGTAATGAATAAGTTGAATTCTTGATAATAATAATGATGTATTTAATCAAATAATTGTTTGACAGTTGTTGCCTAATAAAAGATAATAATCAGCTTACCCGATATAGGAGGGGTTCCCGAGCGGCCAAAGGGATCAGACTGTAAATCTGCCGGCTCTGCCTTCGGAGGTTCGAATCCTCCCCCCTCCACCATCTTGAATTAAAATAAATCTGCGGGTGTAGTTCAATGGTAGAACTCCAGCCTTCCAAGCTGATCACGTGGGTTCGATTCCCATCACCCGCTCCATATTCTGAGATTAGGCTCATATAGCTCAGTAGGTAGAGCACTTCCTTGGTAAGGAAGAGGTCACCGGTTCAAATCCGGTTATGAGCTCCAAATAGTATTAAGATTGTTAGTAGGTGTGATTCATGGCCAAAGAAAAATTTTCACGTAGTAAGCCGCACGTAAACGTAGGCACCATCGGTCACGTTGACCACGGCAAAACAACGCTAACTGCTGCTTTAACGACAGTAATGGCAAAATTGCACGGCGG
>Ga0209391_10000264_pt1 | contig 23245 bp, 17 predicted proteins | sample PPLLak3March2015_FD_187246 | JGI IMG/M metagenome (GOLD analysis project Ga0209391, IMG submission 187246) | Freshwater sediment microbial communities from Prairie Pothole Lake near Jamestown, North Dakota, USA - PPLs Lake P7 Core (1) Depth... | ecosystem: Environmental > Aquatic > Freshwater >...
AGCGTGGGCTACCTGCCCGCCCCGAACCTGCTGCTGCGGGCGGACGTCTCGCACCTGCTCGGCAACTACTCGAACGGCTGGCTCGGCACCGTCGGCATCGCGCACGTGTTCATGCCGCAGTGGCGGGTCTCCCCGTTCGTCGGCCTCGGCGGCGGCGTGCTGCGCATCGAGCCCAAGGCGACGCTGGTGCAGGCCGAGGACCGCACCGATACGACGGCCTACGCCGGCATCGGCTTGCGCGGCTACCTCACCCACCGCTTCCTGCTGCAGGCGGAGTACCGCCAGTACGTCGTGTTCACGAGCCGCGACGACAACGAGGAGATCGACGCATGGACCCTGGGCTTCGCCTACTTCTTCTGAGCGGACTCGCGCTCGCAGCGCTGTCGGCGCCGCCCGTCGCGCAGGCGCAGGACGTCGTGGGTGCGGCACCCGCCACGCCGCAGGTGGTCGAGCCCCGCGTCAAGCGCCGCGAGGTGGAGCCGGCGGCGATCGACTCGGAGAACTTCGAGGCCGGCGCGTTCCTCGGCGTCGTCGGCATCGAGGACTTCGGGTCGAGCTTCTCCTACGGCGCCCGCATCGCCTATCACTTCACCGAGGACGTGTTCGCCGAGGCGACGATCGGCACGGCCGAGGCCGGCCGCACCAGCTACGAGGAGCTGAGCGGCTCGGCCGAGCTGCTCACCGACAGCGAGCGGCGCTTCACGCACTACGACCTGTCGGTGGGCTGGAACGTCCTGCCGGGCGAGGTGTTCCTCGGCGGCAGCCGCGCGATGCCGAGCGCGGTGTACGTCACCCTCGGCGCGGGCAGCACGCGCTTCGCGGGCGACGACCACTTCAGCGTCGTGCTTGGCGCCGGCCTGCGGCTGCTCGCGAACGACTGGCTCGCCGTGCACGTCGACGCCCGCAACATCGCCTTCGAGAGCGACCTGCTCGGCGACAACAAGCTGACCCACAACCTCCAGTTCACCTTCGGCCTCACGGCCTTCTTCTGAGCCCCGAGGTGCCGACCATGCGAACCAGTCCCCTGCTTGCCGTCCTGCTCCTCGCCCTGAGCGTCCCGGTCGGCGCCGCCTCACCGGAGCCGCGGCCGGCTCCCGAGTTCGTGCTGCCCGCCCGCGGCGGCGAGGAGGTCCGGCTGTCCGACCTCAAGGGCCAGGTCGTGATGATCAATTTCTGGGCCACGTGGTGCGGGCCCTGCCGCCAGGAGATGCCGCTGCTCGAGCAGATCCAGGCGAAATACGAGCCGCTCGGATTCACCCTGCTCGGCGTGAACGTCGAGCCCGACAGCGCCGGCGCCTTGAAGTGGCTCGAGAAGGTGCCGGTGAGCTTCCCGATCCTGTTCGACACCGCCAACACGGTCGCCGAGCGGTTCGGCGTGGAGGGCATGCCGAGCTCGGTGTTCGTCGACCGCGACGGTCGCGTGCGCTACGTGCACCGCGGCTACAAGCCGGGCGACGAAGCCCAGTACGCCGACCTGATCCGCAGTCTCGTGAAGGAGTGAACCGCATGTTCCTGCGCCGGATCGTTCTCCTCGCCGCGCTGGCCGCCGCCGCCGGCTGCAGCGGCATCGAACCCTGGGTGAAGCCCTACGAGCGGCAGAACTTCGCCGACCCGATCATGGCCGCGGACCGCAACCCCATCGCCACGAGCTACCTCAACCACGTGTTCGAGGCGCGCGAGGGCGCGCGCGGGGCGCTCGCGAGCCACGGCGGCGGCTGCGGCTGCAACTGAGCGCACGATGGCCCGGCTCGTCATTCCGTTTGCACTCGCCGCGATCACCGCGGCGGCCGCGCTGCTGGCGCTGCCGCAGGCCCGGGCGGCGGTGCTGCCCGACGACCGCGCGGACGTGCTCTACCACCGCTACGAGGGCGGCGGTGTCACCGTGGACGGCCCGTCGCTGCTGGTGCGCAAGAAGTTCGCCGAGAGCTACTCGGTGTCCGCCAACTACTACGTGGACATGGTCTCGAGCGCGTCCATCGACGTGCTGACCACGGCGAGCCCGTACGAGGAGACGCGCAAGCAGGGCAGCCTCGCGCTCGATGCGCTGAACGGCAAGACGCAGTACAGCGTGAGCTTCACCAACAGCGACGAGAACGACTACACCGCGAACACCGCGAGCTTCGACCTGAGCCAGGAGCTGTTCGGCGACCTCACCACCCTGTCGCTGGGATTCAGCCGCGGCTGGGACGAAGTGCGAAAGCGAGGCGACGCCGAGTTCGAGGAGCCCGTGGACCGGCGCAGCTACCGGCTCGGCCTGTCGCAGATCGTCACGCCCACGCTGATGCTGGGCTTCGCCTTCGAGACGATCACCGACGAGGGGTTCCTGAACAATCCCTACCGCTCGGTCCGTTACCTCGACGCGGAGAACCCGGCCGGCTTCGCCTTCCAGCCCGAGGTGTACCCGAGCACCCGCACCAGCAACGCGGCCGCATTGAACGCGCGCTGGTTCCTGCCCTACCGCGCCGTCGCGCACGGCGAGTACCGCTGGTACACCGACACCTGGGGCATTGACGGCCACACCGTGCGGCTGGGCTATACGCACCCGCTCGGCGAGCGCTGGGTGCTCGAGGGCGGCTACCGCTGGTACGACCAGTCGTCCGCGGACTTCTACGCCGATCTCTTCCCGCGCCGCGACGCGCAGAACTTCCTGGCGCGCGACAAGGAATTGAGCACTTTCACCAGCCACATGCTGAGCATCGGCGCGACCTACGAGCTCGGGGCCTCGCGCTGGTCGTTCATCAAGCGCTCGACGGTCAACCTGTTCTACGACCGCATGCGCTTCGACTACGACGACTTCCGCAATATCCTGGAAGGCGGTGCTCCGGGCGCCGAGCCGCTCTACGGCTTCGACGCCAACGTGTACCGCGTGTTCGTCTCGGCCTGGTTCTGAAGTCGCGCCTCACTCGGGGCGCTCTCCGTCGTCACCGGGTTCCTGCACGGCCGCCGGGAGCACCGCAGGCTCGAGCTCGAGCTGCCGCAGGTCCTGCTGCGCGAGTCCCTGCAGGTCGCCCGCGATCCCCAGCAGCTGCGCGGTCGCGAGCTGGATCTGCTTCTCGCGGCGATTCCACCGCTGCTGGGTGGTGGCGCGCTCGCTGTCGAGCTCGGCACGCATCTTCGTGAAGGCCTCGTACACCGCACGGAGCTTGAGCGCGAATTGCGGGCTCACGAGGTAGTCGTACACGGCCTCCATCTTCTCGCCCTTGTTCGCGCCCGCCACGCGCGCGCGGTGGGCCTCGAGCAGGCCCTCGCGCAGTGCGGTCGCGAGCGGAATCGCCGCCGCGGGCGAAGTCACCCAGACGTGCTCGTGAAGACCGAAGGGCTGCCCTGCCGGCCACTCGGCCGGGAACGAGGTGGTGACGACCACGCCTGCCTCCGCACCGGCGGCGCGCATGTCCTCGCGCAGCTTCGCCGCCCAGCCAGCGCCCCACTTCTGCGCCCGCTTGGCCTCCCAGAGGATCGCGCCCGCGGCCTGGCCAGAGCGGCTCATGACGGTGTGGAGCGCATCGCCGCCGCGCACGCCCTTCCTGACCTCGGCGATCGCATCGAGCGGGAAGGCCTGCGCGAGCTGTTCCTCGAGCAGCAGCTCGAGCACCTCGCCCTGCAGCTGCTGCGAGCCTTGCGCGCCCTTGCGCTGCGCTTCCTCGAGCCGGGCGCGCATGTCGTCGATTGTCTTCTGCAGCTCGGCCTCGCGCAGGCGCGCGCGATCGGCCTCGGCGGCCCGGACGCGCTGCTCGATCTCGCGGCGCTGCTCGTCGAGCCGGCGCTGCGCGTCGAGCTCGAGCGCCTGCCGCGCGTCCTCGAGCCGGGCGCGCTCGCGGCGCAGCTCGAGCTCCTGGCGCTGCAGCGTCGCAACCTGCCCGGCCTTGTCGGCGAGCGACTGCCTGAGCGAGGCGAGTTCGCCCTGCGCCTGCCGCTCGCGCTCGGCCGCCTCGCGCGCGAGACGCCGCTCGAGCGCAGCCTCGACGGACTGGCGCTCGTCCGCGAGCGCCTCCTCGCTCGCGCGGGCCAGCGCCTCGAGCGACCGCTTCGCAAAGCCCTCGCCGAGTCCGAACTCGCGCTCGCAGTGCGGGCAGGTCACGCGCGTGTCGGGATCGAGCAGCAGGCGATCGCGTCGTCCGTCGCCGGAGTCCGCACGCCCGGCGTCGCGGTCCGCGGCCGTCATGCGTCCCGACCGGCACCCGGCGTCGCGCCGTGCGTGCGGCGCCGCCGACGGTCGCGCAGCATCAGTAGCGGGCCGATCGCCAGCATGAACAGCACGACGAACAGGTAGACGGCGAACACGCCGAGGAACAGGGAAGTCATGGGCGGCACTCCTCGCCGGGTGAATCCATCAGGGTACGGGCGGCGCCGGGCAGCCCCTCAAGACGACGTCCGGAGGCATCTTAGTCGCCGGACCCGGGGCCACCAAGGCGCGCCGCCGCAGCGCCGCCCGACGGGTCGCCGAGCAGTTGCAGGTACACCGCGAGATCTCGCGCCGAGTGGCAGCAGAAGATGACCGACTCGATCGACGGCAGCGCGGTCACGGCCGAGCGCACCGCCGCGATCGCGACCACGGCCGCCTGCTCGAGCGGATAGCCGTACACGCCGGTGCTTATGCAGGGAAAAGCGATGCTGCGCAGGCCACGCTCGCCCGCAAGCGCGAGCGAGCGGCGGTAGCAGGACGCCAGCAGCGCCGGCTCGCCGCGCCCGCCGCCGTGCCACACGGGCCCGACCGTATGAATGACGAACTTCGCGGGCAGCCGATGCGCGCCCGTGATGCGCGCCTCGCCCGTCGGGCAGCCTCCGAGCACGCGGCACTCCTCGAGCAGGCCCGGTCCTGCAGCGCGGTGGATGGCGCCGTCCACGCCGCCGCCGCCGAGCAGCGAACTATTGGCGGCGTTGATGATCGCGTCCACCGACAGCGTGGTGATGTCGGCCTCGATGGCCTTGAGCGATGCGGGCACGGCGAGGAGTCCCCTTGGGATCGAACGGGCGGGGGCACTGTGCCGCAGATGGTCGCGGGTCCTCAACCACGGCGCACCGCGACGCCGGGTCCGGCCTGCACCCCCCCGGTTGACGCCCGCGACCATCTGTTGCGTAATCCAGACGAGTGCGCCCGCATCCTGCAGGGCGCTCGTTACCGGGGGATGCGAATGAGCAACAAGTCGAGTCAGGTGCTGGCGCGCATCGTGTCGAGCGTGCTCGCGGCCACCGCCACCCAGGCCGCCGTGGCGCAGAGCGCGAAGGACGACCTCGAAAACATCGTCGTCACCGGCACGCGCGTCGCGGATCGCTCGGCCCTCGAGACCTCCGTGCCGGTGGACATCGTGTCGGCGGAGGCGCTCTCCAACGTCGGTGTCGCCGAGCTCAACCAGGCGCTCTCCATCGCGCTGCCCTCGTTCAACTTCCCCCGGCCCGGCCTGGCCGACGGCACGGACACGATCCGCCCGGCGACGCTGCGCGGCCTGTCGCCGGACCAGACGCTGGTGCTGCTCAACTCGAAGCGGCGCCACGCCTCCTCGCTGGTGAACGTGAACGGCACGATTGGCCGCGGCGCCTCCGCGGTGGACCTCAACACGATCCCGACGGCAGCCGTGAACTCCATCGAGGTGCTGCGCGACGGCGCCTCGGCGCAGTACGGCTCCGACGCCATCGCCGGCGTCATCAACGTGCGGCTGCGCGACAGCGCGGAGGGCGGCGACCTGACCGCCATGTACGGCCAGCGCGAGTCGAGCTACACGACGCCGACCGGCACCCCGCCCGCCGGGGCGACGTGGTCGGCGAAGTCGCGGATCGACCGCAACGTTTCCGACGGCGAGACCTTCACCGTGCACGGCTGGAAGGGCTTCGCCCTCGGCGACTCCGGCTTCCTCACCCTGACGGGCGAGTACAAGGACCAGTCGCGCACCGAGCGCGGCGGCTGGGACTTCCGCCAGCAGTACCCGCTCGTAGCCGGCGCCTTCGACCCGCGCGAGCAGACCATCGGCCGCTTCAACGCGTGGTACGGCGAGCCCGAGCTCGACCAGCTCACCTTCTTCGCCAACGCGGGCTACGACCTCGCCAACGGGGCCCGGCTGTACGGCTGGGCGAGCTACCAGGACCGCGAGGCGCGCTCGGCCGGCTTCTTCCGCCGCGCGCTCGACGACCGCAACGTCATCGAGATCTACCCGGACGGGTTCCTGCCGATCATCGCGCCCGAGGTCACCGACTACAGCCTCGCGGGCGGCGTGGAATGGGGCTGGGGCGAGTGGCAGATGGACAGCTCGCTGGTGTACGGCTTCAACGAGATGGAGTTCACGATCGAGCAGACGCTCAATCGCTCGCTCGGCCCCTCGAGCCCGAAGCGCTTCGACGCGGGCGGATTCGACTACGACCAGCTGGTGTTCAACTTCTCGGGCGTGCGCCAGTACGAGATCGGCGGGCTCGCCTCGCCGCTCAACGTGGCCGCGGGCATCGAGGCGCGCACCGAGGGCTACTCGATCTCGGCGGGCGAGCCCGACTCCTACCGCAACGGCGGCGTCCTGCTGCCGAACGGCAATCCCACGGCCTCGGGCGCACAGGTGTTCCCCGGCTTCCAGCCGTCCAACGCAGTGGACGAGGACCGCACTGCCGTGGGCGCCTACGTGGACATCGAGGCGAACCTGACCGAGCGCTTCCTCGGCTCGGTGGCGCTGCGGGTCGAGGACTACTCGGACTTCGGCAGCAACCTCTCCGGCAAGCTCGCCGGCCGCTTCGACTTCACCGAGTCGTTCGCACTGCGCGGCTCGCTCCAGAACGGCTTCCGCGCGCCGTCGCTGCAGCAGCAGTACTTCGCGACCACCTCGACCAACTTCATCAATGGCGTGCCATTCGACATCGCGACCTTCCCGGTGAGCGACCCGGTGGCCCGCGCGCTCGGCGCGAAGCCGCTCGACGCCGAGGAGTCGGTGAACTTCTCGCTCGGCGCGGTGATGCGCTTCTCCGACGTCACGATCACGGTGGACGCCTACCGCATCGACATCGACGACCGCATCGTGCTCTCGGAGAACCTCACGCAGACCAACGTGCGCGAGTACCTCGAGAGCCTCGGCTTCATCGGCGTGGGTGGCGGCCGCTTCTTCATCAACGGCGTGGACACGGAGACCACGGGCGTGGACGTGGTGGTGAACTGGCCGTGGGTGACCGCGAGCGCCGGCAAGTTCGACTTCACGCTGGTCGCCAACTGGAACGACACCGACGTCACCCGCGTGCCGACCACGCAGGAGCTCGAGGCGCTGGCGTCCCCGCCGCCGCTGTTCGCACGGGTCAACGTCCTCACCTTCGAGGAAGGCAACCCGAGCGACAAGTACGCTGCAATCGCCAACTGGAGCCTGGATCGTTTCGCCGGCACCGCGCGCATCACGCGCTACGGCGAGGCGCTCGACCCGGGCACTTCGGCCGCGCTCGACTTCGAACTCGGCTCGGAGACGCTGGTGGACCTCGAGGCCCGCTTCGACGCGACCGACCGCATCCGCATCGCGCTCGGCGCGGAGAACGTGTTCGACGAGTACCCGGACGCGTTCCCGGTCGCGCGCAACGGGACCGGCAACACGCCGTTCTCGAATTACTCGCCCTTCGGCCGCTCGGGTCGCTACCTCTACGGGCGGTTGTCCATCGGGTTTTGAGCCCGACGGCCGTCAGGATGCAGGCTGCGCCGGGGCGTGAAGCGCGTCCCGGTGCGGCTCGCACGGGGGAATCCCGTCGGGTCCGGCGTGCGAAAATCCCGGCATGAAGTTTCACCACGTAATTGCGGCTGCTCTTGCCGCGGCGCTCGCGGGCATGGCCCTCTCCTGCCCCGCCGCTGGCGCCGCGGAGGAATTCAACCCGTTCGAAGCGCGCGTGCCCGCAACCGCGGCGAGCGACCGCGTGATCGTCAAGCTGCGCGCTACCTGGCTCGCCACGACGGGCGAGGCCAAGCCCTCGGACGCGCAATCCGCGCTGCGGATGGCCGAGGTCGGTCGTCGCGCGGGACTCAAGACCCGCAGCCTGCGTCGCCTCGGAACCGACCTGCACGTCGTCGAGGTCGAGCGCGCGGTGCCGGATGAGTCCCTGCAGGCGACCCTGGCTCGCCTGCGCGCGGATCCGGCAGTCGAATTCGCCGAGCCGGACGCCCGCATGCATCCGCACCGCATGCCGAACGACCCGGGGTTTCCCGGGCAGTGGTTCATGCACGCGAGCGGGCACGGCATCGACGGAGCGACGGCCTCGGCGATCGATGCGGTGGCTGCTTGGGACGTGACCACGGGCGCGCCGTCGGTCGTGGTCGCGGTCATCGACACGGGCGTGCGCTTCGATCACCCGGACCTGCTGGCGGTCGCGGACGGCGGCAAGCTGCTGCCGGGCCACGACTTCGTGAGCGCCGAGTCGGGCGGCACGGCGCGCGCGGCAAACGACGGCGACGGATGGGACGGCGATGCCTCCGATCCGGGCGACTGGATTTCCTCGTCGGACCGCACCGTGTCGCAGTTCTCGGACTGCGCCGTGGGCGGCAGCTCGTGGCACGGAACGCGCGTATCCGGGATGCTCGCGGGGCTCACCGACAACGGTACCGGCATCGCCGGCGTCGGCTGGAGCAACCACATCCTGCCGGTGCGCGTGCTCGGCAAGTGTGGCGGTCTCACCTCGGACATCATCGCCGGCATGCGCTGGGCCGCCGGCCTCGACCAAGCGGGCGCGCCTGCCAATCCCACCCCGGCCCGCGTACTGAACCTGAGCCTCGGCGGCCAGGGCGCCTGCTCGCGCGCCTACCAGTCGGCCATCGACGAGATCACGGCGCGGGGCGTGGCCGTGGTCGTGTCGGCGGGCAACGACGGCTCGGCGGTTGACCAGCCCGCCAACTGCCGGGGCGTAATCAGCGTGACCGGCGTGCGGCACGTCGGCACCAAGGTCGGCTTCGCAAACCTCGGCCCGGACGTGACGATCTCGGCACCGGGCGGCAACTGCGTCAACGTCGGCGTGGGCCAGCCGTGCCTCTACTCGCTCGACACGACCACCAACCTCGGCACGACCACGCCCGCCGAGAGCGGCTACACCGACCGGATCGACAACTTCAACATCGGCACCAGCTTCGCAGCCCCCATCGTGTCGGGCGTCGCGGCACTCATGTTCTCGACCAACGGCAACCTCGGGCCCGCTGAACTCGCCGAGCGCATGCAGGCGACCGCGATGCCCTTTCCCATCGCCTCCGATCCGAATGTGCCGACCTGCCGGATCCCGGAGTCGTCGACCGACCCGCAGCTGTCGGAGTGCAATTGCACGACTTCCACCTGCGGCGCGGGCCTCGTCCACGCGCCGGGCGCGATCGAGGCCGCGTTGCATCCGGTGGCGATCGTGTCGGGGCCGTCCACCGCCGGTCCCGGCGAGACCGTGGTGCTGACGGGCAGCGGCAGCCTCGGCGCGGACGGCCGGACGATCAGCGGGTACGAGTGGTTGCTGGTGAGCGGCTCGACCTCGCTCTCGGCAATGACGGGCAGCCAGACGACGTTCGTCGCGCCCGCGGCGGGCACGACCGTGGTCGTGCGGCTCACGGTCACCGACGACGCGGGTCGCAGCGACTCGACCGACACCGCAGTGCAGGTGAGCGGTACGACGCCGACACCCCCGCCCCCGCCCGCGCCGCCGGTGCCCACGCCCGACCCGGGCAGCTTGTCCAAGGGTGGCGGCGGCGGACCCTTCGATCCACTGCTGGCCCTGGCCCTCGCAACTGCACTGGCGTTGCGCACCCGGCGCCGACGCGGTCCCGTCGGCTCGCACGCCTGACTCGAGGCTTCGTCGGCACCTGCCCCGCTGCATGGTTCACCGGCGCGGTCGGGCGTATCCTCGCGGACACTAAAACTACAACGTCCGCAGGGGGAACCATGAACCGACGTGATTTCTTCAGGTCGTCGCTGGCGGTTGCCGTTGCGACCTCGCTGGCCGGCCATCGTGCACTCGCAGCGCTCGCACCCGTTGCGACCGACCTCGAGGCCGTCACGGGGAATGGCGCCAAGGTCACGCTCGCCAAGAGCGCCGTCCAGGAACTGCGCGACAGCCTGCGAGGCGCGCTGCTGCTGCCGGGCCAGCCCGGCTACGACGAGGCGCGCCGCGTGTTGAACGCCTCCATCGACAAGCACCCGGCACTCGTGGTGCAGCCGAGCGGACCGGCGGACGTCGGCACCGCGGTCAGCTTCGCCCGCGAACACGGCCTGTTGCTCGCGGTGAAGTGCGGAGGACACAGCTACGCCGGCAAGTCCACCTGCGACGGTGGGCTGCAGATCGACCTGTCGCGCTTCCGCGGCGTGCGCGTCGATCCGGCTGCGCGCATCGCCTACGTCGCCGGCGGCAGCCTGCTCGGCGAGCTCGACCACGAGGCGATGTCGCTCGGGCTCGTGACCACCGCAGGCACGGTCTCGCACACGGGCGTGGGCGGACTCACGCTCGGCGCCGGCTTCGGACGCCTCGCGCGGCGCTACGGGCTCGCGCTCGACAACGTCCGCGGCGTGGACATCGTCACCGCCGACGGTCGGCTGCTGCACGCGAGCGCGGAGGAGAACCCCGACCTGTTCTGGGGCGTGCGTGGCGGCGGCGGCAACTTCGGTGTCGTGACCACGTTCGAGTTCCGCCTGCATCCCATGCAGCGGCAGGTGATCGGCGGTGACCTCGTCTTTCCGATCGCGCGGGCGCGCGAGCTGCTCGACTTCTACTCGACCTTCAGCCTCGAGGCGCCGGACGATCTCTATTGCGACGCGGTCGTGCACTCGCCGGCGGGCGGCAAGGACGGCGCGTTCATCATGAACGTCTGCTACTCGGGGGCGCCCGCGGACGCCGACCGCGTGCTCGCGCCGCTGCGCAAGCTGGGCAAGCCGCTCGCCGACTCGATCGGGCCGGTGGACTACGTGAAGCTGCAGCGCAGCTCGGACATCACCGATCCGCGCAATCGCGGCGAGTACCTCAAGTCGGGCTTCATCAACGGCTTCCCGCCGGATCTCGTGACGACCCTGATCGACGGCTTCCAGCCGGACCCCGGGCGCGGCACGACCGTGTTCTTCCAGCACTCCGGCGGCGCCATCGGGCGCGTCGCACCCGATGCGACGGCATTCCCGCACCGGCGCTCCCGGCTCAACATGTTCGCGGTCGTCACCTGGGACATCGAGCGCGACGGCGCGCCGCACACCGCGTACATCAAGGACTACTGGTCGAAGCTGCAGCCGTTCACCGACGGCTACTACACCAACGAGGTCGCGAACGAGCCGCAGCGCCTGGTGGACGAGAACTACCAGGGCAACATCGGGCGGCTGGTGGCGCTCAAGACCAAGTACGACCCGGGCAACCTCTTCAGGCTCAACGCCAACGTGAAGCCCCGGGCCTGACGGCGCCCCGAGCGCCGGACACGGTTCGCCGAGCCCGGGGCGAGATGCCCCGGCGCGGCGCGGACTCAATCGAGTGCCGCCTCGATCCGGTCGCAGAGTTTCCGCAGCACCTCGAGGCGCGCGTGGCGCTTGTCGTTGGCGGGCACGATCGCCCACGGGGCATGGCGCGTGTCGGTCAGCGCGATCATGTCCCGTGCGGCCTTCTGGTAGTCGTGCCACTGCTCGCGGTTGATCCAGTCCTCGGGGTCGACCTTGAAACGCTTGAGCGGGTTGCGATTGCGCTCCGTGAAGCGCGCGATCTGCTCGTCGGGGCTCAGCGACAGCCAGAACTTGGCGAGGATGACGCCGTGCTCGGCGAGCTCGTGCTCGAACTCGTTGATCTCGCCGTACGCGCGCTGCCAGTCCACGCGGGCCGCGAGTCCGCGCACGCGTTCCACCAGCACCCGCCCGTACCAGGAGCGATCGAAGATTGTGTAATTGCCCCGCGGCGGCAGGTGGAACCAGAAACGCCACAAGTAGGGCCGGGCGAGTTCCTCGGCCGTCGGCGCCGAGATCGGCACCACGCGGTACTGCCGGGCGTCGAGCGCCGCCGTGATGCGCCGGATCGCCCCGCCCTTGCCGGAGGCGTCCATGCCCTCGAACACGGCCACCACCGCATGCTTCGCGAAGCGCCGGCGACGCGACAACAGCGCAAGCCTCCCCTGCAGGTCCTCGAGGCGACGGTCGTAGTCCTCCTCGGAAACGCGCTCGCCGCGGCGGTCCGTGACCAGGCGGACGCGCGCAGCGCGCCGCCGCAGCACCGCCGGCGCCGGCAGCGCGGGCCGGTCGCAACGGCCGGCGCGTCCCTCGATGCCCGCGAGCAGCGTCCGCCCGACTTCGAGCGCGCGGTGCTGCCGGTCGGTGCCGTCCACCACGTGCCAGGGCGCGCAGGGCTGCTCGGTGACCTCGAGGCAGTGCTCGAGCGCGCGCTCGACGCGGGCGTAGTGCCGCATGGACCAGTGGTCCTCGGCGGTGACTCGCCAGCGCGTGGTCCGGTCCTTGAAGAGGCGACGGAGGCGCCGTTGCTGCAGCTCCGGGCCCACGTGCAGGTGCACCTTGACGACGGCGACGCCGTCGGCGACCAGCATCTGCTCCAGGCGGCGGATGCGCTCGACGTCGCGGCGCACCTCGGCGGCCGACCGCTCGCCCCCGCGCGCCGAGGCCGCGAGGAACTCCGCGTACCAGCCGGCGTGCAGGATCACGATGCGGCCCTTCGGGGGCATCACGCGCCAGTAGCGCCACAACGGCGGCCGCTGGCGCTCGACCTCATTGGGCTCCCGGAATCCGTACACCGCGACGAACTTCGGATCGAGCCAGCCGAGCAGCTCGTTCACGACCTCGCTGCGCCCAGCGCCCGGGATGCCGGTGACGATCATCACGACGGCGCGCGCCTTCGACTTGCGCAACTCGAACTGCGCGTCGAGCAGCCGATCCTGCAGCTTCGGCAGCTCGTGGCCGTACTCGAGCTTGGTCAGTCGCCGACCGCTCAGGGCCTCGTGCAGCATGCCGGCCGCCGGACTCAGCGCCCGCGGGCCGCGGGCGCGCCGCGCCGGCGCACCCGGCCGGCCGGGACCTGCTGCGTAATGCAATGGACGTTGCCGCCCCCGAGCAGGATCTCGCGACCCGGCACGCCCACGACCTCGCGACCGGGGAACAGCGCCGCGAGGCGGCCGAGCGCGGCGCGATCGCGCCGCGGATCGAGCAGCGGCACCACGACGCGTTTCGTGCCGAGGTAGAAGTTGACGTAGGAAGCGGCGAGCCGCGCGCCCGCCTCCCGGGGCTTCGATCCCTCCGCGGCATCCACGCCGGCGGCCTCATCGGCGGCGAGGTGCAGCGGGCCCGGCTGGATGAGCTTGTGCACCTTGAAGCGGCGGCCGCGCGCGTCGCGGGCTTGCATCAGCCGCTCGTACGCGTCGCGAGAGATCTCGTACTGCGGATCGCCGCGGTCGTTCGTCCAGGTGAGCACCAGCTCGCCCGGCTTCACGAAGGCGCAGAGGTTGTCGACGTGGCCGTCGGTCTCGTCCTGGTGGACGCCGCGGCCCAGCCACACGATCGCCTCGACGCCGAGGTAGCGGCGCAGCAGCCGCTCGATGTCCTCGCGGGCGAGGCTCGGATTGCGGTTGCGGTTGAGCAGGCACTCCTCGGTGGTGATGAGCGTGCCCTGCCCGTCCACGTGGATCGCGCCGCCCTCGAGCACGAACGGCGCGCGGTAGCGGTCGCGGCCCTCGATCTCGAGCACCTTCTGCGCGACCATGTCGTCGCGGTCCCACGGAAAATAGAGGCCGCCGTCGAGCCCGCCCCAGGCGTTGAACATCCAGTCCACGCCGCGCACGCCGCCGCGGTCATTGACGACGAAGGTGGGGCCGACGTCGCGCATCCACGCGTCGTTGCTCGACAGCTCGACGACGCGCACGGCGCTCGGCAGCAGCCGCCGAGCGTTGGCGTACTGCGCGGCCGACACGCCGACCGAGACCGGCTCGCTGCCGGCGATGGCGCTCGCCACGGCGACGAACGCCTGCTGCGCGGGCTTGCCACCGAGACGCCAGTTGTCGGGCCGCTCCGGCCACAGCATCCAGCAGCCCGAGTGCGGCTCGAATTCGCCGGGCATGCGGTAGCCGTCGCGACGCGGGTCGCCGTCGAGAGTGCGGGTCATGGAGTCGCTGGGGATCGCCGTGCCAGCCCCGAAGGGCGTTGGCGGCGATGGTACCGGTCGCGACTCAGGCCGGCCAGAAGCGCAGCGTGGCGACGGCCAGCATCGCACCGAGGGCGGCGCCGGCGGCAACGTCGCTCGGGTAGTGCAGCCCCAACACGACTCGCGACGCCGCCACCAGCATCGCGAACGGCAGCAGCACGCCGGCGAGCGCCGGGTAGTGCATCACGGCCACGATCGTGAAGCAGACCGCGTGCAGGGTGTGGCCCGAGGGGAAGCTGTAGCGGTCGAGCGGCGCGGTGCCGAGCAGGATGCCGGCGTGCGACACGAACGGTCGCTCGCGGACGAGACGCGTCTTGAGGAACCGGTACAGCACGACGCCCGCGAGTCCGGCCACGGCCATCTGCAGCGCGGCGGTGGCGCCGGCGGCGCCGCCGGCCACGGCGAGGCTGGCCATGAGCGCATACCAGAGCGGGCCGTCGCCCAGCCGGCTCACCACCACGAAGAACCGCCGCAGGTTGACGCGGTGACAGCCGCGGTTGATGTGCAGGCACAGCGCCCGCTCCGCGCGATCGACGCGCTGCCAGAGTCGAACGGTCGCCGTGCCGGCCATTGCCCGGTCCCTCCTGTGTTGGGACAGGCGAACGATGCGGGAGGCATATGAACGAACCGCGTCAACGCGGTGACGTTTTTATTTAGATCAGCGACTTGTGACCGATTTCTCGAGTCGCGTTCCGGGTCTCAGATACGCACCGAGCGCAGCCGCAGGGCGTTGCCGATCACGCTCACCGAGCTCAGCGACATCGCCGCGGCGGCGAACGCCGGCGTGAGCAGCAGCCCGACGAAGGGATAGAGGACGCCGGCCGCGAGCGGCACGCCGAGGGCGTTGTAGCCGAACGCGAACGCGAGATTCTGGCCCACGTTGCGCATCGTCGCCTCGCTCAGGCGCAGGGCCCGGGCGAGGCCCCGCAGGTCGCCGCTCACGAGGGTCACGCCCGCCGTCTGCTTGGCGATGTCGGTGCCAGCCCCCATGGCGATCCCGACGTCGGCCTCGGCGAGCGCCGGGGCGTCGTTGATTCCGTCGCCGACCATGGCGACGATCCGCCCCGCGGCACGGAGCTCGCGGATGCGCTGGGCCTTCTCGTGCGGCAGCACGCCCGCCGCCAGTTCGTCGATGCCGAGCTGTGCCGCGACCGCCTGCACCGACGCCGCGTGATCGCCCGACAGCACGACGAGCTTGCGGCCATCGGCCTTGAGCTGCTGGACGACCTCCCAGGCTTCGGGCTTGAGCGGATCCGCCACGCCGAGCAGGCCCACCGGCGTGCCGTCGATCCCGACGAAGACCACCGTCTGGCCGAGCTCGCGCAGGCGCTGCGCCTCGGACTCGAGCACCCCGGCGTCCACGCCCGCCTCGTCCATGAGCGCGGCATTGCCCACCACCACGTTGCGCATCTGCACGACGCCCAGCGCACCCTTGCCGGCCACGGCCTGGAATCCGTAGCTGCGCCCGAGGCGGAGGCCACGGGCGTTTGCGGCCGCCACGACCGCGCCGGCCAGCGGATGCTCGCTGCCCTGTTCGAGGCTCGCCGCGAAGCGCAGCAGCTCCGCCTCCGCGACGCCGTCCACCGGGATCACGCTCACCACCTCGGGGCGGCCCAGCGTGAGGGTGCCGGTCTTGTCGAGCACCACCGTGTCCACGTCCCGCAGCCGCTCGAGCGCCTCGGCACTGCGGAACAGCACGCCAGCCTGTGCGCCGCGCCCCATCGCCACCGTCATGGACATGGGCGTGGCGAGGCCGAGCGCACAGGGGCAGGCGATGATCAGCGTGCTCACGGCCACGACGATGGCGTGCGCGAGCCGCGGCTCCGGCCCGAAGATCATCCAGGCGATCGCGGCCAACGCGGCGACGCTGACCACCGCCGGCACGAACCAGCCGGAGACGCGGTCGGCGAGTCCCTGCACCGGTGCGCGGCTGCGCTGCGCCTCGGCCACGGTCTGCACGATGCGCGCGAGCAGCGTGTCGGCACCCACGTGGTCGGCGCGCATCACGAACCCGCCCGTGCCATTGAGCGTGCCGCCGATCACGGCATCCCCCGGCTCCTTCGCGACCGGCTGCGACTCGCCGGTGACCATGGATTCGTCCACGCGCGCGCGCCCCTCGAGCACGACGCCGTCGACCGGCACTTTCTCGCCGGGCCGCACGCGCAGCCGGTCGCCGGCGCGCAGCTCCGCCAGCGGCACGGAGGCCTCGACGTCGTCCGCGCCGATGCGCAACGCCTCCTTCGGCGCGAGGTCGAGCAGCGCGCGCAGCGCTGCGCCGGTACGGTGGCGGGCGCGCAGCTCGAGCACCTGTCCGAGCAGCACCAGCGTCACGATCATGGCGGCGGACTCGAAATAGAGGGCCGCATGCCCGCCGTGGCGCATCGCTGCCGGCACGATGCCGGGCAGCACCGTCGCGACCACGCTGAAGGCGTACGCGACGGCGACGCCGAGGCCGATGAGCGTGAACATGTTCAGGCTGCGCGTCGCGAGCGAGCGGACGCCGCGCTCGAGCAGCGGCCAGCCGCACCAGAGCACCACCGGCGTCGCGAGCGCAAGCTGCAGCCAGGCCGCGGTGCGACCGGCGAGCGAACCGGGCAGCCGACCCGCCATGTCCGCCATCGCCAGTGCCACGAGCGGTACGGTGAGCGCGACGGCGATGCCGAACCGCCGGCGCATGTCGCGCAACTCGGGATCTTCCCCCGTGACGGCCAGCGGCAGCGCCGGCTCGAGCGCCATGCCGCACTTCGGGCAGGCCGCGGGGACGGGGCTGCCGACGCCGGGGCACATCGGGCAGACGTACGCGGCGGTTGCGCTCGTCTCGCGCACTGGGGCCGCCGCGCCGGCGACATCGGCATGGCAACAGTCGTGGGCCGCCGCCACCTGCGCGGGCTGTGCAGGCGGCGCGGGCGCATGGCAGCAGTCGTGCCCGGCCGGCGGCGCAGGTGCCGCCGGCACGGGCTTTGCGTGACAGCAGGCGTGTGCGTCGCCGGCGGCGTCGGGCGCGGCGTCGGCGGCATCGGGCGTGGTCCTGCCGGGGTCGCTCATGCCGCGATTCTACGCCGGCCGCAGGCGCCGGCCGTTCACGATCAGGTACAGCGACGGGATGATCACGAGCGTGAGCACGGTCGCCGTCACCATGCCGCCCACCATGGGCGCGGCGATGCGCCGCATCACCTCGGAGCCCGTGCCGGTGCCCCACATGATCGGCAGCAGCCCCACGATCACCGTGATCACCGTCATCAACTTCGGACGAAGTCGCAGCAAGGCTCCCTCGACGATCGCCTCGCGCAGCTCGCGGCGCGTGGGTGCGCGGCCCTCCGCTGCGGCCGTGCGCCGGCGCTCGCCCCAGGCGTGCTCGAGGTACATCACCATCACCACGCCGGTCTCGGCTGCCACGCCCGCGAGCGCGATGAACCCGACCGCGGCCGCGATCGACAGGTCGTAGTCCAGCAGGTACAGCAGCCACACGCCGCCCACCAGCGCGAAGGGCAGCGTGCCGAGGATCAGCAGCACGTCGCGCGCGTTGCGGAAGTTGAGGTACAACAGCAGCACGATGATCGCGAGGGTGAGGGGCACCACCACGCGCAGTCGCTCCGCCGCACGCTCGAGGTACTCGTACTGGCCCGACCAGGCGAGGCTGTAGCCCGCGGGCAGCTCGAGCTCGTCGGCCACCCGCCGCCTCGCCTCCTCCACGTAGCCGCCGAGGTCGCGGCCCTGCAGGTCCACGAACACCCAGCCGGAGGGCCGTGCATTCTCGCTGCGGATCATCGCCGGTCCGTCGGCCACATCGACCCGCGCCACGTCGGCGAGCGTGACGTGCGCGCCCGTGGGCGCCACGATCGGCAGCGCGCGCAGCGCCTCGAGCGAGTCGCGGAAGTCCTGCGGATAGCGCAGGTTGATGGGGTAGCGCTCGAGCCCCTCCACGGTGTAGCCCACGTTCATGCCGCCCACCGCGCTCGCGACGATGTCCTGCACGTCCTTGACGTTGAGGCCGTGGCGCGCCGCGGCGACGCGGTCGATGTCCACGTCGAGGTAGCGGCCGGCCGCCGTGCGCTCGGCGTAGACCGAGGTGGTGCCCTCGACGCCGCGCAGGATCTCCTCGATGCGCCGGCCGAGTTCCTCGATGACGGCGAGGTCGGACCCCATGATCTTGATGCCCACCGGCGTGCGGATGCCGGTGGCGAGCATGTCGATGCGCGTCTTGATCGGGTAGCCCCAGGCGTTCGAGAGGCCGGGCAGCTTCACGAGCGCGTCGAGCTCGGCCTTGAGCTTCTCCGGCGTCATGCCCGGCCGCCACTCCTCGCGCGGCTTGAGCATAATCGTGGTTTCGAACATCTCGATCGGCGCCGGGTCGGTCGCCGTGTCGGCGCGTCCCGCCTTGCCGAAGACTCGCTCCACCTCGGGCACCGTGCGGATCAGCCGGTCGGTCTGCTGCAGCAGCGCGCGCGCCGCGTCGGTCGAGAGCCCGGGCAGCGTGGTCGGCATGTAGAGGAAGTCGCCCTCGTCGAGCTCGGGCATGAACTCGCTGCCGAGGCGGGAGGCGGGCCACAGCGTCGCGGCGACGAGCAACGTCGCGACGAGCGTCACCGTCCACGGCGCGCGCAGCGCGAGCATGAGGAACGGCCGGTACGCGGCCATGGTCGCGCGATTCACCGGGTTGTCGCCCTCCGGGCGGATGCGGCCGCGCACCAGGTAGTAGATCAGCACCGGCACCAGCGTGATCGACAGCAGCGAGGCCGCCACCATCGCGTAGGTCTTGGTGTAGGCGAGCGGCGCGAACATGCGGCCCTCCTGCGCCTCGAGCGTGAACACCGGCAGGAACGACAGCGCCACGATCATGAGCGAGAAGAACAGCGAAGGCCCCACCTCGCGGCAGGCCTCGTAGATCACCTCGAGCCGGTCCTGTCCGTCCGGCACGCCGCGCTCGAGCTTGCGGTGGGCGTTCTCGGTCATGACGATCGCCGCGTCCACCAGCGTGCCGATGGCGATGGCGATGCCGCCGAGCGACATGATGTTGGCGTTGATGCCCTGCAGGCGCATGACGATGAAGGCCGAGAGCACGGCGATGGGCGTGACGATGACGACGATGAGGCCCGAGCGGACGTGGAACAGGAACAGCAGGCACACCAGCGCCACGACCACGAACTCGTCCACGAGTTTGCGCTGGAGGTTGTCCACGGCGCGCTGGATGAGCGACGAGCGGTCGTAGGTCTCGACGACCTCGACGCCGGCCGGCAGTCCCGCTCCGAGCTCGTCGAGCTTGGCCTTGACGCGGGCGATGGTCTCGCGCGCGTTCTCGCCGCTGCGCATGACGATCACGCCGCCCACGGCCTCGCCCTCGCCGTCGAGCTCGCCGATGCCGCGACGCATCTCGGGACCGATGCGCACCTCGGCCACGTCCCGCAGCAGCACCGGCGTGCCGCCCGGCGAGACCATCAAAGGAATGCGCTCGAGGTCCTCGAGGCTCCGCACGTACCCCGTGGCGCGCACCATGTACTCGGCCTCGGCCATCTCAACCACCGCCCCGCCCGACTCCTGGTTGCCGGCGCGGATGGCCTGCTCGACCATCATCAGCGTGAGCCCGTAGCCGCGCAGGCGCAGCGGGTCCACTACCACCTGGTACTGCTTCACCATGCCGCCGATGGTGGCGACCTCGGCCACGCCGTCGAGCGCCTGCAGCTCGAACTTGAGGAACCAGTCCTGGATCGAGCGCAGCTGGGCGAGGTCGTGCCGGCCGCTGCGATCCACCAGCGCGTACTGGTAGATCCAGCCCACGCCGGTGGCATCCGGCCCGAGCGCGGGTCGCACGCCTTCCGGCAGCCGCGCCGCGGCCTGGCTCAGGTACTCGAGCACGCGCGAGCGCGCCCAGTAGGGGTCGGTGCCGTCCGCGAACAGCACGTTGACGAACGAGTCGCCGTAGAACGAATAACCGCGCACCGCCGTGGCACCGGGCACCGACAGCAGCGCCGTGGTGAGCGGGTAAGTCACCTGGTCCTCGACGAGCCGCGGCGCCTGGCCCGGGTAGGACGTGCGCACGATGACCTGCACGTCGGAGAGATCCGGCAGCGCGTCCACCGGCGTGCGCAGGAAGGAGTACACACCGATCGCGCTGAGCATCGCCGCGAGCAGCAGCACCACGGCGCGGTTCTCGAGCGAGGCGCGGATGACCGAGGTGATCATGGCGATCGCTCGGGCGCGGCTTCCTGGCCCTCGTGGCCGAGACGTCCGAGACCGGATCGAAGGTTGGCCTCGGAGTCGAGCAGGAACTGTCCTGCCACGACCACCTGCTCGCCCGCCGCCAGCCCGTCGCGGATGGCGATCCGTTCGCCGCTTTCCTCGCCGGCGGTCACGCGGCGCGGCGCGAAGCGGCCCTCCCCGAGCGCCACGACGACGCGGTCTTCCGTGCCGCTGCGGATCAGCGCGTTGCGCGGGATGGTCACGACCGCCGCGCCCGGCTCGCCGAGCAGCGTGACGTTGGCAAGCATGTTCGCGCGGATCGCGGGATGCGGGCGCTCGAGCACGATGCGCGCGCGCACCGTGCGGGTCTCCGGGCTGAGCTCCGGATAGACGTGCTCGACCACGCCGGCGAGCGTCTCGCCGGGCAGCGAGACGAAGCGCAGCTCGGCAGGCATTCCCGCGGCGATCCAGGCCGCCTGCGACTCCGGGACCTCGGCGATGACCCACAGGCTGCCGAGCTCGGTGATGGTCATCGCCGTCATGTCCGGGGTCACCATCGCGCCCTCGCGGATCGCGAGCTCGGTGATCACGCCGGCCACCGGCGCGTGGAACGGAACCCGCCCCGAGGCGCGGCCGCCCTGTGACAGGCGCGTGGCGGTGCCCGAGTCGAGGCCGAGGGCGCGCAGCCGCTCGCGCGAGGCCGCGACGAGGTCGTCGTTGCCGATGCGCAGGGCGTCGAGGTATTCCTGCTGTGCGCTCTCGAGCATCGGCGAGTACACGGTAAAGAGCAGCTGTCCGGCCACGACCGTCTCGCCCGGCGCACGCACCGACAGGCCCTCGATCCACCCCTCGGCACGCGGCCGCACCTGCCGCACGCGCCGGTCGTCGAAGCTGACGTAGCCCGTCGTCTCGGCGCGGCGCGGCAGGGCCGCGAGCGTCGCGGCCTCGGTGCGTACACCGAGGTTGTTGATCACGGCCGGCGAGATGCGCACCTCGGTGCCCGCCTCATCGGCAAAGACGGCGATGTAATCCATGCCCATCTCGTCCTTGCGTGGCGTCGGAGACGTCCGCTTCGGATCGTGCGGATGCCTGTAGTAGATCGGGTCGCCCTGCACGGCTGCCGTCGCCGCGGCCGCAGGCGGCTCCGGCTCGACCTTCACCAGGTCCATGCCGCAGATCGGGCACTGGCCAGGCGTGTTGCGGACGACGTCGGGGTGCATCGGGCAGCGATAGAGCGGATCAGCGTGCTTGAGCGCGTGCTCGGCGGCCGTCTCCCCGGCCGCAGAGTCGGTCGCGGCCGGTACCGGCGAACGCCCGCAGGCCGCGACCAGGGTAATCAGCGCGACCATAACCAGCAGCGCGGCCAACCGACCGCACGCGGCGCCGGAGCTCGACCGGATTTCAGTCTTCATGGTTTGCGCCTCCCACGAGGTAGTCGACGTCGTAGCGGGCCTGTGCGCGGTCCGCGACGAGCCGCAGGTGCTTGAGCCAGGTCTCGAGCGCGACGCGCCGGGCCGCGATCACCTCGTCCACCATCACCCGGTTCGACCGGTAGGCGAGCAGCGCCGCCTGCACGGACTGCTCGGCGAGGGGGACGAGCTCGGTCTCGAAAAAGCGCTCGAGTTCGGCCGTGCGGTCGGCGACGTTCCAGGCTTCCGCGAGCATGGCCCGCATCTCGCGCTGGTGGTCGTCGTGCATGTCGTGCAGGCCGCGCGCCTCCGCGCGCGCCGCGGCCACCTCCCGGTCCTGCCGGCTCGAGCGGAACAGCGGCAGGTCCACGCTCACCATCGCACTCAGCATGTCGGGGCGGCTTTCGCCGTCCACCATGCGTCCGCTGCGCAGCCCGTAGCTCAGGTCGAGCATCCAGCCCGGCTTGCGAGCCTGCCTCGCCAGGTCGACGCCGGTGTTCGCGGCCTCGATGCGCCGCTCGAAGTCGACCTGGGCCGGGTGGCCCGGCAGCCGGCTCTCCAGCGTCGCGAGCGGCTCGAGCTCGGCACGTGGCGGCAGGGAGAACGGCCCGGCACGCGCAGCCTCCTCCTCGCCGATCCAGCGCCCGAGCTGCGCACGGCGCATCGCCTCGTCGCGCTCGAGATCGAGCTGCTGCTCGCGGAGCATCGCGACGTCGAGCCCGGCCTGCAGCACCTCGAGCTGCTTGCCCTGGCCCGACGCGTAGCGCGCGCGCGCGGCAGAACGCATCTGCTCGACCCAGTCGGACTGGCTGGCGAGAAGCTCGCGGGCCCGGGAGAGGTACGCCAGCTCGGTCCACGCCCGCCGCACCTCGCGCTGCACGACGAGACGGCGGTCCGCGGCGACCGCCTCCGCGGCGACCGCCGACTGCTCCATGCGCCGGCGGGCGAGCTCGCGCGTGCGGCCAGCCGGGAACTCCTGGCTCACGCCCACCTCGAGCATGGTCATGTCCTCGTCGTCGAGACTGAAGGAATCCACCGGTACGTTGACCGCGCCCAGGCGCAGTTTCGGGTCCATGAGCTGCCCCTCGGCGACGGCGCGCTCGCGCATCGCGACGGACTCGGAGGCCAGTTGACGCAGCACGGCGTCACGCTCCACGGCGAGACGCTCGGCCTCGGCCAGCGTCAGGGCTGCCGCGTCCTGGGTGGCGGCCACGCCCGCGAGAGCGAACGCGAACGCCAAGGGCACGATTGCGATCGATCGAGCGCGTGCCCGTGGTGGGGACTGATTACGGAAGCGGCGCGATGCGGACGCCGCGATTGCCTGAGACATGACTCACCTCCCGGAAAGACAGGCGGCAAGGGCCGCCGATGGACCGGAACGGAGGCGGGTCTACTCGATGAAGCGGCAGTAGCTGACGGTGAGAGGGCAGCGCGGAACCGGCTCGGGGCGATCCGCTTGCAGGCAGGTGCCCGTCTGTACCGGCTCGGACAGGAAGGCGAACGAGACGAAGGCGACTGGAGGCGCGAGCGCGAGGCTCGCGGCTCGCGCATCGACCTGCGGGTCGTGCGGGAACGCACAGCGG
>Ga0209391_10000265_pt1 | contig 23219 bp, 19 predicted proteins | sample PPLLak3March2015_FD_187246 | JGI IMG/M metagenome (GOLD analysis project Ga0209391, IMG submission 187246) | Freshwater sediment microbial communities from Prairie Pothole Lake near Jamestown, North Dakota, USA - PPLs Lake P7 Core (1) Depth... | ecosystem: Environmental > Aquatic > Freshwater >...
TGCGCTCCGCGAGCACTTCAGCGAGTTCGGCCTGATCAGGAGCCGGGTCGAGATCGAGGTGGCGTGGCTCCTGGCACTCGCGGCCGAGCCGGCGATCGCCGAGGTTCCCCCGTTCGACGACGCGACACGCGACGCGCTCGCCGCGGCGGTACGCGACTTCGCTCCGGCCGATGCCGCACGCATCAAGGCGATCGAGCGCACGACCAACCACGACGTCAAGGCGGTCGAGTACTGGATGAAGGAACGCTTCGCCGGGGTGCCGGCGATCGCGCGCGTCTCGGAATTCATCCACTTCGCCTGCACGTCCGAGGACATCAACAACCTCGCGCACGGCATGGCGCTCGCCCGCGCGCGACGCGACGTGTTGCTGCCCGCGCTCGCGGGGATCCGCGAGGACCTGCGCGCGCTCGCGCACGCGCACGCCGCGGTGCCGATGCTCTCACGCACGCATGGACAGCCGGCGACGCCGACCACGCTCGGCAAGGAAATGGCGAACGTTGCCGCGCGCGTCGCGCGTGCGATCGCCGCGCTGGAGCGCGTGCCGCTGCTCGGCAAGATGAACGGTGCGGTGGGCAACTACAACGCGCACGTCGCGGCGTATCCCGACGTCGACTGGGAGCGCTTCGCCGCCGCGGTCGTCGCCGGGCTGGGCCTCGAGCCCAACCCGTGGACGACGCAGATCGAGCCGCACGACTGCGTCGCCGAGTATCTCGATGCCGTCGCGCGCGCGAACACGATACTCATCGACCTCGACCGCGACGTCTGGGGCTACATCTCGCTCGGCTACTTCAGGCAGCGGGTGAAGGAGGGCGAGGTCGGCTCGTCGACGATGCCCCACAAGGTCAACCCGATCGACTTCGAGAACTCCGAGGGCAACCTCGGCGTCGCCAACGCACTGTTGCGGCACCTCGCCGACAAGCTGCCGGTGTCGCGTTGGCAGCGCGACCTCACCGACTCGACCGTGCTGCGCAACCTCGGCGTCGCGCTCGGCCACGCGCTGCTCGGCTGGGTGTCGCTGAAGCAGGGGCTCGCCAAGCTCGACGCCGATCCCGTGCGGCTCGCTGCGGACCTGGACGCGAACTGGGAGGTGCTCGCCGAGCCGATCCAGACGGTGATGCGCCGCTACGGGGTCCCGAACCCGTACGAGCAGCTGAAGGCGCTGACGCGTGGCAAGAGCGGCATCACGCGTGAGAGCCTCAACGCCTTCGTCGACGGCCTGGCGCTGCCGGCCGAAGCGAAAGCGGCGCTGAAGGCGCTCACGCCGGCCACGTACGTCGGCCGGGCTGTCGACCTCGCGCGTCGCGCCTGATGTCCGGCGGCACCCGGACGCCTAGGGCCGGGCCGCGCCGCGGGCGCGGCGGTGCTCCTGCATGAACGTCGTCACCGCGGGAATCAGCGAGACCACGACGATCGCGACCACGATCAGCGTCAGGTTGCTCTTGACCCAGGGGATGTTGCCGAACAGGAAGCCCGCGTAGACGAGCGAGCAGATCCACAGTACGCCGCCGATCACGTTGTACGCGAGGAAGCGCGGGTAGCGCATGCCGGCGACACCTGCGAGGAACGGCGCAAACGTGCGCACGATCGGCACGAACCGGCCGATGATGATCGTGACCGCGCCGTAGCGGTCGTAGAACGCCTGCGTCTTCTGCAGGTGCTCTCGGTGGATCCACCGGTGGTCGTGCTCGAAGACCTTCGGACCGATCCAGCGCCCGATCGAGTAGTTGACACTGTCGCCGAGGATCGCCGCGACGATCAGCAACGCGACCAGCAGGTGCACGGACAACGCGCCGGAGGTGCCGGCCACCACGGTGCCGGCGACGAAGAGCAGCGAATCGCCGGGCAGGAGCGGGAAGATCACGAGCCCCGTCTCGGCGAAGATCACCAGGAACAGCAGCACGTAGAGCCACGGGCCATACTCCGCGGCGATGCGCCCGAGCGTGGCGTCGAGGTGGAGCACGGCGTGCACCAGTTCGGTAATCGCTTCCATGGAGGCGCCAGGGCCCGGCGTTGCGTGGGATGTGTTGACGAAGGGGACCGCCGGGAGCCGGAGCGGACCCGGAAGGCCGGTCAGGGCAGGATCTTCTCGCCCTCGAGGCCCTTCTTCTTCTCGGGCTTTACAAGGTCCTCGCGCGACACGCCGAGCCAGCGCACAAGCGGCGCCATCACCAGCACCGACGAGTAGATGCCGAAGCAGATCCCGATCGCCAGCGCGAGCGAGAAGAAGTGCAGCGTCTCGCCGCCGAAGAAGAAGATCGACAGCACCATGAGCAGCGTGCTGCCGTGCGTGATCATCGTGCGCGAAATCGTGCTGGTGATCGCGTTGTCGATCACCGTCTCGACGGAAGCCTTGCGCATCTTGCGGAAGTTCTCGCGGATCCGGTCGGCGATCACCACCGACTCGTTCACCGAGTAGCCGAGGATCGCGAGGACCGCCGCGAGCACCGGCAGTCCGAACTCCCACTGGAAGAACGCGAAGAAGCCCAGGATGATGATGACGTCGTGCAGGTTGGCGATGATCGCGGCGACCGCGAAGCGCCACTCGAAGCGCATCGCCAGATAGGCCATGATCCCGGCAATCACGAGGAGCAGGGCGAGCGCACCGTTCTCGTAGAGCTCGCGCCCGACCTGCGGGCCGACGAACTCGACGCGCTGCAGCGTCACCGACGGATCGTCGGCGCGCAGCGTCGACATCACCCGCTCGGAGAGCTGCGCGGTCGACACGCCCTCCTCGAGTGGCAGCCGGATCAGCGCGGTGTCGGAGCTGCCGAACGCCTGCGCCGAGTACTCGCCTAGCGCGAGCTTGTCGATCGCGCCGCGCAGCCGGTTGAAGTCCACGGCGTGGTTGTAGGCGACCTCGATCACCGTGCCGCCGCGGAAGTCGATGCCGAAGTTGAGGCCCCGGGTGGCGAGGAAGAGCACGGCGAGCAGGAACGTCACCAGCGAGATGACGTTGAACACCAGCGCGTACCGCATGAACGGGATGTCGCGCTTGATCCTGAAGAATTCCATGAGGCTTTCCTGGCGGTCGGTCGGCTGCGGTCAGGTCCGGGGTGGGCGGCGGACGGCGCCGAGGCTTCGCGGGTTGCCCGTCACTTGGCGGGAGCCGGTGTCGGGGCAGGCTTCCAGATCTGGCCGATCGAGATCTTGTCGAGCTTGCGGCGGCCGCCGTAGATCAGGTTGACGATGCCCCGCGATACCAGCACCGCCGAGAACATCGACGTGAGGATGCCGAGGCAGTGGACGACCGCGAAGCCGCGCACCGGACCGCTACCGAAGATCAACAGCGCGACGCCGGCGATCAGCGTCGTGATGTTGGAGTCGAGGATCGTGCCCCAGGCGCGCTCGTAGCCCGCCTGGATCGCGGCGTGCGGCGTCGCGCCCCAGCGCAGCTCCTCGCGGATGCGCTCGTTGATCAGCACGTTGGCGTCGATCGCCATGCCGAGCGTGAGCGCGATCGCCGCGATGCCCGGCAGCGTGAGCGTCGCCTGCAGCATCGACAGGAGCGCGATCAGCAGCAGCACGTTGATGCCGAGCGCGATCGTGGACACGAGTCCCATCAGCATGTAGTACGCGCACATGAACACGGCGAGGGCCACGAACCCGTACACGACGGAGTTGAAGCCCTTCTCGATGTTCTCCTTGCCGAGCGAGGGGCCGACGGTGCGCTCCTCGACGATGTCCATCGGCGCGGCGAGGGCGCCCGCGCGCATCAGCAGCGCGACGTCGTTGGCCTCGCGGGTGCTCATCCGGCCGGAGATCTGCACACGGCCGCCGCCGATCTCCTCGCGGATCACCGGCGCGGTGATGACCTCGGCCTTGCCCCTTTCGACGAGCACGATCGCCATCCGCTTGCCAACGTTCTCGCGCGTGACTTCCTTGAAGATCCGGCCGCCGCTGCCGTCGAGGTTGACATGCACCGCGGGCTCGTTGGTGCGCTGGTCGAAGCCGGGCTGCGCGTCGTTGATGCGGTCGCCGGTCAGCACCACCTGGCGCTTGACGAGCACCGGCTGGCCGCCGCGCTCGGTGAAGAGGTCGGAGCCGAAGGGGACCTGGCCCGCGATGGCGGCGTCGAGCGCGCCGGGATCCTCGTTGACCATGCGGATCTCGAGCGTCGCCGTGCGGCCGAGGATGTCCTTCGCGCGCGCGGTGTCCTGCACGCCGGGCAGCTGCACGACGATGCGCTCGGCGCCCTGCTGCTGCACGATCGGCTCGGAGACCCCGAGCTCGTTCACGCGGTTGCGCAGGATCGTGATGTTCTGCTGCACCGCGCCGTCCTGGATGCGCTTCTGCGCCTCGGGCTTCAGCGACGCGACGAGCCGCAGTTCGCCCCCGGGCGCCTCCTGCTCGCGGACCGCGAGGTCCGGGAACGACTTCTCGATCTCGACGCGCCCCTTGACGCGCTCGGCCTCCTCGCGGAAGCGCAGCACCACGTTCTGGCCCTCGCGGGAGACGCCGCCGTACTGCACGCGCTTCTCGCGCATCAGCGAGCGGATGTCGGTCGTGTAGCGGTCGGCGGCCTTGTCGATCGCGCCCTTCATGTCGATCTGCAGCAGGAAGTGCACGCCGCCGCGCAGGTCGAGGCCCAGGTACATCGGCAGCGCGCCGATCGATGCGAGCCACTGCGGCGACGACGAGATGAGGTTCAGCGCGACGATGTAGTCGTCGCCGAGGCGCTTCTGCAGCACGTCCTTCGCCTTGAGCTGCGTGTCGGTGTCGGCGAGGCGCACCTTGACGCCGGTCGCGTCGACCGTGGCCCCCCGATGGGCGACGCCTTCCTCCTTCAGCACGCTCTCGACCCTCGCGAGCGTACCCGCATCGACCTTCACCGTCGCCTTCGACGTCGACACCTGCACCGCCGGCACCTCGGGGAAGAAGTTGGGCAGCGTGTAGACGAAACCGACGACGATCGCGACCGCGATCAGGATGTACTTCCAGGCGGGATAGCGGTTCATGCGTGGGGATCGAGGCGATGGGCCGGTGTGGGGCTCGAGAGCGGCGCCGCGCGGCCGACGGCGGGGCGGCGATCGACGCCGGCGGGCGGCCGGTCGTCGCGCGTGGCGTGCCGGGTCAAAGCGCTTTGATCGTGCCCTTGGGCAGGAGTTGCTGAATCGCCTGCCGCTGGACACTGATCTCGACCGACGGCGCGATCTCGATCGACGCGTATTGGTCGGTGAGCTTGCTCACCTTGCCGACGAGGCCGCCGGCGGTGACCACCTCGTCGCCCTTCTGCAGCGCCTCGAGCATTGTGCGGTGTTCCTTGGACTTCTTCTGCTGCGGCCGGATCAGCAGGAAGTAGAAGACGACGAAGATGAGGATCATCGGCAGGAAGGCCATGATGTCCGCGCCGGACGTGGCGGAGGTCCCCTGGGCGAAGGCGTTGCTGATGAGCACGTCGAGTCTCCTGCGGTGGCGGCGCCCGCCCGTCACCCGTCCCGGGCGCGGTGGCGCGATCGCCCCTCACCCCTGATGATCGGGCGGTGCGGGGCAGGTTGGTTGGTTGATAACCGCTCATTCTACCATCCGCGGCCACCCCCGCCGGCGGCCCCGTGACCCTGGCCGGCGCTTGCCACGCCGCGGGCGCGGTCCTCGCGGAACTGCGTCACGAACGCGGCCAGCCGGCCGGTGGCGATCGCCTCGCGCAGGCCCGCGGCGAGCCACAGGTAGTAATGGAGGTTGTGGACGGTGGCGAGCCGGGCGCCGAGGATCTCGTTCACCCGCTGCAGGTGGTGGAGGTAGGCGCGCGTGAAGTGGCGGCAGGCGTAGCAGGCACAGGTCGGGTCGATCGGGCCGGTGTCGGTACGGTAGCCGGCGTTGCGGATCTTGAGGTCGCCGAAGCGCGTGAACAGCCAGCCGTTGCGGGCATTGCGGGTGGGCAGCACGCAGTCGAACATGTCGATCCCGGCGAGCACGCCGGCGACGATGTCTTCGGGTGTGCCCACCCCCATGAGATAGCGGGGACGCTCCGCGGGCAGGCGCGGGGCGGCGTGGTCGAGGACGCGCAGCATTTCTTCCTTCGGCTCGCCGACGGACAGCCCGCCGATCGCGTAGCCATCGAAGCCGATGGCCGTGAGCGCGGCGAGCGAGGTGTCGCGCAGGTCCTCGTGCATGCCGCCCTGGACGATGCCGAACAGCGCGTTCGGGTTGCCGGCGTGCGCCGCCTTCGAGCGCGCGGCCCAGCGCATCGACAGCTCCATCGAGCGTGCCGCTTCGTCGCGGGTCGCGGGGTAGGGCGTGCACTCGTCGAAAGCCATCACCACGTCGGAGTCCAGCGCGCGCTGGATCTCCATCGAGCGCTCGGGCGTCAGGAACAGGCGATCGCCGTTGACCGGCGAGGCGAACGCCACGCCGTCCTCCTGCACCTTGCGCAGCGCGCCCAGCGAGAACACCTGGAAGCCGCCGGAGTCGGTCAGGATCGGCTTCGGCCAGCCCATGAAGCGGTGCAGGCCCCCGTGCGCCCCGATCACCTCGGTGCCGGGACGAAGCCACAGGTGGAAGGTGTTGCCGAGCACGATCTGCGCGCCGAGTTCGAGGAGCTCGTTCGGCGCCATCGCCTTCACGCTGCCGTAGGTGCCGACCGGCATGAATATGGGCGTCTCGACGATGCCGTGGGCGAGCTCGAGACGCGCGCGGCGGGCGCGGCCGTCGGTGGCGAGGACTTCGAAGCGCATCGGGGCGGGAGTAGGAACTGACGGGGAACGTGACGGGGAACGTGGCGCGCTGGTCGCGCCCGAAGCTTACCCGCTGCCCCCGGCGCGCGCCGGGCCGTGGTTCGCGGCGGTCCTGCGCAGCAGCATCGCGTCGCCGTAGCTGAAGAACCGGTAGCGCTCGGCGATCGCGTGCGCGTACGCGGCCCGGATCGTGGCGAGGCCGGCGAAGGCCGAGACCAGCATGAGCAGCGTCGAGCGGGGCAGGTGGAAGTTGGTGAGCAGCAGGTCGACGGCGCGGAAGCGAAACCCCGGCGTGATGAAGAGTGCAGTCTCGGCCGCCCCGGAGCAAATTTCTCCCGATGCGTCGGCCGCCGACTCGAGTGCCCGCAGCGTCGTCGTCCCCACCGCGAGAACGCGCCCGCCGCGTGCGCGCGTCGTCGCGATCGCCTCAGCCGTCGCCTCCGGTACCGCATAGCGCTCGCTGTGCATGCGGTGCTGCGACAGGTCCTCGGCCGTGACCGGCTGGAAGGTCCCGGCGCCGACGTGCAGTGTCACGTACGCGCTGCCCACACCCCGCGCGGCGAGCGCAGCGAGCGCCGCTTCGTCGAAGTGCAGGCCGGCGGTGGGCGCTGCCACCGCGCCGGGAGCGCGCGCGTAGACGGTCTGGTAGCGCGTCGCGTCGTCGGCATCCCCGGGGCGCGTGATGTAGGGCGGCAGCGGCACTTCGCCGTGGCGTTCGAGCCAGTCGAGGAGGGGGCCGGCGCCGTGGAAGCGCAGCAGGAAGAAACGGTCCTCGCGCGCCTCGACGATCGCGTGCGCGCCACCCGCGAAGTCGACGCGCCCGCCGGGCTTCGGCAGGTGGCTCGCCCGTAGCTGCGCCCACGCGGCGTCATCGCCGACGAGCCGCTCGACCAGCATTTCGACGCGTCCGCCCGAGGGCTTGCGGCCGATCGCCCGCGCGTGGATCACGCGCGTGTCGTTGAACACGGCGAGGTCCCCGGCACGCAGCAGCGACGGCAGGTCGGCGAAGCGGCGGTCGTGGAGCGCCTCTCCGTCGACGTCGAGCAGCCGGCTTGCGCTCCGCGTGCGCGCCGGCGCCTGCGCAATCAGCTCGTCGGGCAGCGCGTAGTCGAATTCCGACAGCGTGAGCGGAGCGGGCATGCGGAATCGGTTTGCCTGGTGACGCGTCGGCCGGTGCGAGCGCTCGGCCCCGCCGACGCGAGAGTCCCCGCGCGCGACGACTTGGTGCCGGGAGGGGGAATCGAACCCCCACGGTATTGCTACCGGCGGATTTTGAGTCCGCTGCGTCTACCAGTTCCGCCATCCCGGCACGTTGAACGGGCGCCACGCGCCCGCGCGATGATTATCCCGGAAAACGCCGGGACGGTCGCGGCAGGCTTGCCGCAAGTCGCACGCGGTCGTCCCGCCTACGGCCGCCGCACGCGGTCGTAGGTCACGAACGCATACGGGAAGCCGTCGGGGGACGGTGCGCAGTGCGACTCGCGCGCCACCTCGTGCCACTGCGCGCGCTCGAAGGCCGGGAAGCGCACGTCGCCTTCGAAGTCGCGCCCGATCTCCGTCAGGTACAGGACATCGGCACGCGGCAGCGCGAGCGCGTAGAGCTGCGCACCGCCGATGCAGAACGCGGGCAGCGGCAGGCGCACGAGCGCAAGCGCCTCGTCCAGGCTTCGCGCGACCTCGGCGCCGGGCGCGTCGAAGGACCCGTCGCGCGACACCACCAGGTTCTGCCGGTCGGGCAGGGGCCGGGGGAGCGACTGCCAGGTACGCCGACCCATCACGACCGCGTGGCCCGTGGTGAGCGCGCGGAAGCGTCGCAGGTCGTCGGAGAGGCGCCAGGGCAAGGTGCCGCCGGCGCCGATCGTCCCGTTGGCGGCCACGGCGGCAATGACCGCGAGCGATGGCGGGGACGCACCCTGCTCGCTCGCGTCGGCGCCGTGCGCCGGCTGCGGGGGCAGTGCCATAATCCAACGCATTATAGCCGCGAGACACGGCACCGGGCCTCGTGTACTACCCCCGCTCGTTCCTCAAGTTCATCCTGATGGGCTTCCTGCTCGTCAGCCTGCCGCTGCTCTACGCGCTCGCCGAGCTCGTCCTTTCGCTCGATCGCCTCGCGTCGCAGAGCCGCGAGGAGGTGCTGCAGGCCGCGCAGGCCGCGCGCACCTCGCGCCTGCTGTTCGAGCAGACGACGACGCTCGAGCGGATCGTGCGCCAGTTCCTGATCCTCGACGACCGCGCGCTGATCGACGACTACAACCGCGTGCGCCAGGAGTTCCGCGCGACCACGCGCCAGCTTGCCGCGCTGCCGCTCGAGTCCGCCGACGTCGCCGAGCTCGCGACGCTCGCCGAGACCGAGGTGCGGCTCCACGGCATGCTCGGCACCGAGCCGCGCGGTCCCGGCATTGGCGTCGAGCTCGCACAAGGCTACGCGCGCCTCTCGGACAGCGCGCAGGCGATGGTGACGGCGAGTACCGCGCTGACGCAGAGCGCCATCGAGCGCCTGCAGGACACCGCGGCGCGCGGGCGCGAGAAGTGGCGCTGGCTCGCCCTCGCGACGGTCGGCATCGCGATCGCGCTGGCGATCTTCTTCGCGGTGCTGATCGCGCGCCCGATCCGGCAACTCGACCAGGCGATCCGCCGCATGGGTACCGCCGACTTCTCGCAGGCCGTGAGCGTGAACGGCCCGCAGGACCTGCGCTACCTCGGCCAGCGACTCGAGTGGCTGCGCGTGCGGCTCGCCGAGCTCGAGCAGCAGCAGTACAAGTTTCTGCGCCACGTGTCGCACGAGCTCAAGACCCCGCTCACGGCGGTGCGCGAGGGCGCGGAGCTCCTGCGCGACGAGGTTGCCGGGAAGCTCACGCGCGAGCAGAAGGACATCGTGCGCATCGTGCGCGAGAACACGATCTCCCTGCAGAAGCTGATCGAGGACCTGCTCAAGTACCAGCAGACGCGCGCCGTCGAGCCCGCGAAGCTCGGCGAGGTCGCGCTCGACGACATCGCGCGGCGCGTGGTGCGCGAGCACAAGCTCGCGGCGCTGGCGCGCGGCATCGGCGTGGAGACCGAGATCGGCGGCGCGCCGGTGATCGGCGACGCCGACCGCCTGCGCACGATCGTCGACAACCTGGTGTCGAATGCGCTCAAGTACGCGCCGCGCGGCGGCGCGATCCGCGTGCGCGTCAGGAACGACGGCAACTTCGTGCGGCTCGAGGTGATCGACAACGGGCCCGGGGTCGACCGCGACGAGCGCGAGCGCGTCTTCGAGTCGTTCTACCAGGGCAAGGCGCCGCCCGGCGGCCGGGTCAAGGGGTCCGGTCTCGGACTCGCGATCGCGCGCGACTACGCGCTTGCGCATGGCGGTCGCATCGAGGTCCGCGACCGCGCCGACGGGCACCGCGGCGCGTGTTTCCGGCTCACACTGCCGCTCGCCTCCAGCGTGGTCGCGCCAACGGTGCAGGACCCGCCCACCTCGATGCCTGTCGCGAGCCCGAAGTGACGCACGCGCGCCTCCTGGTGGCGCTCGCGGCGTCGGCGGTCCTCGCCAGCGCGACACTCGCCGCGCCGCCCGAGCCCGCACGCCCCGGGCTGGGGCGCGTCGTCGTGGCCCAAGCCCCTGCGCCGCCCGGTGCCGAACCGGTCGCCGCGGTGCCCCCACCCGCCGCGCCTGCGCCACCGCTGCCGGTCGCGACCGAGCCCTCGCCCGAGGAGCGCGAGCTGGCCGCGCTGCTCGCCGACCTGCAGCGCTACGGGACGCTCGGACCCGACGAGTTGCGGCGGGAGTCGCAGGCGATGACGCAAACGGTGGCGCGGAGCCGCTCCGATGCGATGCGCGTCCGCCTCGCCGTGCTGCACACGCTGTCCCGGCAATCGCCGCAGGACGACCAGCGCGCGCTGCAGTTGCTCGACGCGGTGGCAAAGGCGAATCCCGGCACGCCGGCGCTGAAGCAACTCGCCGCTGTGCTGCAGGTGCAGGTCGCCGAGCGGGTGCGTGCGGTGCGTGACGAGCAGGCGAAGAGTGAAGCTGCGCTGCAGAAGCTCGAGGCCCTGCGGGCGATGGAACGAAGCCTGCTGCGCGACCGCGTGCGCAGCGGCGGCGGCGGCGGCGGCGCGGGATCCGGCGGGAACTGAACATGAACTCCAGCGACATCCTCCTCGTCGACGACGATCCCGACCTGCTGCGGCTGATCAGCCTGCGGCTCACGTCGGCGGGCTATCGCGTGCGCACCGCGGACAGCGGCGAGACCGCGCTCGCCACGCTCGCGGTGCTGCGCCCCGCGGTCGTCGTCACCGACCTGCGCATGCCCGGCATCGACGGCATGCAGCTCTTCCAGGCGATCCACCGCGAGCATCCGGCGCTGCCGGTGATCATCCTTACCGCGCACGGCACCATTCCGGACGCCGTGAGCGCCACGCAGCGCGGCGTGTTCGGATTCCTCACCAAGCCCTTCGACAGTCAGGACCTGCTGCAGAAGGTGGCCGCGGCGATCAAGCTGTCCGGCGACCACACGGAGGCCGACGCGCCCGACGCGGAGTGGCGCGCGGGGATCGTCACGCGCAGCCCGAAGATGGAGGATCTGCTGCGCCAGGCGCGGCTCGTCGCCGAGTCGGACGCGAGCGTGCTGATTTTCGGCGACTCCGGCACCGGCAAGGAGTTGCTGGCCCGGGCCATTCACCGCGCGAGCAAGCGCGCCGACCGGCCCTTCGTGGCCGTCAATTGCGGGGCGATTCCCGCCGAGCTTCTCGAATCGGAGCTGTTTGGCCACGCGCGGGGTGCGTTCACGGGTGCGGTGCAGGCGCACCGCGGCCTGTTCCAGACCGCCGACGGCGGCACGCTGTTCCTCGACGAAATCGGGGACATGCCGTTGCCGCTGCAGGTCAAGCTGCTGCGCGTGCTGCAGGAGGGCGAGGTACGGCCGCTCGGCGCGACGCAATCGATTCCGGTCGACGTGCGCGTGATCTCGGCCACCCATCGCGACCTCGAGGCGCAGCGTGCTGCGGAGCTGTTCCGGGAGGATCTCTACTACCGGCTGAACGTCGTGTCACTGCGGCTGCCACCACTGGCGGAGCGTCGCGAGGACATCCCGGTGCTCGCGACCCACATCCTGCGCCGCCTTGCCGAGCGCTACCACAAGCCGCAGCCCACGCTCGCTCCGGAAGCGATGGCGCTGCTGATCGCGGCGCCTTGGCCCGGCAACGTGCGCCAGTTGCTGAATCTGCTCGAGCAGGCGGTCGCGCTCACCACGACCGCGGTGATTCCCGCCTCGGTCGTGCAGAACGCGCTGCGCGAGGACGCTTCGGCGCTGGTTCCCTTCGAGGAGGCGCGTCGCTCGTTCGAGCGGGAGTACCTGGTGCGCCTGCTCAAGATCACCGGCGGCAATGTGACGCAGGCCGCCCAGATGGCGAAGCGCAACCGCACGGAGTTCTACAAGCTCCTGCAGCGCCACAAGCTCGAGCCCTCGATGTTCAAGGAGGCGAAGGGCTGACGCAGCGCGGACCGGGTGTCGCAGGGTGGCGACGCGCGTCTGCCTTTGAATTCAGCGTGTTGGCGGCTGGGGGCGCCGCGGCGTCGTGGCGCGGCGACACTCGTTGCGCCATTTGCCGTGCCGACCTTCCGCGCAGCATGCGTGGCGAGCACTCTTTTGCGCAGCGAGCGCGCCCGCCTTGGCGTGGTTCGGGCCCCTGCACGCATGTCGTGGCACGACGCTTGCATATAGGGAGATGAAAGCAGTCGACGACCCAGGTCGTCCCACCCAACCATGGCGGTCATGGACATGTTCGCGCCCGAATTCTCCCGGTTCTGGCTCCCCGAGACCAAGGGGCAGGACGAGCGCGACGTTCCGGCCGCAAGCGACGAGGACACCCGCCGGCGCGAGCGCGAGGCGCTCGCCGAACTCGCGGAGCGCGTGAACGCCGCCCGCAGCATCGTCTGACCCCATCGTTCGACGGATCGATCGGTCCCGGCCGGCATGCCGGGACCTGCGCGGAGCGCCCCGGGCGGTTCGCACGAAGCCGAATCCCCCTTGCCCGCTCACTTCCTCCCGGCGGGCTTCTTTTTTTTGGCTGGCGCTTGAGGCGGCGCCTGCCGTGGCGCGCCGGCGATGCCTAGACGGCTACGGGCGCCCTGATCGCGGGATGCGACTGGTAACCGACGATCTCGAAATCCTCGTACGCGTAGTCGAAGATCGACGGCGGCTTGCGGCGGATGACGAGCGTGGGCAGCGGCAGCGGGTCGCGCGCGAGCTGCAGTTCGACCTGCTCGAGGTGGTTCAGGTAGATATGGCAATCGCCACCGGTCCAGACGAAGTCGCCGACGCCGAGGTCGCTCTGGTGCGCCACCATGTGCGTGAGGAGCGCGTAGCTCGCGATGTTGAACGGCACCCCGAGGAACAGGTCGCAGCTGCGCTGGTACAGCTGGCAGGAGAGGCGCCCCTGGGCGACGTAGAACTGGAAGAACGCATGGCACGGCGGGAGCTTCATGCGCGGGATGTCGCCGACGTTCCACGCCGAGACGATGAGCCGGCGCGAGTCGGGGTTGCTGCGGATGTTGCGCATCAGGTCGGCGATCTGGTCGATCTCGCGGCCGTCGTTGCCCCTCCAGTGCCGCCACTGGTGGCCATAGACGGGGCCGAGCTCGCCGTGCTCGTCCGCCCACTCGTCCCAGATCGACACGCCGGCCTGCTGCAGCGAGAGGACGTTGGTCTCGCCGCGCAGGAACCAGAGGAGCTCGTGGACGATCGACTTGGTGTGGACCTTCTTCGTCGTGACCAGGGGAAAGCCCTGCCCGAGGTCGAAGCGCATCTGGTGGCCGAACACCGACAACGTGCCCGTGCCGGTGCGGTCGTTCTTCTGCACGCCGTGGTTCCGTACGTGGCGGAGGAGGTCGAGGTACTGGCGCATCGTCGGTGCGTGCGGGTCGCGGGCGGGCGGCCATTCTAGCGGAAGCGGCCCGCCCGGCGGCCACCGCGGTAGGATCGCGGGGAGCGGCGCCCGTGTCGGCCCGCGGCCGTCCCCGGGAACCCGATGCACGCGCCCAACCAGTTCGACCTGCTGCGCGAGCGGCGTTTCGCGCCGTTCTTCTGGACGCAGTTCGCGGGCGCGCTGAACGACAACCTGTTCAAGAACGCGCTGGTCATCTTCCTCGCGTTCCAGGCCGCGGGCATGACCGGCGCCGACGCGAACACGCTGGTGAACCTCGCGGGCGCGGTCTTCATCGCGCCGTTCGTGCTCCTGTCGGCCACCGCGGGACAGCTCGCCGACAAGTACGAGAAGTCGCGGCTCATCCGGCAGGTCAAGCTCCTCGAGATCGCGGTCATGGCGGTCGCCCTCTACGGCTTCTGGCAGCGCGACCTGATCGTCCTGTTCGCGGCGCTCGGACTGATGGGCGTGCAGTCGACGCTGTTCGGTCCGGTCAAGTACGCGATCCTGCCTCAGCACCTCCGGCGCGAGGAGCTGACCGGCGGCAACGGCCTGGTCGAGATGGGCACGTTCGTCGCGATCCTGCTCGGCACGATCGCCGGTGGGATCCTTGTTGCGATGGAGCCGGGTGGGCCGGCAAGGGCCGGCGCGGTGGCGGTCGCCGTGGCCGTGATCGGCTGGCTCGCGAGCCGCGGCATTCCGCATACGCCGCCGGTGGCGCCGGCGCTCCGGATCAACTGGAACCCGGTCTCGGAAACCTGGCGCAACCTGCGGCTCGCCCACCGCAATCTGGTCGTCTGGCGGTCGATGCTCGGCATCTCGTGGTTCTGGTTCTACGGCACGACGTTCCTTGCCCAGTTCGCCGGCTTCACCAAGGACTTCCTCGGTGGCGACGAGAGTGTCACGACGTTCCTGCTCGCAGTGTTCTCGGTCGGCATCGGCGTCGGCTCGCTGCTGTGCGAGAGGCTCTCCGGGCGGCGGGTCGAGATCGGCCTCGTGCCCTTCGGCGCGATCGGCCTCACGGTGTTCGCGGTCGACCTCTGGTTCGCGGCGAAGGGACTCCGCGCAACCGGGACCACGGCGTTGGCGGCGTTTCTCGCCGACCCGGCACACTGGCGCGTCGCCTTCGACCTGGTGATGATCGGCGTGTTCGGCGGCTTCTACATCGTGCCACTCTACGCGATGATCCAGGAGCGCTCCGAGCCCACGCACCGCTCCCGGATCATCGCGGCGAACAACATCGTCAACGCGGTGTTCATGGTCGCGTCGGCGGTCATCGCGATCGGCCTCTTGCAGGCCGGCCTCAGCGTCGTCGACCTGTTCCTCGTCACCGCACTGATGAACGCCGCGGTGGCGATCTACATCTTCACGCTCGTTCCCGAGTTCCTGATGCGGTTCATCGCGTGGCTGCTCGTGCACACGATGTACCGCGTCGAGCGCCACGGCCTCGTGAACGTGCCCGACGAGGGCGCGTGCATCGTCGCGTGCAACCACGTGAGCTACGTCGACGCCGTGGTGATCAGCGCCTACGTGCCCCGGCCGATCCGCTTCGTGATGGACCACCGCATCTTCGAGACGCCGGTCATGGGGTTCGTGTTCCGCACGATGCGCGCGATCCCGATCGCGCCGGCGAAGGAGGACGCCGCGCGCAAGGAGCGTGCATTCGACCAGGTACGCGAGGCGCTCGGCGAGGGCGAGATCATCGGCATCTTTCCGGAAGGGCGGTTGACGGGCGACGGCGAGATGCAGCCGTTCCGGCCCGGGATCGAGCGCATCCTCGCCGAGACGCCGGTGCCGGTGATTCCGATGGCGCTCCAGGGCCTGTGGGGGAGCTTCTTCTCGCGCTCCTACCAGGGCAAGGCGATGCGGCGCTGGCGCGGTGCGTTCTCGCGCATCGCGCTCGTCGTCGGCACGCCGATTCCGGCCGCGCAGGTGACGCTCGAGATGCTGCGCGAGCGGGTGCTCGCGCTGCGCGGCGGGCGCCGCTAGCCATACGCGGCGGGGCCGTCAGCGGTCGGTAGCGCCTTCGGATGCGTCCGGCCACGCCGCGGCGACCAGTGCCGGCAGCGCGATGCCGGAGGGGGCGCGCAGCACGTCGTCGGCGACCTCCGACAGCGGCGTCGCCTCGGGATTGACCTCGACCACGCGTGCGCCGGCGCCCTTTGCGTAGCGGGGCAGGGCCGCCGCCGGCCAGACCTCGGCCGAGGTGCCGACCACCAGCATCACCTCCGCGCGGCGGGCCGCGTCCTCGGCGCGCGCGAGCGCATCCTCCGGCAGCGTCTCCTCGAACCAGACGACGTCGGGTCGCAGGTACGCGCCGCAATGCGGACAGCGCGGCGGCAGGTCGTCGCCGGGCGGCGCCCAGGCGGCGACGACGCAATGCTCGCGCGAGCACTTCACGCGTGCGATGTTGCCGTGCAGCTCGACCAGGCGTCGGCTGCCCGCCCTGGCGTGCAGGCCGTCGACGTTCTGCGTGGCGAGCAGGAAGTCGGGCACGAGATCGTCCATGCGTGCGAGCGCACGGTGGCCGGGGTTGGGGACGATGTCCACGAGCGCCTCGCGGCGCGACGCGTACCAGTCCCAGACGAGCTTCGGATTGCGTGCGAACGCCGTCGGCGTGGCGAGCTCGCGCGGGTCGAACTTCGCCCACAGGCCGGTCTGCGCGTCGCGGAACGTCGGCACCCCGGACTCGGCGGAGATGCCGGCGCCGGTGAGCACGACCACGCGCGCCGCACGGCGGAGCGCGAGGGCGAGATCCGGCGCGATGGCGATCGCTTGCATCGCTGCATCGTAGCCTTGCCGCGGCCGGCGTGGAAGGGCGTGCGTGCTAGACTCGAACGTCGCTCCGCATCCCTTCACGACGATGTCCGGCAACACGATCGGCACGCTGTTCTGCGTCACCTCGTTCGGCGAATCGCACGGCCCCGCGATCGGCTGCGTCGTCGACGGATGCCCGCCGGGCCTCGCACTCGCCGAAGCCGACATCCAGCGCGATCTCGACCGGCGCCGCCCGGGCACGTCGCGGCACGTGACGCAGCGCCGCGAGCCGGATACGGTGGAGATCCTCTCGGGCGTGTTCGAGGGACGCACCACCGGCGCGCCGATCGCGCTCCTGATCCGCAACCAGGACCAGCGCAGCAAGGACTACGCGAACATCGCCGAGACGTTCCGGCCCGGGCACGCCGACTACACCTACTGGCAGAAATACGGCATCCGCGACCACCGCGGCGGTGGCCGGCAGTCGGCGCGCGAGACCGCGGTGCGTGTCGCGGCGGGGGCGGTCGCGCGCAAGTGGCTCGCCGAGCGCCACGGCGTCTCGATCCGCGGGCATCTCGCGCAACTTGGTGCGATCGCCATCCCCTTCGAGAGCTTCGCGCACGTCGACGCGAACCCGTTTTTCGTCGCCAACGCGGCCATCGTGGCGGAGCTCGAGGCGTACATGGACGCGCTGCGCAAGTCCGGCGATTCCTGTGGAGCACGGATCACGGCGGTCGCTCAGGGTGTCCCGGTCGGCTGGGGCGAACCCGTTCACGGCAAGCTCGACGCCGACCTCGCACAGGCGATGATGGGCATCAACGCGGTGAAGGGCGTCGAGATCGGCGCCGGTTTCGCCGCGGTGGCGCAGCGGGGCACCGAGCACTCCGACGAGATGACGCCCCAGGGCTTCGTGTCGAACCACGCCGGCGGCATTCTCGGCGGCATCTCCACGGGACAGGACATCGTGGTCTCGGTCGCCGTCAAGCCCACGTCGTCGATTCGCCTCGACCGTCACTCGATCGACAAGGCCGGCAGCGCGGTCGTCGTCAACACGCACGGCCGCCACGATCCCTGCGTGGGCATTCGCGCGACGCCGATCGTCGAGGCGATGATCGCGATCGTGCTGATGGACCATGCGCTGCGGCACCGGGCGCAGAACGCTGACGTCGCCACGACCACGCCCCGCATCGCCGCGCAGGCGCCCGACAATGTCGTCGTGCGGCTCAGGGCCGCGACGGCGGTCGACGACCCCGATCCGGACGAAGCCTAGGAAGTAGGGTCAGACCCCACTTCGATCGAACCGCTGCGCGGGTGGAAAGTCGAGTCTGACCCTACTTTCGGGTCTTGACGACGGTGGCGTCGGCCGCGCCGCGCGCCAACGTGATCGAGAGCGCATCGCCGGGTGCGAGCCGGGCCGCATCCGTGACCACCGGGCCGCCCTGGCGCGCCACGATCGCGTAGCCGCGCTCGAGCACGCGCGCAGGATCGAGGTGCGCGAGGTTGCGGCCGAGCGACTCGACACGCGAGGTGTCGCGCCGCAGGCGGTCACGCCCCGCGCGCACCAGCGTGTCGCGCAACGCGGCGATGGCCGGGTGCTGCGGCAGCGGTGCCCGCAGCTCGCGCAGTAGGCGAACGCGGCACGCGAACAGCGCAACCTCGCGCTCCCGCATGGCGCGCGTGGCGCCACGGGCGAGTCGCACAGCGAGGTCGGCGAGCCGCTCGCGCTGCGCCGCGAGGCGCGCGGCCGGATGCACGAGCCGGCGGGCGACGCCATCGAGCGACTGCACCCGCCGTGCGAGAGCATGGTCGCCCGCGCGCGCAAGCCGGCGCGCGAGCTGGCCCGCGCGGTGCCTGTACTCGGCGATGTCGGGGACGACGAGCGTCGCCGCGGCGGTGGGCGTGGCCGCGCGCACGTCGGCGACCAGGTCGCAGATCGTGACGTCGGTCTCGTGGCCGACGCCGGAGACGATCGGCAGCGCCGACCCGTGGACCGCGCGCGCCACCGACTCCTCGTTGAACGCCCAGAGATCCTCGAGCGAGCCCCCGCCGCGACAGACGATCAGCACGTCCACCTCGGCGCGTCGGTTGGCCGTGGCGATCGCCTCGGCAATGTCGCGCGCCGCGCCATCGCCCTGCACGAGCGCCGGATAAACGATCACCGGCAGCGCTGGCCAGCGCCGGTGCAGCGTGGCGAGGACGTCGCGCACCGCCGCGCCGCGCGGGGAGGTGACGATCCCGACGCCACGGGGAAAGCGCGGCAGCGGGCGCTTGCGCGCCTCGTCGAGCAGGCCCTGTGCCTCGAGCGCCGACTTGAGCCGCAGGAAACGCTCGTAGAGCGCACCCAGCCCCGCGTGGCGCACGGCATCGACGTTGAGCTGGAACTCGCCCTTCTGCTCGTAGATCGACGGGGTGGCCCGCACCTCGACGGCGAGGCCGTCGGCGAGCGGGAACGCGACGAGCTGCGCCTTGCTTCGCCACAGCGTGCATTTCACCTGCGCCGTCTCGTCCTTGAGCGTGAAATAGACGTGCCCGGAGGGCGCGCGATAGAGGTTCGAGACTTCCCCGCCGACCCACACGACCCCCAACTGGCGCTCGAGGATGAGGCGCGCGGACGAGACGAGCAGCGACACCGGCAGCACCGGCGGTCCGTCGCGACCCGCGGACGTCCCAGGGGTCATCCCGGTGTCGTGACGCGCCGGCTGTGAAGGCGGTCGGCTCACGACCGGGTTCCCGTTGTACAGCAACGCATCGCAGCCTCGGATGTCCTGGACAAGATCGATTCATGGGAGGACGAGGACGTTGTCACACCAGCGTCATGCGGACGTGCCCCGCGCCCGGGCGAGCGCACGGCTCGCGTGCGACAACTGCCTGATCGGGCACCCATTTCGGTCGGCGAAGAATTGTGCATCTCAGCTTTATGCGCGCAGTTACCGGGACTTAGCGAATCAACTTACAAGATATGCACACTGCTATCCACAGGATTTGTGGACAACCCTGGCGGCCCGCGCCATCGAAGCCCCCGGGAAGCCGCGCCCGGCGCGGATTTCGGGAGAGTGACCCGCTTGCCCTAGCGTCGCGGGCCGCATGGTGGTCCGGCGGCCGGTTAGAATGCACCGCACGTCCCGCTTGTTCATGAACAAGAAACGATGGCTGCTGCGCCGCAAGACAACAATCTGCCCGCTCGCGACAACGCGCCGCGCGCCAAGGGTGCACCCGCGCTCGCCCCCAACTTCCTGCGTTCGATCATCGCCGAGGATGCTCGCACCGGCAAATACGGCGGGCACGTCGTCACTCGCTTCCCGCCCGAGCCCAACGGCTACCTGCACTACGGACACGCGAAGTCGATCATCCTGAACTTCGGGCTCGCCGCGGAGAACGGCGGTCGGTGCCACCTGCGCTTCGACGACACCAACCCGCTCAAGGAGGAGACCGAATACGTCGCCTCGATCGAAGAGGCGGTGCGTTGGCTGGGCTACGACTGGGGACCGCACCTCTACCACGCGTCGGACTACTACGACCGTCTCTACGCGTTCGCGGAGTGGTTCATCGGGCAGGGGCTGGCCTACGTCGACAGCCAGACCGCCGAGGAGATGCGCGCGACCCGCGGCACGCTCACCGAGGCCGGCATCGCGAGCCCCTGGCGCGACCGCAGCGTCGCCGAGAACCTCGACCTGCTGCGGCGCATGCGCGCGGGCGAGTTCGAGGACGGTGCGCTCGTGCTGCGCCTGAAGATCGACATGGCGAGCCCGAACATCAACATGCGGGACCCCGCGATCTACCGCATCCGCCATGCTTCGCACCACCGCACCGGTGACCGCTGGTGCATCTACCCGCTCTACGACTACACGCACTGCATCTCGGACGCGCTGGAGCGCATCACCCACTCGATCTGCACGCTGGAGTTCCAGGACCACCGGCCGCTCTACGACTGGGTGATCGAGAAGCTGGCCGACGGCGGCCAGCTGCCGCGCCCGCTGCCCAACCAGCACGAGTTCGCGCGGTTGAACCTCACCTACGTCGTGCTCTCCAAGCGCAAGCTGATCCAGCTCGTCAACGGTGGTTTCGTCGACGGCTGGGACGACCCGCGCATGCCGACGCTCGTGGGTGCGCGGCGGCGCGGCTTCACGCCCGAAGGCTTCCGCCAGATGGTCGAGCGCACCGGCGTGTCGAAGTCCGACACGTGGATCGACATGAGCGTCCTCGAGGACGCGATGCGCGACAACCTGAACGCCGTGGCCGAGCGGCGCATCGCCGTGCTCGACCCGGTGCGGCTCGTCGTCGACAACTTCCCCGAGGGTGCGGCGGAGACCTGCTTCGCGCCGAATCACCCGCAGCACCCCGAGCTCGGCCGGCGCGAGCTCCGCTTCACGCGCGAGCTGTGGATCGACCGCGACGACTTCATGGAGGTACCGCCGAAGGGTTTCTTCCGGCTCGCCCCCGGTACCGAGGTGCGATTGCGCTATGCGTACATCGTCAAGTGCACCGGCGTGGAACGCGACGCCGCCGGGCGCGTCGCGACGATCCATTGCACCTACGACCCGACGACCCGCAGCGGCACGCCCGGTGCCGAGGCGCGCAAGGTCAAGGGCAACATCCACTGGCTGTCCGCCGACGAGGCGGTCTCGGTCGAAGTGAGGCTGTACGATCGGCTGTTCCGTGTTCCCTACCCCGGGGCCCGGAATCCGTGGGGCGAGCGCGGTGGCGAAGCCGCGGCAGCTCCGGCAGGCCATGCGGTGGTCGTGGCGGGCGACGACGAGTTGGACGCCGAGGCTGCCGAGCGCGATTTCCTCGACGACCTGAATGCCGACTCGAAGCGCGTGATCACGGCGCTGGTCGAGCCCGCGCTCGCGCGCGCGGAACCCGAGGCGCGCTACCAGTTCGAGCGCGCCGGCTATTTCGTCGCCGATCGCTTCGACCACGCACCCGGTCGAGCGGTGTTCAACCGGACCGTGACGCTCAAGGACTCCTGGTCCGGCAGGGCCCTATGACCCGCGACGGGCCGGTTGTCGCGCGGCGGTACGCGAGGACGAGCGCCCGTACTATGCCGCCCGCGCTTGCGCTGCGCGCGGGCCGCGCTACACTTCCGGCGCCGATTTCCATGCAGGAGTGAGTTCATGAAGCGCATCGTCCTTTTCCTCGCGACCAACGTCGCCGTCCTCGTCGTCATCTCCGTCGTGCTGCGCCTGTTCGGGCTCGACCGCGCCATCTTCGACGCGACGGGCCTCAACTATGGCGCGTTGCTGGGCTTCTCCTTCGTCGTCGGCTTCACCGGCGCGATCATCTCGCTCCTGACCAGCAAGTTCATGGCGAAGCGGTCGACCGGGGCGCACGTGATCGAGCAACCACGCGACCAGGCCGAAGCGTGGCTCGTCGACACGGTGAAGCGTCTCGCCGACCGCGCCGGCATCGGCATGCCGGAAGTGGCGATCTACGAGGGCGCGCCCAACGCGTTCGCGACCGGCGCATTCAAGAACTCCGCCCTCGTCGCGGTGTCGACCGGCCTCCTGCAGTCGATGAACAAGGAGGAGGTCGAGGCGGTACTCGGGCACGAGGTGGCGCACGTCGCCAACGGCGACATGGTGACGATGACCCTGATCCAGGGCGTGGTGAACACGTTCGTCATCTTCTTCGCGCGAGCGATCGCGTCGATCGTGAGCCGCGGCAGCGACGGGCGGCCGGGCCCCGCCTTTTTCGCCGTCTCCATGGTCCTCCAGATCGTGTTCGGGCTGCTGGCGTCGATCATCGTCGCGTGGTTCTCGCGGCAGCGCGAGTTCCGCGCCGACCGTGGCGCCGCCGACTACCTGGGCTCGCCCACGCCGATGGTCAACGCGCTGCGGCGCCTCGGTGGCGTGGCCGAGGAGGCATCGCTGCCCGAGGGCATCAAGACGCTCGGCATCACCGACAAGTCCGGGCTGATGGCGCTGTTCTCGACGCATCCGCCGCTCGAGGCACGGATCGCCGCGCTCACGGGCGGGCGCTGAGCTTCACAGCGACGATCGGCCGCCGCAGGTTCGCGCCGTCCACAGGCTGCGCGCCGCGACGTCCCGCACCACGAAACGAAACGGCCGGGGCGATGCCGCCCCGGCCGTTGTCGTTGGTGCGCCTGGCGCGACTTACTTGAGGTGCGACGAGATGAGCTTGGTCATCTCGAACATCGTCACCTTGGCCTTGCCGAGCACGGCCTTGAGCTTGTCGTCAGCATTGATGTTGCGCTTGTTGACGGCGTCCTGGAGCTTGTTCTTCTTGATGTAGTCCCAGACCTTCTTGGTCACTTCAGTGCGCGGCAGCGGGGTCGAGCCGACGATCGCGGCGAGCGCCGACGAGGGCGTCATCGCCTTCATGAACGCGGCGTTCGGCTTGCGCTTGGCGACGACCTTCTTGACGACGGCCTTCTTCACGGCCTTCTTGACGACGGCCTTCTTCACGGCCTTCTTGACGACGGCCTTCTTCACGGCCTTCTTCGCGACGGCCTTCTTCACGGCCTTCTTCGCAGCTTTCTTGGCAGTTGCCATGGTTCTCCTTCCTGAGATGGGGTGCTTGTACTTGGAACGCCGATCGCACTGAAGCAGACCCTCCTGTCACGGGTTCACCCTGCTTCATCGACGGCAAACTATACCGCAATCGTGAGGGAACAGAAGCCCCTCGAAGCGCTTTTTTCATAGGAGAGATGGGCCCTGTTGCGTGCATGCGCCCGCGAACTTTGCGGGTCGCGGTGCGTATCGGACCCCCGACGACGCGCGAGTCGGGGATGCGCCGGCCGGGTCCCCGTCGCCACACCTTGCGGTCGCACGGCGAGCAGGCCTTCGCGGGGCGGGTCGAGCCCCGGCGTGGAGCAGGGCCGCCGAAAACGGTGGCGTGCGAGGGTCCGGCCGGATGGGTGCC
>Ga0209391_10000266_pt1 | contig 23194 bp, 16 predicted proteins | sample PPLLak3March2015_FD_187246 | JGI IMG/M metagenome (GOLD analysis project Ga0209391, IMG submission 187246) | Freshwater sediment microbial communities from Prairie Pothole Lake near Jamestown, North Dakota, USA - PPLs Lake P7 Core (1) Depth... | ecosystem: Environmental > Aquatic > Freshwater >...
CTACAAGGTGCGCAACATCCGCCCGGGCTTCAAGCACGGCATGTGGATGGGCATGCTGAACGGTGCCCTCGAGACGGTCACCGCGGGCCACTCGCCCTGGACCCTCGCCAACCACGCCGACCACTCCGCGCTGCAGCGGCTCGACCAGCTCGCCTCCCCCGACCGCGGCTGGAGCGAGCGCGCCTTGAAGCCCCGCGACCGGCTGAGCGCGGTGTTCTTCGCTGGCAACACGCACGAAGAGGCGCAGCCGGTGCACCTCCAGGTAGCCGACACCAGCATCTGCGCGACGCGCTGCGCGCAGGAGTACGGCAATCCGTGCCAGCACTTCTGCCCCGCCCACGTCTACGAGATGGTGGACGACGGGGCCGGCGGCAAGCGTCTGCAGATCAACGCCTCGAACTGCGTGCACTGCAAGGCCTGCGACATCAAGGATCCGTACGAGATCATCACGTGGACGACGCCCGAGGGCGGGTCCGGCCCGAACTACCAGAGCATGTGAGCGGACGCCGCGCATGGTCGAGCCGATCTGGACCCCGTCGGCCGAGCGCGTCGCGGCCTCGAACCTGACGCGATTCGCCGCCTTCGCGCGCGAGCGGTTCGGGGCACCCGCTGGGGACTACGCGTCGCTGTGGCGCTGGTCGGTGGACGAGCGCGAGCGGTTCTGGAGCGCCTTGCTGGAGTTCGCCGGCGTGCTGCACACGCCCGGGAAGGCACCGGTGCTGCAGCACCGCGACCGCATGCCGGGCGCCGTGTGGTTCGAGGACACCCGCCTCAACTACGCCGAGACCCTGCTCGTGCGCGACGACGGGCACGCGGCGCTCGTGTTCTGCAACGAGCGGGGCATGCGCCGCGAGCTCAGCTACCGCGAGCTGCGCGCCGAGGTCGCCCAGGTGGCCGCAGGCCTGCGCGATCTCGGCATCGGGCCGGGGGACCGCGTCGCGGGCTTCGTGCCGAACCTTCCCGAGGCCCTGATTGCCATGCTCGCCACCACGAGCCTCGGCGCCGCCTGGACGTCCTGCTCGCCTGACTTCGGCATCAACGGCGTGCTAGACCGCTTCGGCCAGGTGGCGCCGCGCGTGCTGTTCACCGCCGACGGCTACTTCTACAACGGCAAGACGATCGACTCGCTCGCGCCCGTGCGCGGCGTGCTCGAGCAGCTGCCGTCGGTCGAGCGGGTCGTGGTCATCCCCTACGCCAGCGATGCACCGGATCTCGGCGGGTTGCGCGACGCCGTCGCGTTTGGCGAGTTCGGACGGCCGGGTGCGCCGCTTGAGTTCCACCGCGTGCCGTTCGACACCCCACTGTTTGTGATGTACTCCTCTGGCACCACGGGCGTCCCGAAGTGCATCGTGCACGGCGTCGGCGGCACGCTGTTGCAGCACCGCAAGGAGCACCTGCTGCACTCGGATCTCAAGCGCGACGACCGCCTGTTCTTCTTCACCACATGCGGCTGGATGATGTGGAACTGGCTGGTGAGCGGGCTCGCCAGCGGCTGCACGGTCGTGCTGTACGAGGGCTCGCCCTTCGCGCCGGATCGCGACGTGCTGTGGCGCCTCGCGGACCGCGAGCGCATCACCGCCCTCGGCACCAGTCCAAAGTACCTCTCCGCGCTGCAGAAGGACGGCGGCGAGCCGGGGTGCCATTTCGACCTCGGGGCCCTGCGAACGGTCCTGTCCACCGGTTCGCCGCTCGCACCCGAGCAGTTCGACTACGTCTACGGCTCGATCAAGGCCGACCTGCACCTCGCCTCGATCTCGGGCGGCACCGACATCATCTCCTGCTTCTGCCTCGGCAATCCCTGGCTGCCGGTGCACCGGGGCGAGATCCAGTCGCCGGGCCTCGGCATGGCGACCGCAGTCTGCGACGACGACGGCCATCCGGTGCGCGAGCAGCAGGGTGAACTCGTCTGCCGCGCCCCCTTCCCGTCGATGCCGATCGGCTTCTGGAACGACCCGGACGGCTCGAAATACCGCGCTGCCTACTTCGAGCGCTTCCCGAACGTGTGGTGCCACGGCGACTACGCGGTTCACACCGCGCACGATGGCTTCATCATCCTCGGCCGGTCGGACGCGGTGCTGAACCCGGGCGGCGTGCGCATCGGCACGGCAGAGATCTACCGGCAGGTCGAGAAGCTCGGTGAGATCCTCGAGAGCCTTGCGGTCGGCCAGGACTGGGACAACGACGTGCGCGTCGTGCTGTTCGTGCGGCTGCGACCGGGCGTCGCGCTCGACGCGGCGCTCGAGCGCAGGATCCGCGAAACGATCCGCGCGAACGCGACGCCGCGCCACGTGCCGGCGCGCATCGTGGCCGTCCCGGACATCCCGCGCACCATCAGCGGCAAGATCGTGGAACTGGCGGTGCGCAACTTGATCCACGGCCGCCCGGTGCGCAACACGGACGCGCTCGCCAACCCGGAGGCGCTCGAGCATTTCCGCGATCGCCCCGAACTGGCGAGCTGAAGGGCCCGGGGGCGCGATGAGCAGCCGCGGAACGCTGCACGACGCCTACCACGAATCGCTGCGTCGCCACGGCTACCGGCCGGACTCGGCACAGGAGCATGCCGTCGGCCGGCTCGAGGACCTGCGCAGGCGGCTCGAGTCGGCGCACGCAGGCCGCAGCGGCTGGCTCACGCGGCTGTGGCGCACGGGGCGCGCGCGCACCGCGGCGGTGCGCGGCCTGTACCTGTGGGGCGGCGTCGGACGCGGCAAGACTTTTCTCATGGACCTGTTCCACGCCGAGCTCGCGCTGCCGGCGCGGCGCCAGCACTTCCACCGCTTCATGAAGGACGTGCACGGACGCCTGCGCGCGCTGCGGGAGGTCGAGCGCCCGCTCGAGCACGTCGCGGCCGAGCTCGCCGGCGACGCACGCGTGCTGTGCCTCGACGAGTTGTACGTCAGCGACATCGCCGACGCGATGCTGCTGTCCGGACTCTTCTCAGGGCTCGTCGAGCGGGGCGTGGCGCTGGTGTTCACCTCGAACGCGCCGCCGGCCGAACTCTACCGGAACGGCTTGCAGCGCAGCCGTTTCCTGCCCGCGATCGCGCTCATCGAGCGCTGCACCGAGACCGTGAACGTCGACGCGGGGTTCGACTACCGGCTGCGCCAGCTCGAGCGGGCGCCGCTGTATCTCGACGCGCTCGATCCGTTCGCGGACGAGTCGCTCGCGCTACGCTTCGAGGAGATCGCGGGCGAGCCCGGAGAGCCGGGCGGCGTGCTCGAGGTCGACGGACGCGAGATTCCCCTGAGACGCCGCGGAGCCGAGGTCGTCTGGTTCGACTTCGCGGCGCTGTGCGCCGGGCCACGCAGCGCTTCGGACTACGTCGAGATCGCACGCGACTTCCACACGGTGTTCGTGTCGGGAATCCCGGTGCTCGAGGATGGCGACAACGACCCGGCGCGGCGCTTCGTCGCCGTCGTGGACGAGTTCTACGACCGCAACGTGAAGCTGGTGCTGTCGGCGGCCGCGGCGCCCGAGGGGCTCTACCGAGGCGAGCGACTCGCCTTCGAGTTCGAGCGCACCCGCAGCCGGCTTGCCGAAATGCAGACGCACGAGTACCTCGCCCGCCCGCACCTCGCCTGAGCCGCGGACCGCGCTCCGGAAGCGGCTACACTGGCCGGCATTTCAATCACGGGCCCGAGCGTGAAGCCACCCGACCGCGACGCCATCGACCTCGAGCGCTTCCTGCCGTACCGGCTGTCGGTGCTCACGAACCTCGTGAGCGGCACCATCGCCGACGCGTACCAGCGCCGCTTCGACCTCACCATCCCGGAGTGGCGCGTAATCGCCGTGCTGTCGCGTCACCCGGGCCTGTCGGCGGCCGAGGTGGGCGAGCTGACGCGCATGGACGCGGTCGCCGTCAGCCGTGCCGTGGCGAGGCTGCTGCGCGCCGGACGTCTGCGCCGCGCCGTCTCGCCGCTGGATCGCAGGCGCTCGGTGCTCAGCGTGTCGCCCGCCGGCGCCGCCGTCTATCGCGAGGTCGCGCCGCTCGCGCTCGGCTACGAGCGCGAACTGCTGGGCGGACTTGGCACCGCCCAGCGTGCCGTCCTGGACCGCGCACTCACCGCGCTCACCGAGCGGGCCCAGTCATTGACCGGCTCGCTCAAGGCATCGTGCGACGGGCCGAACGGCCGACGTGCCGACACCCGAGTCCCCAGATCAAGACGCCGACGCTGAGCATCGTGTTGCGTTGCGGCAGCCGGCGTCTGCACGGGCGTGGCGATGCGCTGGCTATAATCCGCGCCGGGCCAAGACGGCCCCAAGGAATAACTCCATGCCAGGAACGATCCCCGCTGCGCGGCAGCACCTGATCGCCGCCATTGCAGCCAAGTCGCGGTCGCGCGGCGCCACGCTTCCGCTCGCCCCGTTCGTGCAGGCCTACTATCGCGGCGTCGACGAATCCGACCTGCGCGAAGGCGATCCCGCCTCGCTCGCTGCGGCCGCCGCGGGCCACCTGCGCTTCGGCGCGACGCGCAAGCCGGGCCGCGCGCTGGTGCGCGTGTTCAACCCCAGCGTCGAACGCGACGGCTGGCGGTCGCCGCGCACCGTCATCGAGGTCGTGACGGACGACATGCCGTTCCTGGTCGATTCGCTCGCGATCGTGCTGAACGACTGCGGGCTGTCGATTCACACGATGGTGCATCCGGTGTTCAGCGTGCGTCGCGACCGTGCAGGACGCCTGCTCGAGGCGACCGGCGAGCCAGCGGACGGCGCGATGGAGTCGTGGCAACACGTCGAAGTGGACCTGAGCTCGGACGCGGCGCGGCTCGAGCACGTGAAGCAGCGCATCGAGTCGACACTCGAGGACGTGCGGCTCGCCGTCGGCGACTGGCCCCGGATGGTCGAGCTGGCACGCGAGACCGCTGCCGCGGTGACCTCCAAGGTGCCCGGGATCGGTCGCGCGGAGGCCGTCGAGGCGTCCGCCTTCCTCGACTGGCTGGCGGACAACCACTTCACTTTCCTCGGTTACCGGGAGTACCAGCTCGTGCGCGGCGCGGACGTGGACCGCCTCGTTCCGGTGGCGGGTTCGGGTCTGGGCCTGTTGCGCACGGGCGCGGGTCGCCCGCGGCCGAAGCCCACGGAACTGCGCGGCGAAGTGCGCCGCAAGGCGCGGGAGGCCGCCCTGCTGGTGGTGACGAAGGCCAACTCGGTCTCCACCGTTCACCGCGCGACCTACCTCGACTACGTCGGCGTCAAGCAGTTCGACGCGCGCGGCGAGGTCACCGGTGAGCGCCGCTTCATTGGCCTGTTCACCTCCGCCACCTACAGCGCGAGCCCGCGCTCGATCCCGCTGCTGCGACACAAGGTGCAGCGGGTCATCGACCATTTCGGCATCTCGCCGGTGAGCCACGACGGCAAGGCGCTGATGCACGTGCTGGAGTCGCACCCGCGGGACGAGCTGTTCCAGGCCAGCGTCGCCGAGCTGGTGCGCAGCTTCCGCGGCATCGTGAACCTCTACGAGCGGCGACGCGTGCGCCTGCTGCTGCGCCGCGACCCGTACGGGCGATTCTTCTCCTGCCTGCTGTACGTGCCGCGCGACCGCTACAACACCCAGGCCCGCGAGCGCATCGAGCGGATCCTGCTCGAGGAACTTGCCGGCGACTCGCTCGAGGCGCAGGTTACGATCTCGGAGTCGGCCCTCGCGCGGCTGCACCTGCTCGTGCGCACCGATCCCGACCGCGAGATCGACGCCGACGTCGAGCGCATCGAGGCACGCATCACCGAGACGGTGCGCACCTGGGAAGACCGGTTGCGGACGGCGCTCGACGCCCGCCTGCCGGGGGAGCACGCGGAGGAACTCGCGCGTCGCTTCCAGGGCGCGCTCCCGGCCTCGTACCAGGAGGACGTACCCGCCGCGCAGGCCATTCCCGACCTGATCGAGCTGCGCAACCTGGCCGACTCGCCCGACGCGCTGGGCCTCGCTCTGCTCGGCGGCAGTGAGGACGGCTCGTTGCTGCACCTGCGCCTGTACCGGCGCGGCGAGCCGATCGCCATGTCCGACCTTCTGCCGCTGCTCGAGAACTTCGCACTGCGCGTGATCAACGAGCGACCGTACCGGGTCGAGACGCACGACGGCGCGCGCTACTGGATCCAGGACCTCGACGTCTCGCTCGCCGGCGGCGGTCACCTCGACCCCGGCCAGGCCGGGGCACGCTTCGAGGCGGCATTCTTCGCCGTCTGGCAGGGCCGGGCCGAGAGCGACGGCTTCAACCGCCTCGTGCTTGCGGCCGGCCTCGATTGGCGCCAGGCGCTGGTGCTGCGCGCGGTCTGCCGCTACCTGCTGCAGACCGGCCTTCCCTTCAGCCAGCGCTACATGGAATCGGCGCTGCTGCGCCATCCCGCCCTCGCGGCGCGCCTCGCCTGGATGTTCGAAGCGCGCTTCGACCCGCGCCTGGCAGCAACAACGCGCACGTCGCAGCAGCGCGCACTCGCGCGCGAGATCGACGAGGCGCTCGAGCGGGTCACGAGCCCGGACGACGACCGCATCCTGCGCGCCTTCCGCGCTATCGTGACAACCGCGCTGCGCACCAACCACTTCCAGTGCGATGCGACGGGCGAGCCCAAGGCCTACCTGTCGATCAAGCTCGACCCGAAGCACCTGCTCGAGCTGCCGAAGCCGCGTCCGATGTTCGAGATCTGGGTGTACTCGCCACGCGTCGAGGGCGTACACCTGCGCATGGGCAAAGTGGCGCGCGGCGGACTGCGCTGGTCCGATCGCCGCGAGGACTTCCGGACCGAGATCCTCGGCCTCATGAAGGCCCAGAACGTCAAGAACACACTGATCGTGCCGGTGGGCGCCAAGGGCGGCTTCGTGCCCAAGCAGCTGCCCACGGGCGACCGGGACGCGGTGCAACGCGAGGGCACGGAGTGCTACCGGCTCTTCATCCGCGGCCTGCTCGATCTCAGCGACAACGTGGTCGAGGGCAAGGTGGTGCCGCCCGTCGACGCCGTGCGCCACGACCCGGACGACCCCTACCTCGTGGTGGCGGCGGACAAGGGTACGGCCTCGTTCTCGGACACCGCGAACGCGCTCGCGGCGGAGTACGGCTTCTGGCTCGGCGACGCTTTCGCTTCGGGCGGCTCCGCGGGCTATGACCACAAAAAGATGGGCATCACCGCCAAGGGCGCGTGGGAGTGCGTGAAGCGTCACTTCCGCGAGATGGGCTTGGACACCCAGTCGCAGGACTTCACGGTCGCCGGTATCGGCGACATGGCGGGCGACGTGTTCGGCAACGGCATGCTGCTCTCGGAGCACATCCGGCTGGTGGCGGCCTTCAACCACCAGCACATCTTCATCGATCCGGATCCCGACGCCGCGCGCAGCTTCCGCGAGCGCCAGCGGCTGTTCGCCCTGCCCCGCTCGTCCTGGGCCGACTACGACTCGAAGCTGATCTCCAAGGGCGGCGGCGTCTTCCCGCGCGATGCGAAGGAGATCGCCCTCTCGACGCAGGCCCGCGCGCTGCTCGGCCTCGAGTCCGCGCGCGCGACGCCCCAGGAGATCATCCGGGCGATCCTCAGGCTGCCCGTGGACCTGCTCTGGAACGGCGGCATCGGCACCTACGTCAAGGCCTCGACGGAGGCGAATTCCGCCGTGGGCGACCGCACCAACGACGCCGTGCGCGTGGACGGTCGCGAGCTGCGCTGCAAGGTCGTCGGCGAGGGCGGCAACCTCGGGCTCTCCCAGCTCGGGCGCATCGAGTACGCACGCTCGGGCGGTCGCATCAACACGGACTTCGTGGACAACTCGGGCGGCGTGGACTGCTCGGACCACGAGGTGAACATCAAGATCCTGCTCGACGTTGCGCGGCGCCAGGCGAAGCTCGCCGGCCCCGCTCGCAACCGGCTGCTCGCACAGATGACCGACGAGGTCGGCGCGCTGGTGCTGCGCGACAACTACCTGCAGAGCCAGGCGATCAGCCTGCTGCAGGCGACCGCGGCTGAGCGCCTCGGCGAGCACGCGCACTTCATCCGTTCGCTCGAGCTCGAGGGCCTGCTCGACCGGGCGCTCGAGTACCTGCCGAGCGCCGAGGACATCGATGAGCGCGCGCGCGCCGGCGAGGGGTTGGCGCGGCCCGAGCTCGCGATGCTGCTCTCGTACTCGAAGATCGCGCTCAACAACCAGCTGATCCTGACGGATGTGCCGGAGGACCCGTACCTCGGCGGCGAGCTCGACCGCTACTTTCCCGATCGCCTCAGCAAACGCTACGCGGCACTGCTCGGCGAGCACCGCCTGCGGCGCGAGATCATCGTCACGGCGACCACCAACAGCATCGTGAACCGCATGGGGCCGACTTTCGTGGCACGCACCCAGCAGGACACCGGTGCCGACGCAGCTGCCGTCGCACGCGCCTACACCATCGCCCGCGAGGCCTTCGACGTGCGCGAGATCTGGCAGTCCATCGAGCAGCTCGACAACCGGGTCGCGGCGGCCACGCAGTACGCCATGACGCAGGACACCGTGGGGCTGATCCGTCAGGTGACTTACTGGCTCATCCAGCGTCACCGCAGCTCGCTCGGCATCGAGGCGCAGGTCGGGCGGCTGCGGCCGGGCATCCGCGAGCTGGCGGCCGCGCTGCCGCAGTCCCTCCACGGGATCGAGCGCGAGGCCTTCGACCGCCGCGCGAGCGAACTGCTCGCGGCCGGCGTCCCGGCAGCCCTCGCGCGTCGCATTTCCGCCTGCGCCGCGCTCGCGAGCGCGACCGACATCGTCGAGCTGGCGCAGTCGCACAAGCTCTCGGTGGCGACGGCGGCCCGCACCTACTTCGGCACCGGAACCGAGTTCGGCCTCGACTGGCTGGGCGCCCGCGTCGAGGAACTCGACATCCAGGGACACTGGCAGGCCGTGGCCCGCAACAGCCTGCGCGAAGCGCTCTTCGACGCGCACCGCGGCCTCACGCAGCGGGTGCTCGGCGAGACCCGGGAGCGCGACCCGGAGCGCGCCGTGCAGGCCTGGCGCGCGAAGCACGCGGCCGCGGCGGCGCACGCACGAGGCATCGTGGACGACATCCGGGCACAGCCGTCCGTCGCCGACTTCGCCTCGCTGTCGGTCGCGTTGCAGGGTCTGCGCCGGCTGTCCGTCGCGGGGAAGTGACGCGCTGCTGCCTGATCGTCACGACGCACGAGCGACCCGATGCGCTCGAACGCGTGCTGGCGGCCGTGGCGGGGCAGGCGCGGCTACCCGACCAGCTGATCGTCGCCGACGACGGCTCGGGCCCCGCGACCGCCGCGGTGGTGAAGCGTCACGCGGCGTCGGCGCCGTTCCCGGTGCACCACGCGTGGCAGCCCTACGAAGGTTTCCGCGCCGGCCGCATCCGCAACGCGGCCATCGCCGGCACGCAATGCGAATTCGTCGTGCTGCTCGACGGCGACATGGTGCCGCACCCCGAACTCATCGCCGATCACTGCGCGCTTGCACGGCGCGGACGCTACAGCCAGGGTGTGCGCATCGCTCTCGACGAGGGCGCCACGGGTCGGCTGCTCGAGCCCGGCAGTGCGCTGCCACGGTCGTGGTCGCCGGGCCTCGGCCGTTTGCGGCGCCTCTACGGACTGCGCGCCCCCCGGCTCGCACGCTCGCTGCGCAGCGCCGCCAATGCGCTGGTCGCCGTCAAGGCCTGCAACCAGGGTTTCTGGCGCGACGACCTGCTCGCGGTGAACGGCTTCGACGAGACGATGACGGGCTGGGGATCGGAGGACAAGGAACTCTGCGCGCGGCTCGAGAACGCGGGCGTGCGACGGCAGACGCTGCTGTTCGCTGCGATCGCCTGGCACCTGGCGCACCCGCCCGCCTCGCGCGCTGCGGCCGAGGTCAACCGTGCACGCTGGAAGGACACGCAGCGCACGCACCGGACCCGCTGCGAGGCCGGACTCGACCGCCATCTGCAGGCTTGAGTATCGCGAGTTTCCCGGCTGGCGCCCTGCCGGGACCGTTGCTATAAGAATCCATCCCCTCCGCTACCCGTGATCATCATGAGCACCGGCAAACTCGTCCTGCTGCGCCACGGCCAGAGCATCTGGAATCTCGAGAACCTGTTCACGGGCTGGATCGACGTGGACCTCTCCGCGCAGGGCCTCGAGGAGGCGAAGGAATCCGGCCGCCTGCTCAAGGCCGAGGGCATCGCCTTCGACCTCGCCTTCACCTCGGTGTTGAAGCGCGCCATCCGCACGCTGTGGATCGCGCTCGACGAGATGGACATGATGTGGCTGCCGGTGGAGCGCAGCTGGCGGCTGAACGAGCGCCACTACGGCGCACTGCAGGGCCTCGACAAGGCGCAGACGGTGGCGAAGCACGGCGCCGAGCAGGTCAAGATCTGGCGGCGCAGCTACGACATCCCGCCGCCGCCGCTGGAGGCGAGCCACCCGCAGCACCCGCGCTTCGACCGCCGCTACGCGGGCGTACCGGCGGCGGAACTCCCCGCGTCCGAGTCGCTCAAGGACACCCTTGCCCGCGTGCTGCCGTTCTGGAGCGAGCGCATCGCGCCCGAGCTCGCCGCCGGCCGAAACGTGCTCGTCGCCGCGCACGGCAACAGCCTGCGCGCCATGGTGAAGATGCTCGACCGGATGACCGACCAGGCGATCGTCGAGCTCAACATCCCGACCGGCGTGCCGCTGGTGTACGAGCTCGACGCGAAGCTCACGCCCATTTCGAGCCGCTACCTCGGCGACCCGGAGGCCGTGAAGGCGCGCGCCGAGGCGGTGGCAAGGCAGACGGAAAAGAAATAGCCGGTCAGCAGCCGCGATGGATCGCGGCGCCCGGCGCCGTCACCGTTTCCGGGCGGGACGCGTTCCGCTGCCGAGCAGCCCGGACGTCCAGGGCATGCCCGTCCGCTCCTCGATGTACCCCCGGATCAGCTGCCGGACGACCTGCGACGGAGTCGTGTCCTGCTCGGCGCACAGGCGCTCGAAGAGCGCCTTCTTGCGGGGGTCGATCAGCACGGTCAAGCGGGCAGTGCGGTCCTCGGTCGGCACGCGGAGTCCTCGGCGAAAACGACTATGTGATGCTGATTATAATGCTATTTACATTGGAGTAGCATAGCGCCCCATGCCCCCGGTGGACTCGCCCCTTGCCGCCTGCCTCGCGCTGCTCGCGAGCTGGGCCCTCGTCGGCGCAGCCGGATTGCTGCGGCCCGCGAGCATCGCGTTCGTCGGCCGGGTGCTGTTTCCCCTCGGTGCGGTCATCGGCCTCGGCCTCGCGATCGTCGCGTTGTCGGCCCTGGGCGGCCCGGTGGAGCGCGCCACGCTGCTTGTGGGCCTGCCCGACCTGCCCATGCACGTGCGGCTCGATCCCCTCTCCTGCGTCTTCCTGGCGCTGCTCGGCGGCGCGTCCGTCGGCGTGTCGCTGTTCGCGTCCGGGTATTTCCGCAAGGGCGAGGGCACCGCGCCCGGCGTGATGGGCCTCCAGTACCACCTCTTTCTCGCCAGCATGGGGTTCGTGCTGCTCGCCGACGACGCCTACGCGTTCATGGTCGCGTGGGAGACGATGGCGCTGTCGTCCTACTTCCTCGTCACCGCGCAGCACGGCATCCCGGAGATCCGCAGCGCGGGCTTCCTGTACCTGCTGATGGCGCACCTGGGCGCAATCGCGATCCTGCTGAGCTTCGGCATCCTGCAGGGTGGTACGTGGCTGTTTTCGTTCGATGCCATGCGGGCGAGCACGCTCACGACCCCCTGGGCGACCGCCGCGTTCCTGCTCGCGCTGCTCGGATTCGGGGCCAAGGCGGGGATCCTGCCGCTGCACGTCTGGCTGCCCGAAGCACACCCGGCGGCGCCCTCGCCGGTGTCGGCGCTCATGAGCGGCATCATGCTCAAGACGGCCATTTACGGCGTGCTGCGGGTGACCTTCGACCTGATCGGCGAGCCGCTCTGGTGGTGGGGCCTGATTCCACTCGCGCTCGGACTCGCGACGGCCGTCTTCGGCGTGGTGTTCGCCGCGGTCCAGACCGACATGAAGCGGCTGCTCGCCTACTCGTCCGTCGAGAACATCGGGGTGCTCTTTACCGGCATCGGCCTCGCGATCGTCTTCCACGGCGTCGGAATGAACGAGCTCGCCGCGCTCGCGCTGGTCGCGGTGCTCTACCACGCGCTCAACCACGCCTTCATGAAGAGCCTGCTGTTCCTCGGCACCGGCGCGGTCCTGCATGCCACCGGCGAACGCAATCTCGGCCGGCTCGGCGGCCTGATACACCGCATGCCCTGGGTGGGCTGGCTGACGCTGGTGGGAGTTCTCGCGATCGCGGGTCTCCCGCCGCTCAACGGCTTCGTGTCGGAGTGGCTGCTGCTGCAGACCTTCCTGTTCTCGCACGAAGTGCCGAAGCCGTTCGTGAACATGTTGCTGCCGCTGGGCGCGGCGGTCGTGGCGCTCGCGGCCGCGCTGGCCGGCTACGTGATGGTGAAGTTCTTCGGGATCATCTTCCTGGGCCAGCCCCGCGAGCGCTCGCTCGCGCAGGCGCACGACGCGGGCCGACTCGAGAAGGCGGGGCTCCTCTGGCTGGCGGCCGGCTGCGTCCTGCTCGGGGTCCTGCCGAACCAGGTGATCGCTGCGCTCGGCACCGTCACGACGCAGCTGATCGGCGCGGCACCCGCCTCCGCCGGCCAGTCATGGTGGATGCTGGCTCCGCTGCCGGAGCGGGCCGTCTCGTACGCGCCCCTGGTCCTGCTCGCGGTGATTACCGGCGTGATCGCGGTGACGTTCCTGGCCGTACGCCTGGTGTACCGGCGGCCCGTGCGACGCGCGCCGCCCTGGGACTGCGGTTTCGGGCGAGTCGATCCACGCATGCAGGACACGGCCGAGGGCTTCGGCCAGCCGATCCGCCACATCTTCGTCACGTTCTTCGACATGGAACGGCAGCTCCCCTCGCCGCTCGACGCCGCTCCGCGCTATCGCGTCATCGTCACCGACCGGTTCTGGCAGGCGCTCTACGTCCCGATCGCCGGCCTGGTGCAGAGGGCGGCGAACTCGGTGGCCTGGCTGCAGCAGGGGCGCATCTCGGTGTACCTGACCTACAGCTTCATCACGCTCGTGGTGCTGCTCGCGGTGATGCTGTGAGCGCGATCGCCTGGTTTACCCAGTTCCTCGAGGTGCTTGCGGCACTCGCCCTCGCACCGCTGTTCCTCGGCTGGGTGAACGCCTGCCGGGCCTGGCTGCAGAACCGGCGGGCCCCAAGCCTGCTGCTGCCCTACCACGGCATCCGCAAGCTGTTCCACAAGGATGCCGTGATCGCGGCCGACGCCTCGCCGCTGTTCCGCATGGCGCCGTACGTCGTCTTCGGCGCGATGGTGGCTGCGGCGGCCGTGATTCCTTCCATGGGCACGGGACTGCCGTTCCGCTCCGCGGCCGACGCGATCGCGCTGGTCGGCTTGTTCGCCATCGCGCGGGTCTTCATGTCGCTCGCCGCGATGGACATCGGCACGGCCTTCGGTACGCTCGGCGCGCGGCGCGAGATGATGGTCGGGTTCCTCGCGGAGCCGGCGCTGCTGATGATCATCTTCGTGGCTTCGCTGATTTCGGCGACGACCGCACTGCCGCTGATCTCGGAGCGCCTCGCCGTCCAGGCCCTGGCCCTGTATCCCAGCCTGGCGTTCACGGCCGTGGCCTTTACGATGGTCCTGCTCGCCGAGAACGCCCGCATTCCGGTGGACAACCCGGCAACGCACCTCGAGCTCACCATGATCCACGAGGCCATGCTGCTCGAGTACTCCGCGCGGCACCTCGCGCTCATGGAGTGGGCCGCGGCACTCAAGCTATTCAACTACGCCTGCATCGGCTTCGCGCTGTTCGTGCCCTGGGGCGCCTCGCTCGGCGAGGCCGGCGTGCTCGCACTCGCGGTCTCGATTCCCGCGCTCGCCGCCAAGCTCGCGATCGCGGGGGTCTGGCTCGCGCTGCTGGAGACGGTCTCCGCAAAACTGCGAGTGTTCCGCGCGCCTGAGTTCATGGCCACGGCCTTCATGTTCGCGGTGCTGGGGCTGCTCGTGCACCTGCTGCTCGGGGCCTGACCGATGCAGGACACACCCTTCGACCTCCAGCTCCTGAACGCCTGCGCGGCGATCCTGCTGCTGCTGTCGTTCGCCATGCTCGCGCAGCGGCGCATCGTGGCGCTGGTGAACCTCCTCGCCCTGCAGGGTTTCATGCTGTTCGTCGCCACGTTGCTGCTCGCCTGGCGCACGGGACAGAACCACCTGTACGTCTCCGCAGGACTGACGCTCGTGCTCAAGGTCATCGCCCTGCCGTGGCTGCTGCACGTGCTGATCAAGCGCCTGCAGGTCCAGTGGGACACCGAGCCGCTGCTCAACGTGCCGGGCACCATGCTCGTCGGGCTCGTCACGGTTGTGTTCGCCTTCGGACTCGCGCAGCCGATCGCCGAGCTGGCGAGCACCGCGACCCGCAATTCCCTCGGCATCGCGGTCGCGGTCATTCTGCTCGCCTTCATCACCATGATCACGCGCCGCAAGGCCATGTCGCAGGTGGTGGGCTTCCTGTCCATGGAAAACGGCTTGTTCTTCGGCGCCATGAGCGCCACCTACGGCATGCCGATGATCGTGGAGTTCGGCGTGGCGCTCGACGTGCTCGTCGCAATGCTCGTGCTCGGGGTGTTCTTCTTCCAGATCCGCGAGCAGTTCGACAGCCTCGACCTGCATCACCTCGAATCGCTCAAGGAGGACCAGTAGTTGGAGTTCGCGGTCCTGCTGCTCACGCCGTTGCTCGGTGCGCTGCTGCTCGCCGCCTGGGGCGCACGCCCGCGTGCGGCCGAGATCAACATCGCGCTGAGCGCCGTGACCTTCCTCGCGGCGGTCGCCGTCACCGCCCGGGTGATCAGCGAGGGGAACCTGACGGTCGCCAACGAGCAGTTCTTCCTCGATCCCTTCAACGTCTTCCTGGTGTCGCTCACGGCCTTCGTGGGCCTGACGACCTCGATCTTCTCGCGGCCCTACATGCGGGTCGAGCTGGAGCACGGACGGCTGACCCCGCGCCGCCTGCGCCTCTATCACTCGATGTACCAGCTCTTCATGACCATGATGCTGGTGGCCCTCACGACCAACAACATGGGCCTGCTGTGGGTGGCGCTCGAGGCCGCGACGCTTTCGACCGTCCTCCTCGTGACGCTGTACCGCACGCCGGCGAGCCTCGAGGCCGGCTGGAAGTACTTCATCCTGTGCGGCGTCGGCATCGCCCAGGCACTGTTCGGCACGATCCTGCTGTACTTCGCGGCCGAGAAAGTGCTCGGTGCCGAGGGCGTCAGCGCGCTGCTGTGGACGCACCTCGCGGCCGTGAAGGGCGAGCTCGAGCCGACGGTGCTCGGACTCGCATTTGCCTTCCTGCTGGTCGGCTACGGCACCAAGGTCGGGCTCGCTCCGCTGCACAACTGGCTCCCCGACGCGCACGCGGAGGGCCCGACGCCGGTCTCCGCCGTACTGTCCGGCCTGCTGCTCAACGTCGCCATCTACGCGGTGGTGCGCTGCAAGGTGCTGGTGGAAGGCGCGCTGCAGTCGTCGCTGCCCTCGCAGATCCTGATGGTCTTCGGTCTGCTCTCGGTCGTGCTCGCCGCGCTCTTCCTCTGGCGGCAGCGCGACATCAAGCGGCTGTTCGCGTACTCGTCGATCGAGCACATGGGCATCATCGCGTTCGCGTTCGGCATGGGCGGCGCAGTGGCGAATTTCGCCGCCCTGCTGCACATGACGGTGCACTCGCTGACCAAGTCGGCGATCTTCTTCGCGGTCGGACACGCGGCGCAGAAGGCCGGCTCGCAGCGCATCGAGGACATCCGCGGCCTGCTCGCGATGAACCCGACGATCGGCTGGGGTCTCATGCTCGGGTCGCTGGCGATCCTCGGCATTCCGCCCTTCGGCGTGTTTGCCAGCGAGTTCCTGATCCTCACCACGGCGATGAAGCAGGAGCCCTGGGCGACGCCGATCCTGCTGGCGGCACTCGGCATCGCGTTCGCCGCGATCTTCAGCCGCGTGCAGTCCATGGTGTTCGGCCTGCCGACGGGACGGCGACTGCCGCACCAGCCGGCGCTGCTGCCGGTCTTCGCGCACCTGGCACTGGTGCTGATGCTCGGTCTCTACATACCGCCCTACCTGGCCGACTGGTATCGCGCCGCGGCGGGCATGATCGTGGGGCAATGACATGAGCCTCGCGCGCTGGATGAATCGGACGACGGACTCGCAAGCGACGACGGGTATCGCCGATTTGGTGGTGGAGCCGATCGAATGGCGGGACCTCGCCCAGGATGTCGCGGCTGCGAGCGGCAGGCTGCTGGCACTGTGGGGGACGCGAACACTCGCGAACGGCGACGCACTGAGAGCGGTCGTCGTAGCGCCGCCGCGCGTGCTCCTGGTCACCGTTCCGCTCGAGGACGGCAGGCGAAGCTTCCCCGGTGTCGAGGACGTGTTTCCGGCGGCGGGCCGGATGCAGCGAGCGGTGTTCGACCTGAGCGGCCTGCAATCCACGGACCCGGACACCCGGCCCTGGCTGCGCCACGCCGCCTGGCCGGCCGATGCGTTCCCGCTCTGCACCGATACGATGCCGCGGTCGCCCCAGTCGCCGGTGGACGAGTACAAATTCGTGCGGGTGGCAGGCGAGGGCGTGCACGAGATCGCCGTCGGCCCCGTGCACGCCGGCATCATCGAGCCCGGCCACTTCCGCTTCTCGGTGGTCGGCGAGAAGGTGCTGCGGCTCGAGGAGCGCCTCGGCTACGTGCACAAGGGCATCGAGCGACGCTTCACCGAGATGTCGATCCTCGACGGGCACCGCCTCGCCGCGCGCGTGTCGGGGGACTCGGGCGCGGCGTTCTCCTGGGCCTACTGCGCGGCGCTCGAACGCATGGCGGGGGTGCGGGTGCCCGGCCGAGGGTTGGTGCTGCGCGCGCTCGCACTCGAGCTCGAGCGCATCGCGAATCACCTCGGAGACCTCGGCGCACTCGGCAACGACGCGGGATTCGCATTCGGCCTCGCGCAGTTCTCGCGCCTGAAGGAGCTGCTGCTGCGGGCCACGGAGCAGGCGCTCGGCCAGCGCTACCTGCTCGATTTCGTCGTACCGGGCGGCACCCACCGCGACCTCTCGCCCGACGGCGCCACGACGCTCGGGCGGTGCCTGGACGGGATCGAGTCCGAGGTTCGCGTGCTGCGAGGCATCTACGACGAGCACACGGGCGTGCGCGATCGCTTCGCCGGCACCGGCACCGTGCTCCCGGAACTTGCGGCCTGGCTCGGCCTGGTCGGCCTGCCGGCCCGAGCGAGCGGACAGCCGCTCGACCTGCGCATCGATTTGCCGCAGCCGCCCTACGACGCCCTCGACGTGCACCGGTGCATCCAGCACGACGGTGACGTGCTGGCGCGCGTCACGGTCCGCTTTGAGGAGCTCGTGGAGTCGCTGCGCCTCGTGCGCCAGATGTTGCGGGCCTTGCCGAGCGGCGCACACATCGTGCCGGTCAGCGTGCCGGCCGCAGGATCCGTGGGCGTCGGGCTCGTGGAGGGCTGGCGTGGTCCGGTCGTGGTGGGGCTCGAGGCCGGTCCCGACGGCACCATCCGTCGTTGCCATCCCCAGGACCCGTCATGGCACAACTGGCCGGCGCTCGAGCACGCGGTCATCGGCAACATCGTTCCCGACTTCCCGCTCATCAACAAGTCGTTCAACCTGTCCTACAGCGGCCATGACCTCTGAGACCCGACCATGCTGAAGACGCTCCGTCAGATCGTGCGCACGGGCCTCGTCACCGAGCCGCTACCAGCCGCCGCCGACGAGCTGAGAGTGCGCGACGCGCTCGAGCAACGCATTCGCGGGGTGCTCGGCCGGGCGCTCTGCATCCGCCAGGTGGACGCGGGTTCCTGCAACGGTTGCGAACTCGAGATCCACGCGCTGGGGAACCCGATCTACAGCCTCGAGTCGGCCGGCATCCGCTTCGTCGCGAGCCCGCGCCATGCGGATCTGCTGCTCGTGACCGGCCCCGTGTCGCGCCACATGGAGGTCGCGCTGCGCCGCACCTACGACGCGACGCCCGACCCCAAGCTCGTGGTCGCGGTCGGCGATTGCGGCGCGTGCGGCGGGATCTTCGGCGCGGGGTACGCGAGCTGCGGTGCGGTCGCGAACGTCATCCCGGTGGACGTGGTGGTGCCGGGTTGTCCACCGTCTCCGACGCGCATCCTGGAGGGGATCCTCGCGGCGCTCGCGGCGAAGTAGACACTTTGTGTACGTCGCGCAGGATGCAGAGTGGCAATTTAAAGCGCGCCGACGACCGCTGGAGACACGCGTTCGATCGGGCGAGTCCTTCGTCTCAGTCGGGTGCGGCTTCGCGCCATGCACGCCACTGTGCGTGGCGCATCTCGCGCACCGCCGAGAGGTGCCTGGACACTCGCTCGGTCGCCTGTGCCGACCAGGCCGGTGCCTCGGTGGCCTTGCGCGCGCCACCCGCGAGCGGTGCGACGGTCGCGGCCAGGGCACCGGCGTCCAAGCGGTCGAAGTACACGTCCGTACGATTCGACGTCGCGCCCGTGTTCACGAGTGCGTACAACGCGAGGAAAGCAGATCCATCCACGACGAGCCCGTGGTAGTCGCCGACGAACAGGCCGTTCGCGTTCGGCGCATCGAGAAGATCGAAGTCGCCGGCAAGTCGAGCCTCGGACCAGGCCGTCAGGTCCCGGGACGCAGCCAGCCACACGTCCGTAGGACGAAACGTGCTCGTGCCAACCTGTCGGAAATCGTAGTAGGTCACGCCGACGACGCCAGCGGGCGTGACGGCGACGGTGGGCGTGAACGCCGGTGCCGAGGCATCTGCGTTGACGCGGATCGGTGCACTCCAGGTGTGGCCGCCATCCGACGACCATGCGAGTGCAATCGCATCCCGAGCCCCGCCAGAGAAGCGCGAATCCTGCCAGGCCGCATACAAATTCCCGTTCGTCGGGTCCGCAACGAACGAGGCCAGGATCTCGCCAGCACGCACCGGCGACTGTGGCGGGTCCGGCACGCGGGTCCCCACGGTTCGTAGTTCGGCGATCTGCGTGGGCGGCGACCAGGTCACGCCTTTGTCCGTCGAGCGGATCACGGCGAGGTGCGCTTCGATCACCGCCGAGTTGCCGGGATTCGGTCCCAGTTCGGTGAAGAACACGTGGACGACGCCGTCGGGCGTGGTTATCGCCACGTTGCCGATGGTCTGTCGACCGGCGCCTGGATCGTAGACCTGGCGCGACGGCAACCAGCTCGCGCCGCCATCGGTGGACCGCGCGAGCAGCGTCGGCCCGCGCTCGTCCAGGTCGATGCGATCCCAGACCGCATAGACGAAGCGCGGATCGGTCGAATCGACGGTGAGCGTCTCCTTGTCGTTGAACGTTCGATTGCCGTCGTCGTCGACCAGCAACACAGGCAGTCCCCAACTCACGCCGCCGTCGATCGAGCGCGTCACGACGACGGCACTTCGGGCGCCCACAGTGGTCGCCCCGCCTGTGAATGCGATGCCGATCTGGAACGCGGTCAGGTCATGCACGGCCACCCAGGGGTCCGACACGCGGGCAAACGGCCCGCCCGCACATTGTGAGACGGGCCACGCGAGTGGGTCGCTCCAGGTTGCGCCGCCGTCGACCGACACGGCCGATGCCAATGCGCGAGCGCCGCCGTCCGACAGCCGATCCTGCTGCCACGTGGCCACGAGGTGGTTCGGATTGGTCCGGTCAACTGCGATGTGCGGTTCCACTTCGGCGTTCGTATACACGGTGGCGCCAGCCGGCACGGCGAGGCACGACCCCGTTAAGAGCGTAGGCTGGGTCACGCGCACCGCGGTCGCCGTCGTGAACACCGGCGGCTCCTGAGGCGGCGGCGGCTCGCTGCCCCCACCCCCCGACCCGCCACTGGAACCGCCGCCACAGCCTGCGATCGTCGCGCCGATCAGCAACAGCGCCGGTGCAGCCGGTGATCGAGTCGTTGCGGGTGCGCGCGCGTTCACGTGGCTCGCCTGTGCACGTTCAGGCATTCGTGGCGCTTCTTTGGCACGTATGTCGCAAAGGTTGGGAGCGGTCGCTCAGCCTCGTGCAGCTCGGGCGAAATATGGAAACTGCTTGGCGCTTGGATCATTGGCAGATCCATGGTTGATACCCCCCTGCGTCGGCCCGGACCCAGTATAGGCACACGACCGCATTGCCTCGGGAAGTGGATGCCTTGGCGCTTTGACCCGGGCGCATTGGTGCGGATGCGTCCTCCGCTCCTCATACCGCGGTGACAACGGTCGCTCCTCACCGCTCTTGTCACCGTTCCGCACCTTGCTTGCCTTTACGTTCTCTAGACCAGGAACCCTCCGTCCACCACCAGGAACTCGCCCGTCACGTAGGACGAGGCCTCGGACGCGAGGAACACCGCCGCACCCGCGAGATCCTGCGGCTCGCCCACCCGGCGCAGCGGATTGCTGCCGACGTAGTGCTGCAGTTGCTGCTCGTCGCTGATCAGCGTCCCGGCGAACTTGGTGCGGATGAGCCCCGGCAGGATGGCGTTACAGCGAATGCCCTCGGGCCCGCACTCGCGGGCGAAGGCCTTGGTCATGTTGAGCACCGCGCCCTTGGTGACCGAGTAGATGCCCTGCAGCGGCCCGGGCCGGATGGCGTTCACCGAGGCGATGTTGATGATCGAGCCGCCGCCTCCCGAGCGCATCAGCCGACCGCCGAGCACCGAGGCGAAGAAGTAGCCGCGGATGTTCACGTCCACGGTCTTCTGGAAGGCGCCGAGGTCGGTGTCGAGCACGTGGCCGTAATAGGGATTGGTGGCCGCGTTGTTCACCAGCACGTCGAGGCGTCCGTAGCGCTCCTCAATGGCGGCAAAGAGCTTTGCGAGCGCTTCCATGTCGCCGATGTGGCAGGCCATGGCGACGGCCTCGCCGCCCGTCGCGGCGATCGCCCCCGCCACCGCCTCGCAGCCGTCCTGCTTGCGGCTCGAGACGATCACGCGTGCACCGCGCTCGGCATAGGCCTTCGCGATCGCCTCGCCGATGCCGCGGCTCGCGCCGGTGACGAGTGCGACGCGGCCCGTCAGGTCGAACATGTCTGCCATGGTTGACTCTCCCTTCAGCGGGCGCCGCAGAGGCGGCGACGCGTGTCTTCGTACTCGCCGACCATGCGCGCGATCAGCTCGCCCGCCGGCAGCACGTCGTGAATGTTGCCCACGCCCTGACCCGCGCTCCAGATGTCGCGCCACACCTTGGCCTTGAGGTCGCTGCCCGAGCCGAAGTTCATCTTCGACTTGTCGGCCTCGGGCAGGTTGTCCGGATCGAAGCCGGTGCGGACCACGCTGCCGCGCAGGTAGTTGCCCTTCACGCCGCTGAAGAGGTTGGTGTAGACGACGTCCTCCGCAGCAGACTCGACGATCATCTGCTTGTATTCATCCAGTACGTGCGCCTCGGTCGTGGCCAGGAAGCGCGTGCCGATGTAGGCCATGTCGGCGCCGATGGCCTCGGCCGCAAGGACGTCCGCGCCGCTCGACATGGCGCCGGCCAGCACGATCGTGCCGTCGAAGAACTCGCGGATCTCGCGCACCAGCGCGAAGGGGCTGAGCGTCCCCGCGTGGCCACCGGCGCCCGCGCAGACCGCGATGATGCCGTCCACGCCCTGCTCCGCCGCCTTGCGCGCGTGCTTCACGCTGATCACGTCGTGGAACACCAGCCCGCCGTACGAGTGCGCGGCCTCCACGATCTCGCGCGGCGGCCGGAGGCTCGTGATGATGAGCGGCACCTTGTGGCGCACGCAGGCCTCCACGTCGTGCTGCAGCCGGTCGTTGGATGCGTGGCAGATCTGGTTGACCGCATACGGCGCGACCTTCGCACCCGGATTCGCCCGGGCATGCGCGTCGAGTTCCTCCTGGATGCGCGTCAGCCATTCGTCGAGCTGCGAGGCCGGCCGCGCGTTCAGCGCCGGGAACGAGCCGATGATCCCCGCCTTGCATTGCTCGATCACGAGCTCAGGCGTCGAGGCGATGAACATCGGCGAACCGATGAGCGGCAAGCTCAGGCGGTCGCGAAACGAGGCCGGAATCGGCATGAGCTACTCCTCGGTAATGGACAGGGTCGAACACGGGACGCGCGATGGGCACTGCCCTTCTGCGTCGCCGCGTTCCGGGTTCGCGCGCGGGGCCGTGCGCGCCAGGGATGGCGCGCCCGGAGCCCCCAGGGACGGGTTCACGGCGTCCCCGCGCGCGAACCCGGAAGGCGGCGACGCCAGAGGCGGCTGCAACCTCACGCAGCCTGCGTCTCGCCGCCCGCCGCCGGATGGAACGCCTCGCCGCGCTCCGCCCGCTGCCGCAGCCACCGCGACGGCTTGAAGCGCTTGCCATATCGCTTGGCGAGCCGGTCGCACTCCGCCACGAACTCGCGGACGCCGATCGTGTCGATGTAGGACAGCGTGCCGCCCGTCCACGCCGGGAAGCCCCAGCCGAGGATCGAGCCGAGGTCCGCCTCGGCGGCCGTGGTGACGACGCCCTCCTCCATGCAGCGCGCCGCCTCGAGCGCCTGGATGTACAGCAGGCGCCTCTCGATGTCGTCGGCCGAGGGCTGCACCGCAGCCCGCGGGAACACGCCCGCGAGCCCCGCCCACAGGTGCTTCTTGGCGTCCTGCGGGTAGTCGTAGAAGCCGGCGCCGAAACGGCGCCCCGGTCGCTTCAGCTCCTCGACGAAGGTCTTCACGACGTCGTAGGCCACGGGCTTGTCGAAGCGGCGCCCGAGGTCGGCCTCGGTCTGCTTGATCACCTTCCACTGCAGGTCGATCGTGACCTCGTCGGCGACCGCGAGCGGGCCCACCGGCATGCCGGCGAGCTTCGCCGCGTTCTCGATCAGCGCCGGGTTGACGCCCTCCTGCAGCATGGCCATGCCTTCGTACACGAAGGTGCCGAAGCAGCGGCTGGTGTAGAAGCCGCGGCTATCGTTCACGACGATCGGCGTCTTGCGCAGCTGGCCCACGTAGTCGAGCGCACGGGCGAGCGTGTCCTCATTGGTCTTCTTGCCGAGGATGATCTCGACCAGCGGCATCTTGTCCACCGGCGAGAAGAAGTGGATGCCGATGAACTGCGCCGGGCGCTTCGAGGCCTGCGCGAGACCCGTGATGGGCAGCGTCGAGGTGTTGCTCGCGAACACCGCGTTCTTCGGGATCACGGCCTCGGTCTTCGCGGTCACGTCGGCCTTGATCTCGCGGCTCTCGAACACCGCCTCGATCACGAGGTCGGCGCCGGCGAGGTCGT
>Ga0209391_10000269_pt1 | contig 23107 bp, 21 predicted proteins | sample PPLLak3March2015_FD_187246 | JGI IMG/M metagenome (GOLD analysis project Ga0209391, IMG submission 187246) | Freshwater sediment microbial communities from Prairie Pothole Lake near Jamestown, North Dakota, USA - PPLs Lake P7 Core (1) Depth... | ecosystem: Environmental > Aquatic > Freshwater >...
TCGGTCCACGAGGTCGTAGAGATCGGGCGCCTGCTCCCGGGAGACGATCTCCGCACGGTAGGCGCGCAGGGCCATCTGCGCCGAGTTGAAGTACATCGCGAAGCTCATCACGGCGGCGATCGCGAGTGCGATGAGCATCCCGCCCTGGCCCCCGATCAAGCCGCCTACTGCGCCGAACAGCGCCACCAGGCCAGCCAGCAGCACGAATACCTTGAGGTTGTTCATGGGTTGGGTCGGCTCCTTTCTTGATCGCAGCAATTTAGCGCAATTCATCGCTGTTCGATCCCTGAAGTCGGCGATCGTCCCAACGGTCTGTCAGTCAGTTGCACCAATCTGGTGCGCGGAAGTCGGGTTCATCAAACTTTCATGCAGTGTATGTTGCATCGCAGCAAGAAAGCCCTACTATGTCCCTCACGACCAGAAGCTCCACGCGGGCTTCGGCAGGAGGATCGATGGAACGTACGTGGTGGGAAGCGATACAGCTACTGGGACTCGACCTTCAGCTGGCGTTTGTGTTCGGGATGATCACCCTCGAAGGCCTGGCGCAGGTGGCAGCCGATGCCTGGCGCGCGGTCCGCGAGTTTGCCGAGGATTTCGAGTTCGGGCGCAGGGCCCCGGCCGGTGACGACTCGGGCGGAGATCCCTGGGCACCACCCGAGTGGCGGCCGAGCACCTGAGGCCCGCCGCGGGGCGCCGCCTCAGCGACCGAGGCTGGCGATGCAGCCGGCGACGGTCTCGCTCCGGTAGTCCGTGAACCCCGCGCCCGGGGTCTTGCGCCGCCGCCATTCCCACGGGGCGACCGTCTGGCCTGCGGGCAGGCCCCAGAGTCCCCGGCGCAGGTCCCGCGCCGCCTTCTCATAGGCGCAATACGCCGGGTCGTCCGCGTAGCGCCGGTACACCCATGCCTCACCCTGCCGGATCATCTCGGCGTTGACATCCTGCTCGCCCAGCCACAACCGGGCGACGAGGCGGTCGTAGCGGTCCTGCTCGATCGCATCGACTCCCACGTCCTTGCCATAGACCAGTTTCGAGAGCGCGGCCTTCGAGGCCGCGCCTCGCGGCTGGTCGCGCTCGGGTGCATCGATCGCGTGCAGGCGGACGCGGATCATCCCGGACTGGAGCCGCACGTCGACCGTGTCGCCGTCGATGACGCCGACCACGCGGCCCGGCAGCATCGCCGTCGCGTCGTCGTCCCTGGCCATCCCGGCGCCTGCAATGCCCGCGACGGCGAGCGCCACGCCGACGAGCCAGGTCCCGAGCTTCAGGTGTCGCGCCATGCCGGCATGCTGTCGGCAACCCCGCGCATTTCGCAACACTCCGGTCAGGAATGCTTGCGGCATTTCCCGCAAACCCGGGGCAGCGTGCGTCCATGCGACGACACGCGCTCTGCCTGCTGGCGCTCGTGTGCCTGGGCAGGCAGGCGCCGGCGGCGAACTGCGCCCCCGAAGGATGGATCCGTTACGAGCCGCGGACGTTCTTCGGCTACGAGTGCCCGGACGACTGCGAACGACACAAGGTCGGTTACGCGTGGGCGGAACGCGCCGGGTTCGTCGACGTCCGGGAATGCGCGGCATTCCCCGACTCCCTGCGCGAAGGCTGCACGGCTCGCATCGAACTGGCATCCACCTCCGAGGCCGCGGGCCATCGCTGGGCGCTCGAGAACGAAGTCGTCCAGCCGTGCGAGTGCGCGGGTGCGGGCGAGCGATTCGAGGCCGGCTGCCTGCGCCAGCTGCGGCGCTAGGCGTGGCCGTTCAGAGATGGCGGCTCGCGAGTCCACGCCCGGATCCGGGCTCCCATGGCGCTCAGCGCGTCGGCGATCTCGCCGAGCGCGAGCATCGCGCGGGCCGCGTCGAAGCGGGCGCAGACCGCTGTCAAGGCGCGCCACGCGTCGCCGAAACGGTCGGCCTGCAGGCTCGCGAGCGCCTGCAGCGTGTGGGCCTCGGCGGCATTGATCCGCCAGCAGCCGAGCCGCGCTGCGGCCGGGCAATGCGCGGGCTCGCCCGCGACGAGCGAGGCGTAGCGCCGCAGGGCGGGGAGGCTGGCCGCCAGTCCGGCTCGCTCGAACGAGTCGCGCAGGCACAGGTCGGCGAAAGCCGTGTCCTCGTGGCGGGACGCGCACCAGCGCAGGCTCCAGACCACGAATCGCTCGGGGCCGGTGAGGTCGCAGATCGTCGTCTGATCGCTGGCCGAGAGATCGCCCGGTACGGCGGCGTCGGCGGGTCGCGTGAGATCGAAAGCCATGGCGCACCCCGGTATGCAGTACTAGATGCGAATGATTCGCATTCTGATCTTAAGCCCCGGATCATGCAAGGCCAGTCTGCGAAAATGACGAAGTCGGGCGCATCGGCCCCTTGCAACGGATCTCCCCGGAGGCCCCCCGTGAAGCGACTCGAAGGCAAGGTCTGCATCATCACCGGCGGCACGAGCGGCATCGGCCGTCGCACGGCGGAGGTCTTCGCGGCGGAAGGGGCCCACGTCGTGATCGCCGGGCGCCGGGAGGCGGAGGGGCTCACGGTCGCGCATTCGATCGGGTCGGCCTGCCAGTACGTCCGCACCGACGTGACCGACGAGGCGCAGATCGCTGCTCTCGTCGAGTACACGATGCGCCACCACGGCCGCGTCGACTGCCTCTTCAACAACGCAGGCGGTCCTGCGCCCCCGGGCGGCATCGAGACGGTCCCGGCGGACGGCTTCGACGCGGCGATCGCGACGCTGCTTCGCTCGGTCGTGCTCGGCATGAAGCACGTCGCGCCGATCCTCGTGCGCCAGCGGTCTGGCAGCATCATCAACAACGGCTCGGTCGCCGGCCACCGGGCGGGCCTCTCGTCGTCCCTCGTCTATTCGGCGGCGAAGGCCGCGGTGATCCACGTCACGCGCTGCGTCGCGATGCAGCTCGGCGAGCACGGCGTGCGCGTCAATTCGATTTCGCCGGGCGGCGTCGCGACCGGCATGTTCGGCAAGGTCGCGGGGCTCCAGGGCGAGCAGGCCGAGCGCACGGCGGAAATCGTGAAGGGCGCGCTCGCCGCGGCCCAGCCGATTCCGCGGGCCGGGCTGCCCGAGGACGTCGCGCAGGCCGCGGTGTTCCTCGCGAGCGACCACTCGACGTTCGTGAACGGCCACGACCTGGTCGTCGACGGCGGGCTGATCGGCGGGCAGCGCTGGAGCGAGCAGCAGTCCCGGCTGCAGGCGATGCGCGCGGCGTTCCTGGCGCAGCTGCCGCCGGCGAATCCGAACCGGTAACGCGTCACGGTTCCCGATCCCGGCCCGGCGTAGGCTGGTCAGGGAGAACCCGAGAGCCATGAGACCCGACGAACCCGTATCCCGCTTCATGACCGAGGCCGTCGTCGCCATTGAGGCCGACCGTCCGGTGAGCGAAGCGCTCGACTGCTTCGCCCAGTACCCGATCCACCACCTGCCCGTGGTACGGCGCGGCCAGCTCGCCGGCATGCTGAGCTCGGCCGACATCGCCAAGCTCGAGCATTTCGTGCCGAAGTCCGCAGCCGACCCCGCGGCGTGGCTCAACGAGCGCGTGACCATCGCTCAGCTCATGCGCAATCCGGTCGTGAGCCTCAAGGCGACGACCAGCCTCGGCGATGCCGCCGAACGGCTGATCGAGGCCGGCGTGCACGCGGTGCCGGTCGTCGATGATGCTGACCACGTCGTCGGCATCGTCTCGACGACCGACATCATCCAGAGCCTGCTGCGCGGCCCGCCGCGCAGGGGCGAGATGCCGCCGCTCCGCGTCGTCCATCGCACCGAGTCCGAGGACGACCGCGAGGAGCCGCACTACTACCGCAAGCCGAGCCCGGAGGAATACCTGGCCGCGCTCAGGTCGGCGGACGCACTGCACGTCGAGGAGCGCGACCCGCGCCATCTCGGCAAGACGCTGCTCTACCTCGACCAGCGCCGCCGGTATCTCGAGAAAGTGCTCGAGCTCGCGGACCGCTTCCTCGTGACCGGCCAGAACGAGCACACGCACGCGCTGCTGCTCAAGGCGATCCACGCCGCGAAGCGCGCCGAGGAGCACGCGACGGGCGAGGCGCGCGTGCCGTTCCCGCTCGAATAGCCTGCGGTCGCCGCCCGGCTCCGCCGGAGCCCGTCGCCCTCAGAGCCGGGCCGCGAGCCTCGTGCCCTGCTCGATGGCCCGCTTCGCGTCGAGTTCCGCCGCGACGTCAGCGCCGCCGATTACGTGCACCGAGAGCCCCCGCGCGCGCAGCGGTTCGGCGAGATCGCGTGCCGGTTCCTGCCCTGCGCAGAGCACCACCGTGTCCACTTCGAGAAGCGTGGGCTTCTCGCGGGCCTCGCCGTACGACACGGTGAGTCCGCGCTCGTCGATACGCTCGTAGTTGACGCCCCCGATCATCTCGACGCGCTTCATCTTGAGCGCGGCACGGTGGATCCAGCCCGTCGTCTTGCCGAGGCCCTTGCCGAGCGGCGTGGCCTTGCGCTGCAGCAGGTAGACCTGGCGCGCGGGCGGGGTGATTTCGGGCTTCGCGAGCCCGCCACGCGCCAGCGCCGGGTCCGCGACGCCCCACTCGCGCATCCACGCCTCCGGATCGAGCGTCGGCGAGTGGCCGTCGCTCACGAGGTACTCGCTGACGTCGAACCCGATCCCGCCCGCGCCCACGACCGCGACGCGCCGACCCGCGGGCTTCCGGTTCATCAGGAGGTCGACGTACGAGATCACGCGTCCGTTCGCGCGCTGCTCGTCGTCGCCGGGAATGCGCGGGTCGCGCGGCGTGACGCCGGTGGCGAGCACGATCTCGTCGTAGCCCGCGGCCGCGAGTTCGTCGGCCGTGGCCGCGTGCCCGAGCGCGAGCCGCACGCCCGTGACCTCGATGCGGCGGCGGAAATAGCGCAGCGTCTCGTGGAACTCTTCCTTGCCCGGGATGCGCTTCGCCATGTTGAACTGGCCGCCGATTTCGGGCGCGGCCTCGTACAGGTCGACGGCGTGGCCGCGCTCGGCGAGCGTCGTCGCGCAGGAGAGCCCGGCGGGGCCCGCGCCCACGACGGCGACGCGCTTTCGCCGCTCCGCGGGCCGCACGATGATCTCGGTCTCGAAAGCCGCCCGCGGGTTCACGAGGCACGAGGCGATCTTGCGCTGGAAGACGTGGTCGAGGCAGGCCTGGTTGCAGGCGATGCAGGTGTTGATCTCGTCGGCACGGCCGGCCGCCGCCTTGTTCACGAACTCGGCGTCCGCGAGCAGCGGCCGCGCCATCGACACCATGTCGGCAGCGCCTTCCGCGAGCACGCGCTCGGCGACCTCGGGCGTGTTGATGCGGTTGGTCGTGCACAGCGGGATCGACACCGCGCCGCGCAGCTTCTTCGTGACCCAGGCGAACGCCGCGCGCGGCACGGAGGTCGCGATCGTCGGGACGCGGGCCTCGTGCCAGCCGATGCCGGTGTTGATGATCGTCGCCCCCGCGCGCTCGACGGCCTGCGCGAGCGCGACGACCTCGTCCCACGTGCTGCCGTCCGGCACGAGGTCGAGCATCGAGAGGCGGTAGACGATGATGAAGTCCGGGCCGACCGCCTCGCGCGTGCGCGCGACGATCTCGACCGGCAGCCGCATGCGGTTCGCGTAGCTGCCGCCCCACTCGTCCGTGCGGCGGTTGGTGTGGGCCGCGAGGAACTGGTTGATGAAGTAACCCTCGGAGCCCATCACCTCGACGCCGTCGTAGCCTGCTTCGCGCGCGAGCACCGCGCAGCGCACGAACGCGCGGATCTGCCGCTCGACGCCGCCCCCGGAGAGCGCGCGAGGCGTGAACGGGCTGATCGGCGACTTGAGCCGCGACGGCGCGACCGCGAGCGGGTGATAGCCGTAGCGGCCGGTGTGCAGTATCTGCAGCGCGATGGCGCCGCCCTCGGCATGCACCGCGTCCGTGATCGGCCGGTGCCTGCGCGCGGCGGCCCGCGTCGTGAGGCGTCCCGAGAACGGCGCGGCCCAGCCCTCGATGTTCGGAGCGAAGCCGCCCGTCACGATGAGCCCCACGCCGCCGCGGGCGCGCTCGGCGAAGTACGCGGTGAGCCGGTGGAAGTGCTTCGACTCGTCCTCGAGCCCGGTGTGCATCGAGCCCATCAGCACGCGGTTGCGGAGCCGCGTGTAGCCGAGGTCGAGTGGCGCGAGGAGGTGGGGGTAGGGGGTCGTCATGTAGTCGTGAACCTCACAGTATCCATCGGCCCGCCCAGTACGCGAGCGCTGCCATCAGTGCCGCGGCCGGCATCGTCACGATCCAGGCGATCACGATGTTGCCCGCGACGCCCCAGCGCACCGCCCGGGTGCGCTGCGCCGCGCCGACGCCCACGATGGCGCCCGTGATCGTGTGGGTCGTCGAGACCGGGATGCCGAGGCTCGAGGCGAGGAAGAGCGTCATCGCGCCGCCCGTCTCCGCCGCGAAGCCTCCGACGGGCCGTAGCTTGGTGATCTTCTGGCCCATCGTCTTCACGATCCGCCACCCGCCGAACATCGTGCCGAGCGCGATCGCGACGTAACAGCTCACGATCACCCAGGCCGGCAGGTGGTCGCGCGTCGTGACGCCGGCCGAGATGAGCAGCAGCCAGATGATGCCCATGGTCTTCTGCGCGTCGTTGCTGCCGTGGCCGATGCTGTAGAGCGCCGAGGACGCGAGCTGCAGGCCACGGAACCAGCGGTCGACCTTGCGTGGCGCGGTACGCAGGCAGGCCCACGAGACCGCGACCATGATGAGACCGCCGAGCAGCAGGCCTAGCATGGGCGAGATGAAGATGAACGCGGCGGTCTTCAGGATGCCGGGCGCGAGCAGCGGGCCGGTGCCGGCCTTCGCGATCGTGGCGCCGACCATCCCGCCGATCAGCGCGTGGGACGAGGAGGAGGGGATGCCGTAGTACCACGTGATCAGGTTCCAGGCGATCGCGCCCATGAGCGCCCCGAAGATCACGACGTGGTCCACGGCCGCGGGGTCGACGATGCCCTTGCCGACCATCGCCGCCACCTTCAGGTGGAAGATGAAGATCGCGACGAAGTTGAAGAACGCGGCCCAGATGACCGCCTGGTAGGGGCGCAGCACGCCGGTCGAGACGACCGTCGCGATCGAGTTCGCCGCGTCGTGGAAGCCGTTCATGAAGTCGAACGCCAGTGCGAGGGCGACCAGCAGGACGAGCGTTCCGAGCGCGAGCGACGGGTCCATGCTCAGACGTTCTCGACCACGACCGCCTCGATCACGTTCGCGACGTCCTGGCACTTGTCGATCGCGTTCTCGAGGTACTCGTACACGTTCTTGTGCTTGATGAGCTGGCGGACGTCCTGCTCCTCGCGGAAGAGCTTCGAGATCCCGGAGCGCATGAGCGCGTCCGCCTCGCTCTCGAGGGCGTCGATCTCCTGGGCGAGCGCGAGCGCCCGCGGCGCGTTGTCCATCGAGGAGAGGAGCCCGACCGCGGCGTGGACCCGTTCGCAGCAGGCGTCGAGCACCTCGGCCATGCGCAGCGCCTCGGGCGGCAGCGTCTGGATGTCGAAGAGGTGCATCGACTCGGCCGCGTCCTGGATGAGGTCCAGGATGTCGTCCATCGTGGAGATGAGCCGGTGGATGTCGTTGCGGTCGAATGGCGTGATGAAGGTCTTGTGCAGCAGCGAGACGGTCTCGTAGGTGATCTTGTCCGCGCTGCGCTCGATCTCGCCGATCCGCGCGATCAGCACGGCGCGCTGCTCGCGATCGGCGTAGCGTCGCACGAGCTCGGCCGCCGTGCGGCCGCCCTCCGAGACGCAGGCCCCGTGACGGTCGAACAGCGCAAAGAACCGCGTCTCCCGCGGCATCAGGGCGGAAAGGAAGCGCATCGCAGCCCCCGGGCGCATCTGGCTATCGTTGTGCCCCGAAGTATCCGCGATCCGTCCCATTCGTGGTAGCGTGAACGCCGCGGATGCCCACCGGGCGCCGCCCTCTCCACCGTGAGCACCGACCCGCACGACTACATACGCGTCCGCGGCGCGCGGCAGAACAATCTCCGCGCCGTGGACCTCGACATCCCGCTCCGGGAGCTCGTCGTCGTGACGGGCGTCTCGGGCTCGGGGAAGTCGTCGCTCGTCTTCGACACGGTCTACGCCGAGGGGCAGCGCCGCTACGTCGAGACGTTCTCGCCGTACGCGCGGCAGTTCCTCGACCGCATGGACAAGCCGCAGGTCGACCGCATCGAGGGCATCCCGCCTGCGATCGCGATCGACCAGACGAACCCGGTGCGGACGTCGCGCTCGACCGTCGGCACCATGACGGAGCTGAACGACCACCTGAAGCTCCTCTATGCGCGCGCGGCGCGGCTCCACTGCCGCCAGTGCGGCGAGCCGGTGCGTCGCGACACGCCGGCCTCGATCGCCGCGGATCTCGCGGCACGCGCGGCGACCGCGGGCGACCCGCGTCTCATCGTCACCTTCCCCCTCACGGTGCCGGAGAATTTCTCCGAGGCCGAGGTGCTCGAGCTCCTCGGGCAGCAGGGCTACACGCGCATCCACGCCCGCGCGGGCCGCGAGCTCGAGATGGTGCAGGACCGCTTCCGTGCCGCGGGCGCCGACGCGGGACGCGTCGCCGAGGCGCTCGAGGCCGCGCTGCGCGTCGGCCGCGGGCGCGTCAACGTGCACGCCGACGGCGCGGGCGCCTGGAAATATTCGTCGGACCTGCACTGCGCGATTTGCGACATCCACTACCGCGACCCGACGCCGAGCGCGTTCTCCTTCAACTCGCCGCTCGGCGCCTGTGAGACCTGCCGCGGCTTCGGCCGCGTGATCGGCGTCGACTACGGGCTCGTCGTGCCGGACGAGTCGAAGACCCTGGCGGGCGGCGCGGTCAGGCCGTGGCAGACCGAGTCGTACCGCGAGTGCCAGGACGATCTCGCGAAGTACGCGCGCAAGCGCGGCATTCCCCTCGACGTGCCCTGGCGCGATCTGACCCCGGAGCAGCGGAACTGGGTGATCGAGGGCGAGGGACCGTGGGAGCGCAAGGTCTGGTACGGCGCGAAGCGGTTCTTCGCGTGGCTCGAGACCAAGAGCTACAAGATGCACATCCGCGTGCTGCTGTCGAAGTACCGCAGCTACGCGCCGTGCCCGGATTGCGGCGGCGCGCGCCTCAAGCCCGAGTCGCTGCTGTGGCGCATCGGCACCGGGGGTGCCTCCGCCGCCGCGGGCCATAACCTGCACGAGCTGATGCTGCTGCCGATCGAGCGCTGCCGCGACTTCCTCGCGGCGCTCGTGCTGCCGGCCCCGCTCGACGAGGCCAGCGACCTGCTGCTCGGCGAGATCCGCTCGCGCCTCGACTTCCTGGTCCGCGTCGGGCTCGGCTACCTGACGCTCGACCGCCAGTCCCGCACGCTCTCGGGCGGCGAGGTGCAGCGCATCAACCTCACGACCGCGCTCGGCACCTCGCTCACGAACACGCTGTTCGTGCTCGACGAGCCGTCGATCGGCCTGCATCCGCGCGACATGGGGCGCGTGATCGAGGTGATGCAGCGCCTGCGGGACAACGGCAATTCGCTGCTCGTCGTCGAGCACGATCCGCAGATCATGCTGGCGGCGGACCGCATCGTCGACATGGGCCCGGGGCCGGGCGAGCACGGCGGACGCGTGGTCTTCGACGGCACGCCGGCCGAACTCGCCGCACGCTCCGATACGCTCACGGCGCGCTACCTCTGCGGCCGCGAGGACGCGATCCACGCCGCAGGGCACCGTGGTCCGCCTCGGGAGGGCGATGCCCGGCTGGTCCTGCGTGGCGCGAGCGAGCACAACCTGCAGGAGCTCGACGTCGAGGTTCCGCTGCGCCGCCTCGTCTGCGTGACCGGCGTGTCGGGCTCGGGCAAGTCGACGCTCGTGCAGGACGTGCTGTACGCCGCGCTCCTCCGCGCGCACGGCAGGCCGACCGAGGCACCCGGCGCGCACCGCTCGCTCGAGGGCGTCGAGCACGTCGGCGAGGTCGTGCTCGTCGACCAGACGGCGATCGGCCGCACCACGCGCTCGAACCCCGCGAGCTACGTCGGCGCGTTCGATGTGATCCGCAAGCGCTTCGCCGCCGAGGCCGTGGCCATCGAACGCGGCTACACGGTCGGGACCTTCAGCTTCAATTCGGGCAACGGCCGCTGTCCCACGTGCTCGGGCAACGGCTTCGAGCACGTCGAGATGCAGTTCCTCTCGGACGTGTACCTGCGCTGCCCCGACTGCGATGGCAAGCGCTACCGGCCCGAGATCCTCGACGTCAGGCTCGTGCGGGGCGATGCCCCTGCACGCAGCATCGCCGACGTGCTCGAACTCACGGTGTCCGAGGCGGCAGCCTTCTTCGCGGAAGATCGCGAGGTGCTCGACCGCATCGAGCCCCTCGTCGCGGTCGGCCTCGAGTACCTGAGGCTCGGGCAGCCCGTGCCGACGCTCTCGGGCGGCGAAGCGCAGCGGCTCAAGCTGGCGGGTCACCTCGCGGAGGTGCGGTCCGGGGGCGGCAAGCCGGCCAAGGGGCGCGCGAGCGGCAGCGCGCGGACAGGCAAGGGCACGCTGTTCCTGTTCGACGAGCCGACGACGGGCCTGCACTTCGACGACGTGGCGAAGCTGCTCGGCGCCTTCAGGCGCCTGCTCGACGCGGGGCACTCGCTGGTCGTGATCGAGCACAACCTCGACGTGATCCGCGCCGCGGACTGGATCCTCGATCTCGGGCCCGAGGGCGGCGATCGGGGCGGGCGCCTCGTCGTCGCCGGAGCACCCGGGGACGTGGCGGGCTGTGCGGCCTCGCACACCGGCCGAGCGTTGCGCGAGCACGCGGCCTCGCTCGGACGCTTCGCGGCTGACGCCGCAGCCTCGACCGCGCGCGCTGCGCCGGCGTCACGCGTGGCGGATGCCGCGCGCCATGCGATCGTCGTGCACCGCGCCCGCGAGCACAACCTGCGCGACGTCGACGTGTCGATCCCCCGCGACGGCATGACGGTCGTCACGGGCGTTTCGGGCTCCGGCAAGTCGACGCTCGCGTTCGACATCGTCTTTGCCGAGGGCCAGCGCCGCTACCTCGAGTCGCTGAACGCCTATGCGCGGCAGTTCGTGCAGCCGTCGAGCCGGCCCGACGTCGACGCGATCTACGGCATCCCGCCCACGGTCGCGATCGAGCAGCGCACCAGCCGCGGCGGCCGCAAGAGCACGGTGGGCACGCTCACGGAAGTCCAGCACTTCCTGCGGCTGCTGTACGTCAAGCTGGGTACGCAGCACTGCCCCGACTGTCGCGTGCCGATCGAGCCGCAGAGCGCGGACGCGATCGCGGCGCGGCTGCTGCGGGAATCGAAGGGCCGTCGCGTCGAGTTCCTCGCGCCGCTCGTCGTCGCGCGCAAGGGCTACTACACGGACCTCGCGAAGTGGGCCGCCGGCAAGGGCTACGAGCGGCTGCGCGTCGACGGCGAATACGTGCCGACCCATCCGTGGCCACGCCTCGACCGCTTCCGCGAGCACACGCTCGAGTTGCCAGTCGGCTCGGTCGTGCCCGGGCCGAAGACCGAGCCCGAGCTCAGGCGGCTGCTGCAGCAGGCGCTCGACTATGGCAAGGGCGTGCTGCATGTGCTGGACCGCGGACGCGCCAGGGTCTACTCGACGCGCCGCGCATGCCCGTCGTGCGCCCGCAGCTTCTCCGAGCTCGATCCGCGGCTCTTCTCCTACAACTCGAAGCACGGCTGGTGCCCGTCCTGTTACGGCACGGGCGAGGCGATCAGCGGCTTCGACGCCGAGCAGTCCGGAGAGGAGATCTGGTGGAACGCCTGGTTCGAGGGCGAGGCGCAGCCCTGCGGGGAATGCGACGGCCGCCGCCTGAACCCGGTCGCGCTGAACGTGCTGTTCCGCGATCGCTCGATCGCTGACGTCTCGGCCTTGCCGGTCGACGCGGCACGCTCCTTCTTCGACAAGCTGCGACTCGCGGGCCGTGAGGGGGAGATCTCGCGCGACCTGCTGGCCGAGATCCGATCCCGGCTCGCGTTCCTCGAGGACGTCGGCCTGGGGTACATCTCGCTCGATCGCGCGGCGCCGACGCTGTCGGGCGGCGAGGCGCAGCGCATCCGGCTCGCCGCGCAGCTCGGCTCGAACCTGCAGGGCGTCTGCTACGTGCTCGACGAGCCGACGATCGGGCTGCACCCCCGCGACAACGAGGTGCTGCTCGACACGCTGGCGCGCCTCGGCGCGAAGGGCAACACGTTGCTCGTCGTCGAGCACGACGAGGAGACGATCCGGCGCGCCGACCACGTGATCGACCTCGGGCCCGGCGCGGGCACCCGTGGCGGGCGCATCGTGGGCGAGGGTCGCGTCGCGGATCTCATCCGCTCGCCCGAGAGTCTCACAGGCCGCTTCCTCGCCGAGCCGCTCGCACACCCGCTCGCTGCGGGCCGGCGGGAGGTGCGCCGCTCCGACCCGGCGCTCGAGGTGGAAGGCGCGAACCTGCACAACCTCCGCGACGTCGACGCGCGCGTCCCGCTCGGGCGGCTCACCGTCGTCACGGGCGTGTCGGGCTCCGGCAAGTCGACGCTGGCCCGCGACGTGCTCTACGCGAACCTGCACTCTCGCACCGGCGAGCAGCGGCGCCGCGGTCGCGGCCGCGAGCAGGGCTGGCACGGATGCCGGGCAATCCACGGTGTCGCGCAGGTCGAGCGCGTGCTCGAGGTCGACCAGACGCCGATCGGCAAGACGCCGCGCTCTTGCCCCGCGACCTACGTCGGGTTCTGGGACGACGTCCGGCGGCTGTACGCGGGGACGACCGAAGCCCGTGTCCGCGGCTACGGCCCGGGCCGCTTCTCGTTCAACACCGCCGGAGGCCGCTGCGATGCCTGCGAGGGCCAGGGCGTGCAGACCGTCGAGATGAGCTTCCTGCCCGACGTGAAGGTGCTGTGCGACGCCTGTGGCGGGCGGCGCTTCAGTGCGGAGACGCTCGCCGTGCAGCACCGCGGTCGCAGCGTCGGCGACGTGCTCGCGATGAGCGTCGACGAGGCCGTCGAGTTCTTCGCCGCCCACGAGCGCATCCATCGGCCGCTGCGGCTGCTGCAGGACGTCGGGCTCGGGTATCTCACCCTCGGCCAGCAGAGCCCCACGCTGTCGGGTGGCGAGGCGCAGCGCATCAAGCTCGTGACGGAGCTCGCCCGCCTGCGGTCGTCCGAGGATCCGCGCCGACGCGCCGCGGCGGGGGCGGGCACCCTCTACGTGCTCGACGAGCCGACGGTCGGACTCCACATGGCGGACGTCGAGAAGCTGGTCCGTGTGCTGCACCGCCTGGTCGACGCGGGCCACACGGTCGTCGTCATCGAGCACAACCTCGACGTGATCGCGGAGGCCGACTGGCTCGTCGACCTCGGTCCCGAGGGTGGATCGGGCGGGGGACGAGTCGTCGCGCAGGGGCCGCCCGAGAAACTCGCAGGCACCCGGGCGAAGTCGCACACGGCGCGCGTGCTGCGCACCTTCCTCGCCGAGCGCAGCATCGGCGCCCGTGCATGAGCGCGGCCGGGCCGCTGCTCACGCGGGAAGTGCAGGAACTGCTCGCCGCGGCGCACGGGCAGGGGAGCGCCACGGTCGAGTGCTCGCTCGACCTCGGGCGCACGAGGTCGACCGTCCGGATCGGCGCGGACCGCTGGCACTGGAGATCCGGGGACTACCCCTATCCCGACGACTGCCGCGAGCGCACGGTCTATCACTGGGACGGCACCGCGTTCCGTGCCGTCTCGCGCTACGGCGAGGGTCTCGTGAAGCTCGTGCCCACCGCGTGGGGACCGCCGACCTTCGAGATCGACGGCATCAAGATGCTGCCGACCGCGCACGTCTCGCCCTGGGAGGACGCGCGAGGCAAGGTGGCGCTCGTCGAGCCGCGCGGCAAGGCCATTCTCGACTGCTGCGGCGGGCTCGGCTATTTCGCAGCCGCCTGCCTCGAGTCCGGCGCCGCGCGGGTACGCTCCTGCGAGCGCAGTCCCGACGTGCTCTGGCTGCGCGGCCTCAATCCGTGGTCGCCCGGACCCGACCCACGCCTCACGCTCGAGTCCGCGGACGTGACTGCGGCCGTTCGCGATCTCGCGGATGCGTCGGTGGACGCCGTCCTGCACGACCCGCCTCGATTCGGCATCGCCGGCGAACTGTATTCGCGGGACTTCTATGCGCAGCTCGCGCGGGTGCTGAGGCGGGGCGGACGGATGTTCCACTACACGGGCGCCCCGAACCGCGTGAGCCGCGGCCGCGACCTCGCGGGCGAGGTTGCACGGCGGCTGCGCGACGCGGGCTTCCACGCGGAGCCCCGCGGGGACGGCGTGCTCGCCGTGCGGCGCTGATCGATGCTGCACATCGAGGTGATCCTGCTCGACCTCGACGACACCCTCTGGGAGGTCGGTCCCGTCATCGTGCGCGCCGAGCACGCGATGCTGGCGTTCCTCGCCGAGCACTATCCGCGCGTGCTCGAGCGCCACTCACTCGATTCGATGCGGGACGTGCGCGCGCGGATGGCGCTCGAGCATCCCGGCATGCGGCACGACTTCACGTGGCTCAGGCTCGCGTCGCTGCGGCACCACGCGCGCGATGCGGGCTACCCGGAGTCGATGGCCGATGCGGCATTCGAGGTCTTCTATCGCGCCCGCAACGAGGTTCAGCTCTACGACGACGTCATGCCGTCGCTCGAGCGGCTGAGGACCCGCCACCGGCTCTACGCGGTGAGCAACGGGAATGCGGACCTCGGCGTGATCGGGCTCGCGGCGTACTTCGCGGGCGCAGTCGCGGCGCGCGATGCAGGCGCACTGAAACCCGACCCGCGGGTCTTTGCACTCGCGCTCGAGCGGGCAGGGGCAGCCGCCGCGTGCGCGCTTCACGTGGGGGACGACGCGCACGCGGACGTCGAGGGTGCGCGCCGCGCGGGCCTCACACCCGTGTGGATCAACCGCGAAGGTCGCGACTGGCCCGCGAAGCTCTCGCCTCCACCACACACGGTGCGTACGTTGTCGGAGCTCGCCGACCTGCTCGGGTGCTGACCTCTGCATTCGTGCGCTGCGTCGCGATCCGGGTCTTGATGACGCGCCACGGGTTCCGCTAAGTTCGGGACATGGCGCACGGCAGCCAACCGGTCTCCGGACGTACGCGGTGGATTCCCTGATCCGCCAGTCGCACGCCGCGCTCGCACACTCGCTCGATCAAGGCTGCTCGCCGCGCTGTCAGCAGACTCGCGGTGCGGCTGCCAGCCGCCCGTTCCACGACGTCCAGAGGAGGCCATGAACCAGAGCAACCGCTCGGGCGAAACGCCCGCCATCGACGTGCGCAACCTGCAGGAGTTCTTCCGCGACGCACTCCACGAGGCGTTCGCGCGCCAGAACGTCTGCGTGGACGACCACACCGAGCACTATGTCGTCAATATGCTCACCCTGTTCTCACGCTCCGAGGCACTCTTCGAGCCGACCCCCGACGGCCCGCGCCTGAAGCCGCTCGCGCTGATGCTCGCCGAGGCGGCCGAAGCAGACACCGGGGAGCAGCGCAGCCGCGCGCTGCAGCGTCTCGGTGACGTGTCGCTCTTCATGGCGGGTTTCTTCTCGCACGGCTTCGCGCGCAAGCTCGTCGACGTCGACTATCACATCGCGATGGGAGGCCGCGCCTACGGCACGCTTGCCGACCGCTGCGGCGGCGGCACCCGGGCCCGGGCGTTGTCGTCGGTGTTCGCCGAGCTCGCCGCGAAGTTTCAGCGCCTCGTCGACGCGCTGAACGACGTGAGCGAGATGTCCTGGCAGACCAGCGACCGCGACAGGCTGCGGCTCTACGAGATCTGGCTCAAGACCGGGAGCCCGCGCGCGCACGGGCTGCTGCGCGAGATGGGCGTGAGTCCGGCCGTCGTGCCGGTGGGGCGGCGGCCGCACTGAGGCGATGCTGCTCGGCGAGCTCAAGAACCTCATCGCGGCGCTCTACGACGCGCCGGCTGCCTACGACGTCTACGACTTCCTCGTCACGGACGCCGGTCACGCGGCCGCGCTGCAGGGACGCGAGGGACCGCCGCCGGCCGACGAGCAGCTGCTCGTCGCGGAGCACGAGGACGGGGTCGGCGTGTCCCTGTACGTCGACCGCGCGGTGCTCGCCCGGCTCGGCGAGCAGTGTCCGTTGCGGGAGCTCGGCGAGACGAATCTCGCCGACTTCTGCACTGCGCTCGAGGGGGTGAGCCACCTGCACTACGTGGTGTGGAGCGCGGACCGCGAGCGCGACGTGTCGCTGCTCGAGCTGGAGCTGCAGGCGGAGGTGGACAAGTACGCTGGCGCGCTTCGGCTGCTGGTCGAGCAGCGGCAGGGACGCTTTCCCGAGGAACTCCACGACCGCCTGTTCCACCAGACGGGGTTCCTGCCCGGGCTCGAGGACGAGGAACGGGCGCGCTACGAGGAGGCGCACCGCTACGCGGCACGATTCTGCAGGCGGCTGGAGTAGCGCTTCCTGCGCCGACGGCAGGCCCGTCCCGAAGGACTGCTGGCGGAGCTGCGGGCTTTCTACCGCCTCGGGCGGCACGCCAAGCTGCGCCACGCCGAGTCGTGGCGCTGAGCGGGCAGAGGGGCTACTCGCCGTCCTTCTTGTCCGACATCTTCTTGCGCAGCTCGATCCACTTCGAGAGCTCACGCAGGTCCTTCTTCTTCTTCCAGCTCTGCTTGCCGAGCGCGCCGCTGTTGTACGGGTTGTAGCCGGACTTGAGTCCCTTGGGGTTGCTCTGCATGGGGCTCGAGGGGTCGGAGTCGTCGTCCTTCACCTCGAGGCGCGGGTCCACGAGTGCACGCACGCGCTCCGCGGCGCCGAGGGTGTCGTCCGCGGTCAGGTCTCCCTCGCCACTCCATTCCCAGGTCATGTTGCCGCGGTCGTCCTCGGCCAGTTGACCGGCCGGATTGGCTTTGGGATTCGATACTGGGGGCTTGCCCCGGGGTTTATCCGCCATGGTGGCGCTCCACGGTTTCGGAACTACGCTGGAAACGATGTTACAGAATCCCGGGGTCTCCGGAATGCGATCCGCCTCACGGTTTTCCCGGATCCGGCCCGAGTCGTTCCCGGGCCCAGAGCAGGCCGATCACGCTCTTCGCGTCGTGGATCTCGCCGCTCGCGGCCTGCCGGAACGCCTCGGCCGCCGGCACCCATCCGGCTTCGAGCACCTCGTGTTCCTCGGGGACGGCGCTGTCTGCCGCGAGATCCCGGGCCAGGTACAGGTGGATCGTTTCCGTCAGGACGCCGGGAGAACTCAGGAACTCGCCGAGCTTCTCCCATCGTCCGGCCGTCACGCCCGCTTCCTCGGCGAGCTCGCGGCGTGCGCACTCGAGCGGAGGCTCGCCGCCGTCGAGCTTGCCGGCCGGCAGCTCGACGAGCCAGCCGCCGGCCGCGTGGCGGTACTGCCGCAGCAGGCACACGCGTCCGGCCGCATCCACCGCGACGATCGCCGCGCCGCCGGGGTGGTGCGCGATCTCGAGTTCCGCCACGCGTCCGTTCGGCAGGCGGACGGTCTCGACGTTGAGCTCGAGCACGCGGCCCGAGTAGACGCGCCGGATTCCTTCGGTCATGCGGGTCACACTGGATGGTTGCGTGATACCCGGCGATCATATCCCCATGGACGGTCCTGCCTCGCTCGTCGTCGTCACCGGTCGCCCGGCCACGGGCAAGTCCGCCCTCGCGGCCGAACTGCGGCGGCGCGAGGGCTGGCCGGTCCTCGAGAAGGACGCGATCAAGGAGGCGCTGGTCGAGACGCTCGGCGCCGCCGACCCGGCCGCGTCGCGGCGGCTGAGCGACGCGAGCTTCCGCGTACTGTTCGCGCTTGCGCGGACCTGGCCTGCGGGCGAGGGCGGCGCGCTCGTGCTCGAGGGCAACTTCCGGCCCGGCGAACACGAGCCGGCCTTGAGCGAGATCCTGCGGCGCAGGGCGAGCCGTCTCGTGCAGGTCGTGCTGCACGCGCCGCGCGACGCGCTCGTCGAACGCCTGCGCACGCGTGCCGCGCAGCCGGGACGGCACCCGGGCCATCGCGACCTCGAGACGGCCGAGGCCCTGCTCCGGGAGGAGGCGAACGGGGGGCCGCAGCCGCTCGCGCTGCCGGGCACGCTGCTGGTCGAGGACACGAGCGGCCTCGACGCGCGCCGCCTCGAGGCGATCGCGGCGGCCGTCGCAGCTGCGGCGGCGCACCGCCCGTGGCTCGTGTGATACTTTCGCCAGTCGACCAGGACGCCGCGATGCCTGCGGCTGCAGGAGCCTTCCACGTGGATACCACGAGCATTCCCGACACGCTGGCGCGCCTGCGCCAGACCTTCGACAGTGGCAAGACGCGCCCTGTCGAGTGGCGCATCGCGCAGCTCACCGAGATCGAGCGGATGATGCGCGAGCACGAGGCGGACCTCGCCGAGGCCCTGCGCGCCGATCTCGGCAAGTGCCGCTTCGAGGCGATCCTCACGGAGATGAGCTTCGTCGAGGAGGAGGCCAAGTACGCGCGCCGCAACCTCGCGGAGTGGATCCGGCCGCAGCGAGTGCGGACGCCGCTCATGGCGCAGCCCGGCCGCAGCTACATCCAGCCCGAGCCCAAGGGCGTCGTGCTGATCATCGCACCGTGGAACTACCCGCTCTCGATGGTGATGGCGCCGCTCGTGGGCGCGGTCGCCGCGGGCAACTGCGCCGTCATGAAGCCCTCCGAGATCACGACGCACACCTCGGCCGCCATCGCGTCGATCCTGCCGCGCTACCTCGACCGGGATGCGTTCGCCGTGGTCGAGGGCGGCGTGCCCGAGACGACGGAGCTGCTCGCGCACCGCTTCGACCACATCCTCTACACCGGCAACGAGCGCGTGGCGACCATCGTCATGACCGCCGCCGCGAAGCACCTGACGCCGGTGACGCTCGAGCTCGGCGGCAAGAGCCCGTGCCTGATCGACAAGAGCGCCGACCTCGAGGTGGCGGCCTCGCGCATCGCGTGGGGAAAGTTCATCAACGCGGGGCAGACCTGCGTCGCGCCCGACCACGTGCTCGTGCACCGCGAGGTGGCCCAGCGGTTCATCGAAGCGCTTTCCCAGAGGATCAAGGACTTCTACGGCGAAGACCCGTCGCAGAGTCCCGACTTCTGCCGCATCGCGAGCGAGCGCCATGCCGCGCGGTTCGCGGAGCTGCTGAAGGGGCAGAAGATCCACCTGGGCGGCCGCGTGGACGTCGAGAAGCGCTACGTCGATCCCACCATCGTGCTCGACCCGGCGCCGGACTCGGCGCTCATGCGCGAGGAGATCTTCGGGCCCGTGCTGCCGGTGATCACCGTCGACGAGATGCACCACGCGATCAAGTTCGTCGCCGACCGGCCGAAGCCGCTCGCGCTCTATCTCTTCACGAAGAGCAAGGCGCTCGAGGAAGCGGTGCTCGAGCGACTGAGCGCAGGCAGCGTCTGCATCAACGACGCGGTGATCTTCATGGTGTCGCCGGAGCTGCCCTTCGGCGGCGTCGGCACGAGCGGCATGGGCCGCTACACGGGCTGGTACGGCTTCGAGACGTTCAGCCACATGAAGCCCGTCATGCGGCGGAGCTTCCGCTTCGACGCGCCGCTGCGCTACCCGCCGTACTCGGACAAGAAGGCGAAGCTGCTCAAGTTCGTCCGCTAGCAAGCCCCGCTAGTGCTGGTCGACGCGGTCGACCGAGGCCTGCCCCGAAAGCTCGCGACGGATGTGCGACCACGACATCCCGATGCCGAGCACGAGGCCGAGGATCGTCAGCCCGACCCAGGCCATCGTCCGGCGGTCGCCCACGTCGAGCCAGCCCTTCGACACCATCCACCACACGATCGAGGCGAAGAAGGCGACCATCAGCCCGAGCCCGACCGGGCCCATCGCGTTCAGCGTCGACTTCACGAAGAAGAGCCAGGCACCGACCAGCAGGAGGCCCGCAACCGCCTCGGCCGGCGTAATCGACGGGAAACCGTCGGCTAGCCAGTGATAGTAGGAATGCCCGGTCGGGTTGAAAGTCAGCAGCACCAGCGCGACCGAGAAGCCCACGCGCCACAGCAGCCCCGACAGCTTGAAGTCTTCCATGCAGCCCGGCCTCTCTCGTTTTGATTACGCGCATCTTAGCCCAGCGGCCGTGCCGGACGGCCCGCGTGCGGCTGGATATGCATACAGCCCCCGCCTATAGTTGCGAGGCATGACCACCGGCGATGCCCACGCCCGCCTGAACGACGAGCAACGCGCGGCGGCGTGCCACGGCGAGAGTGTCGGCGGGGGCGTGCAGGCCGGGCCGCTGCTCGTGATCGCGGGCGCAGGCACGGGCAAGACGACGACGCTCGCGCACCGCGTCGCGCACCTGCTGCTGCACGGCGTGACGCCCGAACGACTGCTGCTCCTCACCTTCACGCGCCGCGCCGCCCTCGAGATGACGCGCCGTGCGCAGCGCGTCGTGGCCGAGGCGTCGGCCGCGGCTCGCGGCTCCCCGGGCGCGCTGCCGTCCGTGCGGCTGCCATGGTCCGGCACCTTCCACGCGATCGGCAACAAGCTGGCCCGGCGTTACGCGCACCGGCTCGGCCTCGATCCCGCCTTCAGCGTGCTCGATCGCGGCGACGCGGCCGACCTGATGGACGTGGTGCGGCACCGGCTCGGTCTCTCGCACACCGAGCGGCGCTTCCCGCGCAAGGACACCTGCCTCGGCATCTACTCGCACCGCATCAACACGCAGCGGACGCTGCGCGACACGCTCGAGATCGCCTATCCGTGGTGCGCCGAGTGGGAGGAGCCGCTCACTGCCCTCTACCGTGCCTACGTCGACGAGAAGCTCGCGCAGCAGGTGCTCGACTACGACGACCTGCTGCTCTACTGGCTCGTGATGATGCGCGACCCGGCGCTCGCCCGCGAGGTCGGCTCGCTCTTCGACCACGTGCTGGTGGATGAGTACCAGGACACCAACGCCCTGCAGGCCGAGATCCTGCAGCGCCTGCACCCGGACGGCGCCGGTGTTACGGTCGTCGGCGACGACGCGCAGGCGATCTACTCGTTCCGCGGTGCAACGGTCGAGAACATCCTCGGCTTCCCGGAGGCGTACTCGCCGCCGGCGCGCGTCGTGATGCTCGAGCAGAACTACCGCTCGACGCAGGCGGTGCTCGACGCGGCCAACGCGCTGATGGCGGAGGGCGGGCGGCAGTACCGCAAGTTCCTCCGCAGCCCGCGCGGGCCCGGCCTGCGTCCGCGGCACGTCACCGTCCAGGACGACCAGGCGCAGGCAGGCTACGTCGTCGAGCGCGTGCTCGAGGCGCGCGAACGCGGCGTCGATCTGCGCCGGCAGGCCGTGCTGTTCCGCAACTCGGACCACAGCGACGCCCTCGAGCTCGAGCTGATGCGCCGCAACATTCCTTACGTGAAGTACGGCGGGCTCAAGTTCCTCGAGGCCGCGCACGTCAAGGACCTGCTTGCCGTGCTGCGCTGGGCGGACAACCCGCGCAACCGCATCGCTGCGTTTCGCGTGCTGCAGCTGCTGCCGGGCATGGGGCCCGCGAATGCCGAGCGCGCCTGCGACGCGTTCGAAGCCGCGGGCCACCGCTGGTCCGCGCTCGCCGGGTACGCGGCGCCGGCCGCGGCGCGGCCGCATTGGCTCGCGCTCTCGGAACTCCTCGCCGCGATCGGCGCGGACGGAGCAGCGTGGGAAGGGCAGGTCACCCGGGTGCGGGCATGGTACGAGCCGCACCTGGACCGCCTCTACGAGTCGGCGCAGGTGCGTCGCGGCGACCTCGAGCAGCTCGAGCGCCTGGCCGTGCAGTACGCAGGCCGCGAGAGCTTCGTCACGGAACTCACGCTCGATCCGCCGCAGGCGAGCGGCGACCTGGCGGGCACGCCGTGGCTCGACGAAGACTACCTGGTGCTCTCCACCGTGCACTCCGCGAAGGGCCAGGAGTGGGAGTCGGTGCACGTGCTCAACGTGACCGACGGCAGTTTTCCCTCGGAGTTCTCGGCAGGACGCCCGGAACTACTGGAGGAAGAACGCCGGCTGTTGTACGTCGCGATGACGCGAGCGCGTGAGGAGCTCCACCTCATCGCACCCGTGCGCTTCTACGTGACGCAGCAGGCCCCGACGGGCGACCGCTACGTACACGGGACGCGCAGCCGATTCCTGACCCGCGACGTGCTCGCGCGCTTCGAGTGCGCGGCCTGGCCCGTCGAGCCGCCGCGCGGCGGTGCGGACGGATCGAGCCCGGCCTCCGGCGCTCCGGCCGTCGACATCGCGACGCAACTCCGCAATCTGTGGTGACGATCGTCGCGGGTCCACGTCGCCGCTACCGGCGCGCGCCCGGCCACCGCGTGAGTTGAGCACAAATGAAAAGGCCCCGGGTTGCCCCGGGGCCCTGCGTGCTTCGATCGGCCCGGACGCTTGCGCGTCCGGCGACTCAGCGAGCGATTACCAGCGGCGCTGGCCGCCGCCGCCGCCGCCGTAGCCGCCACCACCGCTGCCACCGCCGTAGCCGCCGCCACCGCCGCCGTAGCCACCGCCACCCGGACGGCCACCGCCGCCGGAACGGCCGCCACCGCCGCCGCCACCGCCGGTGCGCGGGCGATCCTGCGCTTCATTCACGCGCAGCGGGCGACCGCCCATGTTGAAGCCGTTGAGCGCCTGCATGGCGCGCTGGGCGTCGGCCTGCGGCATCTCGACGAAGCCGAAGCCGCGGGGACGGCCCGTCTCACGGTCGGTCGGCAGGGCGACGGAGTCGACCGTGCCGTGCTGGGCGAACAGGTCGCGCACTTCGCTCTCGGTTGCGGAAAAAGGCAGGTTGCCCACGTAGATCTTGGTCATTCGAACATCCTAAGAAAAGCCAACACAAAGACAGGAATGCAAAGCCGATACGCCCAAGGCGCGCCGTCCCCTGTCGAGGGCGAGCGTGCGGGCGATCCCTGTCACCTGATCGAAGACGTTTCGGCTTAACAAACCAGGCGCCAGGAGGCGCCCTGCAAGACACGGACGGGCAACGATCGCGGAGCAGTCTAGCACAGACGTGTTCTTGTCAAGTGGGACTGGCCGCAGGAATGCATGCCGGCGATGGATGCGGGCGACCTGGCGGAAGGAGGGGCTGACACGAGGCACCGGACGTCTGGGGCGGAGGCGGTTGTTCGGGACCGATCGAAGGGACGAATTCCGGCGCAGAGATTTACAGCGATGTCAAGCCTA
>Ga0209391_10000270_pt1 | contig 23092 bp, 22 predicted proteins | sample PPLLak3March2015_FD_187246 | JGI IMG/M metagenome (GOLD analysis project Ga0209391, IMG submission 187246) | Freshwater sediment microbial communities from Prairie Pothole Lake near Jamestown, North Dakota, USA - PPLs Lake P7 Core (1) Depth... | ecosystem: Environmental > Aquatic > Freshwater >...
ACGTAGCCCACCTCGGTGAACTTGGTCGCCTCGACCTTGATGAACGGCGCGCCGGCGAGCCGCGCGAGGCGCCGCGCGATCTCGGTCTTGCCGACGCCGGTCGGCCCGATCATCAGGATGTTCTTGGGCGTGATCTCCGCGCGCAGTCCCTCCTCCACCTGCATGCGCCGCCAGCGGTTGCGCAGCGCGATGGCGACGGCGCGCTTGGCGGCGCTCTGGCCGACGATGTGCTTGTCGAGTTCCTGGACGATCTCGCGGGGGGTCATGGCGGACATCAGCCGAGCACCTCGATCGTGGTGTTGCGGTTGGTGTAGATGCAGATGTCGGCCGCGATGCCGAGCGAGGCCTCGACGATGCCGCGGGCGTCGAGTTCGGTGTGTGCGAGCAGAGCGGTCGCCGCGGCCTGCGCAAAGGCGCCGCCCGAGCCCACCGCCATCAGGTCCTTCTCGGGCTCGATCACGTCGCCGTTGCCCGAGATGACGAGCGAGTGCGTCGCGTCGGCCACGCACAGCAGCGCCTCGAGCCGGCGCAGGCTGCGGTCGGAGCGCCAGTCCTTGGCGAGCTCGATCGCCGCGCGCATCAGGTTGCCGTACTGCTGCAGCTTGGCCTCGAAGCGCTCGAACAGCGTGAACGCGTCCGCGGTGCCGCCCGCGAAGCCGGCGAGCACGCGGCCCTCGTGTAGGCGGCGCACCTTGCGGGCGTTGCCCTTCATGACGGTGTTGCCGAGGGTGACCTGGCCGTCGCCACCCATCGCGACCTGCCCATTGCGGCGGACGCAGAGGATGGTGGTTCCGTGGGGATCAAACGTCGCCATCCTGGGGTCTCCTGCGGCGCGCCCGGGGATGGGCTGCGTCGTATGTCTTGGCGAGATGCTGGAAATCAAGGTGGGTGTAGATCTGCGTGGTGCCGATGTTGGCGTGGCCGAGCAGCTCCTGCACCGCGCGCAGGTCGCCCGAGGACTCGAGCAGGTGCGAGGCGAAGGAGTGGCGGAACAGGTGCGGGTGCACGTGCACCGGCAGCCCCTGCAGGCGGGCCCAGCGGGCGATGCGCCGCTGCACGATGCGCGGCCCGAGCCGCCGCCCGTTCACGCCGACGAACACCGCCGTCTCGTCGATCGCCGCGAGCGCGGCACGCTCGCGCATCCAGCGCCCGAGCGCCTCGATCGCGTGGCGACCCACCGGGACGATGCGCGTCTTGCGGCCCTTGCCCATCACGCGCGCTGTGCGGTCGCGCAGGTCCAGGTCGGCGAGGTCGAGGCCGATCAGCTCGGCGAGGCGCAGGCCCGACGAGTAGAAGAGTTCCATGATCGCCTGGTCGCGTACGCCGAGACGCTCGTCGGTGCGGAACGCGAGCAGCCGCGCCATGGTGTCGGCGTCGAGCGTCGTCGGCAGGCGCTTGCCGACCTTCGGCGCCTGCACGCCCGCGGCCGGGTCGTGGCGCAGCTCGCCCTCGCGGATCAGGTAGCGGCACAGGCTGCGCACGGCGGAGAGCCGGCGCTGGATGCTGCGCGGCGCGAGGCCGCGGCGGTGGCACTGCGCGGCGAAGCTGCGCACGTGCTGCGTGTCGAGCGCGTCCCAGGCCTCGACGCCCTGCGCCTCGCAGTAGGCGAGCAGGGCCGCGAGGTCGCGGCCGTAGCTGCTGGAGGTGTGCGGCGACAGCCGACGCTCGTTGCGCAGGTTCGCGAGGAAGCGGTTCACGCCGTCGGCGAGCGCCTCGCTCATGCGCCGCGCGCGGCGAGGGCCTCGCTGACGAGCTCGCCGATGCGGACCAGGAAATCCGTGCTCATGGTCGGCAGGAAGCGCTCGGTGTCGTGGCTCGCGATGGCGACGAGCCCGAGCGAGGCCCGCTCGCCGAGCGGGATGAGCGCCGCCGAGCCGAGCTGCCGGCCCTCGGTGCCGAACAGGAACTCGCGCTGCGCCTCGCGGATCTGACCGCTGCGCGGCCGCGCCGACTCGAAGAACGTCTCGAACACCTTGAGGTCCGGGCTGCCGCGCGGAACGTAGCGGACGTGCGTGCCGGGCTGGCCGGCGAGCGCCGAGTACGCCGCCTCGGTCAGCAGCGTCACCGAGCGCGAGGCGCCGAAATGCTCGCGCAGCGAGGTCTCGAGCGCGGCAAGCACTGCCGCGCGGTCGCCCGCCCGGAGCAGGCGCCGGGTGAGACGGTGCATGCGCTCGGCGATGGTGTCGTTGGCCCGGCCGTTCTCGATCAGCTCGTGGAGCTTCAGCTCGAGCGTCGCGTGCCGTTCGCGCAGCACCAGCATCTGGCGCTCGACCAGGGAGATCGCCGCACTGCCACGCTGGTGCGGCAGGTTGAGCCGCGCCAGCACGGCCGGGTGGCGTTCGAAGAACTCCGGGTGAGCCGTGAGGTGCTCGACGACCTGCTCCTCCGCGAGGCGGCCCGGCTCGACGTCGCGCATCGGCTGCTTGCTCATGCTGCTCTCCCTGGAGCGTCGGGAATGTCCACGTGGCCCTCGAAGGCCGTATCCGCCGGACCGGTGAGCCAGATCGGCTCGCCGGGCCCCGGCCACTGCACGATGAGCCGTCCGCCGGGCAGGTCCACCCGGACTTCCTCGGCGAGCGGCCCGTGACGGCGGCCCACCGCGACGGCGGCACAGGCGCCGGTGCCGCAGGCCCGAGTCTCGCCCGCGCCGCGCTCGAACACGCGTAGGCGCACGTGGTCGGGCGACACGATCTCGAGGAAGCCCACGTTGACCCGGCGCGGAAAGCGCGCGTGATTCTCCATGGCGGGTCCGACGGTGTCCACCGGCGCATCGCGCACCGAGCGCACGCGGATGACGGCGTGGGGGTTTCCGATGGAGACGGCACCGAAGTCGACCGGTCCCGAGGGCAGATCGAGGCGGTAGCTCGGCGCCTCGGCGTCGGTCTCGAAGGGCAGTGCGCGCGGGTCGAAGTCGGGCACGCCCATCGCAACGGAGACGAGCCCGTCGTCGCGCAGCCGCGCGTTCACGAGGCCGCCGGGGCTGTCGAGCACCAGCGTGCGGCCGCGCGCCTCGCTGCGGCTCGCCACGAGGCGCGCGATGCAGCGCGCGCCGTTGCCGCACTGCTCGACCTCCGAGCCGTCGGCGTTGAAGATCCGGTAGAAGACGTCGGTACCCTCGCGCCGCGGCGGCGCGAGCACCAGCGCCTGGTCGAAGCCGATGCCGGTGCGCCGGTCGGCGAGGCGGCTCAGCTCGGCGGGCGAGGGCAGCTCGGCGGGATCGGCGGCGTCGAAGACGATGAAGTCGTTGCCGAGTCCATGCATCTTCGTGAAGGCGAGCCGCATGACGAGAGCATAGCCCAAAGCGCGGCTCAGCCCGTCGGCGCACGCATCCCGGCGAGGCTCGCGGCGATGCCGTCGTCGAGGCGGGCGTAGCGCGGCTCGACGCCGAGTTCCTCGCGCATGCGGCGGTTGTCCACGCGCCGCGACTCGACCAGGAACGCGAGCATGCCCGCGCCGATGCGCCCGGGCGCGTCCGCGAGCGACACCAGCGGGGGCGGGGGCAGGCCGGCCAGCGCGGCCGTGCGCTGCAGGTACACCGTGGTGCTCGCGGGATTGCCGTCGGTGACGTTGAACACGCCCTGCACCGGGCGTTCGAGCGCCGCGACGCAGGCCGTCACGAGGTCGTCCACGTGGATGCGGTTGCCCGGGCCGGCGTCCTCGGGCCGCAGCGCGGGCTCGCTCCGCGCAAGCCGCTCGAGCGGCAGCCGGTGCGGTCCGTAGATGCCGGGCACGCGCAGCACGACGGCGCGCACGCCGTGGGCCTCGCACCAGTCGGTGGCCGCCCGCTCTGCCGCCACGCGGCGTCGCGACCGGTCGTTGGCCGGCGCCACGGGACTCGCCTCGGTGACCATCGCCCCGCCGGTGTCGCCATAGACGCCCGTGGTGCTCATGTACAGGAACGCGGCCGGGCGCGCGGGTCCCAGCGCCGCGAGGAAGCGCTCGAGCCGAGGGTCGCCGTCGCCGCTGTCGGGCGGCGGCGCGAGGTAGGCGATCGCCGCGCCCTCCGCGGCCGCCGCGAGTGCCTCGGCCTGCGGACCCGGGCCGATGGGCGCGTCGAGGTCGGCCTGCACGGTCTCGAGGCCCTCGGTCTCGAGCCTGGCCGCGGCGACCGCCGACCTCGCCACCGCCACGACCCGCCACGCGGGCCGCAGGCGCCTGGCCAGGCGCAGCCCGGTGTATCCGCAACCGGCGATCAGGCAGGTGCGATCCATTCCCCGAGGATACGCGAACGGAGCGGCACACCCGGCGCATCCCCGCCTCGTGGCATCCTGTCGCCATGCCCCAGGTCACGCTCGTCCCGACCGGCCAGACGTTCACCGCCGACAGCGCCGAGCCGGTGCTCGCCGCCGCGCTCCGCGCCGGCCTCAACCTGCCGCACAGCTGCAAGGGCGGGCACTGCGCCTCCTGCCGCGCCCGCGTGCTCGACGGCTCGTTCGCTTACCCGGGCCCGCGGCCGCCGGGCCTGACCGACGAGGAAGCGCGCGAGGGCTATGCGCTGCTCTGCCAGGCCCGCGCGCTCACCGACCTGCGCGTGGAGACCCGCGAGGTGCGTCCCGCGCCGGACGTGGAGGTGAAGAGCCTGCCCTGCCGCATCGAGCGCATGGACCTCGTGGCCCCCGACGTCATGGCGGTGTTCCTGCGCCTGCCGGCGGTCGAGGAACTGCACTTCCGCCCGGGGCAGTACCTCGACGTCATGCTCTCCGAAGGTCGCCGGCGCAGCTTCTCGATCGCGAGCGCGCCGGCGGACGGCCGCCTGATCGAGCTGCACGTGCGCCGCGCCTCGAAGAGCGGCTTCACGGCCCAGCTGTTCGACAGCCTGCGTGCCGGCACGCTGCTGCGCATCGAGGGCCCGCTCGGGCAGTTCTGGCTGCGCACGGAGTCGCCGCGTCCCGCGCTCATGGTCGGCGGGGGCACGGGCTACGCGCCGCTGCGGGCGATGCTGCGCCAGCTGATCGCCACCGGCGACCGCCGGCCGGTGACGCTGTACTGGGGTGCGGCCGAGGCGAGCGGGCTGTACGAGCACGACTGGCTCGAGCGTCTCGCGCGCGAGCGCCCGGGCTTCCGCTACTGCCCCGTGCTGTCGGGCCCGCCGTCGCCGGACACGCCGTGGGGCGGACGCCGCGGGCTCGTGCACGAGGCGGTGCTCGCCGACGGCGTGGACCTCGCGGCCTGCGACGTGTACGCGAGCGGACCGCCCGGGCTGGTCGAATCGATCCGTACGGAGTTCGTGGAGCGCGGTCTTCCCCGCGAGCAGCTCTTCTTCGATTCGTTCGACTACGCGCCCGACACGCTGGCCAAGCTCGCCGGTGCGGGCGTCGCCTCGCCCTGACCCGACGCCCCCGCCTCAGTGCCGCCGCAGCCGCACCCGCGGCAGGTTCGGGCGCCGGCCGACCGAGCGCGTCACGGATTCACGCAGGCAGCGCGCGGCCGCCTCGCGCTCGCCCATCTGCTCGAGCAGGTCGGCGAGGATCAGGCTGTTCTCCGCGTTGGGCCGCCGCGCGAGGCTGGCCTCGAGGTAGCTGCGGGCCTTGCCGAAGAGCTCGGCCCGAAGGCAAAGGCGGGCGCAGCTCGCGAGCAGCTCGGGATCCTCCGGGCGCTGACGCAGCCAGCCCTCGGCCCGCTCGAGCGGCACGAGCGGATTGTCGAGCACGAGCTCGCCGTACAGGCGGATGGCGGCCGCGTCCGGGGACTGCTCGATCAGCTCGCGCAGCACGCGCTCGGCCGCCGGATGGTCGCCGCAGGCCATGGCGGCGCGTGCGTAGGCCGCGACGGACTGCGGCAGCTTGCGGGCCGCGCGCGGCACGTCGGACCACGCCTTCTCGAGCGCAGCCGCGTCGCCCCGCTCGGCGGCGGAACGCACGTCCGCGAGCCGCACGACCGCGAGCAGCTCGTCGACCTGTGCCGCCGGCAATTCCTTGGTCGCCTGCAGCCGCGGCGCGAGCGCCCGCAGCCGTTCGCTGCGGCCGAGCTGCTGGCACAGCCGCGCCATCAGCTCGAGGCCGCGTGAGTTGAGGTCGCCCGAGGCGTCGAGCTGCTCGAGGGTCTGCAGGGCCGCCTCGTCCTGGCCCCGCCTCATCTGCATCTCGGCGAGCGTGATGAGCGCCGCCGGCCGCGCCTCGGGCGCTTCCTCCTGGGCACGCGACAGCCACTCGTCGCGGCGGTCGGTGGCGTCGAGCAGGTCGGCGGCCCGCGCCGCCACCAGGTAGTTCGCGGCCGCGGAGTCCGAGTCCGGCGCCGCACGGCTCAGCAGTTCCTCGGCGCTCTTCCACTGGCCGGCGGCGAGCTCGAGCAGGCCGCGCTGCGTGTCGTCGCGGGCGCGCCGCCGCCGCCGCTCGGTGCGCAGCTGCGCGAGCCGCCGGCGCGAGGCGAACGCCCGCATCAATACGGTCGCGGCCGCGTAGGCGGCCGCGACCAGCAGCACGAACACGGGCAGGGTGGTCTCGAACAGCGTGCGCCCGAGGCGGATCGCGACGTAGCCGGGGTCTGTGAGCAGCAGGTGCGCCAGCAGCCCGCCGCCGACGAGCGCCAGCGCGGCGATCACGGCACCTCTCATGGCGTCGGCGCGCTGGGCGGCGGTGCGCTGGCGCGGATGACGGACCGAAGGAGACTGCCTGCTTCGCCGACGCGCGGCAGCGCCGGGTCGATTTTGAGCTGGCCGAGCGCCGCGACCTCGGCCAGCATTGCCCGGACTTCCGGGCGCGCGGTGTCGAAGTACTGCTCGATCCACGCGCCGGCCGCGCGCAGCGACTGTGCGAAGGCGGCGCCGTCGGGCCGCATCGCCGCGATGCGCGCAGAGAACAGCAGCAGCTCGAGGTGCTGCCGCCGCAGCGAGTCCTCCTCCTGCGTCACCAGGCGGGCGGTGGCGGGCTCGATGCGTCGCAGCGATACCAGGTCGCGCGCCGCCTGCGCAATGCGCCGCCAGGCGCGCGCCAGGGCACCGTCCGCCTCGACCTCCTGTGGCGTGCGCCGCACTTCCGACACCGGCATGCCGATGACCGGCAACGTGGGCACGGCGTCCTCCAGCCGGCCGATGCGGTTCAGGATCTCAGGCAGCTCGGGCAGCTGCACGGCGCGCAGCCCGGCGATCTCGGTGCCGAGCTTGGCCCGCACCTCGCGCATCGCCGGGTCGTCGAGCGTGGCCAGCCGTCCGTCGGCCGACTCCATCGCGGCGATCGCGGTCTGCACGTCGCGCTCGAGCTCGATGCGCCGCTCGGCGAGCTCGAGCAGGTACAGCGCCTCGGCACGCACCCACGCGCGCTGCGGCGCCTCGGTGCGCGTCCGCAGCTCCTCGACGCTCCGGCCGAGTTCCTCGACCTGCGCGGGCACCTCGCGCAGGTCCCGCAGCTCGTTGCGCCACGTGGCGCGGCTCGATTCGAGATCCGCCGTGAGCCACTGCAGCCGCCCGTCGAGCTTGTCCTGGGTGGCGCGCAGTTCCGCGATCTGGCCGCGCAGCCGGTCGTAGCGCGTGTCGTGGCGCTCGATGCGCCAGTTGGCGTAGAGGGCGAGCAGCAGGCCGAGCAGCGCGAGCGCCACCAGCATCGGGCTCACGCCCCGGCCCGGGCGGCGTGCATTGAGGTCGGTGGAAAGGGATTCGATTTCGGCGGACATCGGCGTGGGAACGCAGGCGGCGATGGCCCGCGGATGCTATCACGCCGGCGCGATGGATCCGGGCAACGCGGCGGCCATCGCCGCGTCCTCGGCACTGGTGGCGACCCGCAACGGCCCGCGCCAGTCGTGTGATCTTGCCGACGCCGCGACCCGCTCGCCTGGCACCAGCAGCGTGGCGTCGCGCAGGCGCGGCAGCCGTGCGTCGGGGAGGGCGGCGAGCAATGCGGCCAGCGACTCGGCGCTGGTGACGGCGACCACGACGGGCCCCGCGGCGCAGGCGCGTTCCAGTTCGGCGAGCGAGACTGGGTCCGGTACGGCGGGCACGCGACGGTACAGGTCGCCGGTCGCGACGGTGGCGCCGCGCCGCTCCAGCTCCTCGCGCAGCAGCGTGCGGCCGCCCTCGCCCTTGAGGATCAGGATGCGCTGCCCGGCGACACGCGCGAACGGCTCGAGGGCGAGCAGTCCTTCCGAGTCCGCCGTCGCGGCGGGCACGGCCTGCACGGCGATGTCGCGCTCCGCCAGCGCGCGCGCCGTGCCGCGGCCGACCGCCGCGATGCGCGTGCGCGCTGGGTGCGGCAGTTGCCGCAGCGACGACTCCACCGCGTTGGCGCTCGTGTAGATCGTCCAGTCGAAGGCGTCGGGTGCGAGCCGGGCGCGCGCCTCGGCGTCGAGCTCGATCGACTCGATCTCGAGTGCCGGCAGCAGCAGCGGCGTGGCGCCGGCCTCGCTCACCAGCGCGGCGAACCGAGCCGCCTGCGCGCGCGGCCGCGTGACGACGACGGTCACGCCGGCGAGCGGTCGGGTCACGAGGCCGCCGTGGCCTCGCGCGCGAGGCGTTCGAGCAGCGCGCCCGCGCCGGCCGCCTGCATGCGCGCGGCAAGGCGCCGGCCCATCGCTTCCGCGTCGGCCGCACGGCCGCGCTCGGCGTCGCGGTACACCTCGCCGCCGTCGGGCGCGCCGATGAAGCCGCGCAGCTCGAGTGCGTCGCCGGCGAGCAGGGCGTGTGCCGCGATCGGCGAGTGGCAGCTGCCGCCCAGTGCCTGTGCGAAGGCGCGCTCGGCGCGCAGGCGCACGAAGGATTCCTCGTGGTGCAGCACCGCGAGCGCCCGGCGGCTCGCCGCGTCGTCCTCGCGGCATTCGATGCCGATCACGCCCTGCCCGACGGCCGGCAGCGACAGGTCGAGGTCGAGCTGCTGGGTGATGCGTGCGCCGAGGCCGAGGCGCTCGAGGCCCGCGCAGGCGAGCAGGATCGCGTCGAGCGCGCCTTCCTCGAGCCGGCGCAGGCGCGTGTCCACGTTGCCGCGCAACAGCTCGAGGCGCAGGTCGGGTCGAGCGTGCCGCAGCTGCGCCTGGCGCCTCGGGCTCGAGGTGCCGATCCGCGCGCCGGCGGGCAGGTCCGCGAAGCGGGCGTGACGCAGCGACAGGAAGGCGTCGAGCGGGTTGGCGCGCGGCAGCACGGCCGCAATGCAGAAGCCCGGCGGCAGCTCGCTCGGCACGTCCTTCATGGAGTGCACGGCGATGTCGGCACGGCCCTCCTGCATGGCGATCTCGAGCTCCTTCACGAACAGGCCCTTGCCGCCGACCTCGGCCAGCGCGCGGTCCTGCACGCGGTCGCCCTGCGTGGTCATCGGCACGAGCTCGACCGGAAGGTCCGGGTGCGCGGCGCGCAGCAGCGCCGCCACGTGTTCGGCCTGCCAGAGGGCGAGCTGGCTGCGGCGGGTAGCGATGCGTAGCGGATTCGACAAGGCGTTCTCCAGGAAACAGAAGCTCAGGCTGCGCCGTTCTCGACCTTGCGCCGGTCGCTCTCGAAGCGGAACAGTGCGATCAGCAGGCCGAGCACGATCGGGCCGAGGAACAGGCCGATGAAACCGAAGGCGGCGAGGCCGCCGATGACGCCGACGAACACGGCGAGGGTCGGCACCTCGGCGCGCCCGGAGATCAGCAGCGGGCGCAGCAGATTGTCCACGAGGCCGACGACGACCGAGCCCCACAGCGCGAGGAAGATCGCGTAGCCCGTTTCGCCGCGTGCGGCGAGCCAGATCGCGCCCGGGATCCACAGCAGCGCCGGGCCCACCATCGGGACGAGCGCGAGGACGATGCCGAGCACGCCGAACACCAGGGGCGAGGGCAGGCCGGCGATCCAGAATCCGAGACCGAGCAGCACGCCCTGCGCGACGGCCGTGAGACCGAGGCCGAGGAATACGGCGCGGGTCATGTCCTGGAGGTGCCGTTGCAGCAACGCGCGCCGCTGTCCCTCGATCGGCAGCAGGCTCACCACCTGCTGCGCCATGGCCGGCCCGTCGCGCAGCACGAAGAACAGCACGAACAGCATCATGACGAAGCTGACCGTGGTGCCGAGTGCGCCCATCACGAAAGTGCCGCCCGAGGACATCACGAGCTGGAGCAGGCGCTGCAGTCCCTCGGCCATCCACTCCTGCAGCTGCAGGATGGTCACGCCGGTATTCGCCTCGATCCACTCCAGCGCATCGCCGACCCACGGAATCTTTTCAAGCTCGAAGTCGTGCGCGCCGCCGCGCCCCGGTATCCGCCCTTCGAGTGCGCGCAGCAACTGCGCGGCCTGCGCGCCGACCGCACCCGCCGTGATCGCGAGTGGCAACATGAACAGCAGCACCGTCAGCAGCGTCGTGATCGAGCTCGCGAGCCGCACCCGCCCGCCCAGGCGTTGGGTGAGCCGCAGGTTGAGCGGCGCCAGCAGTCCACCGAGCAGCAGCGCCCAGACCAGCGGCTGCCACAGGGGCATGACGATGCGCCACACGATGTAACCGAGGGCGGTGGCGAGCAGTAGCCCGCCGAGGCGCACGTACAGGCGTCGATCCGATGCATCGACGTCCTCCTGCAGGGTCACCGTCGCCTCGCCGAACTCGTCCTTCGACTTGCTCACTCAGTGACCCCCTCGAAGCTGGCGCAGCGCCTGCGCGGCATGGCGCCGGCTCACCGGCAGCGGCGCGTCCCGGCCCGCGATCCGCACGACGTACTGGCCCTCGGCGTTGCGCTCCACGGCGGTCACGTGCCGCACGGCCACCAGCGAGTTGCGGTGGATGCGCACGAAGTCGGGGGCGAATTCGGCCGCGAGCGCCCGCAGCGACTCCTCGATCAGCCCCTCGCCACCGCGGTGGTGGACCGTCACGTACTTCTGCCCTGCGGCGAAATAAAGCACGTCCTCCAGCGGGATCATGCTGACCCGAAGGCCGATGCGCACGCAGACCTGCGCGCGCCGGCGGCCGAGCTGCGACTGCTCGGCGAGCCGGAGCAGCTGCGGCGAGGCCACACGCGCGGCGTGCCGCACCGCCCGGACGAGCTTCTCGCGGCGCACGGGCTTCAGCAGGTAGCCCACCGCCTGTGCCTCGAAGGCCTCGAGCGCGTGCTCGTCGTAGGCCGTGGTGAAGATCACCGCCGGCGGCTCGTCGAAGGCGGTGAGGTGGCGTGCCGCCTCGATGCCGTCCATCCCAGGCATGCGAATGTCGAGCAGCACCACGTCGGGCGCGAGGCGCTCGCACAGCGCGACCGCTTCGGTGCCGTTGGCCGCTTCGCCGACGACCGAGACCTCCTGCAGGTCCTCGAGCAGGTGGCGCAGCCGCTCGCGAGCCGGCGGCTCGTCGTCGACGATCAGCAGGCGGATACGGTCGGAGTCGGGAACGGCGTCCATCATGGGCGGGCGGCATTCTCCGTCGACGCGGCCCGCGCTGTCACCACCGCCCGCCTGCGCCGCCCGCCGGCTCGAGGACCGCCGGGAATCGCAGCGTCACCTTGTAGAGCGCGTCGCGGTCCGCGACCTCGACCGAGGCACGACCGGGGAAGGCGAGCTCGAGCCGCTGGCGGATGTTGTCGAGCGCCATGCGGTTGCCGCTGCGCACCGCGCGCGCAGTCTCCGAGACGGGATTGGCGATCTCGATCACCACGTCGTCGCCCTCGAGACGCCCGTCGACGGTCACGACTCCCCCCTCCGGCAACGGCTCGATGCCGTGGCCGATGGCGTTCTCGAGCAGCGGCTGCAGCAGCAGGCTCGGCACGATGGCCTGCGGCGGCAGCTCGCCCACGTGCCAGCGCACCTGCAGGCGGTCGCCGAGGCGCAGCTGCTCCATGCGCTGGTACAGTCGGGCCACCTCGAGCTCCTCGCGCAGCGAGATCTGCGCGCGTGACTCGCTCAGGGTCACCCGGAACAGGTCGGCAAGGTCCTCGATCGCTTCCTCGGCGCGCTCGGGCGCGCTGCGCGTGAGCGAGGCGATGGTGTTCAGGCTGTTGAAGAGGAAGTGCGGCCGGATGCGCGCCTGCAGCGCGCGGATGCGCGAGCGCGCCTCGAGCTCGACGCTGCGCTTCCACTCGTGCGCGACGTAGAAGTAGCGCAGCGTCAGCCCGCCGACGATCGCAGCGATGCCGAGGTTCGGCAGCAGGAACGCCCAGTGCCTGGAGGGGAAGAGCCCGGACGGCACGCCGAGCCTGCCCTCCCACCAGCGACCGAACCAGTACACCCCCTCGGAGACGAGCCCGACCGTGAGCACGATCAGCGCCAGCGCCACCGCCGAGGACTCGGCGGGCGAGCGCCGCGCGAGCCAGGGCCGCGAGCGGCACAGCACCGCGGCGCACAGCAGGCCGGTCCAGAGCAGGTACACGGAGGTGCGGGCGAGCTCGACCCAGAACTCGCCGCGCGCTGCATGCCGTGCGAGCGCCAGCACCACGGCGAGCAGCACCGCGACCAGCACGATGGCGAGCACCGCCGGGGCGCGGCAGAAGTCCGGCAGGTAAGCGCTCTGCCCGCCGCCGGCGGGCGCCGCGCCGCGCTCGCTCATTGCGGCGGCGGATCGCCGTCCGCAGTGCCCCCGGCCGCGAACAGCGCGTCCTTCAGGCGGAAGATCGTCGAGATGTCCTCGTCGCCGTGGCCCTGCTCGATCAGCCGCCGGTAGTGCAGCAGCGTCATCTCGATCACGGGCAGCTGCACGCCGTGGCGCGCCGCCATGTCGCGACAGATCTGCAGGTCCTTCTCGTGCAGGCGGACGCGGAAGCCCGGCGGATACGAGTCGCGGACCATGTTCGGCGCGCGGTGCACGAAATACCAGCTCGAGCCCGCGCCCTGGCCGAGGGTCTCGATCAGCCGGTCGAGCGGCAGGCCCTCGGCCTTGGCGAAGGCCATCGCCTCGGCCACCGCCTGGATGATGCCGGCGCACATGATCTGGTTGGTGGCCTTGGCGGCCTGGCCCGCGCCGCTCGCCCCGAAGTGCGTGACAGCGCGGCCCATCGCGGCGAGCACCGGTCGGGCGCGCTCGAGCGCCTCCGCGGAGCCGCCGACCATGATCGCGAGCTTGCCGTCGCGCGCGCCCTCGACGCCGCCGCTCACCGGTGCGTCGAGGAACTCCACGCCCTTCGCTGCGAGCCGACGTGCGGCCTCGCGGGCCGTGTCGGCGGAGACGGTCGAGCAGTCCACCACGATCGAGCCCGGGCGCAGGGCCGGGGCGAGGGACTCGACGACCTCGAGCACGTCGGCGTCCGCCGACACGCACAGCACGACCACATCGCAGCGGGCCGCGAGGTCGGCCGGACTCGCGGCTGCGTGGACGCCGAGCTCGGCGGCGAGCTCGCTCGCGCTTGCGGCGCTGCGGTTCCAGACAGCCTTCAGGAGGCCGGCACGATCCAGGTTGCGCGCCATGCCGTGCCCCATGGCGCCGAGACCGATGAAGCCGGCGGTGATTTCCATTTCAGGCGTCCGTCACAGGCCGGCGCAGAACTCGTCGACCGTCTTCTTCGCGTCGGCGCGTGCGCCGTCGATCTCCTCGGCGGAGAGGTAGCGGCGTTGGCCGTCCGGGCCTTCCTCGTAGAGACGGATCGCGTTGAGGGTCGCCTCGTAGCGGGTTCGCGCCTCGACGCAGCGCTTGGCGCGGTCCTCGGCGGTGATCTCCCGCGCCTTGGCGGTGTCGGCGGCCTCGGTCCGGGCCTTGGTGGCCGAGTCGCTGTCCGCCGAGTACTTCTTCATCTGCTCGTCGTAGCGCGCCTGCACCTCGACCGGGTCGGTGGTGCCGCTCTGCACGTCGAGCTTCTCGGCCGGCAGGGTGTCCGGGCGGTCCGTGTACACTGGATTGCCGCTGGCATCCCTGGTCACGTACACCTCACCGCCCAGAGCAACGCCGCTCATCAGCAGCCCGGCGATGATCGCTTGCATCCGTCTCATGACTACCGTCTCCATTGGCGCGGGGCGAGTGTAGCAGGACCACCGCGGATGGCCGCCAGAGTGCCGTGCGACGCGCACCGCGGCACGCCGGGGCTGCGATTATGTGAAGCAGTCGACCGTTCGTCGCTCCCGACAGGCCGCTCGTCGGGAAACTGTTGGAAGATCGGCTCCTGCAACCTAGCCTCACTCCGCGAGGCACCGGACCAACCATGAAGAAGCACAAGGGCTTTACGCTCATCGAGCTGATGATCACGATCCTGGTCGTGGCCATCCTGGCGTCGATTGCCATCCCGAGCTACCGGCAGTACGTGATTCGCGGGAATCGCACGGCCGCGCAGGCCGTGATGATGGAGATCGCGACGCGGCAGCAGCAGTTCTTCGTGGCGAATCGGGTGTACGCGGAAGGGGATGAGGAAGCTAACGATCTCGGTTTCAGCCTTCCGCCCGAAGTGGCCGATAACTACGACTTCGATCTCGTTGCAGTCCCCGGGCCGCCCCCCGGGTTCACGATCACGTTCACACCCAAGGGCGGACAGGCGGGCGACGTCGATCTCACCCTCAATAGCGCTGGGGTGAAGACCCCCGCCGACAAATGGAAATGACGGAGTCGATTCGAATGCGATCCCAGCGGGGTGTCACGCTCGTCGAGGTGTTGGTCACGATGGTCATCCTGTCCATCGGGCTGCTCGGCCTCGTGGCGCTGCAGGCCCGGGTGCAGATCCTGCAGGCCGAGGCTTACCAGCGCGCGCAGGCGCTCATGCTGCTGAAGGACATGGCGGGACGGATCGCCAGCAACCGGAACAATGCGGATGAATATCTCATCGATCCGGATGCCCCAATCGGCGCGGCCGTCGTCGGGGAAGAGGACGTGTGTCCCGCTGCCGGCGCAGAGCGGCACACGGCCGACCTGGCCGAATGGTGTGCCGCGCTCCAGGGCGCCGGAGAAACCCTGGGCGACGGCAATAACGTGGGCGCGATGGTCGGCGGACGCGGCTGCATCGAGGACGTAGGGCCCGGTGAATACCTCGTGACCGTCGCGTGGCAGGGGCTTGCGCCGATCTCTGCGCCGCCCGAGAGCGTGGCCTGCGCCGCAGGTCTCTACGACGGCGAAGATGAGGATTCTCCCTGCACCGGGGACCTGTGCCGTCGGGTCGTGACGACGGTCGTCATCATCCCACCGCTGACGTGATGGCCATGAACATGGACTCAAAGTTCAACCGTCGTATCCCGGGCCCGATTGCGCGGCAGGCGGGGTTCGGCCTCGTGGAACTGATGATCTCGATCGCCATCGGCCTCCTGATCCTGGCCGCGCTCGTGGCGCTGTTCGTCAATGCGAGTCGAAACAATCGGGAGATGGCGACTGCCAGCAGCGTAATCGAGAACGGACGCTTCGCGATCGAGTTGCTCGAGAGCGATATCGTCCATGCGGGGTATTGGGGTACCTACGTGCCGGACTTCGACGACCCGACCCGGGACGAAGCGGCCCCGACCAGCACGCCCACCGGCGTGCCCGCCCTCTGTGAAGCCTTCGTCGAGGCGGAATGGGTCACGGGCACGGCGACGACGAACAACCTGATCGGCATACCGGTCCAGGCCTTCGAGAGCGCTACGGCCGCCTGTCCCGGCATCGTGGAGGACGCGGTGCCCGGTACGGACGTCCTGGTCCTGCGGCACGCGGAGCGCTGCGCCCCCGGGGTCGGCAGCTGCGATGCGGACAATCCGGCGAATCCCGAACTCTTCATTCAGGCCAGCCTATGCGACGACGAGGCTCCGGACGACCCGTATGCATTCGGCCGGACGGGTGCAGCGCCCTTTGATCCACCCTTCACGCTCATGCAGCGCAGTTGCGACGTGGACGAACCGGCCGAGAAGCGCAGATTCGTGTCCTACATTTACTACGTGCGGGACTTTGCAACGGCCGCGGGCGACGACATCCCAACTCTGGTGCGCTCAGAGTTCGACCTCGTGGGCGGCGTTTATGCCTACCAGCCACCGGTTCCGTTGATCGAGGGTATCGACGGGCTGTGGGTGGAGTTCGGCGTCGACAACTTGAGCATCACGGGCGACCCCGTGGACAACACGGCGGCCGTCGAATGGGAGGACGAGGATACCAAGGAGCGCGCAACGAATCGCGGTGACGGCATCCCCGACGGCGATTTCGTACGTTGTGAACCCTGCGACGACGCCGACGACCTGATGAACGTGACCGCGGCCAAGATCTACGTGCTCGCCCGCAGCCGGGAGCCCACAGTCGGCTACACGGACGCGAAGACCTACCTCGTGGGTCAGGCCGGTGAAGTCGGTCCGTTCGACGACGGCTTCAAGCGTCACGTCTTTTCCACCACCGTACGACTGCCGAACGTGTCCGGCAGGAGGGAGCGGCCGTGAGTCTCGCATCCCGCAATCGTCAGCACGGTGCGGCGCTGGTGGTCAGCCTGATCATGCTGGTGTTGATCACCCTGCTGGTGATCACGGCGCTGAACCTGGGCTCGGCCAACTTCCGCGCCGTCAGCAACACGCAGTTCCGCGACCAGGCGATCGCGGCGGCCAACGCGGCGATCCAGACCCGCATCGGCTCGACTTTCGACGCCGCACCGGTGATGACCAGAGTCCCTGTGGACATCGACAACGATGGCAATACCGACTACCTCGTCGCGGTGACTCCCACCTGTATCAGCGCCTCCGTCGCCGACAGCGCTAAACAGAGCAGCGTGAAGCTGCCCGCAGAAATGTCCCTGGCGTCCACCTGGAACACGGTCTGGGACGTTGCTGCCGCCGTCACGGACGAGGACACCGGGGCGACGGTCAACGTCCGCGCCGGCGTGCGGGTACTTCTGAACCAAGCCGAGCGGGACACAGCCTGTCCCGAAGTCTGAGAGAAACACCATGAACACCACTCGCTTTGCTTTCCTGCTCGTGGCCGGCCTGCTGGCGTTCTGGCGACCGGCGGTCGCGGAGGACATCGACCTGTTCGTGCGGGCGAATCCGGTCTCGGACCCCCCGAATGTGTTGTTCGTCATCGACAACGCGGCGAACTTCTCCTCGAGTTCCACCGCGCGCTGCAGCATCGACGGCAAGTTTACGGCCATGGACAAAACGGTCGGTGGCATCGAGCAGTGTGCGCTCCACAAGGTGATCTCGGAACTTCCCGCCGATTCCGTCAACATCGGTGTCATGGTCTACAACGCGGCCAACGTGGTGGATCACCTCGGTGTCGAGTGTTTCAAGGTCGAGGCGGCGAGGCCGGGCGGTTGCCTCGTGTATCCGATGTCCCTGATGACCGAAGCGAACAAAGGCCAGCTGCTCGCCTGGATAAAGAGCTGGAAGACGAGCGGTTCGGGCGCCGGATACATCAAGGCCAATAGCGAGGCCACCGGTGGCTCCATGCAGGAGGCGTGGGCCTACCTGGCCGGTCGGCAAGGCCTCTCGGGCCGGAACTACGGTAAGCGCCTGCTTGACGACGCCTGCAACACTTACATCATCTTCATCGGCAATTCGTACTCCAGTTCCGGCTCGCCGGGCGACCAGACCGGGGACAAGGGTCCGCGGAACCCGCTCGAGGGGACCATGGTTGGCGCGAAAGTCCTGATGAATGCTTCGCCCGCGGCAACCGCGGAGCAGAAGGTCGTGATGAACAAGACGATCAGCAGTTCCTGCGGCACGGCTACGCTCGGAGCTCCGCACGAGAACAAGGGGTACTACGCCGACGAGTGGTCCCGCTACCTGAATGCGAACGGCGTCGTGACCTACACGATCGGACTGCTCGGGGACAAGTGCCAGGCTGATTACGCCGGCCTGCTGACGAACATGGCCGATGTCGGCGGCGGCAAGTATTTTCCGACGCGTGACTACAACGAACTGGTCACGGCCCTCAAGACGGCGCTCAGCGAGATGCTGTCCGTCAACAGCGTGTTCGCGTCGGTGAGTTTGCCGATCAGCGTGAACACCGAGGGCACGTACCTGAACCAGGTCTACATCGGCATGTTCCGGCCGGACAAGGACACGCTGCCGCGCTGGGTGGGTAACCTCAAGCAGTACCGCCTGGGCCGATATCCTGCGCCGGATCTGGCCAAGGGTATCCCGGGTGGACCCGTCAAGCTGGTCGATGCGCGTACTCCCTACAAGGAGGCCATTTCCAAGGCTGGCACCGGCTTCCTCGGCGCCTGCGCACTGAGCTACTGGACGCCGACCATCAGCGACACCTACTGGGCGCTGCTCGTGGAGAGGAATTGCGACGAGGGGGGAGGCGTCGATGCGAGGTCCAACACCCCGGACGGTCCGGTCGTCGAGAAGGGCGCCCAGGGCTACACCCTGCGCGGCTCCACGGTTGCGTCGCGGAACCTCAAGACCTGCGGGAATGCGGGCTGCACCGCGATTGGCGATTTCGTCTCTGGCAATGCCGCCATCACCAAGACTCTGCTCGGCAACGCCGCCATGAGCAACGCCGAGCGCGCGGTCCTGATCGACTGGGCGCGCGGGTTGAACAACCGGGGCAGCGCGGCCGCCCGGGCCGTGGACCCCGAGGAAGAGGCCGACGAGAGTTTCGTCGCCGATACGGCGATGCGTCCCTCCGTCCATGGTGACGTGGTGCATTCGCGTCCGGTGGCAATCAACTACGCGGCCAGCGACGACGACCCGGCCGAGGTGGTCGTGTTCTACGGCGGCAACGACGGCGTCCTGCGGGCCATCAACGGCAACCGTGATGAGGAAATCGGCGACGTCGCGGCCGGTCACGAGATCTGGGGATTCGTTGCGCCCGAGTTCCTCCGGCACGTCAAGCGACTGCGGGACAACAAGCCGAACATCGAGGTCAAGGGCAAGGAGGCGGAAGTCGATCGCCGGCCCAAGCCCTATGGCTTCGACGGCGCGATCACCGCCCACGCGGAGGGTGCCGATCGCTGGATCTTCGCCTCCATGCGTCGCGGTGGACGCATGCTCTACGGGTTCGACGTCTCCGGCATCACCGAGGACGTCGACAGTCCGTCGATCCTATGGCGCTTCGGTTGCCCGAACCTCGAGGACGACGTCGGGTGCACGCTCGGAGCTACGACGACTGACATCGGCCAGACCTGGTCGGCCCCTCAGGTTCTCAAGACCAACGGCCACAAGGATGGAGCGGCGCTCAAGCCGATGTTGATGATGGGTGGCGGCTACGACAGTTGCGAGGACGACGATCCCGACACCTGCGACTCGACAGATGCCACCAAGGGACGGCGGATCTTCGTTCTGGACGCTGCGGAGGGCACGATCCTCAAGACTCTGAACACGGACCGTCCCGTGGCGGCGGACGTGATCGTCGTGCCGGACGGCACGACGGGCCGCGCGAAGTGGGCGTACGCTGTCGATCTCGGCGGTAACGTCTACCGGATCTCGGGAGCAAGCGCGAACGCGCCTTTCGGCGACTCTGCACCCGCCGACTGGACGATCACCAAGATTGCCTCGCTGGGCTGCGAGACGACGGCCCCCTGCGACGCGAATCGGAAGTTCATGTACGCGCCCGACGTGGTGCTCGACACGCTGCCGAATGGCTACGTGCTGCTGGTCGGCTCCGGTGACCGCGAGAAGCCGCTGATGGAGTACGAGTCCGCCTTCGGGGTGGAGAACTATTTCTTCATGTTGCAGGACTTTCCGAATGATCCGGACTGGCTCGCCAATGAGGAGGAAGGTCCCTGCGGTGAGCCGTACCTGTGCCTGAGCTCGCTCGTCGAGATCGACGACGTGGACGCCCCGACCGACGCGGAGTTGGCCGCGAAGAAGGGCTGGTACCTCGCCCTCGGAGAGGGTGAGCAGGTGGTGACGTCGGCGATCACCGTGTACGGTGGAACGACGTTCAGCACGCACACGCCGACAGACCCGCCCGAGGGCTCCTGCACGTCCGACCTCGGCACGGCTCGCGTTTACAACATCTTCTACGCTAACGCGGCGCCGAGTAAGCCGGGCGCCAAGAATCGCTCGGAAGTCATCGCCGGCGGCGGCCTGCCGCCCTCCCCAGTGGCTGGGCTGGTGAAGCTCGACACCGGGGAGGTCGTTTCCTTCATCATCGGCGCGGACGGGTCGTCGCCGCTGGAAGGCGGCGAGCCCGAGCAGCCCGAACTGACGACCCTGCCCAAGAGCATCACGTACTGGTACATCGAGAAGTAGTGAAATGCCGGCCATGATCGTCGCCCGCCGTCGTCAGCTTCGGACCGAAACCCGCGGGGTCATCCCCCGCGGGTTCACCCTGATCGAGCTGATGGTGACGATCCTGGTGCTCGGAATACTGCTCGGGGTGGCGGTACCGTCGTTTCGCGAAGCGGCGCTGGGCAGCCGGTTGACGGGCTACGCAAATGACCTCGTCGCCAGCGCGCAACTAGCGCGCAGCGAGGCGATCAAGCGAAATGCGGCCGTGACCCTCTGCGCATCGAAGAACGGCACGACGTGTGGCGTCGACGCGGGATCGGGCTGGGAGGCGGGCTGGATCGTCCTGGCGCCCGCCAGGGACATCGAAGTGACGACTGACGACGAAGACGACGAGGACGGATTCGAAACGATCACGCTGCCCGCAGAAGTCCTTCAGCGTCAGCCGCCGCTGTCGTCCGAGTTTCGAATGCGTGTCGCCGGTGCGGTCACAAGCATCAGCTTTCCTCCGACCATCGTTGGTGTTACGCCGGCGACGTTCAAGGTCTGCCGCGCGTCTCCCGTGGGCAAGCAGGAGCGCCTCGTGGCTATCACGGCCAGCGGTTCCACCTCCGTGAGGTCCGACGACAAGAAAGTCTGCCCCTAGGCTGAGCTGGCTGCTCTTTCCGCCGCCTCACCGCCACATCACCAGCGGCACCAGCCCCCACGCTGCCAGCACCACGCACCACTGCAGCAGACCCACGATCGCCCCTAGATCGAGACGCGCGCCCAGCGTACCGAGCCCCGCCCGCAAACGCTGCACACCTCCGACGACCAGCGCCGCCGGCAAAGCGGCCGTCAGCACCGCCATCGCCACGTTCGCCGGCGTCGTATCCCCGATCGCCAGGAACGACTGCGTGAGATAGAGAGCCGGCGCCAGCAACAGCAGCACGAGGCAGAGTGCGGGCCAGCGCAACGGTTCTTCGCGCCACCCCCCGCGGCGCAGCGCCCCCACGCTGCGCACCACTCCCACGACCAGCAGGTAAGCGAGCCCCACGACCCCCGCCGCCCCGCTCAGCCACAGCCCCCAGACGTTCACGTCGCTCACGCGCTCCAACGTCCGCATCCCGTCACTGACGACCGGCACACCCGCTGCCGAGCGCAACAGCACGTGCGTGGCTTCGCGTCGATCCGGCGCACGGAACAGGGCGCCGCCGACCGGCGTCAGCGCCCTAGCGGTCCCCGAGAGCGGTTCGAGGTGCAGCGCCTCGCCGTCCCAGCGCACGCGGGTGACGCCCGCGAGCTCGTCGAAATACGCGAACTGCTCGAAGCGGTTCGGGCGCACCCGATAGAGCCCCTCCCATTCGGCAGGGTCCACGCCCGGTGGCTCGACGGGTTGCAGGGCAGGCGAGGCCACGCCCAGCGCGTCCACGAGCAGCGCATCCACGCGGTCGAAACGGCCGTCCTCGGGGTCGCTGTTGAAGGCGACGAAAAAGGCCCTCTGCTGTTCCGGATAAATGCAGATCGCCGAGCGAAACGTGCCGATGTTGCCGAGATGACAGCGCCCCACGACGCCGTGCCGATCGCGACGTGCCAGACCGAGCGCGTAGCCGGCCGCGAGCCCCGCGCGCGCCGCCTCGGTCGTGGTCGGGACCGCCATTCCTTGCAGCAGGTCGCCGTCCACCAGCACACGGCCGTCGACCACGCCGTCGCCCATGAGAAAGCTCGCGAAGCGCGCCATGTCCGCCGCCGTCGTGGTGAACTGACTCGCCGGCCGCACGTGAATGGGGGCGGCGGTGCTCGTCGTCTGCGGGTCGAAGTGGCCCATTGCGAGTGTCGGATCGGCCTCCGGGCCCGCCTGCGTCACGAACGCGAACGTGCTTCGCGTCATCCCGAGCGGCGCCAGCAGTTCGGCGTCGAGCCATGTCTCGTAGCGTGTGCCGGTCACCGCCTCGACGAGCATCCCGACCAGCAGGTAGCCCGTGTTGGAGTAGGAGAACCGCTCGCCCGGGGGGTGTCGCACGCGCAGGGTGCCGCCCGGGTGTGTGAGTCCGTCCCGCAACGGCGCGTCCGGGTCCGCACGCAGTGAGAACACCTGCCACATCCGCGCGTCGTCGAGACCGCCGGTGTGGTCGAGCAGGTGACGCACCCGCAGCGGCGATTCGGGTTCCCACCGGTTCTCGATCGGCACCTCCGGCAGGTATCGCGCCACCGGTGCGTCGAGATCGACGCGACCCAGCGTGACCAGCTGCAGCACACCCGTGGCGAGCAGCGCCTTCGCGACCGAGCCGACCTGCACGCGGTCGTCGGGGGACATCGGGCGCTGTAGCGTGGCATTGTTCAGGCCGGCAGCGCCGATCGTCGTGCCGTCCGGGGTCACGAGTGCCCAGGTCGCGCCGACGAGGTCCTCCTCGACGAGGGCCGTCTCTATCGACCTCGTGAGCGGGTCGCGCGGCCCCTGCGCGCTTGCAGGGCAGGCGACCAACGTGACGGCGAACAGTCCGCACAGTGCGGCCGCGAGCCAGTGTGCAGCAGCCCGGCGCAAGTCATTCACGCGTGGGTCATGCCAGGATCAGGGCCCGCTGTGCTGACAGAGGGTCAGGCGGGCCCGAGCGGCTTCCAGAGGGTCGGCAGGGATCGACTCGTTCACGCACATGCTGGTGCGGAGCGTTCCGGACACCGCGGCCCCCTGAAAAAGGAATGCGGACAGAGTATGCGCAATGTCACCCCTCGCACAGTCCGAGGCTTCCAAAAAAAAGCGGACGCCGAAGCGTCCGCAAGTGGGGGAGAAAGCGGCCGGACCAGGAACCGGCCGCCTTCCACAGACTCCGTCAGAGGTTGTAGCCGCGCTCGTCGTGCAGGGCGAGGTCGAGGCCGACCGACTCTTCCTCGGCCGAGACCCGCAGGCCCATCACGGCGTCCACGAGCTTGAGCAGCACGTAGGTGAGCACGCCGGTGAACACCACGGTGAAGATCACGCTCTTGATCTGGATCCACACCTGGCCGCCCATCGTCGCCTCGCCCGGGTCCCACACGCCGCCGAGCGCAGGGAAGGCAAACACGCCGGTGAGCACCGCGCCTACGATGCCGCCGACCGCGTGCACACCAAACACGTCGAGCGAGTCGTCGTAGCCGAGCTTGCGCTTGAGCTTGGTGGAGGCGAAGAAGCACAGCACGCCGGCCGCGCCGCCGATGGCGAGCGCGCCC
>Ga0209391_10000271_pt1 | contig 23069 bp, 20 predicted proteins | sample PPLLak3March2015_FD_187246 | JGI IMG/M metagenome (GOLD analysis project Ga0209391, IMG submission 187246) | Freshwater sediment microbial communities from Prairie Pothole Lake near Jamestown, North Dakota, USA - PPLs Lake P7 Core (1) Depth... | ecosystem: Environmental > Aquatic > Freshwater >...
GTATTTGCGGAAGTGGAGACTCGATGAATTGCCGCAGCTCATCAATGTGATTCATGGCGAAATGAGTCTAGTGGGGCCACGTCCTGAACGACCGGTCTTTGTTCAGGAATTGAGATCGGTCATCCCGTTTTATGATCTCCGGCATGTCGTTCGACCGGGGATTACCGGATGGGCTCAAACTCAGTTTCGGTACGGAGCTTCGGCGGAAGATTCCCATGTGAAGTTGCAGTATGATCTCTATTATGTGAAGTACCTCTCTCTGCGGCTGGATCTTCGCATTCTGATTGAGACAATACGTGTCATTCTGCGTGGAGAAGGTGCTCGATGAGCATGGCAGCGGAGAGGCCCATTCATTGTCTTTCCTTCGACGTGGAGGAGCACTTTCAGGTTTCGGCATTCTGGTCAGACGAGAGACGGCAGCAATGGGATCGGTACGAAAGCCGGGTCGGGGAAAATACGAGAAGACTTGCCGAGCTACTGGCGAAGCATGGGACAAAGGCTACATTCTTCGTCCTGGGCTGGGTGGCGGAGCGGCATCCTGACCTTGTAAAGTCGCTTGTGGCTCAAGGCCACGAAATCGCATCGCATGGATATGGCCACGAATTGGTAACCACTCAGTCTCCTGAACTATTTCGTCAGGATGTCAGGAAATCCAAAAACATTTTGGAAGACCTAATTGGAAACGCCGTGGTTGGATATCGAGCTCCGAGTTTTTCTATTACATCGGACAACTCATGGGCACTCTCGATTTTAGTTGAAGAGGGCTACCAGTACGATTCCAGCATCTACGAGCGATTTAATAGAACTGCAACCTCTCGGCACTGTGCAGGAAGGTTTGAAGTCAATACGCCCGTTGGCAGTCTATGGGAAGTTCCCCCATCAACATTACGGGTGGCGGGATTCCATATTCCTGTGGCGGGCGGGGGGTACTTTCGGCTGTTTCCTTATGCCGTGTCGAAGAACCTATTACGTCGGCTCGAAAGTCATGGGGCCACGCTGGTCATGTACCTTCATCCATGGGAAATCGATTCGCAACAGCCTCGTATGGATGGGCCCTGGCTCTCACAAGCCAGGCATTACATGAATCTAGACCGGACGGAAAGCCGGCTGGCTGCACTCGTCGAGGATTTCCGGTTCGGCACCATTGCGCAGTTCTTAGCGAGGCCAGAGATTCTCGCTCCTCAGAAAAGTAATTCAGATAACCAAGGGCGTTTGGTGGGTACTGCCGTAAGAGGTTGAAGCGCGTTGGTTTGTTGCAGCGTTGACAACAAACGGCTTTCTACAACGGCCTGATAGGGGGATATACCGAAAGGCCTAATGCGGTTTTTTCTTGCTTGTCTTCCTCTCTCATTTTAAAAACATAAGAAGTGCAGCCTCTTGTCTGGGCGGGAACTTGCGAAATTCAAAAATGGGGAGGCGCACTACGTTCTCAGTATTAATTTGCGGTAGGTCAATGTCGGGCTGAGTGATGCTGCCGTGTGGGTGGTGCGGTCATCTATCTGAAGACCGTTTGTCCGGGGTGTGGTTGTGGCAAACGTTGAGAAAGATTCGGTCCGTCATCTGTCCCGTGTGATGCGTCGGACTGGGTTATAGCGGAGGCTCTTTGCTGATGAATGCGGTAGGGGAACAGATGGTAGAAAATACACAGGCGTTCGCGTCGCGTCGGATCGTCATCGAGCCTGCTAAGAAAACATTCGACCTGAACCTCAAGGGGATTTGGGAATACCGCGAGTTGCTGCTGTACCTCGCATGGCGCGATCTCAAGACAAGGTATGCGCAAACCTCAATTGGATTTGCCTGGGCCATTATCCAGCCGGTTGCGATGATGCTGTTATTCTCGCTTGTGTTTAGCAGTTTTGCCAAGCTGCCATCGGACGGCATCCCGTATCCACTATTCGTGTACACGGCGTTGTTGCCATGGGGATATTTTTCGAGGAGCCTCGACAAAAGCAGTTATAGTATGGTCGCGGAGTCCAATCTCATTAGCAAGGTCTACTTTCCCCGCATTATTGTGCCGATCTCAGCCACCCTTGTGGGCCTGGTCGATTTTGCGATTGCGTGTTCCCTTCTCTTTGTCATGATGGCGGTGTATGACGTAGCCCTGACGTGGCAGGTGCTCTTTATTCCCCTGTTTCTCCTGCTGACGATACTCACGTCACTCGCCGTAAGCTTATGGTTGGCAGCCTTGTTTGTACGGTTTCGTGATATCGCGTCCGCGATGCCACTAGTAACGCAGCTATGGATGTTTGCGACTCCCGTCGTCTATCCATCGAGCATGGTGCCGGGGCAATGGAAATGGCTCTATAACCTCAATCCTATGGCAGGCGTGATTGAGGGATTTCGGTGGGCACTATTGCAGGCTCCCTTCCCAGGATTGGAAAGAATAGGCGTGACTGTCGTCTTCGTGATCGCGAGCCTAGTCTTAGGGATGTCGTATTTCAATCGAATGGAGCGTAAGTTTGTCGATGTGATTTGATCGATGCGGCGATGCCGTCTGTGAAAAAATCCGTTGCGGCAAAACGCAAAGGACGTCACCTAGTCTTGTTGGAAAACCATCGGTAATTTCTTATGAGCAATGTACGCATCCGTGTTGAAAATATTTCGAAGAAGTATTTGATTTCCGTCAAAAAGAAAGCCGAGGAGGGCACATCCTCGGGAAGTGGAGGGAATCGTATCAAGGGTGTTCTGGCGCAATGCGGTCTCATGAGCGGCCAGGATTTGATGAAGGAAGAGTTATGGCCGCTGAAAAATGTCTCCTTCGAAATTAATTCGGGAGAGGTTGTCGGCATTATCGGCCGTAATGGAGCCGGTAAGAGTACGCTGTTGAAGATATTGTCTCGAATTACCGAGCCCACCGACGGCCGGGCTGAGATTTTTGGGCGAGTCGGGACATTGCTGGAAGTGGGGACGGGGTTTCATCCAGAACTCACAGGTCGTGAAAATATCTATCTGAGTGGGATTATTTTGGGGATGAAGCGGACGGAGATCGATCGCAAGTTTGACGAGATTGTCGAGTTTGCCGGAGTGTCAAAGTTCATCGATACGCCGGTAAAACGGTATTCCAGCGGTATGTATGTCAGACTTGCGTTTGCTGTCGGGGCTCATCTAGAGCCGGAAATTCTGATTGTTGACGAAGTGCTGGCTGTGGGCGACGCACAATTCCAGAAGAAGTGCCTCGATAAGATGCGTCTGATGGGATCGGAGGGAAGGACGGTGCTATTTGTTTCCCACAATTTGGAGGCCGTAACCCGTTTGTGCGATCGCGCGATTGTGCTGCGGGGCGGTAGTGTGGTTTACGATGGCCCCTCCCATGAAGCGGTGAAAGCATATCTCGGGGAAGGAGCCCCTTCTTTGGCTGTTCGGGAATGGTCCGAACCGTCGAAGGCGCCCAGTGGAAATGTGGTACGGCTTCGTGCCGTGCGAGTAAAAGCTGAGAATGGCCGGGTAGCGGAGGTAGTCGATATCAGGCGCCCGATACGTATTGAAATGGATTATGAGGTGCTGGTGCCGGGCTTCAAGCTACTCCCCCATTTACATCTATTAAATGAGGCCGGTGAAATTATTTTTATCACGCAAGATCTTGATCCCACCTGGAGAGGACGCCCTCGTCCGGCTGGGTTTTATCGGGGCTGTGTCGAAATCCCAGGGAATTTGTTATCCGAAGGCACCACCTATGTAAGTTGCTATTGTCCAACCACTGATCCAGAGAGTTTTCAGTTCGATGGACCTTCGATTGTGGCGTTTCAGGTTGTAGATAGCCTGGATGGAGATTCTGCTCGCGGAGACTACGTTGGGCCAATGTATGGATACGTTAGGCCACTTCTCAAGTGGCGTACGCAGCTGATCGAGATTGAAGCCTCCACTTCGGCACCTTCATCTTGACGTTCTTGTTTCATTACCGTAGCTGTGCAAATGCAACCTCATTTCGGGAGAGTAAAACTCATCCATTCACTCCCTTCCGTGAAGAAATTGAAATAGTCGGTGCAGAAGAACGATTAGAATCAGCGTATCTCGATTAGGCGCTCAAAAGTTCAGATCGGGGCAAGGCGTTGATGATGATTCAATTCATGGGAGCGGGGCAGCCAGGAAAGCGGTAGTCCTAATGGATGGCGATGAAACGGTGTGGGGACGAGATCCGATTGAACAGCTGACGAAGGATCTCTAGCTCATGGGTTTCTGGTAAGACCCGTTCTGGTCTTGCCTGGATCCGCTCGGTGAGAAACAATACCGGATCGTTGTGGGCAGCGGCAAGGCCCCGTGGCAGATTTGGCACGATGGCTCTTAGACATTGGCAGGGACAGAACAGGGGGTTAGCATGTTTTGGTCTGGAAAACGAGCCTTCGTAACGGGTGCCACAGGAATGGTCGGGGCTTGGTTGGTCAAGGAGCTTCTTTCGCGCGGGGCGTATGTGGTGGCCCTCATTCGTGATGCAGATCCCCAGTCGGAGTTGTTTCGGAGCGATACGATCGCCAAGGTAACGGTGGTCAACGGCGCGCTGGAGGATCTTTGGACTCTGGAACGTGCGATAAATGAGCACGAGGTCGACACCGTATTTCATCTCGGCGCTCAAACGATTGTGGGGACCGCGCGACGGTTTCCTTTCCAGACTTTTGAGGCCAACGTTCGAGGGACCTACAATCTACTTGAGGCGTGTCGTCTTCACCAGACGCTCGTAAAGCGAGTGGTCGTCGCATCGAGCGATAAGGCGTATGGCGACCAAGTGAACCTGCCCTATACTGAGGACACCACGCTGCAAGGACGGTATCCGTACGATGTGTCAAAAAGTTGTTCGGACTTGATAGCGCAATCGTACTTTCACACCTATGCCCTGCCGATTGCCATTGCCCGATGCGGGAACATCTACGGAGGGGGCGACCTGAATTGGAGCCGGGTGGTACCGGGGACAATCCGCTCCATTCTCCGCAGCGAGCGACCAATTATTCGCAGTGATGGAAAGTTCATCCGTGACTACATTTATGCGAAGGATGCCGCGCATGCATACCTTCGATTGGCAGAATGCCTGTCGGATGCCGCTGTTCAGGGACAGGGCTTCAACTTCAGCATAGGCAAGCCCATGACAGTGCTGGAGATCGTAGGAACGATACAGAAGATGATGGGTGCAGAGCATCTGACCCCTGTCATTCAGAATGCCGCAAAAGGTGAGATTCTTAGTCAATATCTTTCTTCCGAGAAGGCGACACGCGTACTTCAATGGCAGGCTACCTGCGGGCTGGAGAAGGGTCTCCAGGAGACGATCGCGTGGTATCGGCATTTTCTAGGATAGGGCGGACGGGAGGGCTGTGCAGTGGAAAATACGATAAGCGGTGGACACGGATTGGTCAAGAACGGAACGAAGAGGGCCGGACTGCAATGTCGTTTCTGCGGAGAGTTGCTGGAGCATACATTTGCAGATCTTGGCGTATCGCCGCTGGCCAACTCCTATCTGTCGCCGGAGCGTCTCGACCGAATGGAGCCCTTTTATCCGCTCCATGCGAGGGTCTGCAGCAAATGCTTTTTGGTCCAGCTTCCTCAATTGGCAACACGTGAGGAAATTTTTGAAGACTATGCGTATTTTTCCTCCTATTCCGATTCGTGGCTGGCGCATTGCCAGGCATATGCGGGGACGATGATTGAGCGGTTAGCTCTTGGTGTCCACAGCCGCGTGGTGGAGCTGGCGAGCAATGACGGCTACCTTCTCCAATACTTCGTGCAACGCAAGATCCCTGTTCTTGGCGTGGAGCCGGCGGCCAATGTTGCCGAGGTGGCAAGGAGTCGTGGAATCAATACGAGAGTGGCATTTTTTGGGGAAAACACCGCACGTCAACTGGTTGAAGAGGAGTGGTCTGCTGATTTGATTGCGGGCAACAATGTCCTCGCACATGTTCCCGACATCAACGACTTTGTGGAGGGAATTCGGGTTCTCTTGAAACCGACGGGAGTGGTGACGATCGAGTTCCCTCATCTACTGAGGCTCATGGACCACAATCAGTTCGACACCATCTACCACGAGCATTTTTCTTATCTCTCCTTCAGTACGGTTGAACGGGTATTTGCCAGGCATGGGATGAAACTGTTCGATGTCCAGGAACTCCCGACACATGGCGGATCGCTGCGGATATTCGGGGCTCACGAAGGGGATCATTCCAAGGTTCAGAGCTCGGCCGTCGCAGAGTTGAGACAGCGTGAAGAGAAGGCAGGGTTTCTGACGCTGGCCCCGTACAAGGCATTTGGGGAGCAGGTAGCGCGAACCAAGCGTCGGCTGTTGCAGTTCTTGATCGAAGCAAAAGACAAAGGGAAGCATGTTGTGGGCTACGGGGCTCCGGCAAAGGGGAATACGCTACTTAATTATTGTGGCGTTCGAACGGACCTGGTCGACTATACCGTGGACCGGAGCCCTCACAAGCAAGGACAATTTCTCCCGGGGGTGCATATCCCGATCTACTCACCCGAAAAGGTCAGGGAGACCCGTCCTGATTATCTGCTTATCCTTCCGTGGAATATCCGGGAAGAAGTCATGGAGCAGATGGCATTTATCCGCGAGTGGGGTGGAAAGTTTGTCGTGCCGATTCCAGAGGTCAAGGTTTACCCGTGATTTTCCGTGAAACCTTTCTGAAAGGGGCCTTTGTTATTGAGCCGGATCGGAAAGAGGACGAAAGAGGGTTTTTTGCCAGGACTTGGTGTGCCGAAGAATTTTCCTCGCACGGGCTCAATGCGACATTGGTCCAGTGCAATATTTCGTACAATAAAAAAAAGGGGATACTACGCGGGATGCATTTTCAGGTTCCGCCCCATGAGGAAGTTAAATTGGTGCGTTGCACGATGGGTGCCATTCACGATGTAATTATCGATCTCCGCCGGGGTTCGCCTACCTATACAAGATACTTCAGCACCGTCCTCTCTCACGTCAATCGGCATGCGCTATATATTCCCGAAGGGATGGCGCATGGCTTTCAAACGTTGGAGGACGATACGGAAGTGTTTTATCAAATGTCCCATCGGTTCGAAGCGGAAAGTGCGCGGGGGGTGAGGTGGGACGATCCCGTGTTTGGGATCATGTGGCCTTCTGATGTCCGCATCATCTCCAAACGGGATCAGCAGTATCCGGACTTTGTTCCGGAGAGGATCTAGCCGTGAATACCTCAGCGATGCCAAGTGACGAGGCCTTCTCTTCAGCCGGGGACGAGATGCATCGGTGGATGGCCGAACTATTCCCTATTTGCCGAAGTATTACGGGAAACGGCGTGCGGGAGACGCTCAAGCAGATTGAAAAGCGGATTCCTCTCACGGTTCATGAGGTCCCGAGCGGCACGCAGGTGTTTGACTGGAAGGTGCCGTTGGAATGGAACATCCGGGACGCCTACATTAAGAATCTGCGTGGAGAGCGAGTGGTCGACTTTCAGCAGTCGAACTTGCACGTCGTCAGCTATAGCCAGCCGGTAAAGCGGCGGATGGCGCTCTCCGAACTCAAAGAGCATCTGCACAGCCTCCCGGATCGCCCGGATTGGATTCCCTATCGCACCTCTTACTACAAGGAGAGTTGGGGCTTCTGTCTGAGCCATAACCAGTTGCGCTCGCTGACAGATCCCGAATACGACGTGTGTATTGACGCATCGATGACCGAGGGGAACCTGACATATGGAGAATGCTTCCTCCCGGGGCAGTCCCAGGATGAAGTGCTCATTTCAACGCATGTCTGCCATCCCTCGTTAGGTAACGACAACTTGTCGGGTATTGCCGTTGCTACATTCTTGGCGGAATGGCTACAGACGCGACCGCGCCGCTACTCCTATCGCTTCCTTTTTATTCCGGGGACGATCGGGTCCATCACCTGGTTGAGCCGACATCAGCAGGAGGCGTCGCGCATCAAACACGGGCTGGTATTGACGGGAGTGGGTGATGCCGGTCCAATTACTTATAAGAAGAGCCGTCGGGGCGATGCCGACATTGACCGAGCCATGGCCCACCTGCTGAAGCATAGCAGGACGCCCCATTCGATCTGCGATTTTATCCCGTACGGGTACGATGAGCGGCAATATTGCTCCCCAGGATTTAATCTCGCCGTGGGCTGTTTCAGCCGGACACCCCACAGTCAATATCCTGAATATCATACATCGGCGGACAATTTGGACTTTATCAAGCCAATGGCTCTTGCCGAATCATTGCGTTGTTCTCAGGGAGCCCTGGAGATTCTGGAATCCAACAAGACCTACCTCAATCAGAACCCGCACTGCGAGCCTCAGTTGGGTAAGCGAGGTCTGTACCGGGCTGTCGGAGGTCAGGCAGGAGAAAAATCGATGGAGATGGCGTTGCTCTGGGTGCTCAATCTGTCGGATGGACGACATTCATTGCTAGATATTGCAGAGCGGGCAGGTCTTGCTTTTTCATCGATAAACATTGCTGCTGGTGCGTTGAGTGAGCATGGTTTGGTAAAGGCGTGTGAATGAAGCCGGAGCAAGCTCGAATAACCGTCACTCAAGTGGCAGTTGTTACTGGGGCAACCAGTGGTATCGGAAAGGCAATCGCGCTTGCTTTGAGCAAGGAAGGCATTAACCTCTGTCTCCTTGGGAGAAACAGTGCGGCCTTACATCAAGTAGCAATGGAGGCTCAGGCCCTGGGAGTTCGTGCAGTTTCTTGTCCTGTCGATCTGACCAGAGATGAAGACGTAAAAGGTTTGGGAAGCAGCTTTCTTAAACATTTTGATCGGTTGGACATACTTGTGCATAGCGCAGGAGTCATATCTCGTGGGGCAATGGCTGTGGCACCTGTAGAAGACTTTGATCTGCAATGGAAAACGAATGTGCGTGCGCCATACTGCATGACACAGATGCTCTTGCCGTCACTCAGGAAATGCCAGGGCCAGATTGTGTTTATTAACTCAAGTGCCGGCATTGTAGCTCGAGAAGGAGTTGGACAATATGCCGCCACAAAGCATGCACTCAAGGCAATCGCAGACGTGCTTCGAAGTGAAGAAAATAGAAACGGCATCCGAGTTCTCAGTATGTTTTTGGGGCGGACGGCCACGCCGATGCAAAAAGAGGTTCACCGTCAGGAAGGAAGTCCCTATCTTCCAGATCAACTCTTGCAGCCTGAGGATGTCGCCGAAGCGGTAGTAAATGCGCTTCGTCACTCAAGGACAGCCGAGATTACCGATATCCATCTTCGATCGATGCAGAAGCCTCTTTCCTCTGGGCAGCAGTAGATTAACAGTGCGTGAGTGCAATTTTATGTGGATCTTTTGAGGCATGGGAACTATTTCTTGTCATGTCGAAAAGTTTTCTTCTGGCCTAGATGGGCGTGGCTGAGAGTGTGAGCCCTTGCTGGTTCCTACGTTTCGGAGCGGCAACGAAACAAGAATCACCATTCTCAACTTGCTGTGTGTGGGCATGACCAAGGCGCTCATGGGTGAATTCTAGAGAAAGAGGTGATCGATGAAGGCGGTTATTCTCGCAGGGGGATTGGGGACTCGATTATCGGAAGAGACGGCGGTGCGGCCGAAGCCTATGGTTGAAATCGGCGGCAAGCCGATCCTTTGGCATATTATGAAGACCTATTCCACTCACAATATTAACGAGTTCATCGTCTGTTGCGGTTACAAGGGCTATGTCATCAAGGAGTTTTTTTCCAATTATTTCCTGCACACATCGGATGTCACGTTCGATGTCCAGAATAATCGTGCCGAGTATCACCACAGCAAAGCCGAGCCATGGAAAGTCACGCTCGTCGATACCGGCGATACCACGATGACGGGAGGGCGGATCAAGCGAGTGAAGGAGTATATCGGGGGCGAGACCTTCTGCCTGACCTATGGCGACGGGGTCACCGATCTCAATATTGGTCGGCTAATTGCCTTCCATAAAGCTCAACGTGCTGTGGCCACATTGACGGCGGTCCAGCCGCCAGGGAGATTTGGAGCGTTCAGCCTTCCTGATAAGGAGACCAAGATCCATAGCTTCAGAGAAAAAGTGAAGGGCGATGGGGCTTGGATAAATGGGGGGTTCTTCGTTCTTGAGCCGCAAGTCATGGATTACATTCGTGGTGATTCGACCGTGTGGGAGCAGGAGCCGATGAGAGATCTTGCAGAGGAGGGCTTGCTCTCAGCCTATAAGCATAGTGGCTACTGGCAGAACATGGATACGCTGCGAGACAAGAGTCTTCTGGAGGAGCTTTGGCAAAATGGGAAGGCTCCGTGGAAGACCTGGTGATTGGTGTCGGTGCGCGTCTTCGCGATCGGGTCCGGCCAGCATGAAGCGAGGCGTCCAGCATTACCCACATCAGGAGTGCCAGCTGGCCGTAGCACATGCTGCGAGGTTGTAAAGACGACTGGATGGGAGTTCATTGACGAGAAATCGACTGATAATGTTCCGCTGTATCACGTTGTGCTTGTGTGTGGTTGTTGTTTTATTCTGCTTTGAGGCCCTGTGGCGGGTGGTTGGTTGTACGCCCTGGCAGTATCAGGGGTAGATCGTAATGAACCGGCGGTGCATGAGCCGGGTTCTATTTGGGGCCGGCGAAACAAGTCGGGCAATTATGCGATTCCTCCCTATGTCCTGGGGGGAGAACCCATCAGCCATATTGTTCTTGATCATGGCTGACGAGTGGCCGGATGGCCCAACCGTGATGGGCGGCAGCCCAGGGCTGCAATGAATGCCCACTACTGACAATCGAACTCAGATGTCTTCTTCATGAGATTCGATGAGGGCTAAGCTAAACATACATCCTCTGCTTAATTTTACAGTGCTTGAGGGACGATTTATGGGGAGGGAACATGACAAACCATAGCGTACAAAAATCGATACCGCTAGTGAGTGTAGTTATTCCCACATATAACCGGGCCAAGCTCCTGCAACAGGCGCTTGCCTCGGTTTCGGCACAAGAGGGAAGGGGGGAATTGTTTGAGACTGAAGTGATTGTCGTCGACGATGGATCAACCGACGCCACGCCAAATGTGGTTAAGCAATTTCCCGATGTGCAGTATATACGGCTCATCAAGAACGGTGGGGCTTCGGTGGCTCGCAACGAGGGCATCAAGGCTGCGGGGGGGAAATATATCGCTCTGTTGGATGATGATGACGTATTTTTGAATCACAAGTTACTAATACAGGTGCCCATTCTAGAAGCAAATCAAGAGATTGGGGTGGTGTACGGTCAAAGCGTCATTATCGGTGGAGCGAATCTGCTTGAGCTATGGCCAGAGACAGGACCTTCCGGAAATGTGTTCGAGCAGTTTCTTACGCTTACAGATGATTTTCTTCATCCACCAACTTGGTTGGTTCGTCGAGAGCTTTTTGAAAAGGCAGGTTACTTTGATGAGACCAAAGCGGGCATGGAACACTATGACATGGCACTGCGGATCGCCTTTCATGCCCCCTGGTTCTTTCTATCAGGAGGCCCAGTTGCTGCGGGCCATTTCTCGGTTGACGGGCTCTGGTCTCGCAATATTCTTAATGGAACGATGGAGCGACAATTGCCTGTCATTGTTGAAAACGCGCTAGCGTTGCTTCCAGATACATCTGAATCCGATCAGGTAAGACGAAAGGCGAGAGTCTCAGTCTGTGCAACAATTACGAAGCACAGATGGGCGGATGGCTGGGGCGTCAAGCCGACACGCGACCATTTGCTGGCAACACTTCGCACGTCACCCTGGATGGTGACGGAACCTTCCATTGTCTATCATGAGACTCGGGTTGCCCGCAAATTGGCTGTGGATTCGCACACGCCCGTTGTAACGATCTTTTCCTTCTGGAAAGAGGTCTGGGGTGCGACCGGAATACTGGGGCTCAGGCAGACATTACGCATGTGGTGGCTATTGGCCGAGTTCTTCAGGGAGGCGGCTATTGGGCTCAAATCTACTGGTTCACCAAGAATGGCTGCGTTGATGAGTATTGGTGCAGTCGTCATGAATCCCATGCAACTCAGAAGAAAGAAAGCGGCTGAGAGTGTGTAACAAACTTTCTTCATCTAGCTTGATTTTGAATATAGAGAGGGTATCTCACTTTCGATAATCCCCCTAGCGCAGAAAGATGGAATTCGCGTTCTAGGAAAGGAGTTGTTCCCACTGGGCGATTTATTAGCTCAGGCTACTTACTAGTACAAGATTGTTCGAAGGCACTGTTATTGACTTGGCCTATTGAAGTTGGTCATTGGCGTATTGTGTGCATCAGTGTTCCTGAGACTCAATGGGATATTTGTCTCAATGAAATCTAGAATGAGGGACAAGAGTACCTATGCTCTTGCTGGACGGTGGCAGGGTGTTAGGTAAATCATTGAAGATGGCAGTCAAGAGGGTATTAGGAAGCTTGACTAACGTCGTAACGAATGACCCTGTCGTCGCATTGACCTTCGACGATGGCCCGCATCCAGTCTATACCCCGCGAATCCTCGAGGTCCTGGCCCGGCATCGGGCCCACGCTACATTTTTCATGGTTGGTCAGGCTGCTGAGCGGTATCCTGATATTGTTCGAGCTGTAGCCAACGCTGGTCATGCGATTGGCGGGCACTCGTGGGCGCACAGGTCGTTTCGAACCTTGACGGGTTCTGAACGCCGCCGGGAAATGCGTGCCTGCGAACAAATCCTTGCTCCCTACGGACAACCGCTCTGTCGTCCACCCTACGGCGAGCAAAGTATTGCCGCCAGGCTTGATGCGTTCTGGCTGGGCTATGAAGTGGTCGGGTGGAGTAGCGAGATCCAAGATTGGTGGGAGTGGGAGCGAGCCGTGTTGGCGGAGCGCCTTATCAAATGTGTTCGGCCTGGCAATATCATTCTGCTGCACGATGCGCTGTTTGACGAAGGGAAGCCGAACCACGGTCCGACGTTGGAGCGAGCCGCGTATGTCGATCGAAGCGATATGATCCTGGCCCTGGAAAACATGCTGGAGCATTGCAGCGGGTCCTATCGTTTCGTGACGGTTCCGGAACTCCTTCGTCAGGGGACTCCGTACCGCTCGTTTTGGTTTAGAAAGGCCGGGGATGCGTGAAGGAGTTATCTGAGGCCATTCTGTGAAATTGAGCGTCGTGCTACCGTGCTACAACGCTGCTGGTGTGATCGGCATTCAGCTGGAGGCTCTGGCCCGTCAAACGTGGTCCGACCAATGGGAAATCATTGTCGCTGACAATGGGTCAACTGACGATTCTGTCTCGGTCGTGAAGCAGTATGCCGATCGTTTTCCGTATCTTCGTATCGTGGATGCGTCGGCGCAACGCGGGGCCGCGTATGCGAGGAATATCGGTGTGCGTGCGGCAACCGGTGAAGCGGTCGTATTCTGCGATGCCGACGACGAAGTGGCCCCTGGCTGGCTGGAAGCGATGGGTAAGGCCTTGGCCTCGAGTGATTTTGTTGCGTGCAGCCTTGATGCGAAGAAGCTCAATCCCGAGTGGACTCAGATTCATAACGATTTCCAGACTCATGGATTGGGGAAGCTGGAGTGGTATCCCTATCTGCCTCATGCCGGCGGCAGTAGCTTGGGCGTTCGCCGGAGGGTGTTTGAGGCGGTCGGAGGGTTCGATAGCAGTCTGCGCTATTGTGAAGACACCGACTTTTGTTGCAAGGCCCAGCTCTTCGGGGCACCCTTGCAGTTTGTCCCCGATGCGGTGCTGCATGTTCGCATGCAGACGAGCTATCGAGGGCTCTATCGGCAAGCCAGAAATTGGGCGAAGGGAAGCGTGGCGGTCTTTGCGCGCTATCGCGTCCGTCGGAACCGGGGATTGTGGCGATGGGGGGCTTATTGGCGTCAATGGAAATGGATCGCCGGAATGCTTCCCGGGAGTATCGGCCATGCGAAGGGGCGGGCGCGACTAATTTGGCATCTTGGTTGGCAAATCGGCTTGTTCATGGGAAGTATGAAGCAGCGGATGCCCCCGCCTGCTGCTGAGTAGGCGCAGATGCTTGTGGGAGAACTTCTGAGCGGATGAATGGGTAGGCCGGGCGAAGGTTGAGGTTGAAGGACGTATTGGATGATGAAGGTGATGAGATCGCTTGAACTAGTGAAGAGCCTGCTCGCTCAAATTCACGAGGATTGGCAAGCTCATGAACGAGATTGGACACTCCCAGGTTTTCGAGCTGTCGCGGTCTATCGAATTGGTCGATGGGCGAGTGAGCGAGCCGATGGGCTGGTTCGCCGGCTGCTGTTTGCAGTCTATCGAATGTTGTACCGGTATGTCCGGAATCATTATGGGATTGAATTGAGGGAAACGACGAAGGTGGGACGCCGGTTTATCGTGGGGCATCAAAGCGGGATCGTGATTCACTTCAATTCGGAGTTTGGAGATGATTGTTTAGTCCGTCAAAATGTCACCATCGGGGCTGCCGGTATGGGAGGCATCAACGATGGGCCTAAGTTCGGACATCGAGTGGATATCGGCGCGGGAGCGGTGATTGTGGGGAAAGTCAGGATCGGCGACGATGTGAGAATCGGTCCGAACGCGGTGGTCATGACCGATGTGCCTGCCGGAGCCACCGTGTTTGCCGAGGCCCCTCGAATGATCAAGGTGAAGAAGGCCTAGGGCTGGGAAGACCGCGCGAGGTAGGTTCGTAATGGTTGGGATTCGGTAACACGAGGGAGATGATGGCGGAACGGTTTATTGCCAGGGTGAGTGATAGTGCTGCACTGATGACTCGCGCCGATGAACTGCGGAAGTCCGGCAAGGTGGGGGATGCGATTCCTCTCTATCTCGAAGCACTTTCCGATCCACCGCAGGCGGCGCTCTGCTTGAAGCTTGCGCGGAGTTATGAAGAGCTGGGCAATATTTCAGAGGCCTGCCGGTGGGCGTTGGCGGTAGTAGATGCAGAGGATGATTTCACATCGTGGCAGGCTGCCGCCAGGCTGGTTCAGCGCTTTCCCCTGGAAGCCAGGCCGAAGCAACGTATCGCCAAAGTGGCTCTCCTAGGAAGTTATACGACCACTCAGCTAGGCCAGATGTTGAGTCTGGCAGCAAGTCGGCGGGGGATTCGTATTGAGGTTCAGGAAAGCCAATACGGGCAATATGAACAGGATATTATCGATCCGAACAGCCGACTCTATGCGTTCGATCCGGACTTTGTCGTGCTGGCTGTGCATGAGGGGGATCTGAGGCTTCCGGAATATAGTTCCGCGCCACAGGAATCGATTGGTGTGGAGGTCGCTCGTTGGACAGCGCTCTGGCGGACCGTGAGGGAACGTTCCAGGGCGAGGGTCGTTCAGCACAACTTTGCGGTGCCGTGCGACGTGCCGGCGGGTCATCTTGCGGCACGCCTTCCGGGCTCTCGCTATATGATGGCGCAGGCCGTCAACGCCAGGCTTGGGGAAGAGGCGGGCAGTGCGGTGTCGATCGTCGATTGTGACCGGCTCTCATCGTTCGTGGGGAAAGCGCGGTGGTTTGATCCTCGCTTCTGGCACCTGGCCAAACAAGCTGTTGCCCTGGAGGTGGTTCCGATGCTCGCCCGCCATACGGCCGCTGTCATTGGAGCCGATCTTGGCTTGAGCCGGAAATGTCTCGTCCTGGATCTCGACAATACGCTCTGGGGTGGGGTGATCGCAGAGGACGGGCTGGCGGGAATCAAATTGGGAGACGGTGTCGACGGCGAGGCGTTTGTCGCTTTTCAGGAGTACATTCTCAAGCTCAAGCAAAAAGGCGTGATCTTAGCCGTGTGCTCAAAAAATAATCACGGTGATGCGATGCTGCCCTTCGAGAAACATCCGGAGATGCGCTTGAAACGCGATGATTTTGCCGTGTTTGTTGCCAACTGGGAGCCAAAGCCGCAGAATATCCGCAGGATTGCCCAGGAGCTTGGCATAGGCATGGATGCCCTCGTTTTTGTTGATGATAATCCGGTCGAACGGGAAGCCATGCGGCAGTTTGCCCCTGAAGTTGAGGTGGTTCCGATTCCCGAAGACCCTTCGTATTATCTCAGGGCGTTGTCGCAGTGCCTCTCGTTTGAAACCAGTTCGTATACGCAGGAAGATGCTGCGCGGGCCGAGCAATATCGCGCCCGTGCCAAAATTCGGGAGCTCGAATCGGCGGCGGGGTCGATCGAGGAGTTCTATCAGAGCCTTCATATGCAGGCGATCGTGGCTCCGTTCGATGCGGTGAATTTGCCCAGAATTGCGCAGCTGATCGGCAAGACGAATCAGTTCAATCTCACCACGAAGCGTCACGGGATACCACAGCTGGAGAGTTTCGTGAAGGATCCTCGCTGCATTCATCTGTATTTGCGGCTGCGGGATCGCTTTGCTGATCATGGACTGGTGGCTTTGATCATTGCGTTACAGGAAGGGACGGTCCTCGACATTGATACCTGGCTGATGAGTTGCCGGGTGATCGGTCGTACGGTGGAGGCGACGATTATGGAACAGGTGTGTCGACGGGCCCAGGAGCTTGGTTGTACGTCATTGCGAGGCACTTATATCCCCAGTGAGAAGAATGCCATGGCGGAAGAGGCCTATGCCAAAGTGGGTTTCGATCTGGCCGGTCGGGTCGATGGGCAGGTGACGTGGACGTACGATTTACTGGCCAAAGGGCCAATCGTCAATAGGTTTGTCGAGACTGTGGATGCGTGGGAGGTGAAGGATGGAGGTGCATGAGCAGCTCGAAGCGTTATTTCGCGACGTGTTCGACGACGAGAATCTGGCGCTTTCTGATGAGACGACTGCGCGCGATATTCCGAAGTGGGATTCACTGGCCCATATCAATCTCATGTTCAGCATTGAGCAAGCCTTTGGTGTGCGGTTTAAGGGCAATGAGCTGGCCGAGATGAAGAATATCGGCGAGCTCAAGCAGTTTCTGGTTAGCAAGGGGCGGGGCTAAGCGCCATGGACGATGGTGATGTCGCATTCTTTTTCTCCGTCTCAGTCTGATAATGGCCTGGCTTACGTCACGCTTCGGAGGTTGTGGCCGTCTTCGGGGGAGGGGAGCTGTGTCAGGGTGGAGTATTCCCTTCGGTGGTCCGAATTGCTTTCGGGTTCATTCTGAGCATAGCGGCGGAAAGGGTATGGTGTAATGAAAACAGTTCTCCAAGGGCTCTTGCTTGCGATTGTGGGGCTGCTGCTTCTTGAAGGGGCCTCTCGATCGGTGATGACGCTACAGTGGAATATGCAGGGCGTGGAGATTCCCTGGTATCGATTTTCCAGCGAGGTCGGTTGGGAGCGGCGGCCGGGTTTCATCGGCGCAGCATCCGGAGATAGAGCGGCGATGCCAGTTGAAAGAGGCTTGTACGAACGCCGGTTCGATGCAGGGGGATATTTTGCCGCCGATTCAGATCAGATTGGGAGCAATGGGGAACCGAAAATTTTGGCTTTCGGGGATTCCTCCACGTTTGGATGGGGCGTGTCGCCTCAATCCTCCTATGCCGAAGTTCTTGATGCATTGCTGCCGAACGCGAGTGTCATCAATTTAGGAGTGAACGGGTATACGTCCTATCAAGGGTATAAAGCCTTCCAGAAGTATGTCCCCCAGCTGAATCCATCCGTCGCAATTGTGTCATTCAATTTCAATGACCGACGGTATGTTCTTCCCGGCGATGGCGTGGACAGCGATGCAAAGTTTGGGCGCTATACGACCGGACATCAAGTAGAGTTTGTTCGCGAATGGCTCTATACGTATCGCTTCCTTCATTCATTGCTGAAGAAAGTCGGGGTGGTCAGCGAGCCGCAGGTTGCCAAGGCGGAGACTTTGAATGAGCTCACGGTCCGAGTGCCGCCTGCCAGCTATCGGGAGAATCTTGTGCATATGGCGGAAATGGCGCGAGACCGGAAGATTCCGCTCATTTTCATGATATTGAAAGATCATCCAGTCATGACCGAGCATCTGGATCGGGGGATAGCCTTGCTGCAGGACTCCCGGCTCGATGAGGCAATCAAAGAGTTAACCATCGCGGTCTATTTACACAACCCGTATTCCGATTTGGCGAGGCAGTATCTGGCGCGTGCGTATGAAAAGAAGGGAAATCCTGAGGAAGCGCGGAGGTTTGTACGGTTGAGTAATCCGTTGGCATCCGTGCACGGTGGATATCCTTTATTTCGCGATGTTGAGTACAACGACATCATGCGGCAGGTCGCGAGCGAGTTTCATGTCAAGGTCGTGGAGGCCGGACGGGCGTTGGATGAGAATCCCAGTTTATTTTTGGACAACTGCCACCCGAATGAGCAGGGACACCGTATGATTGCAGCATTGCTGCATGCCGCTGTTGTCGAGGTGATGGACCGAGGCGGATCTGCTCAGGCTGAGAGGGGTGCAGTTGCTGAGAGGATGGTCTCGCTCTCTATGTCCGGGCAATGATCAGTTTTTGCCGGGGCCTGTTTGTCGAGACCTGCATGAAAAGGGCCCCTCCGGCGGCGCAATCGAACGGGGGTAAGATGGAGGCAGCATTGAGCGCGGGACTCGTCACCATAGTGATTCCGATCTACAAACGGTTGTCGTATTTGCCTGAAGTGTTGCAGGCCGTTGAAGCACAAGATTATCCGGATATCGAGCTCATCGTGTCCGACAATGGGCAGAACGGCGACGCTATAGAAAATATTGTCGGGCGCTGTTATTCCCGTCCCCATCGCGTGCGCCATACGGCGGTGACCGTTCCCATTCCTGCGCATTATCATCAAGTGCTGCATGAAGCGAAGGGGACGTACTTTATTTGGCTGTGTGATGATGATCTCATTAGCCGAAATTTTGTTTCTGAGTTAGTGGGCATTCTCGATCGACACCCTGAAGCGTCTGCGGCAATTGCGCGTGAAGAGGTGATCAATTCAGCCGGCGAAATCCTGCGCAGCTCCTCGGATCAGGTCCCGGCGTTTCTGCCTGGGGAAGACTTTATTCGATCGTGGAATGCCTATAAGTACGAGAACTATGCCACCATCCTGGCCAGGACCCGCGATATCAGAGCATGTGGAGGGTTCGGGGAATTCCCATGGGGAACTGCGTCGGATGATTTTCTTCTCACCAAGCTCTGTCTGAGGGGGAGTGTGGCGTTTGGTCAGCGCTGCACGTTTCATTATCGTTGGGATGAAGCCAGTTTTGGATTTGCGATGAGCGCGCAGAAATTGGCGGAAGACTACAGGGGGTTGTTGCGTGCTCTCGCCACGGATCCCGTGATTCTTGACTACCAATCGCGAAACCCGGTGGTATGGGGTGAGTTGAAGCAACGCATTGTGAGGATGACCTGGCGTGAGTATCGGCATCGGTGGGACACGATGTATCGGAAACGTCTCGACCTATTCCCGTGGATCCGAGCAGCGTTTGCCGTGCCATTTCCGGCTGAATATTACCGTGCCATTGCACCGGCCTTGTGGTATCGGGTGAAGGCAGCGCTCTTTGATCAGGCGAAAGGCCGGGTGCAGTGGTTGTATCGGTTGTATCAAGCCTGCAAAGGGTAGCGCGGAGGATTGGGAGAAGACATCACTCAAGCCTATTGTGGCATGTCTAGAATAGCCGCCGACTGACGTCCCAGTACCCTAGTCTGTTCCTCCCATGAATGCGGCACTGTAGTATTTACAGCAATAGGACTGGCGGTTGGCCATCCTCGCGTGTGTCTTGGGTTATTTGCTTTAACGACATGCAGCGCAGCAGGGGTGTGCATGTCGTAGAAAAGTTGTATGCATGGCGCTGATCAACCAAAGATTCTTGTGGAGTGTTCTGTGGTTTCTCTTTTCTGGTGTGGTGCTGGCGCAAGCCCTTCCTCCAGGTAGCGGGAAGGGCGCCGGGAAGATTGCCACAGAGGCCTCTGCGAGCTCGGCTTCTGGACCCGGTATTATTGTTGGGGCTGAAGAGGTGATTTTACCCCGTGATCGGAAGTCCTATTCTTGGCCGGACGGGATCATGGGTGTGCTCAAAAGCGGGGCGCGCTATACCTTTATTGCGGCGGGCAGCGGATATCCGATCAGGACGATGGGCACGTTGGACGATCCTCAAGCTGAAGGGGTTGTCGATCTTAAGATCGACCATTTGCAAGAGGCGTATTCATACGCCGCCGGAGGGCCGATCTATAAGGATTCCCATACCGGAATGCTACTAATGATTTATCACGCCGAGCGGTGGGTGTTTCCCATGAATTGGCTACCTTTTTATGGAGAATTGGGGATGGCTCGATCGTTGGATGGTGGGGAAACATGGATCGATCTCGGCCCCATCATCACCCCTCACGCGCCTCTGGAGTCAGACTATTTTCAGCGCCGGCAGGAAACATTTGATGTTGGCGGCGGTGGATATCTCATTATCGGCGAGTACTTTTATGTCTATTTCAGTGATCTTATAAAAAACGGCGAGGAGTACTCCGTCGCCAACCTTGCCGTTGCAAGGGCTCACGTATCTGACGTGGTTCAGGCGGCTCGTGAAGGGCGCAACAGTGTTCGGTGGACCAAGTATTACAACGGATCCTGGACAGAGCCGGGAATCGGCGGCCGGTCAACTCCTCTTGCTCCGGGAAATCAAGAGGTGCTCTGGGGCGATGTTTCCTACAACGCGCATCTTGGGAAATACATCAGCCTCTCGGCGGGAGCGCCGTGGCCTGCCACGGATTTGTATTGGGCCGAGTCCGACGATGGATTGCATTGGACGAACTATTGCCGATTGGTTGTCGATAGCGCGCATAAGTACTACGTTACTATAGTCGGAGTTGGCGAGAATCCCAGGGAGACGGGGGCAAGCTTCTATCTCTACTATATTCGATCGCGGCTCTATGCCCAGTGGGGCAACCGAAACGAGGATGCTGTCCTGGTGAGGAGACTGCTGACCCTGACGACAGGAGTGGGCGTTTGCCGATAATTGTGTGCCTGTTCTGCTGGAACGTCAACGATAGCTCGTCCGCTCCATGAGTCGAATGTTTAGACTGAGCGTCGAGAGATATGCCTGACGGTATCTTCTCACAGAAAGGTGAGTCTGTATGATCGCACGTGTTCTGTTTGTCACGAGGACCACCGTCTATGGGGGAACGGAGAAGCATGTCGTTGATTTGATTAAGCGGCTGAACACGCCCGATTTCGACATTACGATCTTGTGCTTTGGCACGGATGTGTTTAGCCCCTACCTCGGCGGCCAATCAAATGTGGTTGTCTCATGCCGCGGGCCCATGCGATCGATCTCGATGCTAACCAGCTGGAAAGCATTTCGAGCAGCCCGGCCAGATAGAATTGTTTTCATCAATGGGTGGCTTGGGTTGTTCCCCTGGCATGCCTATCTTGCGGCAAGGCTTTCCGGAGCCGCGGGGGTTTTTGCCATCGAACAGCTTAAAGCAGGCTCCCCCCCCTCCAAGGTCGCAGGCGCCGGAGTTCGAAACTGGCTGAGGCGATGCCTAGGCTGGCAGGCGAGGACCATGTGGAAATATCGGTTGCCAGGTTTGCTGGCTAGCCGAACCATCTGCGTGAGTAACGCGGTTCGAGATCAGTTGGTGACGCACTATGGCTATCCTGAACGGAAAACGATAACTGTTGTGAATGGGGTGAATCTTGCGGATTTTGGGGCGCCCAACCTTGCTCAGTCTAGTCCGGTGACAGGGTCTGGTATTGCGAAATGTTCTGATCCGATGATCCTCTGCATTGGAAACCTGTGGAGACAGAAGCGGGTCGATATATTATTAGACGCCTTGGCTCTGGTTGCGAAAGGCAACCTTCCATGGCGATGCACCATCGTTGGGTCTGGCCCGCTTGAAGCGGATCTTCGAGCCCAGGCAGCCCGGTTGGGGCTGGGCGATGTGGTGCAATTCGTCGGGCGGGCGGAAGATGTTCGCCCCTATCTCTCCATGGCCGATTTATTTGTCCTATCCTCAGAAAACGAAGGTCTTCCCCTTGTGCTGGGAGAGGCAATGGCGTACGGCATTCCATGCATTGCAACGGATGTCGGGGGAAACAAGGAAATTATTCTGCATGGCCAGACCGGCCTCATTGTGGAAGCAGGGGCGCCTGCAGCTCTGGCAGAGGCGATTGAACATCTATTGGCGCGTCCGGAGGAACGCAGTCGAATGGGCGTGAACGGGTATCGGCGGGTGCGTGAGCACTTTGATCTCGAAGTGTCGATGCATCGGATCAAGCAGATTGTGTTTCAAGGCTTGTCGGTCGGGTTCGGCGAAGCGTCCCAGCCGAATTTTCCCAGGTAGCTTGATGAAGATCATTCATGTGAGTCCGACTTATGCTCCGGTTCTGGGCGGCGCGGAGCAGCATATGAAAGCGTTGTCGGAGGGGCTTGTCCTTCGCGGTCATGATGTGACTGTCGTGACTGCCAATGTGAAAAACACTGCAGATCTCTTCCGTGGAATCCATGGAGATTTTCCAGAAACCGAGTTGCTGAACGGTGTGCGCGTGGTCCGATTCGATCCTGCCGGAGGACGGCTCGGTGCAGGATTGAGGAGATGGTTGGCGGCGCCAGGAGGATGGCGATCCCTTCGCATGGTATTTGGAGAGGACGGGCTGGAGCTTCTGGGACTGCAGCCTCAATTGATTCAACTTATTCCCTATCTTCTGCGCGCTCGTCCCGATGTTGTGATGGCGATGAATTGGTATTGGGCGCCGGTCTACTATGCGTACTTGGCGAAACGGTTAAGGGGCTTTCCTTTTGTCGGTATCCCACAGTTTCACACGGCTGAATCGTGGTGTGGCCGCAAGATATATGATCGCATTCTCCCGGCAATGACCGTGGCCGTGGCGAATACACCTCATGAAGCGCAATTCATGAAAGAACACGGTGCCAGTCGGGTGGAAGTCGGCGGGGTTGGAGTGTACCCAGATACGTTTGCGTCCCGAGATGGAGTCGCTGTTCGGGCTCGTTATGGGATTGGCAAAGCGCCTGTCGTTGGGTTCGTGGGGCGCCAAGGAGTGAACAAAGGCATTCTTCAGCTACTCGACGCAATGAAAATTGTGTGGCGTTGGGATCCTGACGTGCGCCTGATTATAGCGGGGCATCGGTCCGCTGATCACCAAGACCACGCAGTGCAGGCAGCAGTTGATCAGCTGACGAGCATCGAGCGGGCGAGACTTATTCAGATCAGTCAGTTCGAGGATGCCGACAAGCCTTCTCTCTATGATGCGTTTGATGTGTTTGCGCTTCCATCTATCGGGGAGTCGTTTGGCCTGGCGTATTTGGAGGCGTGGCTCTGTAAGAAACCTGTCATCGGG
>Ga0209391_10000273_pt1 | contig 22927 bp, 18 predicted proteins | sample PPLLak3March2015_FD_187246 | JGI IMG/M metagenome (GOLD analysis project Ga0209391, IMG submission 187246) | Freshwater sediment microbial communities from Prairie Pothole Lake near Jamestown, North Dakota, USA - PPLs Lake P7 Core (1) Depth... | ecosystem: Environmental > Aquatic > Freshwater >...
GACGGAACTGACGCGCGCGGAACTCGAAGCCGCTCTCGCCGCCGAGGGCCTCGAGCGCTACCGGGCCCGCCAGATCTTCCACTGGGTGTTCCGCCGCGGCGTGACCGGCTTCGCGGAGATGACAGACCTCCCGGCGGCCCGGCGCGAGACGCTCGCCGGGCGGTTCCGCATCTCGACGCCCCCCATCGCCCGCCGCGATGTCTCGGAAGACGGCACCGAGAAGTTCCTGCTCGCGCTGCAGGACGGCCGGCAGGTGGAGTCGGTGTTCATCCCGCGCACGCCGCACGACACGTTCTGCGTCTCGACCCAGGTCGGCTGCGCGATGGGCTGCGCCTTCTGCCTCACGGCGACCATGGGGCTCGTGCGCAACCTGACCGCCGGGGAAATCGTCGGCCAGGTTCGCGCGCTCGCCGGTGCGCTCGACCTTCGCGACTCCCGCTTCAACATCGTCTTCATGGGGATGGGCGAGCCGCTGCACAACTACGACGCCACGATGGCGGCGGTGCGGATGCTCACCGACGAGCACGGCTTCGCCGTCCACCCCCGGCGCATCACGGTGTCGACGGTCGGGCTCGTGCCGGCCATGGAGCGGCTGGCGGGCGAGGACGTGATGCCCCGCCTGGCCGTGTCGCTCCACGCGCCGACCGACGAGCAGCGCGCCGCGCTCGTGCCGGTGAACCGCAAGTACCCCATCGCCGAGATCATCGCGGCCTGCCGGCGCTTTCCGCCCGCCCGCCGGGCCCGGATCACCTTCGAGTACGTCTTGCTGGCGGGCGTGAACGACTCGCCGGAGGACGCGCGGGCACTCGCGGCCCTGCTGCAGGACCTGCACGTCAAGGTGAACCTGATTCCGCTCAACCCGGCCGCCGGCATTCCGTTCGAGCGGCCCTCGGACGAGCGCATCGACGCCTTCGGCCGGACGCTCGCCGGTCGCGGCATCACCGTGATGGTGCGCAAGAGCCGCGGGCGCGATATCCGGGCGGCCTGCGGGCAGCTCGCCGTTGAAGGCACGAAGCGCTCGGCCGCTCAGCGCCTCGCGGACGAACTGGAAAAGTAGTAAGTAGCCAGTAGCCAGTAGCCAGTAGCCAGTAGGGCGTGACGGCGTTCAGCTGACGCGCCTTTCTACTGAATGCTGGCTACTGACTACTGACTACTGACGGGCCACGAGTCCCGGCTTAGACGAGCCGTCCCATCGGGCCCGGCGAATCGGTGTCGATGCGCACCCGCACTCGCACATTGCGCGCGAGGCCCGGCGGGATGGCGACCTTGAGGAAGTTGTCCGTCAGCACGGTCGTTCCGTCATCGAGCGTGAGGCCGGGGCGGGCTGAGCCAACCTGGGAACGGACGAAACGCGACGACAGCCGGGCGCCGATATCGCGCAGGCGGGCGGCGCGGGCCTTCACCTGCCCGGGCTCGACTTTCGGCGTCATGGCCGCGGCGGCCGTGCCCGGCCGATCCGAGTAGGGGAACACGTGCAGGTAGCTGAGCGGCATCGCCTCGACGGCACGCTCGCATTCCTCCGCATCCGCGTCCGTCTCGCCCGGGAACCCCGCGATCACGTCGGTGCCGATTGACGCGTGCGGCAGGCGCGCGCGGATGTCATCGACGAGCTGCCGGCAGTGCGCCACCGAATACGGCCTCCGCATGGCGGCCAGCACCCGATCGCTGCCGTGCTGCAGCGGCAGGTGGAGGTGCGGCGCGAAGCGGCCGGATTTCTCCAGGAGGTCGACCACCTCCGGCCTGCAGTCCATCGGTTCGAGCGAACTGATTCGGAACGACACGTCCCCTGGCGCGGTGTCGAGCGCACGGAGAAGTTCGACGAGAGACGACGACGGAGCGAGGTCGCGCCCGTACGACCCGAGATGCACGCCGACGAGCCACAGTTCCCTGTAGCCGGCCGCGGCGAGGCGATCCACGCCGGCCAGAACGTCCGACGGCAGCCTGCTCCGCGACGGGCCGCGCGTGGACGGAATCACGCAGAAGGCGCACTGCTCCTCGCAGCCGGTCTGCACGCGCAGCGAATACGCCGTGCGCCCGCCGACGCCTGGCTCGATGCGCGTCCCGCAGGGACCATCGTCGTCGCCACTCCCGCGCAGGTCTTTGATGAGCTGCGCCTTCCCGTCGTTCGCCACGAGGCGCACCACACCCGGCATCGACGCCAGCGCCTCGGGCGCTCGCGTGGCGTAGCAGCCCGTGACGATGATCCGCGCCGAGGCGTTGCGGCGGGCGACGCGCCGGATGAGGGTGCGGGCGCCCTGGTCGGCGGCGCCCGTCACGGTGCAGGTGTTGACCACTACGACGTCGGCCTCGTCGGCCGGGGCGCCCTGCGCGCCGCCGGCGCGCAGGCACTCCTCAATCTCGAACGAGTCGGCCTGGTTCACGCGGCAGCCGAAGGTGTGGATGGCGTATTTCACTCGGGACTCGGGACTCGGGACTCGGAAGTCAGTAGTAAGTAGCCAGTAGTCAGTAGCCAGTAGATAGACAGCTTCTCGGCATCTCGCTGACCCGCAGTGAGACGGGCATTCCTACTGGCTACTGACGACTGAATGCCGGCTACTGTGCTTGCGCGAGCCTCTGCGCCGCCTGTTCCACCTTCTCGGCGAGGCGCTCCTTGTATGCATCGAACCGCTGGGCGAGCGCCGGGTCGCCGAGCGCCAGCATCTGTGCGGCCAGCACGCCGGCGTTGGTCGCTCCCGCCTTGCCCACCGCGACCGTCGCCACCGGCACGCCGGGAGGCATCTGCACGGTCGACAGCAGGGCGTCGAGCCCCAGCAGCGGAGACGAGTCGATCGGCACGCCGATCACGGGCTTGCTGGTGTGGCCCGCCACCATGCCGGCAAGGTGCGCGGCGGCGCCGGCGCCCACGATGAACACCTGGACGCCGCGCCCGGGCGCCTCGGCCAGCAGCCGCTGCACACGGGCCGGCGAGCGGTGCGCGGACGCCACGGTCATTTCACACGACACGCCCAGTTCGCGCAGGACGTCGGCCGCGTTCTTCATGATCGGCGCGTCGGAATCGGAACCCATCAGAATCAGCACTTGGATCTTCGACATAGGTCACCTCCGGAGCTCGACTCTTGCCAGTCGTCAGTAGCCAGTAGCCAGTAGGGAGGGACACCGTTCAACTCAATGGCCTTTCTACTGAATGCTGACTACTGATTACTGTCTACTGCTCTTACGCCGATGTCCCTTCGATAGTGCATACCCTCGAAGGAGATCTTCCCAACGGCGACGTACGCACGTTCGCGCGCTTGCGCGAAATCCGCCCCGCTTCCGACCACCGTCAGCACGCGGCCGCCGGCGGTCACGGTCTCGCCGTCGCGCCCGGCGGAACCGGCGTGGAAGACCAGCGTGTCGGGAAGCGCGGCCGCTTCGTCGAGGCCGGCAATCGTCTTGCCGGCCTCGAACCTCTCCGGGTATCCGCCCGACGCCAGCACCACGCCGACATGGCGGTCGCCGCGCGCCCGGAACGTGCCGGACTCGACCCGTCCGCCGGCCGCGTTCCACAGGTGCGGGAGCAGGTCTTCGGCGAGGCCGGGCAGCACGACCTGGGTTTCAGGGTCGCCCATCCTCGCGTTGAACTCAATCACCTTCGGGCCGTCGGCCGTCATCATCAGTCCGCAGTAGAGAAACCCGCGGTACGGAAGCCCCTCCGCGGCCAGGCCCCGCAGCGTCGGGAACACGATGGACTCCAGGACCTGCCCCGCCATCGCCTCGGTCACGAGCGGGCTCGGCGAGAACGCGCCCATGCCGCCGGTGTTGGGTCCCCGGTCGCCGTCGAACGCGCGCTTGTGATCCTCGGCCGACGGCAGCACCCGGGCGTTGACGCCGTCGGTCACGACGAAAAACGACGCCTCCCGGCCCTGGAGGAACTCCTCGACGACCACGCGTGATCCGGCGTCGCCGAAGCGCCGGTCCACCATCATCTCCCTCACGGCGGCCTCGGCCGTACCGGCATCCTCGGCCACGACGACGCCCTTGCCGGCGGCGAGGCCGTCGGCCTTGATGACCACGGGCAGGCCGAACGCTCCCCTTCGGATGATGTCGAGGGCCTCGGCGGGGCTCCCGCACGTGACATGGCGCGCGGTGGGAACGCCGTGGGCGGCCATCAGCCGCTTCGCGAAGGCTTTGCTCGACTCGATGGCGGCCGCTCCCCGGGTCGGGCCGCAGGCGCGGTGTCCGGCGGCGGTCAGGGCATCGACCACCCCGGCGGTCAGCGGCGCTTCCGGGCCGACCACCGTCAGGTCGATCGCTTCGCGTGCGGCCAGCGCCAGCACCTCGGCGGGACGGGCCGCGTCAAGGGGCAGGCAGGACACTCCGCGGGCGATGCCGGCGTTGCCCGGCGCGCAGACGAGGGCGTCGACGCCCGGTTCCTGTCGGAGCTTCCAGCACAGGGCGTGCTCCCGCGCCCCGGCGCCGATGACAAGCACGCGCATGGGTGGTTTCCTGTGTCGAACCGGGCTATTTTGGCGGTCCGGCGGCCGCAAGCTGTGTTAGCCTAACATATTCGGACCACGGTGCCGTTTCAGCGCATTCGTGGAGTGGTGCGGTTTTTCGAGCCACGGAGGGGGGTGTTGTACACGTGGCTGAAGTCAGAGTCCAGGACGGCGAGTCCATCGAGAGCGCGCTCCGCCGGTTCAAGCGGAAGGTCCAGCAGGAAGACATCATCAAGGACATCAAGAAGCACTCGTTCTACCTGAAGCCGGGTGACAAGCGCCGGGCCAAGCAGGCGCTCGCGCGCAAGCGGAGCCGCAAGAAGATGCGGCGGGAAACCGAGTAACTCGGGATATCGGAACCTCGTCCCCGGCCGCCGGCCCCGTGAGGCCTGCGGCCGGGTGACGGAGCCGGTTGAGACCGGGACCTTCGATGGAATTTCAGGACCGTAACCTGCGGTGCGCTGACTGCGGCTCGGATTTCGTGTGGACGTCCGGCGAGCAGGCGTTTTTCGCCGACAAGCGCTTCACGAACGAGCCGAAGCGCTGCAAAGCGTGCAAGGCGAGGCGGGTTCAGCGGCGGACGGCCGATCCGGCGTCGGGGCACGACCGGACCGAGACCCGGGCCACCTGTTCGGCGTGCGGGCGGGAAACCACCGTCCCGTTCCGGCCGAGCCAGGGCCGCCCCGTGTACTGCCGCGACTGCTTCCAGCAGCGCAAGCCGCGCGGGACGCACGGCGCCTGAGGCCAGGCGCCGGACGGCGTTGACCGTGTCGGAAACCTGCGCTACGATGCAGGCCCGAATACGGCCGCTTTTTTCGTTTCCCTCCGCGCGGGAGGGTATTCCCGGAGTTGGGTGAGAGGATCCAGCGATGCAGATCGACGAACGGAAAGTCGGAGAGGTGGTCATCCTCGACCTGAAGGGCAAGCTGACCCTGGGCGACGGCGATGAACTGCTGCGCAGCAAGATCAACGGCCTGGTGCAGGCCGGCCAGAAGCGCATTGTCCTGAACCTCGGCGAGGTGCCGTACATCGACAGCGCGGGCCTCGGCGAAGTCGTGCGCTCCTACACCACGGTCAAGAAGCACGAAGGCGTGCTCAAACTGCTGAGCCTCACCAAGCGGATCCAGGATCTGCTGGCGATCACGAAGCTGCTGACCGTGTTCGACACGTACGAAACCGAGACCGATGCGGTCATGAGTTTCGGCGCCTGATCGGCCAGGCGTCCGCGCTCCATGGCGCGACCCATCTCGCCTGCACACCCGGTGCCCGGCGCTTCCCCCGAGGGCGGCGCCGGCAGCCGGTCAACGGCCCTCCTCCTCTTCCACTCGCTCCGCCCCGAGCAGTGGACCAAGAATCTTATTGTCTTCGCCGGGCTGATCTTCGGCCTGGAACTTTTCGATCGGACGGCCGTTGTCCGGTCCCTGCTCGCCTTCGCCATCTTCTGCGCCCTCTCCGGTGTCGTCTACATCATCAACGACATCATGGACCGCGAGGCCGACCAGCGGCATCCGCTGAAGGCGCGGCGCCCGATCGCCTCCGGCGCGCTGTCGCCCGTCCTGGCGGGCGGCGCGGCGGCGGTGTTGGCGGTGGCGGCGCTCGCGGCCGCGTTCTCGCTCGGGGTCCCCTTGGGCGCGGTGGCGCTCGCCTACGTGCTGCTGCAGTCGGCCTACTCCGGGCCGCTCAAGCACATCGTCATCCTGGACGTGCTGGCGATTGCCATCGGGTTCGTGCTGCGAGCCGCGGCCGGGGCCGTCGCGATAGGCGTCCCGATCAGCCACTGGCTGCTGGTGGTGACCATCCTGCTGGCGCTCTTCCTGGCGCTCAGCAAGCGGCGGCATGAACTCGTGCTGCTCGCCGACGGCGCGACCGGACACCGGCCGATCCTGGGCGAGTACAGCCCGTACCTGCTCGATCAGATGATTTCCGTCGTGACCGCGTCCACGCTGGTCGCGTACATCTTTTACTGCATCAGTCCCGAAACGATCCAGAAGTTCGGGACCGACATGCTTGGGCTGACCATCCCCTTCCCGCTCTACGGCATCTTCCGATACCTCTACCTCGTGCACCGGCGCGAGGGAGGCGGGAGCCCGTCGCAGATGCTGCTCAACGACCGCCCGCTGCTGGTGTGCGTGGCGCTCTGGGTGCTCGCGGTGGTGGTGATTGTCTACCTCAGGCCGTTTGGAGTCTGATATGCCGCCCGAGTTCTCCATCCGATCCGATTCGGTGGACGTCGATGAGATCATGACGCAGATCCGCGCGCGGATCCGCGAGAAGCGCGGGGTCGACTACACCGAGGAGGAGCTGCGCCAGCTGGCCGCGGTCAAGCTCGAGAAGTTCCTCGACCCCACGCGGGTGCGGTCGGACCTGATTTCGCACTACCGGCGGCTGCGTGAACCCGGAGGCGCCGCGGACACGCCGCCGGAGAACTATGCCTTCGACGATCACCTGGTCTACGGGTCCGCGCGGGGCGGGAGCGGCGCGATCATCACGCGCGTCCGCAGGCTGCTCAACCCGGTGTTGAAGCTGTTCTTCAACCCGAACCCGATCATCCAGGTCCTGAACCGGCAGAGCGCCATCAACGCGTACTACCGGGAGGAGTTCGATCGGACCGCGGCGCTGAACTACGAGCTGATCCACAACCTCGTGCTGGAGGTGACCCGCCTCGGCATCGAGGTGAAGAACCTGAAGATGCGCATGGAATCGCTGTCGGGCCGGCTCGACTTCAGCGACCGACGGGCGCGGGCGCTCGAGAGCGTCGTGCAGTACCGGCCGGGCAGCGGGCCCGCGGCCGAACCCGCCGAGGCTGCCGACGCGCCGGTGGCCGCAGCCGGCCGCGCGGCCCGGCGGGACGGTGGCGCGGCCAGGCGCGAAGTCGACGCGGTCAGACGGGAGGGCGACGCGGCCGCGCCAGGCGGACCGATCAAGGGCGAGGCGCAGCGCGCGCGGCGGCGCCGGAGGCGGCGGGGCCGGAGCGGAGCGGCCGGTCAGCCGGATCAGGGCGGCGGCGAACCCGGCTCGCAGGCTGACGAGGCGGAGAGCGGGGCAGGCGCGCACGGAGCGGGCGGCGGCGCCGGTGACAGTCTGCCCTTCGACAGCAGAGAGCCCGGTCCGGCGGGCCAGCCGGCGCCAGGCCCTGGCGACTTGACGGACCAGTGAAGCTCGCAGTCGTTGTCCAGCGCTACGGCCTCGACATCAACGGCGGGGCCGAGCTCCACGCCCGTTACGTGGCCGAGCAGCTGGCGCGCCGGGCCGAGGTGGACGTCCTGACCACGTGCGCCCGCGACTACATCACCTGGCGGAACGAGCTGCCCGCCGGCGAGTCGCAGGTGAACGGCCTGCGCGTGCGGCGCTTCCCCGTGAGACGGGAGCGCGATCCCCGTCGGTTCGGCCGGCGCTCGCACCACGTCTTCGGGTCGGCGCACTCGCTGGCCGACGAGCTCGCGTGGCTCGACAGCGAAGGCCCGGCCTCGACGGCGCTTGTCGACTTCATCCGCCGCCACGAGAGAGGCTACGACTACTTCATCTTCTTCAGCTTCCGGTATTACCACGCGTACCACGGCATCCGCGCCGCCGCGCCCCGGGCGCTCCTCGTGCCGACGGCCGAGCGGGACGGGGCCGTCGGCCTGGCGCTGTTCGCGCCGATTTTCCGCGGCGTGCGGGCCCTCATGTACAACTCCTTCGAGGAGCGGGCGATGATCCAGGCCGCCGCGGGCAACGACGCCGTGCCGAACGTCGTCGTGGGCGTCGGGTCCGAGGTGCCGGCGAGCACGGATCCCGAACGGTTCCGCCGGAAGTACGGCATCGCGTCGCCCTTCATCGTCTACGTCGGCCGCATCGACGAGAACAAGGGCTGCAAGGAACTGTTCTCCCACTTCGATCGCTACACGCGGGCCGTCCGGGGTGAGCTGTCCCTCGTCCTGATGGGGAACGCGGTCCTGCCCGTCCCCGATCACCCGCGCATCCGGCATCTCGGTTTCGTCGGAGACGACGACAAGTTCGACGGGATCGCCGCTTCGGAGGCGCTCGTCATGCCGTCGTACTTCGAGAGCCTGTCGATGGTGGCGCTCGAGGCGTGGGCGCTCGGCAGACCCGTGCTGGCCAACGGCCGCTGCGACGTGCTGCAGGGCCAGTGCCTGAGGAGCAACGCCGGGCTGTTCTACGAGGGCGACGTGGAGTTCATCGAGACGCTGGCGCTCATCCAGTCGAACCGCCGGCTGGCGTCGGCTCTGGGCCGGAACGGCCGCGAGTACTTCCAGCGCCATTACACGTGGCCGGTCATCGTGCGCAGGTACCTGGACATGTTCGAACGGCTTCGCGCGGAGGATCAGGGCGGCGCGGCGCCGGCGCCGATGGAGCCGCTGCCCGGGTGGTTCGCGCGCCGGCGGGCCGTCTGCCGGGCCGGCGACGAGGTCGTGCGGGAGCTGCCCGCCGGGCCGGCTCTGCGCTCGGGGAGGCGGCGGTGAGCGCCGGCGCCGCGCGGCCGGCGGTCCACCAGGTGCTGGCCACCCTGGGCTACGGCGACGCCATCGGCCACGAGGTGCTGGGCATCCAGCGGGTCCTCCGCGACGCGGGCTACTCGTCCGATATTTTCGTCGAGACCGCCGATCCGCGCCTCGAGGACCTCACGCGCGACTTCCGGGATCTTGTCGAGGCGTCCCACCGCGACAACATCCTCATCCATCACTTCTCCATCGGGTCCAAGGCCTCGCGCGTCGCGTACGCGCTGCCGGACCGGATGGTGCTGGTCTATCACAACATCACCCCGCCCGAGTACTTCGTCGACGTGCACCGGCAGCTTGTGCGCCTCTGCTACCACGGGCGGCGCGAACTGGCGGCGTATGTCGACAGGTGCGACCTGGCCCTGGGCGACTCCGAGTTCAACCGCCTCGAACTCGAAGCGCTGGGATTCCCGGCCACCGACGTGCTGCCCGTCGTGCCGGGGTTCGCGCACCTCGACGGTCCGCCCAACGGCGTGGTGGCCGGCCAGTTCGACGACGAGCGGACCAACGTGCTCTTCGTGGGCCGGGTGATCCCGAACAAGCGGATCGAGAACGTCGTCCGGGCCTTCGCCGCCTACCAGTCCCGGTACAACCACCGATCCAGGCTGTTGATTGTGGGCTCCTACGGCGGCTTCGAGCGTTACCTCGCCATGCTGCAGCAGCTGGTGGCGCGCCTGGGGCTCGGCGACGTCCACTTCACGGGCCACGTGTCGAACGAGGAACTGACGGCGTACTACGACGTCGCGGACGTGTTCCTGTGCGCGAGCGAGCACGAGGGCTTCTGCGTGCCGCTTGTCGAGGCCTTTTACAAGCGGATCCCCGTGCTTGCGCTCGCGCGGACCGCGGTGCCCGCGACCATGGACGGCGCCGGCGTGCTGTACGGGGAGCCGGATCCGGCTGGCGTCGCCGCGCTCATCGACGCCGTCGTCGGCGACGAGGGCCTGCAGGAGCGCATCCTGACCGGGCAGGACGCGGCCATCGAGCGCCTGCGCAACCGTGACTTCGGCGGGACGCTCCTGCGCTTGGTCGATCGGGTGATCGCCGCGCCTCGCCGGCCCGACCACCGCGTGGCGTGGGACTTCTGGCAGCAGTTCGACACGATCGACCGGCTCGAGGCGCAGCGGCTCTTCCGCCCGTCGCTGTACAAGGCCCTGCCGACGGCCGCCCGGGCCAGCGGCATCGACGGGTAGCGCCGGGGTCGCGAGATGGTCGTCAACCAGTGGGTCCCGTCGGCGCATCGGGGAGACGCGATCGGCGACAGCGCCCGGGCGGTGCGCGGCCTGCTGCGCGCGCAGGGCCACGAGTCCGACCTCTTCGCCCTCAGCATCGACGAGGACATGCGCGGCGAGGCCCGGCCCTTCGGCGATCCGGCAGCCTCGGCCGGCGACGTCACCATCCTGCACTTCGCGATCCCGTCGCCGATGACCGAGGCGTTCGCCAGGCTCCCGCGCGGCCGGGTGCTGCAGTACCACAACATCACCCCCGCGCGCTTCTACGCCCCGTACGATGCGAACATCTTCCGGCTGGCCACGCTCGGCAGGCGCGAGCTCGCTTCGCTCTCCGGCCGCACCGACCTGGCGCTCGGGGATTCCGAGTTCAACCGGCGGGAGCTCGCGGACCTGGGATTCGCCGAGACGGCGGTCTTCCCCGTCGCCGTCGACACCGGCCGCATCGTCGACGCGCCGCCGACGCCGGCGCTCGAGAAGTGGCTTGGCGACGGCCTCACGAACTTCCTGTTCGTCGGCCGCATGGTGCCGAACAAGAAGGTCGAGGACATCGTCCGCCTGGCCGAGCACTACAAGCGGTACGTCGACGCCCACTACCGGTTCATCTTCGTGGGGCGGGACGACGGGGTGCCGCGCTACACCAGCATGCTGCGGGCGCTCATCGCGCAGCTCGGGTGGCTGCCCGACCGATTCCTGTTCACCGGCGCGGTCCCGGACCGGGAGCTGGCCGCCTACTACCGGTACTCGAGCGTCTACATCTCGATGAGCGAGCACGAGGGCTTCTGCGTGCCGCTGGTCGAGGCGATGGCCGCCGACCTGCCGGTGCTCGCGTACAGCTGCACCGCGATTCCCGACACGCTCGGGGGCGCGGGGGTGCAGTTCGCGCCCAAGGACTTCGAACACGCCGCCGAGCTGCTCGGGATGCTCGCGTTCGACGACGGCCTCCGGGCGTCGGTCGTCGCGGGCCAGCGCCGGCGCCTCGCGCATTTCTCGGCCGCCCGGATCGACACCGAGCTGCGGCGGCTCCTGGAACGGTTCCCATGAAGATCGCGTTTGTCATCCAGCGCTACGGGTCCGAGATCCTCGGCGGGTCCGAGTACCACTGCCGCCTGATTGCGGAGCGGCTGGCCGAGCGCCACGACGTCGAGGTGCTGACCACATGCGCCCGCGACTACATCACCTGGAACAACGAGTACCCCGAGGGCACGGACCGGGTCAGGGGCGTGACGGTGCGCCGGTTCGCGAACGCGCACCCGCGGGACATCGAGGCCTTCAACCGGTATTCCGACTGGATCTTCAACCACCCGCACTCGCGGGAGGACGAGCGGCAGTGGCTCGAGCAGCAGGGGCCGTGGTGCCCGGCGCTCCTCGACCACCTCGAGCGGAACCACCGGGCGTTTGACGCCCTGATCTTCTTCACCTATCTCTACGCGCCGACCGTGCTCGGGCTGTCGGTGGCGCCGCAGAAGAGCATCCTGGTGCCGACGGCGCACGACGAGCCGGCGATCCGCCTCGGCATCTACCGCGAGATGTTCGCGCTGCCGGCGGCGATGGCCTACAACACCGAAGTCGAGCGCCGGTTCCTGACGGCCGAGTTCCCGATCCGGGCGGTGGCCGAAGAGACCGTCGGGTGCGGCGTCGAGCTGCCCCAGCACGGCCACGGGCGAAAAGAGCCCGAGGACGATCTACAGGCGGATGGGGACGCGCCGGCGCCGGCAGGCGCGGCGCCCGGGCGCTGGCCGGCCCAGTCCCGGGGCGCCGCGTTCAGGGGGCGGCACAAGATCCACGACGCCTTCGCGCTGTACGGCGGCCGCATCGAAAAGGGCAAGGGCTGCGAAGAGCTCGTCGAGTACTTCCGCACGTACCACGAGGGCGGCGGGCACCTGACGCTCGCCCTGATGGGCGTCAAGCTGATGCCGCTGCCCGAGGAGCCCTACATCCGGTTCGCCGGCCTGCTCTCCGAGCGCGAACGCCTGCAGGCCCTCGAGGCTGCGACGGTGGTCATCGTGCCGTCGCCGTTCGAGAGCCTCTCGCTGCTCGCCCTCGAGGCGTTTGCCGTCGGCACGCCCGTCCTCGCGAATGCGCGCTCGGAGGTGCTCGTCGACCATTGCCTGCGAAGCAACGCCGGCCTGTTCTATGCCGACCGCGACGAGTTCGTCGAGTGCCTGACGCTGCTCGCCGTGGACGACCGGCTCCGGGCACAGATGGGCCGCAACGGCCGCGCGTACGTCCGCGAGCACTACCGCTGGGACCTCATCATGGGGAAGTACGAGAAGCTGATGGGGGCAGTGAGACAGAAGTAGCCAGTAGCCAGTAGCCAGTAGCCAGTAGCCAGTAGCCAGTAGCCAGTAGCCAGTAGCCAGTAGCGGTTCGACACCGGTCGGCGTCTCGGACCTTTCTACTGAATGCTGACTACTGGCTACTGACTACTATTCGGTCTCTGCCGCGTCCCCGTTCTTCTTCCTGCGCGGCGCGATCTCGTACCGCTTGATCATCTCGTTCAGGGTCGTCGGCTTGATGCGGAGCAGCTCCGCCGCGCGCTTCTGCACGCCCCCCGCGCTTTCCAGCGTCGACTCGATCAGCCGCTTTTCGAAGTTCGTGACGACGTCCTTGAGCGAGAGGCCGTCGGGCGGCACCGTGATGTGCGGGATCTGGAAGGTGGGCGTCCGCCGCACCTGGTCGGGGATCATGGCGGCGCCGATCCGCGATCCCTGCGTGAGCACGGCGCCGCGCTCGATGACGTTCTCGAGCTCCCGGACGTTGCCCGGCCACCCGTACTCCATGAGCATGTCGAGCGCGTCGGGCGCGAGCTCCAGGCCGGGCTTGCCGTTCTCCTCGCCGTACTTCTGCAGGAAGTGCTGCACCAGCAGCGGGATGTCGTCTTTCCGCTCACGCAGCGGCGGCAGCTGGATCATGATCACGTGCAGGCGATAGAACAGGTCCTCGCGGAAGAGGCCGTCCTGCATCATCTTCTGCAGGTCGATGTTGGTCGCGGCGATGATGCGCACGTCGACCTTGATCGTCTCGACACCGCCCAGGCGCATGAACTCGCGCTCCTGGATGACGCGCAGCAGCTTCGGCTGCGTCTCCAGCGGCACGTTGCCGATCTCGTCGAAGAAGATGCTGCCGCGATCGGCGATCTCGAAGAGCCCCTTCTTCGGGTAGACCGCGCCGGTAAACGCGCCCTTCACGTGGCCGAACAGGTTCGACTCGAGCAGGTCCGGCGGCAGGTTGCCGGAGTTCACCGTCACGAAGGCCCGCTCGGATCGCGCCGAATGCGTGTGGATGGCGCGCGCGATGAGCTCCTTGCCCGTGCCGCTCTCCCCCTCGATGAGAATCGTCGACCGGCTGGGCGCCGCCTGGATGATCAGATCGAACACCCGGCGCATCGGCGGGCTCTTGCCGATGATGTTGTCGAAGCGGTGGTAGCGCTCCTGCAGGTTCTGGCGGAGCGAGCGGTTCTCGGTGACGAGCCGCCTGCGCTCCACGGCGTTCCGCAGGACCAGCAGGACTTCGTCGTTCTTGAACGGCTTCGTGATGTAGTCGAGGGCGCCGCGCTTCATCGCGTCGACGGCCGTGTCGACCGACGCGTACGCGGTGACCATCACGACGGCCAGGTCGTCGTCGATCCGCTTCAACTCGTCGAGCACGGCCAGGCCGTCCATGCCCGGCATCATCACGTCGACGATGGCGGCGTCGAAGGGCATGGCGCGGGCCAGCTCCAGGCCCTCTGCGCCGTTTTGCGCGAGCCGCACGTCGTAGCCCTCGGGCGTCAGGAGCGCCTCGAGGATCTCCCGCATGATCTCTTCGTCGTCGATGACCAGGATGGTGCCGGGGCGCGCCATGGCCTATCCGCGCGCCTGCGCGCCGCCGGCGGCCGCCCGCTGGGCGGCGGGCATGAGCGGCAGGGCCAGCGTGAACCGTGTGCCCTCCCCGGGGCGGGTGTCGCAGCTGATGCGGCCGTCGTGCTCGCCGACAATGCCGTAGGTGATCGAGAGGCCGAGCCCCGTGCCCTGGCCGAGGGCCTTGGTGGTGAAGAACGGGTCGTAGATGCGCGAGAGGTGCTCGGCCGGAATGCCGGCGCCGGTATCGCCCACGTCGACCATGGCCCACTCGCCCTCGGCCCGCGTCGTGACCGACAGCCAGCCGCCCCTCGGCATCGCGTCCCGCGCGTTGATGAACAGGTTGAGGAATACCTGCTGCAGCTTGTGCTCCATGCCGAAGACGATCGGCGGCACCGGAACGAGATCGCGCCGCACCTGGATGTTGACGGCCCGGAACTGGTGCTCGAGCAGCGACAGCACGTCGTTGATGACGGTGTTCAGGTCCACCGGGGCGCGCTCGTTCGCCGCCTGCCCGCCCCTGGCGAGGGTCAGCAGCCCGTTGACGATCTTCGCCGCCCGGAACGTCTGGCGCTCGATCTTCTCGAGCAGCTTGGTCTGCGGATCCTCGGGGTCGGCGCGGTCGAGCAGCATCTGCGTGTAGCTCGAGATGCCGGTCAGCGGCGTGTTCACCTCGTGGGCCACGCCGGCGGCGAGCAGCCCGATCGACGCCATCTTGTCGGAAATCTGCAATTGCTCCTCGAGGCGGGCGCGGCTGGTCACGTCCTCGAAGACGATGATGGACCCCTCGACGCCGAGGTCGACGCCGTCGCCCTGCAGCGGCACGACGACCACGTCGACCAGCCGCCCGGTGTCCGCGCGCCCGCGCGCGAGCGTCAGCGGCGTGCGGTAGAGCGCCGCGCCGGACGGGCTGCCCAGCCGGGCCGCCTCGATGGCGTCGAGCAGCGACGGGGCCAGCAGGTCGGCGAGAACGCGCCCGACCGCGTCCCGTCGCGGAATGCCGCTGAGGTGCTCGAGCGCGCGGTTCCAGCGGATCACCCGGCCGACAACGTCGACGACGGTCAGGCCGTTGTCGAGCGACTCGAGGATGTTCTCGTTCGACTGGCGCATGCGCTCGACCTGATCGGCCTGGGCCTTGAGCTGCTGGTAGAGGCGCCCGTTCTCGATGGCGGTGGCCACCTGGGCGGCCACGGCCACGAGCAGCGCCATGTCCTCGCTGCTCAGCGGCTCGCCCCGCTCCTTGCGGCCCAGGGCCAGCACGGCGATGCCCGTCTGCTTGGACACGCAGGGAATCAGGTAGTGCACGCCCTGGACGCGCCAGAACTCGATCTCGTCGCTGCCGGCGCGGCGCAGGGCGGCCGGGTCGTCGAGCGCCACGTGGTGCCCCGCCCGCACGCGCGCGCCGACGCCGGAGTCGAGCTGCAGCAGCGGCGGTTCGCCGACGAACCCGTCGGCGCGGATGGCGCGGAACGCGTTGGCCGACTCGTCGGCCACCATCAGCGCGATGCGGTCGATGACGAGCGTCTCCGTGATGCGAGTGACCAGGCGGTCGGCGAGCCGGGGCAGATCGAGGTCGGTGCTGAGGTCGCGCGCGAATCCCACCAGCGCGCGGCGGTAGTCGTAGCGGTCGCGGTAGAACGCCCGGTCGAGCGCGTTCTGCACGGCGTCCTTGATGGGCCGGGCCACGAGCACCACCACCATCGTCGCGAGCACGGCGATGATGGTGTTCCCGGTGCCGCCGACGAAGATCCAGCCCACCGCGCGGAGGAGCACCGCATACAGGGCCACGATCCCGGCCGCCGCCGCGACGTAGACCAGTCCCCGCTTGACGATGACCTCCACGTCCATGAGGCGGTAGCGCACGATCGCCGAGGCGAACGACAGGGGAATGAGCCCGAGCGGCACCGCCAGCAGATCCATCTTGGCCGTCGGCTCGACGCCCAGGGCGAACGGCACGGCGTAGCCGAGCGCGAACGGCGCGCCGCCGAGCAGCGTGCCCCAGACAATCCACCGCAACTGGCGGCGCGCGGTAACCGACCTCGCGTGCGCGAGGGCATGCGCGAGGACCGCCAGCCCCCCGAGCAGGCAGGCGCCCAGGTAGAGAGGCTCGAGCCGGTCGAGCGCGGCGACGACCGCGAGCAGGCGGGAGTTGCCGTCCAGCCGCGCGACGGCCATCACGCGCGCGCTGCCCAGCACCAGAGCGGGCAGGTAAATCAGCGGCAGGAGGCGGGCGCCGAGCGGCGTGCGGGCCCAGCTGCCGGCCCGCTCCGGGAACACCAGCGTGAAGTGCAGGAGCATCGGCGCCAGTGCGAGCAGCGCCACCATGTCGGCCCAGTAAAACAGCCAATCGAGCCGGTCGAACCGTCCCGAAAACGAAAACGTGAACACGCCGAAGAACGCCACCGTCAGCCAGAACAGGTGGAGCGACGACTGGTCGCCCGGCCTGCGCAGGCGGACCCAGGCGCCGACGATCAGCGTGAAGATCCCGACCGACGCCAGGATGAAATAGAGGAAGCTGTTGCCCTGAGGAGTGGGCGCCAGCCGGACCTGCACGATCTCGCGCGAGCCCAGCCTCAGCAGCGTGTAGGTCAGCGGCGTGGCACTGCCTGCGGCGTGCGCCGTGGCGACCACATCCGCCGGGCTCTCCACGGGCCGGCCGTCAATGGCGAGCAGCACGTCGCCGAGCCGCACGCCGGCTCTGGCGGCGGGCGCACGGTCGGCCAGTTCCGCGGCGGTGACCCCGTCCGGACGCGAGACCCACAACACGCCGTCCTCGACTTCGTGCCATGTCGCCCGGATGTAGATATTGGCGAGACCGAGGCCGAGCAGCACCAGTACCACCGCGAGGGCCGCGAACCAGCCAGCCGCGCTGGGCTGGCCTGCCCCCGCGCTGGTGCGTCTCGCTGATTCTGCGGACCGGAACTGGTTGTCGGACATCGGGTTAGCGCACTACGCCTTACCGGAAAGCCACAGCAATCGACATACCAGGTAAGCGGGGGCCGACTCAACTGTCAAATAGCTGTGCCACAAGCACTTACGACGAGACGTCATTCCCGAGGGAAGACAGAATCCATCCGGACGAATGACCCATCCAACTAAACGGATCACTCGCGGCGTTTCGACGTGCTGAGCTAGAAACGGACGCGCACGCCGCCGACCACCCTCTTCGGCGGGCGGATGACGAGCAGTTCGTCGTAAATGGACCGCTCTCCGACGGCATCGCGGAACAGGTTGCAGACCGCCACCAGCACTTCCCAGTCCGCCGATGTGAAGTCCATGAACGGCAGCGCCTGATTGACCTGGATGTCGAAGCGCGCGGCGAAGCCCGGCTCCTGCTCATCCGGCGCCTGGCGCGCGAACCCGGAATTCAGCTTGTAGAGCACGTACACGTGAGTGGACGTCGGTGCGATGGCTGTTTCAAACGACGTCGTCACGTCGTGCACCCGGGTCGGCTCGGCGCGGCTCGCGCCGCCGAACCAGGCGGAGCCGGCCCCTTCAGGCCCGCTCACCCACTGAGCGGTCGTCACCGAGTAGTCGATCGACCCGCGCACGAGGCCGAAGAGTGGCCGGCTGACTTTCACGCCCCACCCGCGGGCGCCGAAATCGCCCAGGCTGGCCAGGTAGTAGTGGCCGAGGCTCGCGGCCGGGTGCTCGCGCGACGGCGCGGCGAAGATCGCGCCAGCCTGATTGTCCACGCTCTGGGAGAAGGTCCTCACGCCGACGACGTAGGCCGCCACGTCCCGCTCGACGCCGAACTCCAGATGGTCGGTCGTCTGCGCATGCAGTCCGTCGCGCTCCGACCACGGCGAGAAGGACCGCTGCGCCGGCAGCCAGAACCCGTCCGGCGTGTTGTCCATCACGTTGACGAACTCCTCGGATCCGGGCGCGAAGCTGTTGCGGACGGCGAGGGCGCGCAGCCGCAGCCCTTTCACCGGGCTCACCGTCAACGACACACGCGGGCTGACGAGCCCCTCGGTGGCCACGTAGTCCTGCCACATGTACGAGAGCCCGTAGCCGACGGCGAGGTACTTCGACACGACCCACTCGTCGAAGCCGTAGACGCGACCCACCGAGCGCGAACCGCCGCTGATCGCGGACAAGGCGAACAGATCGGTCGAATTCACCCGCTGCGCGCCATAGACGAGCCCGCCGACGTACCGGTGGCTCGAACCCGGCCGCGCGGTCAGCGTGCCGTCGACGAACCACGAGCCGACCTGCCCGGGCGTCATGGCGGCGCTCACCGCCCAATTGCCAAGCGGGCCGGCCGTCGAGCCGAGCGACACGAGCGCGATGCTCGACGAGGTCAGCGCCGTGGGCGCGTCCAGGGCGAACGGCGCGCCGAACGCGCTCGTCGTGAGCAGGTTGACCTGCCCGGTCAGCGGGAAGTCGGTGAACAGCGAGGCGGCGGCGCGCATCGACGATCCGAAGGCGCGCCCGAACAGCGAGCCCGGCGCCTCTTCGGGCGTGGGCTCCGCGCCGGCCGTCACGATGCCCGTCTCGACGCCCTTCAGCACGCCCCGCTTGAGATGGCGCAGCCGCCAGGCGGTCTCGCCGTAGTCGTAGTCGCCGCCGGGATCGGAGGAGGCGTCGGCGGCGGTCCGGACGAAGTCGAGCGGGATCACGCCGGCGGCCAGCAGCGTCCTCCCGTCGGGGGTGACGGCGGGCGAGGCCAGCGCCTTCAGCGCCACCGACATGATGGACGGGCCCGCCTCCGGGCGGACCTCCACCATGCGGCGGACCGACGGCGCGAATCCGTCAAGGTGCACGCGCACCGTGTATGGGCCGGCGGGAAGCGCGTCGAACAGGAACCGCCCGTCCCGCCCGGTGACGACGAAGGCCACCGTCGAGCCCAGCGCCGACACCATCGCGCCGACCAGCGGCCGGCCGTCAGTGGCGAGCACGAGCCCGCGGATCGAGCCGAACCCGGCGCGGGCCACGGTCGAATCCGCCGCCCTCTCGGCCTGCGCCGACGCGGGCCGGACCGGAACGACGAGGCATACGAGTGCAGCCGCGACCACGAGCGTGGATAGGCGTCTCATAACGTTTCTCGTCAACCCGTCACGGCCCGCGCGGCTGGACGGCCTCGCGGAATCAGGCCGTGACGACGAACTTCACATCGTGCGTGATGGTCTTGCCCGAGAGCTTGTCGGTGACCTTGATCTCGAGCCGCCACTCGCCTTCCGGGAAACTCCCGAGGGGCAGCGACTGCCCCGCCACCAGCTGGTGCCCCACGGCCGGATCGAACTGCGGCGGGAGCGTCTTGGCGCTGAACACCTGCGGGTTGGTCTTGTTGAAGAACTTCTCGCCGCTGGCCTCGGACGCCACCTTCTGGTAGAAGCTGTAGTCCACCGAGACATCAGGCTTCTTGTCCGCGCCGAGCACGGGGTTGTAAATGAGGAAGACGATCGAAATATCGTCCTTCTTCGAGAACGTGTTCGTCATCGAAGGGATGATCTGCGTCGCCCCGAGCGTGTAAGGCTGCTCGATCTGCTCGCGCGGCGTGAGCGGCGCGGCCAGCGGCTCCACCTTGTCGGCCACGATGATCGTGCTGGTCGTCAACTGGTCGGACCAGTAGTCCGGCACCGTGATGGTCTGCTTCAGCACGCCGGCCTTCACCTGCGTCTTCTCACGGTCCTTCGCGTCGACGGGCAGGCGCTCCATCACCGTGACGTACACGTCGTACTCACCGGCCGGCACCGCGAACGCGCGGCTGATCTTGTAGGGCTCGGTCGCCGAGGCCGGCGGCGTCAACTGGATGAACGACGCGTCCTGGTAGACGTACTCGGGATGCAGGTTCTTCGACTTGTCGTCCTTGCCCTTCTTGGCATCGGCGGGTGGCGCGGCGGGAATCAGCGCCTTGTTCACCACGCGCGTGAACAGGGTGATGGCCTTGCCGGCAGGCGCCTGCGCCTGATCGAAGGTGACCGTGAACGGCACGTACGTCTTGCCTTCCTGCGCTTTCAAGGCATCGTTGCGGAACGTCATCTTGATGTCGCCCACGGTCTCGCCGGCCATGGCGGCATTCGTGGCGCTGACAACGGACTGGATGTCGAACTGCTGGGCCTTCTCGGCCTTCTTGTCGACTTTCTGGCCCTGCTGCTGGGCCAGGACGGGCACGAACGCCACCGCGGACAGTATGAAAAGGGCCACGACTGACTGCGCCAGTCCCCACCGGCGGATATTCATGATGATGCTACTCCCATTATGCCTGCCACCATGGTAAGACACTGGTCGATCATAGGCCCCAAACCCCCACGGTGTCAAAGGTTAGCGTCAATTGGCTGTGGTAAGATTCCGGGTTGGATTTGGCACCGGTTCACTGCCCCCCTGATTGAGGTTCGAACATGAAGATCGCGGCAGTACACGCGCGGGAGATCCTGGACTCCCGGGGCAATCCCACAGTGGAAGTTGATGTCTCTCTCGCCGACGGGGCTTTCGGGCGCGCCGCGGTCCCCTCGGGCGCCTCCACCGGCGAGCGCGAGGCCCTCGAATTGCGCGACGGCGATGCGCAGCGCTACCTCGGCAAGGGCGTCTTGAAGGCGGTCGGCCACGTGAACGGTGAACTGGTCCGAGCCCTGATCGGCGGCGACTTCGACCAGCGCAGCCTCGACGCCGCGATGATCGAACTGGACGGGACATCCACCAAGAGCCGGTTCGGCGCCAACGCCATCCTGGGGGTCTCCATGGCGTTCGCCAAGGCGACCGCCTCCAGCCGGCGCATCCCGCTCTACCGCCACTACCGCGACCTGTTCGGGCAGCCGGACGCCGGCGACTGGCTGATTCCGGTGCCGACGATGAACATTCTCAACGGCGGCGCCCACGCGGATTCGACGGTGGATTTCCAGGAGTTCATGGTCTATCCCATCGGGCTCCCGACGTTCCGGGAGGCCCTGCGGGCCGGCGCCGAGGTGTTCCACGCCCTCCGCGCCATCCTCAAGAAGCGCCACCTCTCGACGGGCGTCGGCGACGAGGGCGGGTTCGCACCCAGCCTCGCGTCGAACGAGCAGGCGGTCGAGCTCGTCCTCGAGGCGATCGACAAGGCCGGCTACAAGGCCGGCCGCGACATCTGCATCGGCCTCGACGTCGCCGCCAGCGAGCTCTGGGACGACGAGGCGCCGCGATCGACGCCGTGGGATGCCCCGACAACGGAGCCGGGCCGCTACCTGTTCAAGAAGTCCGGCGGCGCCGGGCGCACCTCCGGCGAGATGATCGCGCTCTACGCGGACTGGCTGTCGAAATACCCCATCATCTCGATCGAGGACGGCCTCGCCGAAGGCGACTGGAACGGCTGGCAGGCGATGACCAACGACCTCGGCGCGCGCGTCCAGATCGTCGGCGACGACATCTTCGTCACCAACCCGGAGATCTTCAGGCAGGGGATCGAGCGCGGCATCGGAAACTCGATCCTGATCAAGCTGAACCAGATCGGCACCGTCTCCGAAACGCTCGACGCCATCGCCATGGCTCATCGGGCCGGCTATACGACTGTCATCTCGCACCGCTCCGGCGAGACGGAGGACTCGACCATTGCCGACCTCGCGGTGGCGACCAGCGCGGGCCAGATCAAGACCGGCTCGGCCAGCCGCACCGATCGCGTCGTGAAGTACAACCAGTTGCTGCGAATCGAAGAGGAACTGGGCCCGGCCGCGAAGTATGCCGGCCGCTCCGCGCTGAAGCAGCTGCAGTGACGTGAACGACGACAGGGCGCCGGTGCTCGAGGTGCGCGGGCTGACGACCGAGTTCGGCGCCGGGCGGGAAGGCGCGCGCCCTCCCGTCCGCGCGGTCGACGGCGTCAGCTTCGACATCGCGCGCGGGGAGATCCTGGCCCTGGCCGGTGAGTCCGGTTCCGGCAAGTCCGTCACGGCGCTCTCGATTGTCCGGCTGGTACCTCCGCCGGGCCGAATCACCGCGGGACGTGTCCGTCTGGAGGGGCTGGACCTCCTCGCCCTGGACGAGCGCGAACTCCAGCGCATACGAGGGTCGCGCATCGGGTTCGTCTTCCAGGAGCCGATGACGGCGCTCAACCCGTCCTTCACCGTTGGCGACCAGGTTGCCGAAGTGCTCCAGGTCCATGGCATCGCGACAGGGGCCGCCGCGCGGGCGCGCGCCGTCGAACTGCTCGACGCGGTGCGCATCCCGGAGCCGGCGCACCGCGCCCGCGACTTCCCCCACCAGCTCTCCGGCGGCATGCGCCAGCGCGTGCTCATCGCTGCCGCGGTCGCGTGCCGGCCGGCGCTGGTCATCGCCGACGAGCCGACCACCGCGCTCGACGCAACGGTCCAGGCGGAGATTCTGGATCTGCTGACGTCCATGCGGCGCGAATTCGGTCTCTCACTGCTGCTCATCACGCACGACCCGGCCATCGTCGCGCGTGTGGCGGACCGGGTGGCCGTCATGTACGCGGGCCGGATCGTCGAGACCGGGCCGGCCCGAGGCGTCCTGGCCTCGCCGCTCCATCCGTATACGCGGGGCCTGCTCGCGTCGCTGCCCGGACCGGTCCCGGGAGCGCGCCTCGAGGCGATTCCGGGCGCGGCGCCCGACCTCGCCGCCCTCCCTCCGGGGTGCGCGTTCGCGCCGCGATGCCCCGAGCGGCGCTCCGCCTGCGACGCGTCGCGCCCTGCCGCGGTCATCGTCTCGCCGGGCCACGAGGCCCGGTGCTTCCTGCACGGCGGAGCGGCGTGATGGCCTTCGTCGAAGTGGCGGGACTCGTGAAGACCTTCGAGCGCCGGCAGGCGCTCTGGGGCCGTCCGTCCCTCATCCGCGCCGTTGACGGCGTGAGCTTCACGATCGACGAGGGAGAGACGTTCGGCCTTGTCGGCGAATCAGGGTGCGGCAAGACGACCACGGCGCGCTGCCTGCTGCGGCTCGTCGAGCCGACGGCCGGATCGTTCAGGCTCCGCGGCGAAGAGGTGTTCGGTCTGCCC
>Ga0209391_10000274_pt1 | contig 22908 bp, 18 predicted proteins | sample PPLLak3March2015_FD_187246 | JGI IMG/M metagenome (GOLD analysis project Ga0209391, IMG submission 187246) | Freshwater sediment microbial communities from Prairie Pothole Lake near Jamestown, North Dakota, USA - PPLs Lake P7 Core (1) Depth... | ecosystem: Environmental > Aquatic > Freshwater >...
GTTCACCGCCGCACGCCCGTCGGCGCCACCTACGACGCCTTCGGGACCGAGCGCTACGTCCTGACCTTCGACAACCGTGCACTGCGCGACGTGGCGTCGTGGGCGCCGTACGAGTTCGTCGCGATCCTCGTCAATTCGGAGACTTACGGCGGCGGCGGCATCTTCGGCACGTTCGCGACGGTGGCCGTAGACAGCGAGTGGGCCGACTACCTGTTCGTACACGAGTTCGGTCACCACTTCGCCGCCCTGGCGGACGAGTACTACACCTCCCCCGTCGCCTACGAGCCGGCCGGAAAGGTGATCGAGCCCTGGGAGGCCAACGCGACGGCCCTGCTCGAGGGCCAGCCGCTCAAGTGGGGCGATCTCGTGGACCCGGCTACGCCGGTGCCGACGCCGTGGCCCAAGGAGGCGTTCGAGTCCGGGCAGCGCGAGTTCCAGGCCCGGCGCAAGCAGATCCGGACCGAGGGCCGGCCCGAGCGGGAGATGAATGCCCTGTTCCGCGAGGAGCAGGCCGCGGCCACGCGGCTGTTCCGCGCCGCGGCCCACGACGGGCAGGTGGGCGCCTTCCAGGGCGCCAACTACGACGCACGGGCGTTCTACCGCCCGCAACTCGACTGCGTGATGTTCACCCGCAACGAGGTGCCGTTCTGCCGCGTCTGCCAGCGGGCGCTCGAGCAGGTCATCGACCTCTACGCGGGGCCGCGGCAAGCCGACTGAGGCTATGAACATGCCGCCCGCCGTGGACCTCGAGGCCGTCTGGAACTTCGCCACCGCGCTGCTCATTGGCGCGCTGCTCGGCATCGAGCGCGAACGCCACCGGCGCGAGCACGACGAGCAGACCATCGGCGGACTGCGCACCTTCATCCTGTTTGCGCTGATCGGCGCGCTCGGCGGCTGGCTCACCCTCGTGCTCGACTCGCCGTGGATACTCGCGGCCGCGCTGATCTCGGCGCTGGCGCCGGTGCTGGCGGGCTACGTCATCTCGGCGCGAACCCAGCCCGATGCGCTCGGGCTCACTACGGAGCTCGCTGCAATCGCCGCCTGCCTGCTCGGCGCGATGACCACGCTCGGCTACCGGGAACTCGCGGTCGGCCTGGGCGTCGCCGTCGCGGCGGTGCTGGCCTACAAGCAGCCGCTGCACGGCCTCGTCTACCGGCTCGATCGCGAAGACGTTTATGCCGGTCTGCGGCTGCTGATCGCCACCTTCATCGTGCTGCCGCTGCTGCCCGCAGAACCCGTGGACCCGTGGGGCGCGCTGCGCCCTCGCTCCCTGTGGATGCTGGTGCTGCTGATCTCGAGCCTGTCGCTGGTAGGCTACGTCTCCACCCGGATGCTCGGTGCCCGACGCGGCATCCCACTCACGGGACTCACCGGCGGCCTCGTCTCCTCGACGGCCGTCACGCTGGCGTTCTCGCGCCAGAGCCGCGATCCGGCCTATGCGGCGGCGGTGCCGGCGCTCGCGAGCGGCATCCTGCTCGCCTGGGGCGTGATGTTCGTGCGCGTCATCGTCGAGGTGCTGGTCGTGAACCGCACCCTGCTGCCGCTGGTCGCCGTGCCGTTCGGCGCCATGGCTGTCGTGGCGGTCGCCGCGGCGTGGCTCCTGCGACGCGGCTCGAAGCTCGGCGCGCAGGCCGAGAGCGTGCCGCTGCGCAATCCCTTCAGCCTCACCGCGGCGGCGAAGTTCGCGGCGTTCTTCGCGCTGGTGCTGCTGGTCGTCGAACTCGCCCAGGCCTACGCGCCGGACCGCGGGCTCTACTTCGTCGCCGCGCTCGCGGGCACGACGGACGTGGACGCGATCACGCTGTCGATGGCCCAGTACGCCCGCACCGGCGATCCGCAGGTGGCGGTCAACGCCATCACCGTGGCGACGCTGTCGAACACGCTGGTCAAGGCGGCGCTGGCCGCGGTGCTGGGCGGCCGCGCACTCCGGGTCCCGGTGCTGCTCGCGGCGGCGGCCGTGATCGCGACCGGCGCCGGTGCCATGCTGTTCGTCAACCCGATCCTCGACTGATCGCTCCCGCAGGCCCCGACATGTCCAGCCACGCTACCGCGCTCCCGCCGCTGTCCTCGCCCTTGCGTCGGCCGCGGGTTGCGCGCGGGTTCGCGATCGCCCTCGGCGTGCTGCTGATCCTCGCGGCCCTGATCATCTGCGCGGCGGTCGGCGGCCTGGGGTCGGAGGCGACGCAGGTGTTCCTGCGGGCGTTTGCGCTGTCGTCCGGCCTGTCGCTGCTGCCGGTCGCGATCCTGTGGTACCTGGACCGGCGCGAGCGCGAGACGCCCTGGCTGTTTGCGGCCGCGTTCCTGTGGGGCGGCCTGATCGCCACCGCCTTCGCGCTGCCCTTCAACACGGCCGCGATCATGGCCATCGCCGGCTGGCTCGAGCACAACGCGACCCTCAGCGACATGCTGGGACCCGAGGCGGCACTCATGATCGGGGCCCCGCTCGCCGCGCCCGTGGTCGAGGAGACCCTGAAGGGACTCGGCATCGTGCTGCTGTTCTGGCTGGCGCGCAGCGAGTTCGACAACGTGCGCGACGGCTTCATCTACGGCGCACTGGTGGGCGCCGGGTTCAACTGGTTCGAGTCAGCGCTGTACGTGCAGCAGAACTTCGCGCAGTTCGGCACCGCGCCCTACGGCTTCCAGCTCGGCATGCGCTACGCGTGGCTCGGCCTCGCCGGGCACGCGATGTTCTCCGGCATCTTCGGCGCCTCGCTCGGACTCGCACGCATGGGGTCGCGGCGCTGGGTGCACTACCTCGCGCCGGTGGCGGGGTATTTGCTCGCCGTCGTCGGGCACGCCTGGAACAACGCCCTGCCCCTGCTGATGGCGCTGGTCGCAGCCGAGGCGGGTGAAGCGCCGCCCACCGAGGCACAGGCGCCGCCGGAACTCGGCCTGTTCGATGCGATGGCCTCGGCGAGCCTTTCCAACCTGTTCATCTTCCTGCCGTTCGCGCTTCTGCTCGCCTGGATCATCCGGCGCAGCGGCCGCTGGGAACGCGCGGTCATCCGCGAGGAACTCGCCGACGAGGTGGGCCGCAGCGTCACAACGGCCGAGTTCGCGGCGGTCGAGCGCGACGCCACCTTCCGCACGCGACGGATCGACGCGAGCGACCGCGCCGCCTCGGCGGCGCTCGTGAACGCACAGAACGAGCTCGCGTTCCGCAAGCGCCGGCTGCGCGATCGTGGCTTCGATCCCGAGCAGGACCCGGTGGTGGCGCTGCGCCGCGAGGAGATCGCGCGGCTGCGCGGGCGACTGCACGGCTGAGCCGTTGCGCGAGTCGCTTTCCGAAACTACGTATTCCCGATTGCCGTGCAGACGCCAAGCTGGGCAGGTCATTGCCGCCTGCACTCGCGAGGCGGCCGGATCGCCTACAGGGAGCCCACGCATGTACCGGAAAACGAGCCTTTTCACCGCCCTCGCCGTCGCGCTGCTCGGCCTCGCTGGCCCCGCGCAGGCCGCCGAGGCGACCTACACCGCCAAGTTGACCGGCGGAGCGCACGTGCCTGACCCGATCACGACGACAGCCGAGGGCGACCTGCAGCTGGTCGTCAGCGCGGACGGGCGCTCGATCAGCTACGTCGTCACGGTCAAGGACCTCGTGAACGCCGCCGCGGCCGACCTTCACCTCGGGCCGCCCGGCGCGAACGGCCCGCTGGTCGCGAAGCTGTTTCCGGTCGGCGGCGCGGCGCCGAAGAAGGGTCCGTTCAGCGGCGTGCTCGCCAAGGGCACCCTCGATGCCGGCGACCTCATCGGTCCGCTCACTGGCGCGAAGCTCGAGGAACTGATCGAGCAGATCCAGGACGGCAATACGTACTGCAACGTCCACACGAGCGACGGGATGGATCCCCCGAACTCCGGGCCCGGCGATTATCGGCTGGGCGAGATCCGCGGCCAGATCGCGCCTTAGGGTCTTCCGACTTTTACCAGGTCGGGCGGTCGAACTGCTGCAGGAACCCCATCACCACGGCTGCAAACATCACGACGGCGGCGATCTCCATCTTCCTTCTCCTGCGCTCGGCGCCGGTGTGGCGCACTGTGATTCAAGGAGATAGATGCGGCCGCGGAACGAATGGTTGCAGCCGTCGTGGTGAATGGCGGCGCGACCCGCGGTTCAAGGCCCGGCCCCTGCCCCGTTAGTCGTCGATCCGGCGTTCAGAGCCCGAACACGCGCGCGGCGTTGTCGGCAAGGAATGCCGCGCGTGCCGACGGCGTTAGATCCAGCTCGTCGAGCCCCTCGAGGGCCTTGCGCGGCGCGATCATCGGCCAGTTCGTGCCGAACAGCACCTTGCCCGAGCCGTGGCCGCGCAGGTAGGCGACGAGCGCGGGCGGGTAGCGCCGCACCGTGTAGGCCGAGGTGTCGATGTAGACGTTCGCGTGCTTGGTGGCGACCGCGATCATCTCGTCGGTCCACGGGTAACCGATATGACCGCAGACGATGACGAGGTCCGGGAAGTCGATGGCCACCTGGTCGATGTAGGGGATCGGCCGCCCGAACTCCGAGGGCATCAGCGGCCCGGTGTGACCCACCTGCGTGCAGAACGGGATGCCGAGCTCGCAGCACTCGCTGTACACGGGATAGAAGCGCGCGTGGGTCGGCGGCAGTTCCCACAGCCACGGCAGGACGCGGATGGCCCGGAAGCCGAGCTCGCGCACGCAGCGACGGATCTCGCGAACCGCCTCGCGCGGCCGGCTGATGTCCACGGAACCCACGCCGACGAGGCGCTCGGGTGCATCGCGGACGAAGCCGGCTACCTCGTCGTTCGAGATCAGCGGTCCCCGCGGGCCTTCCCAGGCGCTCACCAGGCTGCGCGTGATTCCGGCTTCGTCCATGCTCGCGAGGGTTACCGACAGCGGCCAGTCGCCGTCCTCGTCCGCCGCGCCGGCCGGACCGCGCGACATCGCCTCGTCGCGCGTCCAGCGGCGCAACGAATCGAACATCGGATGGGCAAGGTGACGGCGCGTCGGATGTTGCGCCCAGGCGTCGATGATCATGCCCGCACGCCGAATGGGGAAAAGATGGCGGAGAGGGTGGGATTCGAACCCACGTGGGGCGATTATGCCCCCATCCGATTTCGAGTCGGCGCCGTTATGACCGCTTCGGTACCTCTCCGACGGCCGCGTATTCTATAGCAACGATGAAGCCCCTGCTCGCACTGCTGGCGACCCTGCTGCTCGCGACCTGCAGCCAGCCCCCGGGGCTGCTCGACAGGGTGCTCGCGGCCGGCGAGCTGCGGGTCGTGACCCGCAACAGCCCCGACGCCTACTACCTCGGCAGCCACGGCCCGGAGGGCCCCGCCTACGAGCTCGCCAGCCGCTTCGCGGAGGACCTCGGCGTGGCGCTGCGCCTCTACACCGTCCGCACCCGCGAGGCTGCGATCCGTGAGGTGGCCGAGGGCCGGGCCCACCTCGCTGCCGCCGGCCTGACCACCGGCATCGACCTCCCGCCGCAGGCCCATTTCGGCCCGGGCTACCATCGCGTGCGTGAGCACCTCGTGTATCGGCGCCGCGCGTCGCGGCCGGCGTCGATCCGCCAGGCCGGGCGGGGCCAGATCGAGGTGGCCGTGGGCAGCGCGCACCAGCGCACGCTCGAGGATCTGCGACTCCAGCACCCGGACCTCGCCTGGGTCGAGCGGGCCGATACGGACACCGAGGAGATCCTCGCCGGCGTGTCGGCAGGCCAGGTGGAATTCACCCTCGCCAGTTCCACGGAATTCGCGCTCAGCCGGGTCGTGCACCCTGAACTCGCCGTGGCGCTCGACCTCTCGCCCGAGCGGGCCATCGCCTGGGTGGTGAACACGGCGGCCCACGACCGCTCACTCCTCGACCGGGTCAACGCCTTCTTCGTCGGCGTGCGCGCCGACGGCACCGTCGCGCGGCTGCTCGACCGCTACTACGGCGACAATCAGCGCTTCGACTACCTGTTCTCGCGCAACTTCCTGCAGCACGTGCAGACGCGACTGCCGCGCTACCTCGACTGGTTCAAGGAGGCCGCGGCCGAGTACGAACTCGACTGGCGACTCCTCGCCGCCATGGGCTACCAGGAGTCGAAATGGGATCCCGGTGCCGTCTCCTTCACCGGCGTACGCGGCCTCATGCAGCTCACCGAGGACACGGCCGCGATGATGCGTGCGGGCGACCGGCTCGACCCGCGGGCCAGCATCTTCGGCGGCGCCCGCTACCTCGCACGGCTCATGCAGACGATACCGCCGCGCATTCCCGAGCCCGACCGTACGTGGTTTGCGGTGGCGTCCTACAACGTCGGCTTCGGCCACGTCGAGGACGCGCGCATCCTGGCGCAGCAGCAGGGGCGCAACCCCGATCGCTGGGAGGACGTGCGGGAGTTCCTGCCCTTGCTGAGCCAGGAGCGCTGGTACACCCGCACCCGCCGCGGCTACGCGCGCGGCTGGGAGCCTGTGCGCTACGTGGACAACGTCCAGGCCTACCTGAACATCCTCGCGGTCGCCGGGATCGGGTCACCGCCCGCCGTGCAGGACGAACCGCCACCCGCAGAATCCGCCGGCCCCGAGGCGCGAACTCCGCCGAAGCGTGCGGCGGCCCGGCGCTGAACGATCCCGGCCGCCGTCAACGCCTGGCCAGGAAGAACTGCCTCAGCAGCGTCCCGCACTCCTCGGCCAGCACCCCGCCAGTGCACTCGAGGCGATGGTTGAGGGCCGGGTGCTGGACGATGTTGAACACCGAGCCGGCGGCGCCCGCCCTGGGATCCGTAGCCGCGAACACCAGCCGCTGCACCCGGGCGTGCACCATGGCCGAGGCGCACATGGCGCAGGGCTCGAGCGTCACGTAGAGCGTCGTGCCGGTGAGGCGGTAGGTGCCGAGTGCCGCTCCAGCCGCGCGCAGCGCCACGATCTCGGCGTGCGCCGTGGGATCGCAGGCGCCGATGGGGCGGTTCGACCCTTCGGCCAGGACCGCGCCGTCGCGCACGATCACGGCGCCCACCGGCACCTCGCCGGCGGCCTCCGCCTGCCGCGCAAGCTCGAGCGCGCGCGCCATGAAGCCACGGTCGAGAGGATTCACGATTTACCCCGTCTCACTCCCACTCCATCTCCAATGGCGCTGCCAAGCCGTGGGATCCGGCCAGCCAGGTTCCTGTCCCATCTTACTTTTTCATCGGACTTGCTGCCGGCAGCGTCTGCAAAGACCGGAAGAACCCGCACCGGAACCGCTGGCACCGCCCGGACATTCTCTAGCCGGCCTCCGTGCGATCGGTGTTCGACAGTGACGCAGTGTCGAATGTCGATCGTGCTGCGACCCCTGCGTTGCGGCAAGTGGGTCGTCAACGCGGAAAGCTCCCCTGCCCCGGTACTCGAAAAATGCACAGAGGCCCATTTCGGCAACATCGCCCGCTCGCGGCGTGCTTGAATGGCCCGTCCTCCTTGATGCATTGATTGGGTAAACGCCCGCATCGGCGACGCGCAAGTCGCAGCGGTCGGCGATGAACAGGGTTGGCCACAGTCAGCTCAATTCAATTGCTTTTTTTGATCGGTGCATTGAGGAGTCGAAAGAAATGGAACAGCCACGTACGGAGACGGCAATGATGATTCGGGCATTTTCGGGTTTGACTGTTGCGCTCTTGGCTGGCGCTGCATCGGCGGCGACGGTGTTTACCGGCGACACTATTCAGGGGTCACCGGTCATCAGCCAGCTTGATGTGGCCGATCTGGCGCCCGGCAAGGTGCACCGCTTCATGTTCCGCAGTGCCGAAACCAGCATCGGCCAATATTGGTATGTGCCGGTGATGGTCGCCAAGGGGGCCAAGCCGGGCAAACGCGTGCTGTTGGTCGCAGGCGTGCATGGCGACGAGCTCAACCCTATCGCAGCAGTGCAGCAGACGATGACGTCGCTCGATCCGGCCAGGATGAGCGGCACGGTCATCGGCATCATGGGTGCCAGCACGCCGGGCCTGCAGGGCATCACGCGCACCTGGATGATCAACGATCTGGGTGGCGCGCAGATCAACCCGAACCGGACTTGGCCGGGCCTCGAGGAGGGAAACACCGTCGAGCGCCATTCGTGGCTCATCACCAACAAGCTGATCAAGGGCAATGTCGATGGCGCGGTCGATCACCATACCGGCGGCACCGGCACCGACTTTGCCAAGTTCATCTTTGTCTATGCCAACAGCCCGGAAGCGGTGGCGCTCGCCAAGCTGTTCCCGACGGACCAGATCATGCTCGATCCGGGGTATCCGGGCACGATGGAGTACTCGCTCGTCATGGCCGGGATTCCGGCGATGACGACCGAACTGGGCGGCGCGCGCGGCTTCGTGCCGGATCTGGTCAAGATGGGTGCCGATGGCAATTCGAACGTGCTGGTGCATTACGGCATCATCGATGCTCCGATGCGGCGAACGGCGACCGATACCGGTGCGTTCATCGGCGACGATCTCGAGTCGGTGAAAGCCGTTACCGGCGGCTATGCGACCGTTCTGGTCGAACTGAACGAAGCGGTGACCAAGGGGCAGAAGATTGCCGTGCAGCGCAACAGCTTTGGCGACGTGGTGCAAGAGTATCTGGCGCCCGCAGATGGCCGGGTCGCCATCATCGGCACCGATTCCGCGACCGAGCGTGGTGGCACGATCGTGACCTTGCTGGTCAAGCGAGACAGCTGTGACAACGGCGCATGCGACTACGGCGGTATCGAGCCGTAAGCGCAGCTCGACGACTGACAAAGGCGCTCCCAAGCCGGAGGCGAGCGCCTTTCCAGCCATTAGTCAGGCTCTGACGGCCTTGGCAAATCGGCGGCGTTCGATCAGAAACGAGTGAGGCCCTCCTCACTCCCACTCGATCGTGGCCGGCGGCTTCCCCGAGATGTCGTAGGTGACCCGCGAGATCCCGGGCACTTCGTTGATGATGCGACGCGCGCACAGGTCGAGGAACTCGTACGGCAGGCGCGCCCAGCGCGCCGTCATGAAATCCACGGTCTCTACCGCTCGCAGCGCGATCACGTAGTCGTAGCGGCGACCGTCGCCCATCACGGCCACGGAGCGCACCGGCAGGAACACCGCGAAAGCCTGGCTCGTCTGGTCGTACAGGCCGTGCGCGTGCAGCTCGTCGATGAAGATCCGATCGGCCTTGCGCAGCAGGTCTGCGTACTGCCGCGACACCTCGCCGAGGATGCGCACGCCGAGCCCCGGGCCCGGGAACGGATGGCGGAACACCATCTCGCGCGGCAACCCGAGCTCGAGCCCGAGGCGACGCACCTCGTCCTTGAAGAGCTCGCGCAACGGCTCGACGAGGCCGAGCTTCATGTGCTCGGGCAGGCCGCCCACGTTGTGGTGACTCTTGATGACGTGCGCCTTGCCGGTCTTCGCGCCCGCGGACTCGATCACGTCGGGGTAGATCGTGCCCTGCGCGAGCCAGCGCACACCCTCGAGCCTGCCGGCCTCCTCCTCGAACACCTCGACGAACAGCCGCCCGATGGTCTTGCGCTTTCGCTCGGGATCGGTCTCGCCGCGCAGCGCATCGAGGAAGCGCGCCTCGGCGTTGACGCGGATCACGCGCACGCCCATGTTCTCGGCGAAGGTCTGCATGACCTGGTCGCCCTCGCCTGCTCGCAGCAGGCCGTGGTCCACGAACACGCAGACCAGCTGCTCGCCGATCGCACGGTGCAGCAGCGCGGCCACGACCGAGGAGTCGACCCCCCCCGACAACCCGAGCAGCACGCGGTCAGGGCCCACCTGCTCGCGCACGCGCGCAATGGCATCCGCGATGATGTTGCCCGGCTCCCAGCGCGCCTCGCAGGCGCAGATTTCGCGCACGAAGCGCTCGATGAGCCGCGCGCCCTGCAGCGTGTGCGTGACCTCGGGGTGGAACTGCACCGCGAAGTAGCGGCGCGCCTCGTCGGCCATCGCCGCGACCGGCGCATTGGGCGAGGAACCGACCGGCACGAAGCCCGCGGGCAGCGTGTCGACGCGATCGCCGTGGCTCATCCACACGTCGAGCACCGCACGTCCGTCCGCATCGGTGTGGTCGCGCAGGCCCTCGAACAGGCGGCACGGCGTGCTCACCGTGACCTGCGCGTAGCCGAACTCGCGATGATGGCCCGAGGTGACCTGCCCGCCGAGCTGCTGCGCCATGGTCTGCATGCCGTAGCAGATGCCGAGCACCGGAACGCCGGCGGCGAACACCGCCTCGGGCGCGCGCGGCGGCTCGGCGTCGGTCACGGACTCCGGCCCGCCGGAGAGGATGATCCCGCGCGCGCCGAACGCCCGGACGTCGTCGTCGGGCATGTCCCAGGGATGGATCTCGCAGTACACGCCGACCTCGCGCACGCGCCGTGCGATGAGCTGCGTGTACTGCGCCCCGAAGTCGAGGATCAGGATCCGGTGGGCGTGGATGTCGGGCGGGCGGACGGTCGCGGACTCAGCTGACACGGTAGTTCGGCGCTTCCTTGGTGATCGTCACGTCGTGGACGTGGCTCTCGCGCATCCCGGCCCCGGTGATGCGCACGAACTTCGGCCGGGTCCGCATCTCCTCGATGCTGCCGCTGCCCGTGTAGCCCATCGCGGCACGAAGGCCGCCCATGAGCTGGTGCAGGATCGCGACGATGCTGCCCTTGTAGGGCACGCGGCCCTCGACGCCCTCGGGCACGAGCTTCTCGAGCTCGGCGGTGGTGTCCTGGAAATACCGGTCGCGCGAGCCGTGGGCCTGGGCCATGGCGCCGAGCGAGCCCATGCCACGGTAGGACTTGTACGAGGCGCCCTGGTAGAGCTCGACCTCGCCCGGTGATTCCTCGGTGCCGCCGAACAGGCTGCCGATCATCACGCAGTAGGCCCCGGCGACGATCGCCTTGGCGACGTCGCCCGAGAAGCGGATGCCGCCGTCGGCGATGAGGGGCACGCCGTGCGGCGCGAGCGCCGCCGCCACGTTCGCGACCGCCGAGATCTGTGGCACGCCAACGCCCGCGACGACGCGCGTGGTGCAGATCGAGCCCGGGCCGATGCCGACCTTGACGGCGTCGGCGCCGGCGTCCACCAGCGCCATGGCCGCCTCGGCGGTCACGATGTTGCCGGCAATCACCTGCTGCGCGGGCCACTTCGCCTTGATTCTGGCCACGGTCTCGAGCACGCCGCGTGAGTGGCCGTGGGCCGTGTCCACCACGATGACGTCCACGCCCGCCTCGCGCAGCGCCGCGACGCGATCGAGCGTGTCGGCGCTCGTGCCGACGGCGGCTCCGACACGCAGCGCGCCGCGCTCGTCCTTGCAGGCGCGCGGGAACTCGGTGGCCTTCTGGAAATCCTTCACCGTGATCATGCCCTTGAGGGCGAAGTCGTCGTCGATCACCAGCACCTTCTCGATCCGGTGCTTGTGCAGCAGCCCCAGCACCTCCTCCTTCGGCGAGTTTTCGCGCACGGTGACGAGCCGCTCGCGGGGCGTCATCACCGAGGACACTGGTGCATCGAACCGCGTCTCGAAGCGCAGGTCGCGGTGCGTGACGATGCCGACGGCCTTGCCGTCTCGAACCACGGGCACGCCGGAGATGTTCTTCGCGCGGGTGAGCTCGAGCACCTCGCGGATGGTGGCCTCGGGCCGCACGGTGATCGGGTCGTGGATGATGCCGCTCTCGAAGCGCTTCACCCGCACGACCTCGCGCGCCTGTTGCTCGATCGACATGTTCTTGTGGACGATGCCGACGCCACCCTCCTGCGCGATCGCGATGGCGAGCCGGTGCTCGGTCACGGTGTCCATCGCCGCCGAGAGGATGGGCAGATTGAGGTGGATGCCCCGCGTGAGCTGCGTGCCCAGGCTGACCTCGTGCGGCAGCACCTGCGAGTAGGCAGGCACCAGCAGGACGTCGTCGAAGGTGAGGGCTTCCTCGAGGATGCGCAGCATGGGCGAACCCGGCAGGTGAAAGGAAGCGCGCAATTGTACCCGCCGGGACCTGCGAGGGGAAACGGCACCCCCCGCCCTGCCGCTGGCCCGGGTCGGCTAAACTCGCCGCCGCCATGCACGACCCCTGGACCGACCTGACGCCCGCCCCGCCACCCGAGGTCTTCACCGTCAGCCGGCTCAACCGGGAGGCGCGGATGCTGCTCGAGCGGGGCTTGGGCTCGGTGTGGCTCGAGGGCGAGATCTCGAACCTGTCGCGGCCCGGGTCGGGGCACTGGTACTTCTCGCTCAAGGACGCCGCCGCGCAGGTGCGCTGCGCCATGTTCCGGCAGCGCAACCTGATGGTGCGCTTCCCGTTGCGCGATGGCGCGCAGGTGCTGGCGCGCGGCCGGGTGAGCCTGTACGAGCCGCGCGGCGAGTTCCAGCTCGTGATCGAGCACCTCGAGGAGGCCGGCGAAGGCCTGCTGCGGCGTCGCTTCGAGGAGCTGAAGCAGAGGCTCGCCGCCGAGGGGCTGTTCGACACGCGGCACAAGCAGCCGCTGCCGGCCCTGCCGCGGCGCATCGGCGTGATCACCTCGCCCACCGGCGCCGCCGTCCGCGACATCCTGCACATCCTGCGGCGCCGCTTCCCGGCCATCCCGGTGCTCATCTATCCGGTCGCCGTGCAGGGCGCAGCGGCCCCGCGCGAGATCGAGCAGGCGATCCGGCTGGCCGGCGAACGGCGCGACTGCGACGTGCTGATCGTGGCGCGCGGCGGTGGTTCGCTCGAGGACCTGTGGGCCTTCAACGACGAGGCGGTGGCGCGCGCGATATTCGCCTGCCCGATCCCGGTCGTGAGCGGCGTGGGCCACGAGGTGGACTTCACGATCGCGGACCTCGTCGCCGACGAGCGCGCACCGACCCCCTCCGGGGCCGCCGAGCGGGTGGTGCCGGACCGCGCCGAGTGGTTGCGGACCCTGGCGGCTACCGCGCGACGACTCGCGCTCGCGGTGCGGCGGCGGCTGGCCGACCAGCGGCAGGCGCTGCAGCTGCGCGAGCAGCGGCTCGCGCGGGCCCACCCCGGCGTGGTGCTGCGCCAGCATGCCCAGCGGCTGGACGAGCTCGACAGCCGGCTGCGGCTCGCGATGCGCGCCCGCGTGCAGCGCGACCGTGCCCGCCACGATGCCGCGCACGCGCTGCTGCTGCGCGCCTCCCCCGCCCAGCGCGTCGCGGCGCTGCGCCTGCGGCTCGAGGCCGCGCGGCGCGGGCTCGCCGCCGCGGTCAACGGCCGCGTATCGGAGGGACGGCGGCGCTTCGAGCTCGCGGCCCGCACGCTGCACGCCGTGAGCCCGCTCGCCACTCTCGACCGAGGCTACGCCATCGTCACCGACGCGCGCGGCACGGTGCTGCGGGAGGCCGCAGTCCTGCGACCCGGGGACCAGGTCGCGGCGCGACTGGCGCGGGGCGACTTCACCGCGCAGGTCATCGAGGTGCGTCCGAAGGTCGACACCGCTGGGGGGCCGGAATGAGCCGCTTGCAGGCACGCACCAAGTCCTCGCCGGGCAGACGCCGGGCCGCCCTCGCCGCGGCGCTGGCCCTGCTGGCGGCCGGGGCCGCCGCGGCGCCACCACCGGCGGCGCTGCCGCGCGAAAGCCGCGTGCCGGGCGGCGTCGCGATCCTCGATCTCGGCGAGGGTGAGGCGCCGCCGGGCGAAGTGGTCTTCAACGAACACCGCACGCCGGTGCTGCGCGGCCCGGGCGGCTGGGTGGCACTGGTCGGCATCCCGCTCGACACGACGCCCGGTGAGCATGCCGCGAGCTGGCAACCGCCCGGGGAAACGACACCCCGCCTGATCGAGTTCAGCGTGGCGCCGAAGCAGTACGCGGAGCAGCGCCTGACCGTGGCTAATCGCCGCCACGTGGATCCGTCGAAGGAGGACCTGGAGCGCATCGCCGAGGAACGAAAGCGCATCGACGCCGCGCTCGGCACCTACACGGCCGAGCGGCAGCCGCTGCTGGCACTGCAGCCACCGGTCGCCGGCCGCCGCTCCAGCAGCTTCGGCCTGCGACGCTACTTCAACGATCAACCGCGCAACCCGCACAGCGGCATGGACATCGCCGCTCCGACCGGCACGCCCATCCGCAGCCCGGCACCCGGCCGGGTCGTCGAAGCGGGCGATTTCTTCTTCAACGGCAACACCGTCTTCGTGGACCACGGCCAGGGCGTGGTGACCATGTACTGCCACCTGAGTCGCATCGACGTGAAAACGGGCGACGAGGTCGGCGCGGGCACGATCCTTGGCCTCGTGGGCGCGACCGGCCGGGTCACCGGCCCGCACCTGCACTGGAGCGTGGCAATCAACCGCGCGATGGTGGACCCGGCGCTGTTCCTGCCGGCGCCGGGCGGCTGACCGGAGTCACGTCGACCTCACCTGGTGCGCAGGTCCTGCCCACCGTCAGAACGCAGCTGAGGGGCCGATCGACACGCCCGCGAGGAACCCGCCGATCGCCGGCTCGAAGCGTGCCAGGTCCACCAGGAACGCATCGTGGCCCTGCAGCGAGGGGAACGCGTGGAACTGCACCTCGCGGCTCGGCGCGCGCAGTTGTTCGGCGATTTCCCGCTGCTGGTCGATCGGGAACAGCAGGTCGGTCTCGACGCCGATGACGAGCGCGCGCTTGAGGCGGAACTTCTCGAACGCCGCCGCGAGCGAGCCCGCGCCGTGGTCCGCGAGATCGAACTGGTCCATGGCCCGCGACAGGTACAGGTAGGCGTTGGCGTCGAAGGAATCTGCGAATCGCAACGCCTGGTGCTCGAGATAGGCCTCCACCTCGAACTGCGGCCGAAAGTCCCCGGACAAACCGGCGGTCTCGGGGACCCGCCTGCGCCCGAAGCGCTCGTTCCACTCCGCGGCGGAGCGGTAGGTGATCGTGCCGAGCTTGCGCGCGAGCCGCAGGCCAAGGCGCGGGCCGCGCCCCGGTTCGTAGTTGCCGCCCCGCCAGGCCGGGTCGCTGCGCACCATCTCGCGCTGCAGCGAGCGCAGCGCGATGGCGAAAGGCGCGGCTCGCGCGGCCCCGGAGATGCTGACGAGGTGATCGACCTCGTCCGGGAACAGGGCGCAGTAGGCGAGCACGGTCATCCCGCCGAGCGAGGAGCCGACGACCGCGGCGACACGCGTGATGCCGAGGCTGCGCAGCGCCTCGCGGCCGGCGCGGGCGATGTCCTCGACGGATATCTCGGGAAAGCCGATGCCGTACGGGCGACCGGTGCGCGGATCGACCGACGCCGGGCTCGACGAGCCGAACGGGCTGCCCAGCGAGTTGACGCAGACGACGAAGAACCGGCGCGTGTCGATCGGCCGTCCCTCGCCGATCATGGACTCCCACCAGCCCGGGGTCGGATCCTGGAGCGAGGATGCCGCGTGAGCAGGCGGCGAAAGCCCCGTAAACAGCAGCACGGTGTTGTCGCGGGCGGCGTTCGGCCGGCCCCAGCATTCGTACGCCACCACCGGCTGCTCGATGACGCCGCCACGGTGGAGCCGCAGCGGCGCCCCCAGCTGCGCGAGTCGCCGCGCCGGGAAGTCCCGTGCAGCGGATCGCGGCGATCGCGGGAGTGGCATGCCCATGCCTCCAGTCTAAGCGGCGCGATCCGCCGCACAAGCATCAGAGGATAGCGCGTCAGAAGTGCGGGTTATGAACGCCTGCCCCGCGCCGCGCACTATTCAGCGCTTGCCGCCCTTCACGCGGCGAATCAGGCGCTGGCGCTTGCGCACCTGCCGCGGCGTGAGCTCGTTGCGCCGGCCGGCGAAGGGGTTCTCGTCGGTCCGGAACTCGATGCGCATCGGCGTACCCCGCAGCTTGAAGACCTCCCGGAAGTAGTTCTCGAGGTAGCGCCGGTAGGCCGCCGGCACGTGCTGCGTCTGGTTGCCGTGAATCACCACCACGGGCGGGTTGCGGCCGCCCTGGTGCGCGTAGCGCAACTTGATGCGACGCCCGCGGACCAGCGGCGGCTGGTGCGCGGTAACGGCCTGCTCGAGCGCGCGCGTGAGCTCCTTGGTCGGCATCTCGCGCATCGCCGCGTCGTACGCCGAGCGCACGGCCGTCACGAGGTCGCCGACGCCGGTCCCGTGGCGCGCGGAGATGAAGATCTCCGGAGCGAACGACAGGAACCCGAGACGCAGGCCGAGGCCGTCGCGGATGGCATCGCGCTGGTCCGGCGCGATGCCGTCCCACTTGTTCACGGCGACTACCAGCGCGCGACCGCGCTCGACCACGAGGCCGAGCAGGCTCGCATCCTGCTCGGCGATGGTGTCGTGGGCATCGAGCACGCCGACCACCACGTGCGCATCCTCGATCGCCTGCAGCGTCTTGACGATGCTGAACTTCTCGATCGCCTCGCTGACGCGCGCCCGCCGCCGCACGCCGGCCGTGTCGATGAGCGTGTAGCGCTGGCCGTCGCGCTCGAACGGCACCCGGACCGAGTCGCGCGTCGTCCCGGGCTCGTCGAAGGCGAGCAGCCGCTCCTCGCCGAGCAGCCGGTTGATCAGGGTGGACTTGCCCACATTGGGGCGCCCGACCACGGCCACGCGGATCCCGTCCTCGTCGCTCCAGGCCTCGGGCGCCTCGGGCTCGGGGAACCCCTCGACCGCCCGCTCCATCATCGTCGTGAGACCCTCGCCGTGCGCGGCGGCGATGGTCACGGGCGGCCCGAAACCGAGCTGGTGGAAGTCCGCGCCGGCGAGATCGGGGTCGAGCGACTCCGACTTGTTCACGACCACGAGCACCGACTTGCCGCTGCGTCGCAGGAGGCCCGCCACGTGCAGGTCCTCGGGCGTGCAGCCGGCGCGGGCATCCACGAGGAAGAGCACACGGTCGGCCTCGGCCACGGCCTTGAGGGTCTGCTCGGCCATCAGCCGCTCGACACCCGCCGCCGTCTCGACGAGTCCGCCGGTGTCCACCACCACGCAACGTCGCGGGCCAACGCCGGTGTAGCCGTACTTCCGGTCCCGTGTCAGTCCGGGCAGGTCGGCCACCAGTGCGTCGCGCGTGCGGGTCAGCCAGTTGAAAAGCGTGGACTTTCCGACGTTGGGTCGCCCGACCAGCGCGATGACGGGAAGCACGTTCAGCCGCCCGCGGCGCCTCCGCTGCGGTACGCGGTGATCCCGCCGCCGTCGTCGATGACGATGACGCGGTCGCCGACCACGAGCGGTGCTGCCGAGATGCGCGTCCGGCCCGGCCGCTCCCGCGCCACGAACCGGCCGCTGTCGCGATCGAGCCAGTGCAGGTAGCCCTCGAAGTCGCCGACGATGACCGTCCCCCCGAGGATCGCTGGCGTGCCGAGCCCACGGCGCTTAAGGCCCTCCTGCTGCCAGATCACGCTGCCGTCGCGCCGGCGCAGTGCGACCACGTCACCGTCGGAGGTCGAAACGTAGAGCTGGTCGCCGTCGAGGTCGAGCCCGCGATAGCTCGACACGTCCCGGGCCCACCAGATCTGCCCCGAATCGAGCGCCATCATTGCGATGCGGCCCTGGTAGCCGACGGCGTACACATCGCCCCCCGACACGCGCACGGCGGCGTCCACGTCGGCGAGGCGCTCGAGTTCCGAGCGCCCGCGCGGCGTGCTGACCTGCGCCTGCCAGAGAGTCTCGCCGTTCGCGAGCGACACGGCCATCACGCGGCCCGAATCGAAGCCGCCGACCACGACGTCGCCCGCCAGCACCGGCGGCGCGGTGCCGCGCAGCGACAGGCGCGGCACCTGGTCCTCGACCGTCCACGCTTCCGTGCCGTCGCTCGCGGCCAGGGCGCGGAGCCGCCCGTCCACGGTGCGAACGACCACGCGGTCGCCGGCGACCAGCGGCGGTGCCAGCACTTCGCCGGTCATCTGCGTGGTCCAGCGCTGCTGGCCGGTGGCCGCGTCGAGCGCGACCAGCTGGCCGCCATTCGTCCCGACCACCACGAGACCCTGGCCCGCGCCGGGGCCGGCCGACAGCTCGAGCCTGGTATCCGTCTGCCAGCGGGTCCGGCCGCTGGCTGCATCAATGGCGCGCACGCGGCCACTGCGGGCGGCGGCAAACACCGTGCCGTCCGCCTCGGCCAGCCCGAGCGCGAGCCTGAGCTTCTCGCCGCCACCGCCGACGCTGGTGGACCAGACGCGCTGGACGGCCACGCTGGGCTCGATGTCCACGAGCTCCGCCGGCGGATCGACCTCCTTGTCCTTGTCGCAGGCCGCGAGAGAGGCCAGCAGCACGGCGAGCGCCAGCGCGTGCGGCAACCTCATTGCGCGGGTGCCTCCGGCGCAGCGGCCGGTGCCTCGAGTGCAGCGGCAGGCGCCTCAGGCGCGACGGCAGTCGCCGTCGCCGGCGCAGCCGGTGCCTGGGCGTCGCGCTTGAGCTCGATGAAGTCGCGGTCGAGGCCGCTGTCGGCACCGGCGGACTCGAGGGCCGTCTCGTACTCCTTGCGGGCCGCGGTCGCATCGCCTTTGGCGGCGTAGGCATCGCCACGGACTTCGTGCACCAGCGGTGCGAACGCACCGGCCGTGGCCGCATCCAGGCTCGCCAGCGCCTCGTCGTGCTTGCCCTGCTCGATCAGCACGCGCGCGAGGCGGATGCGGGTCATCTGGCGCAGCTCCACGTCCTTGGAGCGCTCGGCCACGCCGCGCAGCAGGCTCACCGCGTCGTCGTAGTCACGCCGATCCAGCGCGGCACGGGCCAGGGCCAGTTCGGCCTGGTCGGCATAGGGCGAGTCCGGCCGCCGCTCCCGCAGCGCCGCGGCCTGGCTCACGGCCTCGTCGCGCTGGTTGCGGCCGAGCGCCTCGACCACCGCGATGTAGCCCGCTTCGTCGAGCTCGGCGGACTGCACCTGGTAGCGCTGCCAGTACTGCCATCCCGCCAGCAGCGCCAACCCGAGGGCGACGCCGCCGATGATCCAGGCCCAGTTCTCGCTCCACCACCGGCGCAACTGTTCTTCGCGTTCGATATCAGACAGGTCTTCCACGTCTCGAAACTCCGTGCTGCCGGCGCGAGCGGGCCGGCGTCGCTCAATGGGCTGCGCGGTCGCCCGCGATACCGGCCGCCACGAGCGCGGCCGGAAGTTCGTCGAGCGGCACCTGGTGCTGCTCCGTCATCTCACGCAGCGGCTTCAGCGTCGCCACGCCGCGGGCCAGTTCATCGTCGCCAAGGATCAGCGCCAGCCGCGCGCCGCTGCGATCTGCGCGTTTGAGCTGCGACTTGAAGCTGCCGCCACCGCAGTTCGCCTCGATCCGCAGGCCAGGCAACGCATCGCGGAGCCGCTCCGCCAGCTGGAGGCCCGCACGCTCCGCGGCGGCGCCAGCGAGGGCAAGGTAGACGTCAACCGCCGACTCGGCGCCGGCCTGACCCTGCAGCCGCATCAGTTCCACCACGCGCTCCTCGCCAAGCGCCCAGCCGATGGCGGGCACCGGCTCGCCGCCGAGCTGCGCCACGAGGCCGTCGTAGCGCCCGCCGGAGCATACCGCGTCCTGCGCGCCGAGGTCGCTCGTGATCCACTCGAAGACCGTGCGCGAGTAATAGTCGAGCCCGCGCACCAGGCGCGGGTTCACGGTGTAGGCCACGCCTGCGCCGTCCAGCTGCGCCCGCAGCTCGGCGAAGTGCTCTGCCGAGGCCGGGTCGAGGTGATCCGTGATGAGCGGCGCATCGGCCACGACCTCGCGCATCGCGGGATTCTTGCTGTCGAGGATGCGCATCGGGTTGCCCTCGAGGCGCCGCCGGCTGTCCTCGTCGAGCGACTGTTCGTGACGACGGAAGTACTCGACCAGCTTGCCGCGGTAGGCGGCGCGCGACTCGGGCGTTCCCAGCGAGTTGAGCTGCAGCGACAGGCCCGTGATGCCGAGCCGCCGCCACAGCCGCGCCGACATCAGGATCAGCTCCGCGTCCACGTCGGGACCCTCGAAGCCGAGCGCCTCGACGTCGATCTGGTGAAACTGGCGATAGCGGCCCTTCTGCGGACGCTCGTAACGGAACATCGGCCCCATGTACCAGAGCTTCTGGCGCTGGTTGTGCAGCAGGCCGTTGGTGAGGCACGCGCGGACGATGCCGGCGGTCGCCTCGGGCCGCAGCGTGAGCGAGTCGCCGCCGCGGTCCAGGAACGTGTACATCTCCTTCTCGACGATGTCGGTGAACTCGCCGATTGAGCGCTTGAACAGCTCCGTGCGCTCGAGGACGGGCACGCGGATCTCACGGTAGCCGTACCCGGCGAAGGTCTCGCGCGCCGCGCGCTCGAGCGCCTGCCACGCCGCCGAGTCGCCCGGCAGCAGGTCGTTCATGCCGCGCACGGCCTGGATGTTCTCGCGCATGTCTGCCACCCGCCCTTTCAGCGCAGCGATCCGTCGGCCGCGATGGTGAATCGCGCGACGCTCTGGCCAGCCGGCAGCGGCGGCAACGCCGTCGCGCGGCCGTTCACCACCAGCGTCACGCCGGGCGCGTTGCCGAAGGTAACGCTCAAGGGCGCGGCCGCAGCGATCATGCGCTGGGTGCCCGCGCGCCCGAGGTCGTAGAGCACCGCCTGGCCGGAGCCGTCGTAGATCTCCGCCCAGGAATCCGCGGCGAAGGAAACGCTGACGCTCACGTGGCCCGGCGGCACGACCGGTGCGGCGGCGTCCGGCGCCGGCGCGGCCGCCGCGGCCTCGGGCCCACCCGTCGCCGGGATCGGGTCCGTCCCGCCCGCGCCGGTTTCGGCAACCTGCTCCGCGACCGTGAAGCCCGTGTCCATGTCGTCCGTCGTCTCGAGCGCCACCGGTGCCGGTTTGTCGCGCGAGGCGTCCCATTGCGGCAGGGTGAGGCCGTACTCGGAGATGTACGCGACGAGACCCGCCGCCAGCAGGAACAACACCGCGCCCCCGATCGCCCACGGCCAGCGCGGCCGGCCGCGAACCGGCGCCATCTCCAGCCGCGAGTGCGGCACGAGCGACGGCTGGGCGAGCTGACTCGCAGACCGCTCATAGGCCGTGAGCAGCGTCTCGGCCGACAGTCCGAGCAGCGTCCCGTAGCGGCGCAGGTGACCGCGTGCGAACACCGGTGCCCCAAGCGCGGCGAGATCGTCGTTCTCGAGCGCACGCACGATGGTGGCGTCCAGGTTGAGCTGCTCGGCGGCCTGCTGCTCGGTGAGACCGAGCGCCTCGCGTGCACGGCGCAGCGACGGCCCGGGACCGTCGCCCTGCGACATCGTCCCGGCGTCCGCCTCGGTCACGGCGTGGTCCGCTCCGCGTCAGCAAGGAGACCGGCCTGCGGCGACACCGCGAACTCGGTCCGCAGGCGACGCGCGTAGTCTTCGGCCGACGCCCGGTCCCCGAGCGCCGTCTCGACCCGGTATCCGAGCCACAGCGACTCGGCCGACGCAGGTGCGGCGGCGGCGTAGCGCTGCAGGAACGCGCGCGCCGGCATGTTGCTGCCGGTTTCGTGCAGCAGGTCGGCGAGCTCGAGCAGTGTGTCCGGCTGGTCCGCGCGGACGGCGAGCGACTGCCGAAGGTATTTCTCCGCGTCTTTGGGACGTCCGTCGGCCCGCGCGCAGCGCCCCGCGTTCGAGTACGCGACCTCGGGCGTCCGGTAAAGCGGGCTCACCGCGGCGCGCAGGAAATACTCCTCGCCTTTCTTCTTGTCGCCCTTGCGGCACTCGAACACCGCCGCGTTGTTCAGCACGTCGGCGTTGTCGCGGTCGAGCTTGACGGCCTGCTCGAAGTGATCGGCGGCCTTGCGGTCCTGGCCGAGGCGGTCGTAGACGAAGCCGGCGGCCATCTGCGTCTCGGGCGTGCGCGGGTTCTGGTCGAGCGCCTTCTCGATCTTGTCGCGGGCGGACACGAGATCGCCCTGCTTCATGTAGGTGAGCGCAAGCTGCGCGTTGACCCTGGCGGCCTGCTCGCGGTTGGCGCGCTCCTGCGCTCTGTCGGCCTGCGCCGGCGCAGCCGCGCCGATCAGCGCCAGGGCCAGCACCGCGGCCGGGACGCAGCGGTTCATGCCCGCTCCACCGCGACCGGAACGAGCCGGTTCCCGAGCCGGACGGTGACGCGATCGTTGACACGGCCGACCAGCTGTCCGCAGGCAGCGTCGATGTCGTCGCCGCGCGTCCGGCGGATCGTCGCGATCACGCCTCCTCTGATCAGCAGGTCGCGGAAATGCACGATGGCCTCCTCGCTCGAGCGACGGTAGCGGGTCCCCGGGAAGGGATTGAACGGGATGAGGTTGACCTTCGCCGGGCGGCCGCGCAGCAGCTCCGCGAGCTGCCGGGCGTGCGCGGGTAAGTCGTTGATCCCGTCGAGCATGACGTACTCGAAGGTGACGCTGCGGGCGTTCTGCTTCTCGACGTAGTGCCAGCACGCCGCGAGCAGGTCGGCGATCGGGTGCCTGCGGTTGATCGGCACGAGTTCGCTGCGCAGCTCGTCGTTGGGCGCGTGCAGCGACACGGCGAGCGCGACGTTGGTCTCGTCCGCGATGCGCAGCATCTGCGGCACGAGCCCCGAGGTGCTGATCGTGACACGACGACGCGAGAGGTCGAGCCCGAGGTCGTCCATCATGACCTCGGCGGCCGGAACCACGTTGCGATAGTTCGCGAGCGGCTCGCCCATGCCCATGAACACCACGTTGGTGATGACGCGGTCGCCGTCGGGCGAGTAGCCGAGCTCGCGGTTGGCGAGCCACACCTGGCCGACGATCTCGGCGGTGTCGAGGTTGCGGTTGAAGCCCTGCTGGGCCGTCGAGCAGAACGTGCAGTCCATCGCGCAGCCGACCTGGCTCGAGATGCACAGCGTGCCGCGGCCGGGCTCGGGGATGAACACCATCTCGATGGCCTGGCCGCTCTCGAGCCTGAGCAGCCACTTGCGCGTGCCGTCGGCCGAGCGCTGCGCGACGATGACCTCGGGCGTGCGGATCTCGGCAAGCGCGGCGAGCCGCTGGCGGAAGTCCTTGCCGAGGTCGGTCATCGACTCGAAGTCGCCGACCGCCCGCCGGTACATCCACTTCATGAGCTGGCGGGCCCGGAAGGGCTTCTCGCCCATGCCGACCACGAAGGCCTCCAGGCCCGAGCGCGTCAGGCCGAGCAGGTTCGTCTTCGGTGTG
>Ga0209391_10000275_pt1 | contig 22881 bp, 19 predicted proteins | sample PPLLak3March2015_FD_187246 | JGI IMG/M metagenome (GOLD analysis project Ga0209391, IMG submission 187246) | Freshwater sediment microbial communities from Prairie Pothole Lake near Jamestown, North Dakota, USA - PPLs Lake P7 Core (1) Depth... | ecosystem: Environmental > Aquatic > Freshwater >...
TTCAGGTTCGCCTTGGTGATCGTGAACTTGACCTTGTCGCTCGCGAATGGATCGACGTAGCCCTTCGCCGCCGACCACCCGGACGGCGGTGCGCAGAGTCCGCCCGTCCAGGCCGGAATCGTGCCCTCCTTGTTGCCGGCCTTCTCCGCTCCCATCGGCGTCAGGTCGGCGCCGAGCCGCGCGACCTCTGCGTCCGACAGCTTCGCCGACGCAGGCGCGGCGAATGCGACGAGGGTCGCAGCCGCCACGGCGGAGGCGAGAATCTTTGTCTTGGTCATCATCTGTCTGTTCTCCCGAATCTGATCAGAACGTCACGCTGACGGCGGCCGAGTAGTAGTCGCGGTCGAACAACGGGTCGAACTGGCTGGTGCCGTATTCGACGTAGTTCAGATCGAGCACGTACTTCTTGTTGTAGTTGAACTTGAGGCCGAGGCCGAGCACCGAGCGGTCCTCGACGAACTGCGGGTCCATCGACACGCCTTCGACGTCCTGCGACCAGAACACGCTCGGCGTGACGGTTACCCCGGTGTTACGGACGTTGTTGTAGTCCGCCGAGACGCGCAGCCGGTAGCCCCAGGCCATGTCGGTAACGAAACCATCGTTGCGGCAACCGTTCGGCTGCGCGTTGTACAGCGTGTTTGCCACCGGGACCGGGAGACCGACGAACGTCGGCGAGCACAGGTTGCCGAGGCTCGCTGCACCCAGCGTCGGCTGGCCAGCCACCGAGCCGCCAGGACCGTACGCGGGATTCGAGGCCGTACCGAACATGAAGCCGCGGCCGTAGCGAATGCCGCCCTTCGTGTAGTCATCGATGTCGTTCCACTGACCGCCAACCTCGCCGACGACCAGCAGGGTCTGGGCGCCGATCAGGTTGCTGAACGTCTTGACGACGTTCAACTGGGCCTGGGTCTTGTCGAAGTGATCCCAGCCCTGCAGGTAAGTGCCCTCGGGCGAATTCGACACGACCCGTGCCTCGTCGCGATACGGCCCGATGCCGAGCACGCCGGCGCCGACGAGGTCGTTGCCGTTGATCTGCACCGGCACGTCGATCTGGTGGCTCACTTCCGCCGACGTCGACCAGCCAAACAGGTTGGTCGCGGCACTGATGCCGTAGATCTGTATGTCCTCCGGGTATTCCCAGAAGCCGACGCCGGGCTTCAGGTCGATGTTGACGCCGTTGGCCGCAAGGGCGCCCTCGATCGCCTTCTCGAGACCCGGCAACAGGCTCCGGAACAGGGTCGTCGACGTGGGGCTCTTCCAGTAACCGCCGTACGCATCGGAGCCGATCAGACCCAGGCCCTGCTGCCCCAGCACAGCCTTGATCGGATCCGGCAGATCGTTGGGGTTCGTGCCGCTGCGGCTCGAGGTCAACGGCAGGCGGCTGTGAATGTTCATCGCGTAGAGGCCGATCTCGGTGTCGATCTTGTCGACCGGGAAGCGGAACGCGAGGCCGAACTGGCCGCTGTCGCTGGCGTCCTGACCCTTGGCGTGAGGAACGTAGACGCCGGTGCCTTGCAGGTACGGCTGCGAGCCGAGCTGCGGAACGATCGGCGAGGTCGTAGACGGCGTCGCGATGTTGCCGTTCTGGCCGCCGACCACCGTGATGCTGTTGCAGCGGCCGGGGTCGCTTGAGATCTGCGTGCCCGAGACGGTGAAGTACTGGCCGCAACCGTCGACCGACGTGTTGTTCCATTGCAGCTGGTAGAACGCCTCGAGCGAACCGAAGTTGAAACCCCAGTTCGCGTAGGCGGCCCAGACCGGCAGCAGGATTTCCTTGAGCTCGGCGCCGGCCCGGCGCGCAGCCGGCACGTCGATCGGGTTGATCTGGTTGACGCCCTGGATGAACACGCTCTCGCCCCAGTTGATCACCTGGTTGCCCAGGCGCAGCTGCAGGCTCGAGGCGCCGACGTCGAACGACCCGTAAAGGTAGGCGTCGAGCAGGTAGACGTTGTCGAACTTCTGCTCGTCCTCGAAACCCTCGTCGCTCAACTTGGCCTTTGGCCACAGGTTCTGGCCGGGCGGCGAGATCGGCAGGCAGGGCGCGCCAGTCGGCGGGCTCGCGCAAGGAGCATAGCCCTGGATCGGGATGGGACGCGGGCGCGCGCCGTTGAAGTCATTCGCCTGGTTGCCGATGCGCACGTCCTCGTCGTTCAGCGCCTGGTCGTACCAGGCCTTGACGCGCACGAGTCCCCCGAAGTTGCCCTTCCGGAGCTCGACGTCGGTGATCAACTTGAACGGCGTCGCGAAGCGATCACCCTTGTCCCAGTTCAGGTTGCCGTCGCCCGCCGCTTGCTGTCCCGCACGACCGTCGCCGCGTGGCACCGCCTGGCCGGGGATCATCGGCGTCCCGGAATACAAGCCAATCAGCGAGCCATCCGCGCGCGAATACAGGTTTCGGTTTGGATCTTCGGCGCGCCAGTTGGCACCCACCGACAACGTGGTATTCCAGTTCAGCTTCGCACCGTTGTCGAACTCGAACTCGAGTGCCACAGCGCTGCCGGCGTAGCCCGCGAGCACGGAGCCGATCACCGCGGCGAGCACTGTGTTGCGTCGACCCCGGACCATGGATTCGCTCATCATCTGAAATCCCCCAATTGCCTTGTTGGTTGGTTCCGCTCGCGCGAAACCGGCTTGCTGCATCGCGTCAAGAGCACTTCCCACTCCCGCGAATTGTACGGAGGCTAGCCCCGGCGATCCGCGTGGACACTCGTGAGTATCCGAAATGCCACTACTGCTTACCGCAGTCAAGCAAGGTTGCCAGTGTCGCAGTCACATGACAACTCGCATCTGCGTTGCGTTATTGCCATGCAGCAAAAATTCAACGTACCGACGTACTCCTCCGACGTCGTGGCCGAGGTAATTTGCTGCGACGCACCACTGCTTGCTGCGACACCTCGGCGTCGACATCCGCGGGTTGCGTCGCCGCGGCCGAGGCCGAGGCCGCCTCGAGCTTCGCAAAGCTGCTGCGCAGGCAATCCGCGAAAAACGCCGGGTCGGGCAGCATGTCGCGGCAGGCCACGGCGCAGATCCACATCGTGCCGTGATAGCTGAACGCGGTGACGTTGAGACCGAGTCCATCGATCGCGATGCTGATCGGCGCGAAGCTCACGAGGCGCGCGCCGGCCATGAACAACGGCACGTCCGGCCCCCGCACGTTGGAGACGACGATGCTCATCTGCGGCAGCACGAGGCGGCGTGTCACGAGTTCGGCCAGCGTCACCGGCAACAGGTCGAAGAGCCGCGCGGAGAGATCGCGCCCCACGGCACCCGCCATGGCCTTCGCTTTTCCCGCGCCGCGGCGGATCGCGTGCAGCCGGTCGATCGGATCCGCAAGCTCGCTGTGCAGCGGCATCACGGCCATGCCGATCTGGTTGCCGGCGTCCTCGCCCTTGTCTGCGCCACGTAACGTCATCGGCACCATGCAGGTCAGCGTCTGCTCGGGCAATTCGCCCTTGGCGCCGAGATACTCGTGCAGCGCGCCACCGACCGTGGTCATGAACAGGTCGTTGATCGTCGCCCCTGCGACCTGCTGGCGGATCGTGCGCATCGAGGCGAGCGGCAGGCCGACCATCTCGACGACGCGGTGTGAGGAAACCTTGCCGTTGAAACGCGTCTGCGGCGGCTTGCGCAGGCTCGACGCGAGCTGCGCCGCCTTCGGCAGCTCGGCGGATTCGAGCAGGCCGGGCAGTTCGCCGAGCGCCCCCGCGCCGAGGCTCGCGAGCCGCGCGATGGTCTCCAGCGAGAAACGCGCAGCCTGTGGCACGCGCTTCGCGCCATGGGCGACCGCGCGCGAATAGAGCTCGAGCGCTGTCGGCTCGCGATCGCGGTAGCGCTTGCCGGCGAACCCGCCGTCGCTGAAATCCTCGGCGCTGGTCGAGTGGATCGCCTTCAAGATCTCGGTGCCCGCCTCCCCGTCCACGGCGCAGTGGTGGAACTTGATGCAGAGCGCGAAGCTGCCGGGCGGAATGCCGGGGATGTTGTTCAACTGCTCGATCACGTACGCCTCCCACAGCGGCTTGCTGCGGTCGAGCGGGCGCGAGTGGATGCGTGCGACCTGGATGCAGAGCTGCCGCCAGTCGCCGGGGTGCGGCAACGCGACGTGGCGCACGTGGAACTCGACGTCGATGTCGGCTTCCTCGATCCAGTACGGGCGATCGACGTCGAACGGCACGTTGACGAGGCGTCGCCGGAAGATCGGCGAGGCGTCGAGCCGCGACTCGAAGAAGCGCAGGATGTCCTTGAAGCGAACCCGGCCATCTGGCGCGGTCGACGGGTCGTAGATGCCCAGCCCGGCCACGTGCATGAACTGGTGGCCGCGCTCCATGCGCAGGAACAGGTTGTCCGTGCCCGAGAGTTGTTTCACGTCGCAGCTCCTGAACGGCTCGTCGCAACCCGGCCGCGGCCCGCATCATCACACGCGCGCCCGGCGTGTACCATCCGCCGCTTCGCCCCGGACTCGCTGGAGATCCACATGCCCCTGATCGCCCGAACCTTCATTTGCCGCGCTGCTGCTCGCGACCTCGGCGCTCGCGACCGCGGAGCAGGACTGGGTCGAGCGCACCAATGCGAACGCCGAACCACTGCTCCAGGTCATGGCGAAGTACGCGCCCGAGACCGCCGCTGCACTCGGCGTCGAGGGCTTCGATGCCGAGGTGTTCGACCTCAAGCCGCAGAACGACCTGCGCTTCGAAGCCGACGCCGCCCGGGTCGCGAGCGACCTCGAGTCGCGCCTCGCGGCCGAAGCGGATCCGCGCGTGCGCCAGGACATGCAGATCCTGATCGACACCGCCCGCAACCAGAAAGCGACCTCGGAGCTCAATCGCCGCTTGATGCTGCCGTACTTCGACCTGACGCAGGCGCTGTTCCAGGGCTTCAACGCGCTGCTCGACCCGCGCGTGTCGAAGGACCGGCACCCCGCCGCGCTCGTCCGCCTGCGCAAATACACCGGCCGCGAGCCGGGTTACGAGCCGATCACGAAGCTCGCGCAGGCGCGCACCGCCGAGCGCTTCGAGACCGCCGGGCTCACCGGCCCGTGGACCGTCGAAGTGGAGCAGTCCCTGCAGAACCAGCCGCGGTTCGTGGCCGGCATCCGTGACCTGTTCAAGAAGAGCGGCCTGACCGGCTGGGAAAAGGACTTGAAGGTGCTCGAGTCACAGCTCGATGCGCACGCGAAGTGGTTGCGCACGGAACTGCTGCCGCGGGCCCGCACCACGAACCAGCTGCCACCCGAGATCTACGCCGACAACCTGAAGAACTTCGGGGTCAAGGCCGACCCGCGCGCGCTGATCGACCAGGCGACGCTCAGCTTCGTGCAGACGCGCGAGGAGATGCAGACGCTGGCGAACATCGTGGCGAAGGAACGCGGCTTTGCCTCGTCCGATTACCGAGACGTGTTGGCGGCGTTGCGCAAGGAAGTGATCGCCGAGGACGCGCTGCTCGCCACCTACCAGTCCAGGCTCGCCAGTCTCGAGGAGATCGTCCGGCGCGAGGACATCGTGAGCCTGCCGGAACGGCCGGCCGTGATCCGTCTCGGCACGCCCGCAGAATCCGCGGCCCAGCCCGCGCCGCACCTGCGCCCGCCGCGCCTGATCGGCAATACTGGCGAGTCGGCCGAGTTCGTGCTGCCGCTCGAGAACCCGAACGCGCCGCCCGGCACGAAGATGGACGACTTCACGCACGACTCGATGGCCTGGACGCTGACGGCCCACGAGGCCCGCCCGGGCCACGAGCTGCAATTCGCCAGCATGATCGAGAGCGGCGTGTCGATCCCGCGCGCGGTGTTCGCGTTCAACAGCGCGAACGTCGAGGGCTGGGCGCTCTATGCCGAGGCCCTCGTCAAGCAATACCTGCCGCTCAACGCGCAGATGGGCACGCTGCAGATGCGCATGCTGCGCGAAGCCCGCACGTTCCTCGACCCGATGGTCAATCTCGGCCTGATGGAACCGGCGCAGGCCCAGGCGTTCCTGATGAAGGAGGTCGGCCTGTCCGAGCCGATGGCGAAACAGGAAGTCGACCGCTACAGCTTCCGCGCGCCCGGCCAGGCGACCTCGTACTTCTATGGCTACCAGCGCCACCTCGCGCTGCGCGGCAAGGTCGAGATGATGCTCGGCGAGCGCTTCGATGCGCGCTCGTACCACGACTTCATCCTCAGCCAGGGCCTGTTGCCGCCCGCGCTGCTCGAGCAGGCCGTGCTGGAACAGTACGTTCCAGCACGGCTCGCGTCACGCTAGCTCGACCGGCACGAAGATCCGCGCCTCGCCGCGCTGCACGAGCAGCGCGACGCGCTTCTTCGCCGCGGAAACGATCGAGCGCAGCTGCTCGACGTCGCCGACCGGGCGGCCGTTCGCGGACAGCACCACGTCGCCTGGCTGGATGCCGGCCTCGGCGGCCGCTCCGGCGACTTCCTCGACGACCAATCCCGCCTCGAGCTGCGCACTCGACCGTTCAGCAGGCGACAGCGGACGGACCGTCACGCCCAGGCGGCCACCCTCGGCGCCGTCGCCGTTCGCCGCGACCTTGTTCGCATCGGTGACCTCACCGAGCGTCACGTCGATCTTGCGGCTTGCGCCCTCGCGCCAGACCTGGAGCTCGACCTTGCGTCCGGGTTTGGCTGCGGCGACGGCCGCCGGCAGCTGGCCAGCCGAATCGACGGGCTGGCCATCGAAGGCGATGATCACGTCGCCTTCCTTGAGGCCCGCCTCGTCCGCCGGGCCACCCCGCTCGACGTTGGACACCAGCGCGCCACGCGGCTTGTCGAGACCGAACGACTCCGCCAACGCCTGGTTCACCCCCTGGACACCGACGCCGAGCTTGCCGCGGGTCACGTGCCCGCTCGCCTGCAGCTGTTCGCCAACGTTCATCGCGACGTCGATCGGGATCGCGAACGAAACGCCCTGGTACCCGCCCGAGCGGCTGTAGATCTGCGAGTTGATACCCACGACCTCGCCGCGCAGGTTGAACAGGGGTCCGCCCGAGTTGCCGGGGTTCACCGCGACATCGGTCTGGATGAACGGCACGTAAGTGTCATCGGGCAGGCTGCGGCCCTTGGCGCTGACGATGCCGGCGGTCACGGTATTCTCGAAACCGAAAGGCGAGCCGATCGCGACGACCCACTCACCGACTTCGAGCTTGCGCGGGTCGCCGAGCGTGACGACCGGCAGGCCGGTGGCCTCGATCTTCAGCACCGCGACGTCGCTCTTCGTATCCACGCCGACGACCTTGGCCTCGAACTCACGGTGGTCGGTCAGCTTGACCGTCACCTTGCGCGCACCATCGACCACGTGTGCATTTGTCAGGATCGTGCCGTCCGCGCTGACGATGAAGCCCGATCCTTCGCCCTGCATCGGCGGCCGGTTGCCGGGCACCATCGGCACGCCGAAGGTGCGGACGTTCGCACTCACGCTCACGTTGACGACCGCGGGCCCGTAGCGCTGCACGAGCGGGCGGAAATCGGGCAATCCGCTCGCCAGCGGCGTGGCTGGCGGCGCCACTCGTGGCGCGGATTCCGGCGCTGCGGCCGCGGCTTCGGCCGAATGTTCGGAGCTGTACAGGAACAACGCTGTGGCCGGCACCGCGACGAATGCGCCGCCCAGCACGGCGGCGGCCAGCGGTTTGCGAATCAATGCTTTGACGTCCATGGTTCTCCTCCTCGGGTTGGGGGAGAGCCTGCCCGTCGATCCTTAGCCCAGACTTAAGACGCCGGGAGCGCCGGTAGCGTCACGACCACGCGCAGTCCGGTTCCGCCGGGACCGCTCTCGAGCGCAACCTGCCCGTCGTGTCGGCTCGCGACAGATCGCACCAGCGCGAGGCCGAGTCCGCTCCCGCCGGCGACGGTGCCGGGCACGCGATGAAAGCGATCGAAGACGCGGCCGCGCTCCGCCTCCGGGATCCCGGGGCCCGTGTCGGTCACCGATAGCACGGCCCGCGGGGGGCTGCCCTCCAATTGCGAGACGCGGACGTCCACGCGCCCGCCCCGGGGCGTGTAGCGGATCGCATTGTCGAGCAGGTTGCGCAGCAGCACGCGCAGGCCATCCTCTTCGGCCAGCACGCGCACGATCTCGGCTTCCGCGATGCCAAGATCGATGCCCGCCGCTTCCGCGAGCGGCACCCACTCCGCGACGACCTGCCGCACCAGTTCATCGAAACACAATAGGCTCCGCTCCCGCTCGCCCGCATGCTGTTCGCGGGCGACCGCGAGCAATTGCTCGATCAACCGCGCAGCCCTGGCCACGCCGGCTTCCAGGTTGCGCACGGCGGCATCGCGATCCTCCGTGGCACTGGCCGCGGCGAGCGACTGGAGCTGCAGGCTCAGGGCCGTGAGCGGCGTGCGCAGCTCGTGCGCCGCGTCCGCGATGAATGCTCGCTCGCGTTCGATCGCGAGATCGAGGCGCGCCAGCAGGTCGTTGAGCGCCATCGCCATCGGGCGTGCCTCGTCCGGGAGGCCCGCCAGAGGCACCGGCGTCAGGTCGTCCGGCCGGCGAGCACGCAATGCGTCGGCGAATCCGCGCACCGGACGCACGGATCGCCCGACGATCCACGCGACCAGCAGCGCGAGCGCGGGCACCAGGATCGCGAAGGGCGTGATCGTCTTCAGTGCGAGGCGCGCGGCGCCCTGCTTGCGCACCTCCATCGGCTGTACCACCTGGATCACGCGCCCGTCGGCCTCGACGCCGTACACCCGCCAGCTGCCGGCCTCCGTCCGCGCCGTCGAGAGGCCGAGCGTCGTCAGTCCGGGCAGGACGGCGTGCGGGCGCGACAGATAAATCTGGACACCGTCGAGCGACCAGACCTGGACGACCAGATCGTACCCTGGCACCTGCTGCGGCAGCCTCGGCCCGGCACCGAAGCCGCGCACCTGGTCGCGCAGCAGCAGCGCGGTCTCGCGCAGGTGATTGTCGAAGAACCCGTTCGCCTCGGCGAGCGCGTTGCGGTAGCTGAGCCCAGCGCCGCCGAGCCCGATCAGCGCAACCGCGCCGAGCAGCCACGCGAGCAGCGTGTTGCGCAACGAGCTCATCGACGCGCCGGCCGCACGCGGTATCCGACGCCGCGCACGTTGCGGATGAAATCCGCGCCCAGCTTGCGGCGCAGTGTGTGGATGTGGACCTCGACGACGTTGCTCTCCACTTCTTCCCCCCAGCCGTACAGGCGGTCTTCGAGCTGGCCGCGCGACAGGATCTGGCCCGGTCGCTCGAGCAGCGCGTGGAGCAATGCGAATTCGCGCGGCGAGACCGGCACACTGGTGTCGTCCATGCGGACCTCGTGGGTCGCGGGATCGAGGCTCAAGCCATCGTGCACGATCACGGCGTTGGCGCGGCCACCCTTGCGGCGCAGCACCGCGCGGACGCGCGCCGCGAGTTCCTGCAGCTCGAACGGCTTGACGAGATAGTCGTCGGCGCCCGCGTCCAGCCCGGCGACACGATCGGTGACCGCGTCGCGAGCCGTCAGCACCACTACGGGCAGCGCCGAGCCACGTTCCCGCAGACCCCGCAGCACCCGGACGCCATCCTTGCCCGGCAAGCCGAGGTCGAGCAGCAACAGGTCGTAGGTGCCGGCTGCGAGTGCCTCCTCGGCAGCGGTGCCGTCGCCGACCCAGTCCACGGTGTAGCCCTCGCGCCGTAGACCGGCACGAACCGCCTCCCCGATCATCGCGTCGTCCTCGGCCAGCAGTAGCCGCATGTGGGACTCAGCGGCGCCCGCTTCCGGTGCGCAGGAAGAAGCGCTCGGCTTCGTCGGCGAGCTGCGCGACGTCGAACGGCCCGTCCGGCCGGTACCAGTGTGCCATCCAGTTGAGCGCGCCGAACATCAGCAGCCGGTCGATCCGCGTCGGCTGCGCCCACTCGCCGGAGCGCTGCAGCTGCGCGATGACCTTGTCCCAGACCGCCTCGTAACGCTGCTGCAGCGCGACGACGCGCGGCCGCGACTTCTTCGCGAGTGCGCGCCACTCGTACAGCAGCACCGGGATGAAGTCCTGGCCCGGCGCCAGGATCGTGTCGAGGTGCGCGCGAAGCAATGATCGGAAATGCTCCCGTGGCGACAGCTGCTCGCGGCCGATCGCCTCGATGCGCTCGAGCGCGCGCTGCAGCCCTTCCTCCATGACGGCCGCGAGGATGTCCTGCTTGGTCTTGAAGTGGTAGACCCAGCTGCCGGACTGCAGGCCGGTCGCGGCCGCGATGTCGCGGACGGACGTCGCCTCGAAGCCCTTCTCGCGGAACAGCCGCGCCGACTCGCGGATCAGCTGGCCGCGGCGGCCTGCGTCGTCGGGCCGGCGGCTCACAGGCCGAGCTGGCGCGCCGCCAGGTCCTTCATGATCTCCTCCGCGCCGCCGCCGATCATGTTGACCTTGACCTCGCGATAGATGCGCTCGGAGCGGGTCCCGCGCATGTAACCCATGCCGCCCAGCGTCTGCACGGCGCCGTCCGCGCAGGACTGCATGCAGCGCGTCGCGACGTTCTTCAGCAGGCAGATCGAGGCGACGAGTTCCGCGTCGCTGGCGGGCGCGTGATCGAGCCGCCACGCGGTCTCCTCGAGCATTGCGCGCGCGGCCTCGATGCCGGCGAGCATGTCGACCAGCCGGTGCCGCACGACCTGGTGGTCGGCGAGCCGCTGCCCGAACGTGCGCCGCTCCCGCGCCCACGCCAGCGCTTCCTGGTAGCAGACCCACGCAAACCCGATCGCGCCCGCAGCCATCGAGAACCGCTCGCCGTTGAAGTTCTGCATGATGGCCCGGAAACCCGTGCCCTCGGGACCCAGCAGGTTGCCGGCCGGGACCCGGCAACCGTCGAACCTCAGGTGAGCGGTATCCGACGCCCACCAGCCCATTTTCCTGAGCGGCGTGCGCAAGAGACCGGGGGTGTCGCCCTCGACCAGCAGCAACGAGATACCGCGTGCGCCCTCGGCACGCGGGTCGGTGCGCACCGCGACCGTGAGGTAGTCGGCGCGGATCCCGGACGTGATGAAGGTCTTCTCGCCGTTCACGACGTAGTGGTCACCTTCGCGCACCGCCGTGCAGCGCAGTGCCGACACGTCGGAGCCGCCCGAAGGCTCGGTGATCGCAAGCGCCGCGATCCGCTCGCCGGCGAGCACCGCGGGCAGCACGCGCTGCTTGAGTTCGGCGCTGCCGAGCATCGCCACGGGCGGCGCGCCGATCGTGTGCGACATCAGCGAGGCGACCAGGCCGCCCGAGCCCGCCTGCGCGAGTTCGAGGCTGGCGATCAGCCGGTGGAAGCTGTCGACACCGCCGCTGCCGCCGTACTCGTCCGGGAAGCCGAGCCCGAGCAGGCCCACGTCCGCGGCGCGACGGTAGAGGTCGCGCGGGAAGGTCTCCGCCTCGTCCCAGGCGTCGACGTGCGGCGCGATCTCCTTCGCGACGAAGCGCCGCAGCGTCTCGCGCAGGTCGAGGTGCTCCGGGCGGTAGTAGACCGGGTTGAGGCGCAGTTCCTGCATGGGCGCATGCTAGGCGAGGGGCTTTATTCAAGCAAGCGCTTGGTCTACGATCGGCCCATGAGCTACCGCAGCGTGTTCCGCCCCGGCCTGTTCGCGGGCCAGACCATCATCGTCACCGGCGCCGGCAGCGGCATCGGCCGCTGTTGCGCGCACGAGCTTGCCGCGCTCGGCGCGCACGTCGTGCTGCTCGGCCGCAGCACCGCCAAGCTACAGGCCGTCGAGGCCGAAATCCGCGCCGACGGCGGCGCCGCGAGCCACGCAGCCTGCGACATTCGCGACGAGGACGCGGTCAAGAACGTCGCCGCCGCCATCGTCGCCGAGCACGGCGTGATCCACGGTCTCGTCAACAATGCCGGTGGCCAGTTCCCCTCGCCGCTCGAGGACATCTCGGCCAAGGGCTGGCAGACCGTGCTCGCCACCAACCTGACCGGCGGCTTTCTGATGGCGCGCGAGTGCCACGCCCAGTCGATGCGTGAGCACGGGGGCGCCATCGTCAACATGCTGGCCGACATGTGGCACGGCATGCCGGGGATGGGCCACAGCGGAGCGGCGCGCGCCGGCATGCTGAACTTCACCGAGACCGCGGCCTGCGAGTGGGCGCCCGTGCGAGTCAACGCGGTGGCTCCGGGCTGGATCGCGTCGAGCGGCATGGACACCTACCCGGAGGCGATGAAACCGTTGATCCAGGGCCTGCCGCGGCACGTGCCGGCGTCGCGGCTCGGCACCGAGGCCGAGGTCTCGGCCGCGATCGTATTTCTGCTGTCCGAGGCCGCCGCGTTCGTGTCCGGCGCCTGCCTGCGAATCGACGGCGCGGCGCCCAACGCGCGACGGCACTGGCCGATGCCCGGCGGCCGGCCATCGCCGGCGTTCGACGGCTTCCATCGCAGCCGCCCGCCGCGCGTCCTCGAGGACTGAGGATGCCCGTCTTCCAGACCCTGCTCGCCACGCGCGATGAGATGTTTTCCGGCAATCGCGAGCACATGCTGGCGTTGCTCGGCGAACTCGGCGCGCTGCAGGCCCGCACCGAGGCGGCCTCGGCGAAATCGGGGCCGCGCTTCGCGAAGCGCGGCCAGCTGCTGCCCCGGGAGCGGGTGGGCCTGCTGCTCGACGCGGGCGCGCCGTTCCTGCAGCTCTCGACGCTCGCGGGTTTCCTGCTCGACGTCGCCGACCCGGCGAAGTCGGTGCCCGGCGGCGGCTGCGTCGCCGGCGTCGGCAGCATCGCGGGCACGCTCTGCATGGTCGTCGCCGACGACTCCGGCATCGAAGCCGGCGCGCTGCAGCCGATGGGGCTCGAGAAGTTCCAGCGCGCGCAGCAGATCGCTCTCGAAAATCGCTTGCCGTTCGTGCACCTCGTCGAGTCGGCCGGCGCGAACCTGCTGCGCTACCGGGTCGAAGACTTCATCAACGGCGGCTCGCACTATTGCCGGCTCGCTAAGCTCTCCGCCGCAGGATTGCCCGTGCTCACGCTGGTGCATGGCAGTTCCACCGCGGGCGGCGCCTACATGCCGGGGCTATCGGATTACGTCGTGATGGTCCGTGACCGCGCGCGCGCCTTCCTGGCTGGCCCGCCGCTGCTGCGCGCGGCGACGGGGGAGATTGCGACCGAGGAGGACCTCGGCGGCGCGACGATGCACGCCACGGTCTCGGGGCTCGCCGAGTATCTCGCCGAAGACGACGCCGACGGCCTCCGGATTCTGAGGGAGGTCGTCGCGCGGCTCGGCTGGCAGCGATTCGAAATGCCCGTTCTCGCAGCGCCGGAGCCGCGCTATCCGGCGGACGACCTGCTCGGCCTGATGCCGCGCGACGGCCGCAAGCCGGTCGACATGCGCGAGGTGATCGCGCGGGTCGTCGACGACTCGGACTTCCTCGAGTTCAAGCCGCTGTTCGGGACCGGCACCGTCTGCGTGCACGCGAGCATCCACGGCCAGCCGCTCGGCATCCTGACCAACAACGGCCCGCTCGACCCGGCCGGCTCGACCAAGGCGACGCACTTCATCCAGGCGTGTTGCCAGGTCGGGCTGCCGCTCGTCTACCTGCAGAACACCACCGGCTACATCGTCGGCACCGAGTCCGAGCGCGGCGGCATGATCAAGCACGGCTCGAAGATGATCCAGGCCGTGGCCAATGCGTCGGTCCCACAGGTCACGATCCAGTGCGGCGCATCGTATGGCGCCGGAAATTACGGCATGTGCGGCCGCGGATTCGCGCCGCGCTTCCTGTTCTCGTGGCCGAATGCCCGCACCGCGGTCATGGGTGCCGAGCAGGCCGCGACGACGATGGCGATCGTCATGGAGGAATCGGCCCGGGCGCGCGGCCTGGAGCCCGACCGCGCGCAGATCGACGGACTGCGCGCGAAGATCGTCGAGACCTTCGAGCGCCAGACGTCGGCCTTCTACACGTCGGGCCGGATGCTCGACGACGGCGTGATCGATCCCCGCGACACCCGCCGCGTGCTGGGATTCGTCCTCTCTCTGTTCCGCCGGTCGGACCGGGTGGCCTTGCGGCCGCTCGACTTCGGCGTGGCGCGCCCCTGACCTGGAGACATCGATGAAGTTCACGCCCGAACACGAGGAACTGAAGCGCACGATCGAGCGCTTCGTCGAGCAGGAACTCAACCCGCATGTCGACGAGTGGGAGGAAGCGGGCATTTTCCCGGCACACGAAGTATTCCGGAAGCTCGGCGAACTCGGCCTGCTCGGCCTGACCAAGCCCGAGGCGTATGGCGGCGCCGGGCTCGACTACAGTTATTCGGTGCTGATGGCCGAGACCCTCGGCAATATCCGCTGCGGCGGGGTGCCGATGGCGATCGGCGTGCAGACCGACATGGCGACACCCGCCCTCGCCCGCTTCGGCTCCGACGAGTTGCGCGCCGAGTTCCTGGCTCCGGCCATCGCGGGCCAGGCCGTCGCCTGCATCGGCGTATCGGAGCCGGGTGCCGGTTCGGACGTCGCCTCGATCCGCACGACGGCGCGCAGGGACGGCGACGACTACGTCATCAACGGCGGCAAGCTGTGGATCACGAACGGCACGCAAGCCGACTGGATGTGCTGCCTCGCGAACACCAGCGAAGGCAACCCCCACCGCAACAAGTCGCTGATCATCGTGCCGATGCGCAGCAAAGGCGTCAGCGTCGAACGCAAGCTGCGCAAGATCGGCATGAACTCGTCCGACACCGCGCAGATCCACTTCGACGACGTGCGCGTGCCGCGGCGCCACCTGATCGGCGAGGAAGGCCACGGCTTCACCTACCAGATGCTGCAGTTCCAGGAAGAGCGGCTGTGGGGCGCGGCCAATGCGCTGAAGGGCCTCGACAACGCCGTCCGCGACACGGTCGAGTACGCGCGCAGCCGGAAGATCTTCGGCCGTCCGGTACTCGACAACCAGGTCGTGCACTTCACGCTCGCCGAACTGCAGACCGAGATCGAGGCGCTGCGCGCCCTCGTCTACCGCGCGACCGAGCTGTACGTCGCCGGGCAGGACGTCACGCAACTCGCGTCGATGGCCAAGCTCAAGGCCGGGCGGCTGACGCGCGAGGTGGCCGACAAGTGCCTGCAGTACTGGGGCGGCATGGGCTACACCTGGGAGAACCCGGTCTCGCGCCTGTACCGTGACGGCCGCCTCGCTTCGATCGGCGGCGGCGCCGACGAGGTCATGCTGTCGATACTCTGCAAGACCATGGGCACGCTGCCCAGGTCCTGAACGAGGCGCCACGATGACGAACCAGCCCAGGGGTACCCGAGGTCCGCTACAGGTCGAGCGGCAGTCCGGATTCTGGTTCGCGCGCCTGAGTCGACCGGACAAGCGCAACGCGTTGTCGGACGAACTCGTCGCGGCGCTGGGCGCGCTCTGGGGACGCATCGCCGCGGACCTCGAGGCGCGCGCGCTGGTGCTATACGGACAGGGCGGAAACTTCTGCGCCGGCGCGGACTTCGCGCGCTTCCTCGAGCTGATGCAGTCCGCGCCCGGCCACGCGGAGGATCCGATCGCGCAGTACAACCGGCAGTTCGGCGCAATGCTCGAAGGACTGGCGGCCTTGCCGGTGCCGACGCTCGCCGTCGTCACCGGCGCCGCGATGGGCGGCGGCTGCGGACTGGCCGCCGCCTGCGACCGCGTGGTGGCTGCGGAGGACGCATTCTTCGCGATGCCCGAAGTGGTGCTCGGCGTCGCACCGGCGCAGATCGCGCCGTTCATCGTGCGCCGGCTCGGCGCGACGCGCGCGCGATGGCTGATGCTGAGCGCTTCGCGACTGACCGCGGCCGCCGCGCGCGAGGCCGGCCTCGCGGACGCCGTCGCACCCACGGCCGGGCTGCAGGTAGCGGTCGAAACGGAGTTGCGTCGGCTCGCCGCCGCGGAGCCGTCCGCACTGCGAGCGACCAAGCGCATCGTCACCGGCGCGCTGGAAACGCCGCTGCCGGCGGCACTCGATGCGGCCGCGCAGGAGTTCGCCGGCCTGCTGCGGCACGGTGCGGCACGCGAGGGCATCGCCGCGTCGCGCGACAAGCGCCCGCCTTCCTGGGAGGCCGCGATGCCGCGCCTGCCGAATTTCCTGTGAAGCCCCTCAATCGCCTGCTGATCGCCAATCGGGGCGAGATCGCCGTGCGCATCGCGCGCACTGCGCGGCGCATGGGAATTGCGACGATCGCGATCTGCTCCGACGCCGATCGCGACAGCCCGCACGTCACCGCGTGCGACGAGTTCGTGGCGATCGGCGGCCGTCTGCCGTCCGAGTCCTATCTCGACGCCGGCAGGATCATCGCCGCGGCGCGCGCCACCGGCGCGCAGGCGATTCATCCGGGCTACGGCTTTCTCTCGGAGAACGCGGCCTTCGCCGCCGCGGTGCGCGCGGCTGGACTGATCTTCGTCGGGCCGCCGGCGACCGCGATCGAAGCGATGGGCGACAAGGCCCGCGCGCGCCGCCGGATGGCTGCGGCCGGCATCCCGGTCGTGCCCGGCTACGACGGCGATGCGCAGGACGAAAACGCACTGGTCGCCCAGGCCGCGCGCATCGGCTTTCCGGTCATGGTCAAGGCTGCGGCCGGCGGTGGCGGCCGCGGCATGCGTTTGGTCGCAGCTGCGGACGCGTTGCCCGACGCACTGCGCAGCGCGGCGTCCGAGGCTGCGAAGGCTTTCGGCGACGGACGACTGATCCTCGAGCGCGCCGTCGTCGAGCCGCGGCACGTCGAGATCCAGGTGCTCGCCGACGCCGCGGGCCACGTCGTGCACCTCGGCGAGCGCGACTGCTCGGTGCAGCGGCGTCACCAGAAGATCGTCGAAGAGGCGCCCTCGCCGGCCGTCGATCCGGTGCTGCGCGAGCGCATGGGGCTCGCAGCAACGGCGGTGGCGCGCGAGATCGGCTACACCGGCGCGGGCACGGTCGAGTTCCTGCTCGATCCGGCCGGCGAGTTCTATTTCATGGAGATGAACACCCGGCTGCAGGTCGAGCACCCGGTGACCGAACTCGTGACCGGGCTCGATCTCGTCGAGTTGCAGTTGCGCGTCGCACGCGGCGAAGATCTGCCGATTGCGCAGCACGACGTCCGGATCGCCGGGCACGCGATCGAAGTGCGCCTCTGCGCCGAGGACCCGGGCGACGCGTTCCTGCCACGCAGCGGCAGGGTGCTCGACTGGCGGCCGGAGCCGCTGGCGCGCTGCGATCACGCAGTGGCGGCGGGCCTGGAGATCAGCCCCTACTACGATTCGATGCTCGCGAAGCTGATCGTGCACGGCACGTCGCGGGCCGAGGCGCTCGACCGGCTCGCGCTGGCACTCGACCGCACGGTGCTGCTCGGCGTCGCGTCGAACCGCGCGTTCCTGGCGCGCGTGCTGCGGCATCCGGCGTTTGCCGACGGCGCCGCCGTGTCGACCGCCTTCATCGAGCGGCATTTCCCCCAGGATGCCGATCGCGCCACGGTGCCGGACGACGTAGCGTGGTCGCTCGCGGCCTGGCTGTCCGTCGCGGCAGCGCCGGAATCGGCGGCCGCAGCGGGAACGCCCTGGCGACATTGGACGAACGGCCTCCCGCTGCCAGCGCCGTGGCGTCTCGCCTGGCAGTCGAGCGAACGCGAAGGGCGGGTTGGCCTGTTGCCCGGCTCGGCGCGCGTCGAGTGTTCCGGAACGACTCAGACCGTAGTCGGCGCGCCCGCCCACCCATCCAGCGATGGTCAGGTGGAGATCGACGGCGCCTCGATCGCCTATCGCTACGCGTGGAGCGGCAGCACACTCTGGCTGCACTTGCGCGACGGCGACTTCGCTTTCGACTGCCAGCGCCGCCAGCCCCGCCGCTCGGCCGCGGATCGCACGGCGCGCACGCACGAGGTGCGCGCTGCCATCAACGGGCGCGTGCTCGAAGTGTGCGTTGCGGCCGGCGCGGACGTGAGCGAAGGCCAGCGCGTGCTCGTGTTGGAGGCCATGAAGATGGAGCACGCGTTGCCGGCGCCTCGCGCCGGTCGGGTCGCGAAGGTCGAGGTCGAACCCGGCCAGCAGGTCTCGCCCGGCCAGTTGCTGATCAGTTACGAGCGAGGTGCCTGATGTCGAAGACGGTCGTTACCTGCGCGCTCACCGGCGTGCTCACCGATCCCGCGCAGCACCACGTGCCCGTCACGCCCGAGCAGATGGCGCGCGAGGCCCGTGCGGCCTTCGATGCCGGCGCCGCCGTCATGCACGTGCATTTCCGCCAGCAGGCGCCCGGCAAGGGGCACCTGCCGACCTGGGATCCGGTGATCGCCGCCGAGATTGCGCAAGCGATCCGGGAAGCCTGCCCCGGCGTGATCTTCAACCAGTCCACCGGCGTGGTCGGGCCGGACATCTCCGGTCCCGCGGCCTGCATGCGCGCGATCCGCCCGGAGATCGCGGCCTGCAACGCCGGCTCGCTGAACTACCTGAAAGTGAAGAGCGATGGCAGCTGGGCCTGGAAGCCCATGCTGTTCGACAACCCGGTCGAGAAGGTGCAGGCATTTCTTGACGTGATGGCCCAAACGGGCGCGCTGCCGGAGTTCGAGTGCTTCGACTTGGGGATCGTGCGCTGCGTCGAAATGTTCGCTCGCACTGGCCTCTACACGGGCCATCTCGACTACAACTTCGTCATGGGAGTGGAGTCCGGCATGCCCGCCGACCCGGACCTGCTACCGATCCTCACGCGGCTCGTTGCACCGGGGGCGACCTGGCAAGTCACCGCGATTGGCCGGGCCAACGTCTGGCCGCTGCACCGGCGCGCCGCGGAACTCGGCGGCAACCTGCGGACCGGACTCGAGGATACGTTCTATCTGCCCGATGGCAGCAAGGCGACCAGCAACGGCGCGCTGATCGATGCGATCGTGAGCTTGGCGCGGAGCGCGGGACGCGAAATCGCCAGCCCAGCCGAGGCGCGTCCGCTGCTCACCCTCGGCTGAGGTAAATCAAGCCCGAAACAAAGGGTTACCAGTAGATGTTCATGCCATGTATGGCGTGGAACATGGCCACGAACGCCACGACCGTACTGACGGCCAAGGCGACGGTCAGGGCAACGAGATATTCAGGTTTCTGCGTGAACATAGCGCCTCCAGTCGGCTCATTGCGAGGCGGCTGCCGGCGGGGCGTCTGGTGGGAGCCTCACCGGGCTCGCCTCGATTTTGTCTACGGCCGCTATTTTACGCCGATTTTGCTGCAATGCAGCGCAATTACCGCGACGCTGTCACGTTTCTCGCAACAGACCTTTTTAATTATATATTTCAATTACTTAAGACTCATCGATGGTACCGTACCGGGCCCCGTCGGCCCGGTACGGGCCCTGAACTCAGACAAATGCCTGCATCCGGCCGACCGCCCCGACCAGGCTGGCCATGACGACCAATACCGAGGTCGCCAGGCTGGCCACGACACTGACTGCGAAATAACGGTTGGAGTGCTTGCTGTTGAACATGACTGGATCCCCTGCGGTTGACTGCGGGCGCCAGCGTAGGGGATGCCATTGCAATGAAAAACAGCAATAGTTGTTATTCTCAATTCGGATTTTTCGCATAATCCGCCCATGGACCAGCTCGTCGCCATGCGCGTGTTCAAACGGGTGGCCGAGCGCGGCTCGTTCGGCAAGGCGGCCGATGAGCTCGATATCTCCCGGGCTGCGGCCAGTGCGCACGTGGCTGCGCTGGAGAAACACCTCGGCGTGCGCCTGCTGAATCGCACGACCCGCAAGGTCAGCCTGACCGCCGAGGGAACCGAGTACCTGCGCCGCTGCAGCCGCATCCTCGAGGAAATCCGCGACGCCGAGGAGACGTTGCGCGAATCGCGCTCGAAACCGCAGGGCCTGTTGCGGGTGGACGTGCCGGTCGCCTTCGGCCGCTACCTGCTGTTGCCCGCGTTACCGGAGTTCACGCGGCGTTATCCCGCCATCGACCTCGACATCCGGCTGAACGACCGGATCGTCGATCTTGTCGCGGAGCGCGTGGACGTCGCACTGCGGGTGGGCGGCCTGCAGCAGTCGGGGCTCGTTGCACGTCGCGTGGCGCAGATCAACATCGTCACCTGCGCGGCGCCCACCTACCTCGCCGACCACGGCGAGCCGCAGACACCGGACGACCTGCGCAAACATCGCCTGCTGGCGCTGACCCCGCCGGGCGGTGGCTCGCCCGAATGGAATTTCCCGGCGCCTTACGCGCCACGGCGCCTCAAGCTGCACTTTGCCATGCTGTTCAACGCAGCCGAGGCGCCGATCGTCGCGGCCGCGGCCGGGCTCGGCATCACGCACACGGCCGACCTGCTGGTCGCCGAGTACGTCGCGCGCGGCGAGCTGCAGCTGATCCTGGAGAATTTCGTGCTGCCCGGTCCGCCGGTCTCGCTCGTCTACCCTTCGGCCGGCCACCAGGCCGCGAAGGTACGGGTGTTCTCCGATTTCGCCGCCGACCTGATGCGCCGCTGGCACGACATCGTGCGCGAGTGGCTGCAGCCGAACAAGAGTTGAGTCGCCGCGACGACGTGGATCTGTAGAATCGGCAGCCCCGTCACGGAGGTGTGTTCCCCAATGCTCAAGCTCATCGCTGGTTTGGTGATTTTCTTCGGGGTGCACTCAATCTCGATCGTGGCTCGTGACTGGCGCGAGCGGACCATCGCGCGAATCGGCCCGGCGACGTGGAAGGTCGTGTACTCGTTGGCTTCGCTGGTCGGGCTCGTGCTGATCATTGGCGGTTACGCGCAGGCGCGGCTCGACCCGGTGATCCTCTACCTGCCGCCGGTCGGGATGCGGCACCTGGCGGCGCTTTTGATGCTGCCCGTGTTCCCGTTGCTGCTCGCGACCTACCTTCCAGGCCGGATCAAGGCCGCGGTCAAGCATCCGATGCTGACGGCGACCAAGGCGTGGGCCCTCTCGCACCTGCTCGCGAACGGCATGCTGGCCGACGTGCTGCTGTTCGGCGGTTTCCTGGCGTGGGCGGTCGTGGACCGCATCTCGGCCGGCAAGCGCCCGCAGACGGTCGTCCGTGGCGCGCCGCTGTCGATCCGCAACGACGTGATCGCGGTCGTCGGTGGATTGCTGATCTACGCGCTCTTCATCGGCTGGGCCCACGTGCGCCTGTTCGGCGTGGCACCGATGGCAATCCCGGGCGGATGAACCGCAGCGAGGTCGCCTTCGGCAGCTACGGCGGCACCTGCCAGGCGTGGCGATACGCGCCACCGGACGAGGGTTCGACCTCGCCAGCCCTCGCGCGGCCCTGCGTCGTGATGGCGCACGGCCTCGGCGCGACTCGCGATGCGTCACTCGTCCCGTATGCGGAACGCTTCGCGGCCGCGGGCATGCACGTGCTGCTGTTCGACTACCGCCATTTCGGCGCCAGCGACGGCGAGCCCCGCCAGCTCGTCTCGGTGCGCCGGCAGTTGCAGGACTACGCAGCCGCAGTCGACTTCGCGCGCGCCCTCGCCGGGGTGGATCCGGCGCGTGTGGCCGTGTGGGGAACCTCGTTTGCCGGAGGTCATGCGCTCGTGACGGCGGCACGGCAGTCCGGGGTCGCCGCGGCCGTCTGCCAGTGCCCGATGATGGACGGCCTCGCCGCCGTGCGCCGGATCCTCCAATACGCGGGCCCGGGGCAACTGCTGCGCCTCACCGGCCACGGGCTTCAGGATGCAGTGCTCGCGCCGTTCGGCCGTGCGCACTACGTGCCCACGGTCGGGCCGCCCGGCAGCCTCGCGATGATGACCAGCCCGGACGCCGACGCGGGCTACCGCGCCCTCGGACCGCCGGACTTCCGCTGCGAAATCGCCGCGAGGATCGCGCTGACCGTGGGCCTGTACCGGCCCGTGCGGTACGCGGATCGCGTGCGCTGCCCGGTGCTCGTGCAGATCTGCGCGCAGGACAGCGTGGCGCCCGCCGCGGCCGCAGAGGCCGTGGTCCGGCGCCTCGGCGAGCGCGGCGAAGTGCAGCGCTACCCGATCGGGCACTTCGAGCCCTACACGGGCGCGTGGTTCGAACGCAGCGTCGGCGACCAGGTCGACTTCCTGAGGCGGCACCTCGGCGTCTGAATCGGTCACCAGCCTTTGAACAGGCTGCCGTCTGCGAAGTCCCACAGCACGACCAGGTGGTAGCGCGTGTTCCACGACTGGTCGCTCAGCGGGAACTCGACGCCGAAGTTGAGCGCTACGTGGCCGCCCTTGGTCAGGCCGAGCCGAACCTGCGGCAGTGCAGTCCACTGCACCGAATCGCCGCCCTCGGCGTCGAACGGCACGGTCGCCGTCATCTCGAGCGCAGGGAACATCGCACGGGCGCGTTCCGTCCAGAGGTAGTGCACGACACCCGCGAGTTCCACCTCGCCCTCGTCCGCATCGTCGACCGGCACGATCACGCGCGCGCTGGACTGGAACGTCGACTTTTCGTTCAACCGCTTGCCGTAGGCCAGGTACGGAATGATCTCGTCCGATTCGTCGCTGTCGGTCGGAATCGCGTAGATCAACGCGCCCGAGAGAATCGAGCGTTTCTCGAGGTTCCAGTGCAGCACGGTCTTCGCGCCGGCCTCGACCTTGGTGATCTCCGAATCCTCGCCGTCGTCCTCGTGGATGACCTCCAGCACGCCCATCGAACGCTTGCCGAAGCGCTTCTCGATCTCGATGACGTTGCGCCAGACGTTGTCGCCGTCCTGCTCGGACACCCGGGACTTCCACACGATCTCGTCCTCGGGAAACGCCTTCTTGGTGCGCACTGGCAGGAAGAGATTCATCTCGCCGGGCGGGTAAGCCTCGCTGCCGGGTGCCAGCGTCTTTGCGTACGCGACGACGTTGCGGATGTCTTCCTCGCTGAGCGCGCCGCTCTGCCCCGGCATCGCCGCGGAGAGGCCCAGCGCGGGACCACCGTGCGTGACGACGATGTGCCAGTCGCTCGCCGGTTCGCGGCTGTTGAACAGCGGGTCGGACAGGTCGGCCGGCTGCGGATCGAGCGCCTGCACGACCGGATTCGACGGATCCGCGCGACCGGTGACGCCG
>Ga0209391_10000276_pt1 | contig 22873 bp, 15 predicted proteins | sample PPLLak3March2015_FD_187246 | JGI IMG/M metagenome (GOLD analysis project Ga0209391, IMG submission 187246) | Freshwater sediment microbial communities from Prairie Pothole Lake near Jamestown, North Dakota, USA - PPLs Lake P7 Core (1) Depth... | ecosystem: Environmental > Aquatic > Freshwater >...
GAGGCGATCGGTATCACGATGGAGCAGATCCGCGGCCTGCAGTTCAAGCGGCTCGAACTGACGCTGGCCGCCAAACAGAAGCCAAAGGGACTGTGGTTCTCGATCGACAGCAAGGAGGGCGAGGCGCAGCTCGGGGATGCGGCGTTTGCATCAGCCGTCAAGACCAACCTCAAAAAGCTGAGCGACGCGGAGATGACGGTGCTGCTGCGTCACTCATCGGCGCTGCTCACGAGCCGGATCGACAAGTACGCGCCGGAACTGAAGCGGGCAAAGTGACGCGCGGTGATGTCGCCAGCGTGTGCCAACGGAACGCCGGCCCGCGGGGGGTCTGCGGCGCCGCATTCTGTACGCCAGCGGGGGAGCGAAATCCATGTTCGTCGATCCGACCGGTACCGTCAGCGTGGCGCTTCCGCCGGGCTGGGCGTTCGACATGTTCTCCTCGTCGCTCAACGGCCTGGTCTTCTTGGACTGGCAGGCCCCGTCCGAGCGCCAGACATTCCTACGGGTGCACGGTTCGCACAGCGACGCAGCCGCCACCGATGATGAATGGGAAGCAGCGGTCCGCAGTGGCCTTCCGAAGGAGGCGCCGCGCATCGAGCGTCGCACGGGACCCTGGTTGGTCGTCGAGCGTGCCGGTCGCGAGGGCCGGCCGTCGCAGCGCTGGGGCATCGTCCGCGGGCCGCGGTTCGACGTCACCATCGAGCATGTCGGCGTGGGCCTCGGGGGCCCACTGGCCACCGCGGAACTGCTCGAAGCAGTCGGTTCGCTCGATGTGCCCGCCAACCGCCATCTCGGCGCCCTTCGGCCACAGTCGGAGTTCGTCGCCGCCATGAACGGCGCGCACGCAGCGTTCATGCGTGGTGATGCTGTGCAATCCGCCAACTTGCTCAATGAGGCCAGAAACGTTGCTCAGCAGATGTGGATCCACAGCTTGATTGGTCGGCCGGTGCCGGAGGTACCTGCGGCAATGGCTGTCGCTGAGGCCACGCTGGCGCTGGCGCGCGTCACGGGCTCCGCGCTGTTCCTGCAGCAGGCAACACAGACGCTGTACCGGTGCCGAGCAACGTTGCCGACGATTCCAGCGGCGAGCGTCCCGGCGCAGATGAAACAGGTCGAGCGACTGCTGGCCGAGGCATTGAAGATGCACGGCGATCTGGCCGGTGCCGCTCCGCCGAAGAACCCGTTTGCCGCGTCTTTGCTGCGTTCGCGGCTATTGCTGCGGGAACTGGAGGGCGTGCTTCGGGGCAGTCAAACGAAGCTCGGTGGGCCCTGGGCGAGCGCGGCGGTGGAAGAGGCGATGAGCGCCGTCGCGATGGCTGGCCGCGGACTGGTCCGCGAGCTGGCGCCCGACGCGGCCGCCGTGTTCGCTGCCCAGGGCGTCACAGATCCTTCGCAGCAACTCGCACTGCACAATGCGTGGCTCAAGATTGCGGCACTCGATCACTTGGTCGCGGCCGGGAACATGCTGGTGGCCGCCCGCGCTCAGGCCAATCTCGCGCCGGATCGCGTCGTGACGGGAAACCTCCTGTTCGCGGCGCGACAGCTCGCCGAACAGTCGCCGTCACCGCAGCGCGATCGCGGTCTCGTTCTGGCGCTGAGCGGTCATGCCAGTGCACTTCTCGATCTTGGCGACGATCCGTCGCTCGAAGAAGCCTCGCGGTTGCTCGACGAGGCGCAGGCCCGGCTCGACGGGCTGCACGACGAGAGTGAACTTCGCGCACAAATCTGCCTGAATCAGGCCTGGTTGCGCCACACGCGACGGCAGCTGGAGGGGACGCTGCCGATTGTCGAACGGGCGATTGCCACCGCGACCGACGCAAAGGCGGAACGCCTGGAGCGGGCGGCCCGCTCGCTACGCTCTCAGTTCCTCGCGCTCGAGGGACGTCACGACGAAGCCATCGCCGAAGCCCGTAAGGCCTTGGCGGCAACCGACGACGATGCGGCCAGTACCCACCATCTCAATCTCGCGGTCGTGCTGCAGCGAGCCGGCGATGCGATGGGGGCGATCGAGGAGGTGCGGGCCGGGCTCGCCGCGGCCGCTGCCGACGAACCCCTCGGGCCAGACGTGCTGCGCCTGCTTTTTGCTGCGGCGGCACTGCTCGATCCCGTGGACCGGAAACGGGCGCTGGCTGCGAGCGAGGCGGCCGAGGCCATGCTCGATGCCCTCCGTCTCCGTCTCGGGGACGCGGCCGACCGAATCGGCTTTGACGATGCCGACCGCCATCGCGAAGTCGCGGCAACACTGGTCCAGCGGCGGCTCGATCTGGACGACGTGCTCGGAGCACTGGCCACGGCTGATCGCCATCGTGCCCGTTCGCTCATCAAGGCGACCCGAGCGACAGGTGAGGCCGCCGCCGACGCCCTCACCACACATCGACCCGCGCCGCCCGGCTCGGGCGCCACACTCGATGAATACATCACCTACCTCGCAGGAGTCGCGCAGGCTCGACTCGCAGCCGCGGGCATACCCGTGCCGCCCGACGGGCGCGCACTCGTCGACCTCGTCGCCCGGGCCGGTCGAACCGCACTGGTGTTCCATCCCAATGCGGACCGGCTGCTCATACTTCTGGTTCGGCCGGTGGACGGTCAGATCCATATTGCTGCGGTTCAGGCCGCAGCGAGCATGACCGAGATTGCCGGGCTCACCGAGGCTTTGCGCGCTGAGCTTGGCATCGTCGTGTCCGCGCGCGCAGCGCGCGGCGAGCTGCCCAGCCAGTCCGTCGAAGACCTCGCGGCGATTCTGACCGACGACGACTCGGTGGAGGAGGCGGATGCGGAGCTGGACCATCTCCGGCGGCGGCTCCACGACGCGCTGCTGTCCGAGGTCCTGCCGCTGCTTCAACCCGGTGAGCCGCTGGTCGTCGTGCCCTACCGCGAGCTCACGGTGATCCCCTTTCCGGTGCTCACGGCTAGCGACGGTCGCTCGCTGGTGGAGCGGCATCCGCTCTCGGTACTTCCCTCGCTCGCCTCCCTCGACACGTTGGCACCCGCGCCTGAGCCGCCCGGGCGCGCGGTCATCATCGGTGACCCGTCCACGTCGCCAACGTTGGGCTTGGGTACGTTACCTGGCGCCGCAGCGGAAGCCCGGAGTGTTGCGGCTGCCCTCAACGCGGTTGGACTCGACACCAGCACTCTGTTGCACGCGGACGCCACCGAAGCTGCCTTTCGCGCAATTGCGCGAGGCGCACGGCTGCTGCACCTTGCCTGCCATGCCGCGGTGCGCCAGCAGGCATGGTCCTCGCCGCTGTTTCTGACGCCCGCGCCGCCCGAGGACGGCCTGCTGCTGCCCGCCGAAATTGCCGAGCTGAAGCTTGACGGCGCACTGGTCGTACTCGCTGCTTGCCAGAGCGGCCTTGGACGGGCGACCGCTGATGGCATCCTCGGCCTCGGACGCGCATTCATGCAGGCCGGCGCTCGCGTCGTCGTACTCTCGCTGTGGCGGGTGGGCGACGCTGCAACCGCACACCTCATGGAAGCGTTCTATGAGGCTCTGAGCGGACGGGCGCCGGGCACCGGCGGTCCGCTCGACGTGGCCGCGGCGGCCCGCCACGCGCAGCTTGCGACACGCGACGCGATCTCCTCCCACCCCAGCGCGTGGGGTCCGTGGATCGTCCTGGGGGATGGGGGGTGGAGGCTCCTGTGACCACCGACCCGGGCGATGCGGCGATCACGATCGAAGCGCTGCCGGCCGGCTACGGCGACTGTCTGCTGGTCAGTTGTCCGGTTCCCGGTGGAACCTGGCGTGCATTGATCGATACCGGACCCGACGAGAACTGGCCGACACTTCAGGATCGCCTGGCCGTCTTGCCGGTCACCGTCGACGGTCGACGCCTCCTTGATCTGGTGATCGTGAGCCACATCGATCACGACCACATCGGTGCGGGCGGGTTCCTGCTTTCCAATGCCGAGCTCGGGCTCTCGTTCAACGACGTCTGGTTCAATGCCCGTCACCATCTTGTTCGAGGCGTGGCGGAGGGCGAGAGCCTGGCGGCGATACTGGGGGCGACCGAGCGGAGCCTGCCCTGGAACGCCGCCTTCGGCGGTGGACCCGTGGCAACGCCGGCCGACGGGGCGTTCACCGAAATTCCCACCCAGCCCGGCTATCCGCGCATCACGCTGCTGTCGCCGACGCCGAGGCGGCTCGCACGACTCGCGACGGTGTGGGACCGGGAACTCGCAGACCTGCGGGCGAAGCGATCAAACACCGTGGCGGAGCTCGAGCGCGGGGGCGACTTTCCGGATCTCGAGGCGCTGGCCGCCCACGCGTCCGCAAAAGACCAGTCTGCCGCCAACGGATCCAGCATCGCGATTCTGCTCGAGCATCGCGGCGCCTCAGCGCTGCTGGCCGCGGACTCCTTCGCGACCGTACTCGGCTCGGCCCTGCTCAGCCTGGCCCGCCATCGTGCATCGCAGGTTCCGCTCGAGGTCGATGCCTTCAAGCTGAGTCACCACGGCAGCCGGGCCAACCTGGTGCCCGCGCTGCTTGGCGCCGTACGTGCCAAGCACTACATCGTGAGCACCGACAATTCCCGGTTCGGGCACCCGAATGACGAGACGCTGGCGCGTGTCATTCTCTTAGGCGGCGAGGCGCCGAACCTGTGCTTTAACTTCGCGACGGCCCAGAACCTGCGGTGGGCCGACGGGGCCTTGCAGGAAAAGTACGGATTCACTACCCGATACGCCGACCCCGGCCAGCCCCTGATCCTGGAGTTGCCCGCACGCGGTTGACCGCCGATCAATTGACTTCCGCGGCGGAGCATCCAGCGCACCGGACTGCCCAGGCGCCGGGAAGAACGAAGGAGCTTCCCACCAGCTCGGGCGGCTCCTCCGGAGCACCCGCGTGGGACAGACGATCCCGCCGCACGATCGGAATCGATCCCGCTCGAATCACCCGTTCGGGTGATGTCCAACCCGCGACGGGAGGCGTATGTTCCCGCCAAACAGGGCGGACCACCGCAACCTGGGGGATTGTCTGTCGGCACGATGCGCGGTCACGCAGGGATGTGCATAGCCCAACAATACGAACGGCGACCATCGAACCTGCGCGTGCCAACCCGCTGCCCCGCCCCGATCCACTGTCGAGCCGAGACGGGCGCGCTCGATCCGTCGCCGCGCGTCGTTCGCCAGGACAACATTGACGGGATGGCAGGCTCACTGTGCTGACAACCCACCCGGTCGGTCGGTGCGCGACACCGCGAACCGCGGGTGCCCTTGGACGGACCTGCAGCAACTCACCGGGGGACTAGCGATGTATTCGATCGTGCCAGGGATGACACGAACAGGCGCTTCCAGGCGGGCGCATCGCACCCGGAACGGTTGCCAACGGCCGCGCACGCACCCCCTTTGGCGCCGGTGACCGGCCGGTCGAACCACCAGAATTCATCGCCCGACACAGCACCGACTCATCTGCCTCGACTTGTTCGCACTGCACTCGGAGACCCATCATGGAAACGCCCGCTGTATGTATCCCGAAGCGACTGCCTCGCGCCCAATGGGAAGAAGCCGCCGACCTGGCCGCCGCGATCAACCCCGTTAACCGCCCACCGATCCATCGGCTGACTCGAATCATGCCGGGCTTCGTGCCGACCAAGGCACGTCTTGCCGTACTTACGACGAAGTACTGGGGTTCGAAAGGCGTCCGCCTGACCGTCGGCTTTCTCGATAACCCTTCGGCTGAGCTTCGCAAGCGCATCCTGCTGCACATGAATGCCTGGGCGAAGACCGCGAACGTCACCTTCGTGCCGGCCAGGACTGATCCGCAGGTTCGCATCGCGCGAACCCCCGCGGACGGCCACTGGTCGTACCTTGGGACCGACATCCGGCTCATCAAGAAAGATGAGCCCACGATGAACCTCGACAGCTTCACGATGAGCACTGCCGAGTCCGAGTACAGGCGGGTGGTACGCCACGAGACCGGCCACACCCTCGGCTTCCCCCACGAGCACATGCGTAAGCAGCTGGTCGCCAAGATCCACGTGCAGAAGGCGATCGCGTACTTTGGCAAACACTACGGCTGGTCGCCCGAAGATGTCCGGTTGCAGGTGCTGACTCCGCTCGAAAAGAGCTCACTGATCGCTACGGCGTCCGCCGACGCGCGCTCGATCATGTGCTACCAGCTCCCCGGCGAGATCACCAAGGACGGCAAGCCGATCCTGGGTGGCACGGACATCGACGCCTGGGACTATGATTTCATTTCGCTGATCTATCCGCGGCAGAAGCCCGCGCCACGGTCGCGCGCCAAATCGGGAACCCGGACGGCGAAGCGCGGATCCACGGCGATGAGGGCTAAGCCGGCGAGCAAGAAAGTCAGAGTTTGAAGCGTCAGGTCGACGCGTGAGCGCTGGGAGCGGCGGCCCAGCGCCGCCCCTCCCAGCGCCCCGATCACCTTCAACAGAGGACACCCCATGACGATCATCACCCCGAAGGTCACCCGCTCCTACATCAAGCAGGCGACCTTCCCATCCGCGCCGCCGCACCGTGCCCGCGCCTTGACCGACCAGCCACCGATCCAGCTCAAGGCCAGCGAGGCGCAGTCGCTGGTCGTCGGCTCCGGTCTCATCGTCGCCGCCGAGAAAGTTCCCGTTCAGACCCGCGAGGACCTCATTAACTGCACGCTGTTCGCACAGCTCGCCGCGAGCGGCGAGGTGGGCGACCCGACCAAGGTAGGTGAGTGGTACGACGCCTACTTCCGAGCGCTCACCGCGCTCGGCTGGGCGCAGAGCGATACGCAGTTCGAAAAGTACGAGTTCAAGAGCAGGAACGCCGAAGCGCATCAGGCGATCATGAAGGTGCTCGCGGTGCTGCTCGGCCCCGGAGCCGCTGCAGTACAGGTTGTCCAGGCGGCCCTCGAGGCGCTGCAGTCGATGGATGCCAACAGCCCCTGGATCACGCTGTTCGACCAGCAGAGCAAGACCGAGAAGTCGGCCCGCTTCCAGGTGGCGACTGCACAGATTGACCCAAACGGGCTCCTGCAGATCGCGCTCGCCGCCTTTCACCTCAAGGCCAAGTCCAAACTGACTCAGGTACTGTTCTTCAAGAGCGCCTCGAGCAGCACCAAACTCAACTACGCCGCCGGCAAGGCCACCATCTACGAGGCGGCTCTCGCGGAGCAACGCGCCGCCATTGCCGCGCGCCTCGCCGCCTACCGCACGGCCTACGTCGGCCAGGTCAAGTTCCCTCCGGCGCCGGGCGGCCCGATGCGCGCGTTGCGGCGGCGCTTCGGTCTTGCCACGCCACCTCGCAAGGCGAAGGCGGTGCGGAGGAAGCCGGGCTAGCGTTGCGGACATCGGCAACCAGGGAGTATTGGCATGGGCGCCGGAAGGCGTGGGCCCTCAGCGGAAGACACAGCAGCGCGGCTCCAGGAGGACGTGTCATGGCAACGAAGCGTGCAGACAAGGCTCCGGCCAGGCCCGCCAAGCCGGCGAAGGGCACCGACGTTTCCAGGTCCAGGGAGCGGCCGGCGCGAGATGCGGTACCGAAGAGGAAGGAGAGTTCCGCCATTTCCCCCAGCAAACGCCGCAGCCTCTATGCCGCCGCCCAATATCTGTCGGCGGACGTCGAACGGGAATTTGGGTTGCAGCTGCCCTTCAACGTCTTCATCCAGGACCCCTTGGTCGCGCGCGAGCACCCGGAGCTGGGCGAGGACGAACAGGTGTGGGTTCAGTGGGAGCCCGGTCTGGCCGATGGACCCACCAGCGCCCGGTTCGCCGTGGTGGATTTCAATGCCGATACGGGGAACCTCGCTCCGGCGGCGCAATGGAATGACGAACTCGGAAGCTTCGTGCACGGCAAGACTGCGCTCAATCAGACCAATGCCGCGAGCCTCCAGTTTCACCAGGTCAACGTCTGGGTGCTGCTGCAACGTGCGCTCGCGTTCTTCGAGAGCGGTAATGGCCTCGGGCGCAGGATCCCGTGGGCTTTCGAGGGCAACCGGCTGATTGTCGTGCCGCACGCGGGATACGGCCAGAACGCGTACTACGATCGAGTCAGCAAGTCACTGCAGTTTTACTACTTCGGCGAGGAGCCGGACACTGTTTACACGTGTCTGTCGAGCGACATCGTCAGCCACGAATTCGGGCACGCCGTGCTGGACGGCATCCGACCGTACTTCAACGAAACCGCTTCAGTCCAGACGGCCGCGTTCCATGAATTCATCGGCGACCTGACCGCCATTCTCATGAGTTTGCAGAACGGCGCCTTCCGGAAGTGGCTCGCCCGCAAGACGGGTGGCGATATGTCCAAGGCCGAGCAGCTCTCCTCGATTGCGGAGCAGTTCGGACGGGCTGCGGAAGGCAAGCCGTATCTGAGGAGCGCCCGGAACGAGGAGTCCATGTCGAAAGTGGCCAGCAGCCAGAGCGAGCATCGCGTCTCCCAGGTGCTGACCGGCGCCATGTTCGACATTCTCATGGCACTCTCGAAGCACTATGCGAAGGCCCGTGAACGCACGGCACTCCAGGCGTTCTGGGACGTAGCTCAGCGCATGCAGCGCATGGCGATCCAGCCGCTCGACCTGCTCCCACCGGCGGAGGTGACGTTCCGGGACTACGCGCTTGCGGTCGTTCGAGCCGAGGAGCTGGCGAACCCCCTGGATCCGCATGGCTACCGCAAGATGCTTATCAAGGCGTTTCGGGGCCGAGGAATCCTCAGCAAGAGGGATGAGGACGAGCTCGCCGAACCTCGTTACCTGTACTGGCGGCCCAAGCTGCTGGTGTTTCACGACATCGATCAACTGTCGGGCTCGCGTGCGGCCGCCTACCGCTTTCTGGATGACAACCGCGATGAACTGCTGATTCCCGCCATGCAGGACATCGTGGTCGCCGACCTCTACGATGCCAGCAAGCTGACCCGCGAGGGCAACCGACTGCCACGCCAGATCGTGCTCGAGTACATCTGGCGCGAGCACGTGCCCCTGAAAGGCAGGCAGTTCGGCCAGTTCAACGGCCAGTCGGCCACCCTGCTCTGCGGCGGCACGCTGGTGTTCGACGAGACCGGAACCCTGCTGTCGTGGATGCGGAAGCCCGGTACCGTCGGTCGCACGCTGCGCCACGGCAAGCATCTCGGCACCAAGCTCGACAAGGCATGGGCCGCCGAGGTTCAGGAGGGCCAGCAGCGCCGCGATGATCTCTTGCGTTCTGCGGCGGCCGAGCTCGCCGCCGGGCGGGTCGGCGTCGTCGCGGGTAGCGAAAAGGGGCTGCTGGGAACGCGGCTGCCGCCCGTTACCGCGGAGAGCGATCGGGACGTGGTGACGTTTCGACTCTCGCCGCACCTGAGTCTGTCCGGCGACGATGACGACGACGACGAAGGGGAACGACGATGGGAAATCAGCTCCTGATCCGCGCCTACAACGTGGGCTGTGGTGATTGCTTCTACGTGCGGATTCCCAATGGCGATGACGGCTTTCACATCCTGATCGACTGCGGCAGGAAGGGGAAAGCGGACCTGCTGCGGCCTGCCGTCACACACCTCGAACGAGAGATGCTCCCCGACGCCGGGGGAGGCCGGAAGCGTCTGGATCTCATCGTAGCGACGCATCGCCACGAGGACCACATCAAGGGCTTCGACCCGGAGTGGTTCGAGAACATCGCGGTCCAGCACGTCTGGCTGAGCGCCGCGATGAACCCGAAACACCCGCAGGCACGTAAGGTGAACGAACTCCATGCCTTTGCCCGGACCGCCATGCGTCAGCTCGTCGAGTCGGGCCAGGCCCTGAGCCCCCAGGTCGAGCTCCTCGCTGATCTCTACGGAGTCAGCAATCAGGCGGCGGACGACTTCCTGATGCGGACGATCCCCGAGCGCAACGGCATCGAGCCACAGTTCGTGCACGCCGGCCAGTCCTCGCGCGGCCTGGGTCTTGACCTCGGGGATGCCGTGATCCACGTGCTGGCGCCCGAGCGGGACATCGACCATTACTACCTCGGTGAAGAGGTCGACCAGAGCCTGCAGGGCATGCGCGGCATAGCCGCAGGACTCCAGCACCGGTCCGCCGCCTCAACCGGAAAACCCGACGACCTGCCGGGCAATATCAGCGCCAGCGACTTTAGGCTTCTGCAGTCGAGGATGCTGTCGAATGGACTTGCGTTTGCGGAAAAGGACAGCAGCATCCAGAACAACGTGGGCGTCGTGCTGCTCATAGAGTGGCGGAAGCGTCGCCTGCTGTTCGTCGGGGACGCCGAGTGGCACGGCGAGTTCAAAAAAGGCAAGGACAACGGCAGCTGGAACGTCATGTGGGAGAAGCAGCACGACAAGCTGCTGAAGGAGCCGATCGATTTCCTCAAGGTCGGGCATCACGGCAGTGTGACCTCGACCCCGGTGCCGGACTCGGTGAGCGCTCGCAGTCAGCGCAAGGACGGCGGCCCCAGCGTCAACCAGATTCTCGACGTATTGCTACCGCTTCCCAAAGCGGGTCAGAAAGCGACAGCGCAGGCGATCGTCTCAACTGAACGCGAGGCTTACGCACCCATCCCCGCGGGCAGGCTGCTCGTCGAACTGGCAAGGCGGGTTTCCAGCGTACGCAACTACGGTCAGGCACTCGCCGCGAAGCCCATCGATCCCGAAACGCTCTGGCAGTCTGCGAAAGCAAAGCGGGACAAGTTCTTCGAGACCTACGAGAAGGACTTTCTGCATGACATGCAGCCGTGGCGGACCGACCTCGAGCAAGCTCTCGACGGGAAGGGCTTCGTTGATGTCGAAATCGAAGCCAGCGAGCAGTAGCCGCGCCGGTGGCCGAGGCGGAATGCCTCACGCAGCCCGTGGGTGAGCGATTGAGGTCGATGCGAATAGGACTCCACGAACCAAAGGTGAACCCATGCTGACCGAAACCCAGCTGCGCCAGATCATGCCCAATTTGAAGCCCGCGAAGGCGGCGGCACTCCTGCCCCATCTCAACCGTGCGATGGCCGAATACCGCATCAACACGCTGCCGCGCGTTGCCGCCTTCGTGGCTCAGCTCGCCCACGAATCGGGTGAGTTCCGGTGGATGGAGGAGATCTGGGGCCCCACCCCGGCGCAGCGCCGCTATGAGCCGCAAACTGATCTGGCCAAGCGGCTCGGCAACACCGCACCCGGTGACGGCAAACGATTCAAGGGGCGCGGACCCATACAGCTTACCGGTCGCGCCAATTACAGCCGCTTTGGCGGGCTGCTCGGCCTCGACCTGGTCTCCGCGCCCGAACAGGCCGCGACGCCCACAGTGGGCTTCCGCACCGCAGCGCTGTATTGGGCAAATCGCGGCCTGAACGAACTCGCCGATGCCTGGAACTTTCGCGAGATCACCCGCCGCATCAACGGTGGGTATAACGGGCTTGCCGATCGCCAGAAATACTTCGAGCGGGCCAAGGCGGTGCTCGCCACTGCCTTCGAATGGATCCCACGGATGTCCGTACCGGGCCGCGCCGCGGCCCCCGCCCGCGAGGTGCCCACTGAGCCGCTGACGCGCGGCTATGAGGCGATCCGCCGACTGAAGGCACCGAAGAAGCGAGCGAAAAAGTCGACCGCGAAGAAGGCCGCCACGCGCAAGGCGCCGACCCGGAAGACCACCACCAAGAAAGCGGGCGCAAAGAAAGCGCCGCCGAAGCGCCCGGCCAGGAAGAAGGCCTCTGCCGTGAAGAAGCGGCCGACTCGGAAAGCACCCGCGAAGAAGCGAACCCCCACCAGTCGCGCGAAGCGTGACTGACGATCACACACCTGCCGGGGGCAATTCGTGACTGACGTGCACCCAACGCTCCATCCAGCGCTCAGCGCACGGCCGAACTGCTGACGACGCAGTCGGTGGGCACGCCATCGTACTGCGTGCGCAAAACGTACCGCTAATTCAAGCGGTCGTCATGCAGGATCACAAGCTTGTGAAAATCCGTAGTTGTGATGACTGGTTCAAGATCGTCGAGTTCCTGCAGCAGAACTGGGTGCTCGTGGACAATGATCCAGTGGAGGAGGGCTGCATCATCCTCTTTTTCGGCGACACCTTCGGGGGCTTCGACCGACTCCGGCTTTCGTCGCGGCAGGAAGCAGCGGCCGCGCAAATGAGGAACGGATCCCGGCTCTGCGAGACCGACGACCGGGCCAATGAGTTCATTACCCAGCCTGATCCGCCGCCCTAGGCGGGATCGCAGATGAATGGTTCACTCGATTCGTCGAATCGGTACTGAAAATCGACGGCACCTTGCGTCAGCCGCCCGACGCCGTGGGCGCGGTTGTGCTGGCTGCGCCGGAGCAGATCGGGGACGATTCACACGTGCGGTTCCGGTGAGTCCGGCTGCCGGCAGTCGCGGCCAACAGTCCGGGGATTCAGTTGATCTGCACCCGCATAGTGGCAACATGGCCACTCATCCCCATCGGGAAGGACGGACCTAATGACAGAAACAGATTCAAAGGAATTGGAGTTTCAAGTAGCGGTACTTCAGGCGTTAGATATCGAAAGAAGAAAAGAACAGCTGGAGATATTTAAGATAATGCTTGAGGCTAACGATTACTTTCCAGCTGGATGCTTACTCGGTGAGGAGGCTGACCACCTAAAGAAGATAAGCAAGATGATCCTGAAATGGGAGGAGCTTTCGCGACAGGAAGCCGGCGAATGAACTACGAGATAGGGATGTAACCCCCTTTGGTCGCGCTCTTGTGTCCCGAGTCGATAGCGCGGCGCACGGCAAGGGCGGGGGAGTATCGCCCCGCCGCGATGGTGGACTGAACCCGAATCAGGTTAGGAGCACCGCGGCGAGGCGCCCGCGCAGTTTGAATTCACGCGTGACGCGAATTCTGCGCAACCGCAACGAGCTCGTCCAGCCACCTGTGCTCCGCAAATATTGGATCCGGGACGAAATGACGCCTTTGCGGGACCTTCACCGAGCTGTGGCATGATCCTGGCGTGATCACGCTGGCTCGAATCGTCCTTCGGTTGCTTGCCGACCTGGCCGGCCTCGTTGTGTTGTTGCTCGCGCCAAGGCGATCCGTCGCAGCGGAGAACCTATTTCTCCGCCGGCAACTTGCGCTGTATCTGGAGCGTGGCGCAAAGCCGAGGCGCGTTGACGCCGCGACGCGGGTGTCGCTGGCGGTGCTTTCCCGGCTCTTCGATTGGCGCGATGCCGTGGTCGTGGTTCGGCCCGAGACGCTGATCCGCTGGCACCGAGCAGGTTGGCGGCTGTTCTGGCGCCTCAAGTCAAGACCCGGACGACCGCTGATTCCGCTGGAACTGCGCCAACTGATCCGGCGCATGGCGACCGAGAATCCAATCTGGGGCGAAGAGCGCATCGCCAATGAATTGCTGCTCAAGCTCGGTCTGCGGGTCTCCCCGCGGACGGTGCGCAAGTACCTGCCGAAGCGACCGCCGGGGCGCCCACCCGGCGATCAGCGTTGGGCGACTTTCCTGCGCAATCACGCCGGCGCGATCGTCGCCTGTGACTTCTTCGTGGCGATCACGGCGACATTTCGACTGCTCTATGTGTTCGTGGTCATCGAGCACGGCAGCCGCCGACTTTTACGCGTCGCCGTCACGGTGCACCCGAGTGCGGCATGGACCCTGCAGCAGCTACGGGAGGTCGTTGGATTCGACCGCGCCCGCCGGTACCTGATTGACGACCGGGACAGCATCTTCGCGCGAAGCTTGGACGACTCGATCAGGCATCTCGGCTTGACCGTGCTCAAGTCACCGCCACACAGCCCGAAAGCCAATGCCCTCTGCGAGCGGGTGATCGGAACGATTCGACGCGAGTGCCTGGACTGGTTGATTCCGCTGTCGGAGTCGCACCTGCGATCGATCCTGAGATCATGGGTGGATCATTACAACCACGGACGCCCGCACATGGCGCTCGGTCCAGGCGTGCCGGACCCTCCATCGGTGGTGTTGCAGTCTGCGACACCACTGACCCGGCATCGAATCGGCGAGCGCCGCGGCGTGCGCGTCAGATCGGTGCTGGGTGGGTTGCATCACGAATATCTGCTGGCGTCCGCGTCGGCGTGATTGAGTACTTGCGGAGCACAGCCGTACGGGACATGGGCGAGAAGCTGCGACTGAGCGTCCGGCCACCGATCTTCCGGCGGCTGCGGGTCTTTGCGATCGATCCCGGCATGACGGCCCGGTTCGAGACCGCGGTGCTCAACGAAATGACCCTGTCGATCCCCTGGGAGCCCCTCGCGCCCGGCCCGATCGGCGAGTACATCGCGGTGGTCGACGAGAACGAAGCGGGCGAGCGGCTGCACGAGCCGGTCGACCTCGATCGGCCGGAGATCCTCGCGCAGGACGGCCTGGCGCCCTCGGACGGCAACCCGCAGTTCCGCCAGCAGATGGTCTACGCGGTCGCCATGCGCACGATCCGCAACTTCGAGCGCGCGCTCGGGCGGGCCGTCCATTGGACGCCACTCGTGCCATCGGGGCGCACGAAAGCGAAGAAGGGCGTGTCTGCGGCATACGAGAGACGCCTCCGGGTGCATCCCCATTACGGACCGGAGGCGAACGCGTACTACGATCCGTTCAAAGGACTCTGCTTCGGTTACTTCGAGAGCCTTCCGGAGTCGCCTTTACCGGGCACAACGGTGTTCACGTGTCTGTCGCAGGACGTGATCGCGCACGAGCTCACGAAGGCGATCTTACTCGGTATGGGGATCGGCTTCGAAGGCCGCAACCCGGATGCCGCCGCGTTCCCGATTGCGTTCTCGGATCTCGTCGCGCTCCTGCAACATTTCTGGCCATCGCAGGTCCTGCGGCACCAGATCGCCGCGATCCAAGGGCGGCTCGACGCACCGAGCACCCTGGGTGCCGTGGGCTTGCAGTTGGGGCAGGCGTTGAACAGCACGGACGGCCTGCGCAACGCGCTCGGCTATACGGACGAGGATGGGCAATGGCACCCGCGGGTCGCCAACCCGAAGGCGTACGCGACGATTCAAGGGGCGCACGAGCGCGGCAGTATCCTGGTCTTCGCGGTGTTCGACGCGCTGAAGAGGATCTACGAGTCGCGCGTCGCCGACCTGCGGCGTATCGCGAGCAGAGGGACGGGGATCCTGCCGGAGGGCAGCCTTCATCCCGATCTCGTGGACCGCTTCGCGCGCGAGGCGTCCCGCTCGGCGCAGCGAGTCCTCGAACTCTGCCTGCGGGCGCTCGACTACCTTCCACCGGTCGAGAGCACCTTCGGCGACTACCTGCGTGCGATCGTGACGGCGGACTTCGAGGTCGCGCCCGCCGACGAGGGCAATTATCGACTCGCAATCGTCGACGCCTTCCGTCGCTACGGGATCCTGCCCGCAGGCGTCCGCACCCTGTCGCAGGAGGCGTTGCTCTGGCCCACCCCGCCGCCCGGTGAATCCGCCGTCGTGTCGCCTTTTGTGACGGCCTTGTCGCGCGAGCTTACCCCGTGGAACCTGCCGAGCGACCGGCAGCAGCTGTGGGAACTGCTGGAGAGAAAGCGCGCTGAACTGCAGGAGTGGCTCAGCGCGCAGCCCCGCAAACGTCTTGGTCCGATCGATCTGCGCAGGCCCTTCGCGGTGGACTCGTTCCATCCCCGCGAGTCAAGCGCCGTCAACGGGGATCTGGCGTTTCAGTGGATCATCAAGCTGGTGCAGGCCACCGGTCCGTCGGCCCGCGCCCGCAAGGGCAATGAGGCGGAGTCATCGCGGCTCGCGGGGGTCACGCTGGTCGTGGATGGCAGTACCGGCCGCGTGCGTTACCTGGCGGGGAGCGCCACCCCCGCCGCCCGCGCCGCCAGGCGCCGGGCGCCGCTGCTCGGTGCGCCGGTGACCATCCGTCCGCCGACGGAGCGGCGGCTCCGGGTATTCGCGTTCGACCCCAGCCTCGGTGTCCTGCTCGAGACCGCGGGCATCAACGAGGTCGCGATTCGCGTTCCCTGGGAGCGTGATGCCGACGGCCAGGACATCCTGGAGCCCGGACCCGTTGGCGAGTACCTGGAGGTCGTCGACCGGGATCCGGCCAGCGGCTGCTTCTATGACCCGATTGACCTCAACGATCCGTTCGTCGTCGCGCAGGACGGCCTTGCGCCGTCGGAGGCGAGCCCGCAGTTTCACCAGCAGATGGTCTATGCCGTCGCGATGCGCACGATCCGCACCTTCGAGCAGGCGCTCGGCCGGCTCGCGCTCTGGCGGTCGCACCGGGTTCGCGACGCGAGCGGCAAGGTTCTTCGCGAGGAGTACGTGCAGCGGCTGCGGATCTACCCGCACGCGCTGCGCGAGGCCAACGCCTATTACAGCCCCGAAAAGAAAGCGGTCCTGTTCGGCTATTTCCCGGCGCCGATGAGCGAGGGGGGCGGTGACTCGGCGCGCCTGACGGTCTTCACGTGCCTCTCGCACGACATCATCGCGCACGAGGTGACGCACGCATTGCTGGATGGGATGCACCGCCGCTTCAGCGAGCCGAGCAATCCCGACGTGCTCGCGTTCCACGAGGCGTTCGCCGACCTCGTCGCGCTGTTCCAGCACTTTTCGCTGCCGGACGTGCTGCGGCATCAGATCGCCTCGACGCGTGGTGACCTCGCGAGCCAGAACCGGCTCGGCGAACTCGCTCAGCAGTTCGGGCAGGCGATCGGCAAGCGCGGGGCACTGCGCAACGCGATTGGTGGAACCGACCCGACGACCGGCGAGTGGCATCGACTGGAGGCCGACCCCGGTGACTACGAACGCCACAGCGAGCCTCATGAGCGGGGCGGGGTGCTCGTCGCCGCGGTGTTCGACGCGTTCCTGTCGATCTACAAGGGCAGGGTAGCGGACCTGCTGCGTATCGCGAGCGAGGGGACGGGCGTGCTGCCGGCGGGCAACCTGCACCCCGACCTGGTGAGTCGTCTGACGGAGGAGGCCGCGCGCTCGGCGCGCCATGTGCTCGAGATGTGCATTCGCGCCCTGGACTACTGCCCGCCGGTCGACATCACCTTCGGCGATTACCTGCGTGCTGTCGTCACGGCGGACTTCGAGCACGACCCGGTCGACGAGGAGCATCGCCGCGTCGCGTTCATCGAGGCCTTCCGCCGCCGCGGGATCGTCCCGGAGGGGGTGCAGGCCTTTTCCGTCGACGGGCTCCTGTGGCGGCCCGCTTCGGCGGCGCCGGACGAGGACGAGGAGGTCGTGGTCGGCATCGTGAAGGAGTGGGCGGCGGACATCAGCTCGTGGGGGCTGTCCAAGCACCGGCGAGCGCTCCACGAGCTGATGGAGAAGCGGCGCGCGGCGCTCCACGCGTACCTCCGCCCGAAGCTCTCGAAGGCGAGTGTGGTGCTCGGCGGCATCGATCCGGAGTTGCCCTTCGAGGTGCATTCGCTCCGTCCCTCGATTCGGGTTGACTGGGAGGGGAAGCCCGTCTTTCAGTGGGTGATCGAGTTGACCCAGCGCGTCCCTCAGTACCTGCACGGCGACGCCGAGTTGCGCACGGGCGATCCGCCGGACTACTACTTCCGGGGTGGTTGTGCACTGCTCGTCGATGCGCAGACCGGCAAGGTCCGCTACAGCATCAGGAAGCGTCTCGACGATGCGCGCAGGGCACGGCAGCGGCGCTACTTCGTCGACGGGGGGAGCCGCAGCCTCGCAGCAACGTACTTCGGCGGGGTCGCGTCGGAAGACCGGGAGCCGTTCGCGATGCTGCATCGCTATTGAGGGGGGGCCATGACTGCTGCACGGGTGCGGATGTATCGACCGGGCCTCGGCGACTGCTTTCTGCTCTCCTTCCCGGGTCGGGAGCGCGAGTCGCACGTCCTCATCGACTTCGGCGTGTTGCTCGGCACCGCGGGCGCAAAGCAGCGCCTGCAAGGCATCGCGGAGCAGATCGTCGCAGCGACGGGTGGCCGGCTCGACGTACTGGTCGCAACGCACGAGCACTGGGATCACCTCTCCGGATTCGTTCAGGCCGGGGAGGGGTTGGGCCCCGACCGGCTGGAGGTCGGAGAGGTCTGGCTCGCGTGGACCGAGAAACCCGACGACCCGCTCGCGATCGAGTTGGACAAGCGACGGACGCAGGCGCTGACGCGGGTGGTGACGGCAACCCAACGGCTCGCGGCTGCGTCCGACCTGGGGGCGAAGCGCACTGCGGCGCGACTGGCCGGGCTGCTCGAGTTCTGGGGCGGTCTCTCGGCAGCGGGACGTCGTACCACCCGGGAGGCACTCGAATGGGTCAGGAATCGTACCGCCCCGCAGCCGCCGCGATACCTCGAGCCGGGCATGGCCGTGTTCAACGTCCCGGGCACGGACGACGTCCGGGTCTACGTGCTCGGGCCGCCCCGTGATCCGAAGCTGCTCAGGAAGAGTGATCCCTCGAAGCGGGCGAGCGAGGTCTACGAGCTCGGCGGCGACGCCGACGCCGACTTCGGCTTCTCCGCCGCGGTCGATGCGCTCGCCGACGCGAGCGAGGCCGCGGGCCAGCCCTTCGAGAAGTGGTTCCGGGTCAGCGAGCAGGACGCCAGAAATCGCCGGTTCTTCCGCGAGCGGTACGGGTTCGAAGGTGAGGACTGGCGCCGCGTCGAGCACGATTGGCTGGGGCTTGCCGGGCGCCTGGCGCTGCAGCTCGACTCCGACACGAACAACACGAGTCTCGTGCTCGCCTTCGAACTCGGGCGCTCGGGCCGCGTGCTGCTCTTTCCGGGTGACGCGCAGGTCGGCAACTGGCTCTCCTGGCACGAGCATCCCGGGTGGGAGATCGAGGACGGCGGACGCAAGCGTACGGTGACCGCCGCGGATCTCCTATCCCGCACGGTTCTCTACAAAGTCGGACACCACGGCAGCCATAATGCGACCCTGCGGGAAAAGGGGCTCGAGCTCATGAGCAGCGACGAGCTCGTGGCGATGCTGCCGGTCGACCGCAGCACGGCGCGGAAGATGGCGTGGGCGATGCCGTTCCCGTCCCTCTTCGAGCGCCTGGCGGACCGGAGCAGGGGCCGCATTCTGGACCTCGAGCAGGGCGTCGGCGCCGAGCGACCCCAGACCATGAGCGAGCGCGAGTGGGCAAGGTTTCTTTCGCGCGCGACGGTCACGGACGACTGGATCGAACTGCGCTTCGAGATGTGACGGTGCAACCGGCCCGAACCCTCGCAGCAGGACACGCTTGCGCCTAACATTCAGAGTACGAAGGTGGCCCCCAACAGAACGGTCGTCACCGGCCGGCTGAAGCAGTACGAGCCGGCGGCCGACGGCTATGGCGGCGACGTCGAGATCGAGGTGGCACGCAACGAATCGCCCGACCCGGCGGCGGATTTCATCAAGCCGAAGCCGGGCACGACGCTGCGCGCATTCTACGCGCAGCTCGATCCCCCGCCCGCGTCGCTGCCGATCGGACGGCGCGTGCGCGTCGAGCTCACGTTCCTCGGCGGCCCGGGCGGCGGACGCGCGGTGGTGCAGAGCTTGCAGGTCGAGTAGCGGCTCGCCGGGCGTCGCCGCCGAGGCGCGGAGAACGCGACGCCGCGCACGAGGCGTCGTGCCGAGCGTGCGCCGTGCCGGCGGGACGCGACGAGCGGAATCGGGGTTCCCTCGTTTTTGCTGCCAATTTTCCCGGTAGGAACCGCGTGTTTTGCGGCCGCGGCGGCGATGTGACTCCGGCAAGCGATTGATCCAGCACGCGCTCCTGTTGGTTGCTGGAGGGTGCTTTTCGCCGATGTCTTCGGGTCCATCAGGCGCGGGCAGCGGCCGTCTTCTGGGGCGCCGTCGGCAGCAGCCGATCGGCGTACACCTCGACCGGGAAGCGGAACACGCCTCTGAGGTTGATCCCCTCCGTCCGGGTCGGCGCGATGCGGCCGATCAGCTCGGGCGGAACAGCGGTGGTGCGGCGCGCGTTCAGCCGGTCGAACGCGGCCTGCATCTGGGCGCTGTTCCAGGCCATGACGAGGTTGGCCAGCAGCCCGAGCGCGTCGCCGACCGCGGCGAGTTCGTCGTGCCGCTTGGCCTGGAAGCTCGCGACGCGTCCGGTGTAGATCGCACGCTTGAGCGCGTTGACCGATTCGGCGCGGTTGAGGACTCGCAGCAGCTCACGCCGGAACACGTCGTTGAGGAAGTAGTCGCACAGGAACACGGTTCGCAGCAGCTGGCCGATCTGCACGAGTGCCTCGTAGAGCGGGTCGCCGCGGGCGGCCGATCCGTAGTGCGACAGCGCCTCGACCGCACTCGCGTACCCGGCGTGCGCGCCGGCTCGACGATGCGCGCACCTGCAAACGGGCGTCGTGACGCGAGCCGCCGCGCGTAGCGGCGCAGGATCGCCTCCGGCACCTCCCCGAGATGCCGATCGACACCCAGGCGGTACAGCAGCTCGATGCGCGCGAGCAGTGCGTCGATCTGCCGCGTCGAGTGCTTGGCCGGTGCTGCCCACAACCACGTCTGCGTCGTCGTGCCATCCTCACGCGGGCGGGTCAGCGTCGCCGCCCAGTCGGCCAGCACGAGCGGCTCAACCTCGCGGCGAATGCGAGCCGCAAGCCGATGCTCGTGGCGCTTGATCGCCAGCAGAACCAAGCGTCGCAGATCGCGTTCGCGGGGCGGGATCAGCCGGCGTTCGTACAGCCATGCATACGTGAATGCCAGCAGCCGAGCTCGGTCCGCCGTGCGCGCGAGCTCGTCGCGCAGCACGCGCACGAGCGCACGCCGCTGCGCGTCACTCGCGTCGCGAAACCCGAGCAGCTCGCACGCGAGCTCCTGATGCTCGTAAAGCGTCGACAGCCGTCGGTACATGACGCGCAGCGACGCGAGCTCGGGCGCCGTGACCTCGAACTGCGCACCGAGATGCCGCCACAGCGCCGGCGGCAAGGCGCCCACGGCCGCGAGCGGCTGTCCACACATGCGCAGGAACCCGAGCTGCAGGGCGAGGCCCAGCTGGAGTGCCGGTGTGCGCCGCTGCTCGATCGCGCGCCGCTCCGCACCCGTGAACGTGAAGAACGCCTCGAGCTCGAAGGCCGATAGCGCTCGCGGCAGACGCCGACGACCCAGAAATGCCGCTCGCCACTGCTGCATGTCGCGCCCTCCCGCCGAGGACACGATAGTCCCCCTGCAGAGCGCGATCAGCACCCTGCTGATCGGACTACGAAAACAGAAGTCGACCCCTTGAAAAGCCGAGGAATCCTACCGGGAAAAATGACAACAAGAACGCGGGGACCCCAACTCGCCCCAACCGTTGGAGCCCTGCCTGTGTGTCAGATCAGGGCGACCTGCCGTTGGTATGCGGAGCAGGGCGGCGATGCTTGCATGCGTTGCACGCAGGTGGTGACGATGATTCCAAAGAAAGACGACGCATTGAACAAGGCGGCATTGCCGGATTCCGCACCAGACGCTGCCGGATAGAGTTACGGTCGCTGTAGCCGACCGCCCCACCCGCCAAGTGGAATGAGCGGCCTGTCGGCAAGGTGCGTAGGAGCGGCGACGAGCCCGCTAACACCCCCGGGGGTCCGAGTACGTTGGCTGAAGAGTGTTATCTGATCGCACTGGCCGCTTCCAACCGGCATATCCTCTGCGTGCGGCGCGCTCATGCAATCTGAGGGCAGGAGATTGCCATGCCAGCCTGACCTGACGATCCACCATCCGCGTCCCCGGAACTGTTCCAGTGACTGTCGACGCCAGCCACCTCGCCCGACCTCGTGCTCCCAGCCGCTCCCCGCAGCATTCACCACGCCAAACGGTCCGCGGTGTCGCCATGCGACGCGAGCGGGCGAAGCCAGCGTCTGACCCGAATTCTGGTCTCCTCACTTGCTCGACCCGCAAGACCGTCTGCGACGCGGCCTGCCGCTGCAATTCTGTGCGCACGCATTGCGCCGTCGTTGCGGCACGCCCGGCGCACCGGGCCACGGGGACATCGCGCCAGCGCGACTTCTAGACGAGCCGGTTGCGGCGTAGCATTGGCCGTGTCTTGTGACGGTTCGCCCTGAACAGCCCCGACGGCCTCCGCCCAGGTGCCGACAGTGGTAATCAGAATTGAGACCCCTTCAGCGCTCGCGCCTCAGGCGCGAAAGGATCGCCCGTGAAGGCTCGCGTCCCAGTTATCGTCAAAGATCCGGAAGTTTCACAGTACAAGGAGGTCGCCCCGACTGAAATGATTGAGATCGAGGAAGACATCTTCCTCGATGGGCCGGTCTCGCCGCGCGTTGCGGTGCTCGACTTTGAGCCCGGCAGCGGCAACCTCGCCCCGGCCGCGCGGTTCGTGCCTGCGCTGCGCGCCGAGGATCCCGGCAGTTACGAGATCCCCAATTCGATCTCGGTCGGCGATCGCCAGGTTGACCGCGTGGCCGCAGCGGTATCGGTGTTCGGCGCTGTTCACAAGACAATGAAAATGTTTGAGGAACCGGACACGCTCGGCCGCAAGGTCACGTGGGCGTTCAACGCACCACAGTTGCTGGTCGTGCCTCGCGCTGGCGACCTCGCCAATGCCTATTACGAACGCGAGTCGCACAGTCTGCAGTTCTTCTTTTTCGATGCGCCGAGCGCCGGCGTCCGGATCCACACCGCCCACTCGCAGGACATCGTTGCGCACGAGACCGCGCACGCGCTTCTGGACGGCATTGCGCCCGACCTCTACGGCGCAGTGACGCCGCAGTCGCTCGCCGTCCACGAAGCGGTAGCGGACCTGACCGCACTACTGGTCTCACTGCGTTGCCGTGACCTGACGCGGCGCGTGTTGCAGGTGACGGGCGGTGACATCAGGCGGTCTTCCGTATTCAGTGGCCTGGCCGAGCAGTTTGCCGGGGCACTTCACGAGAACCGTCCATATCTGCGCGACCTCGACAACGACCGGACGCTCGCCGACATTTCGCACAGCGAGCCGCACGCACTCTCCGAAGTACTCTCCGGTGCCTTCTACCGCGTGCTCATCCGCACCTACGATGAGCTTCGTTCCCGCTACGCATCGAAGACCGAAGCCGACCCGGAACTGATCGCAGCGCCGGAGGAGCATTACGTCGAACAGCGGGTGCAGCGGCGCTGCGATCAG
>Ga0209391_10000277_pt1 | contig 22860 bp, 23 predicted proteins | sample PPLLak3March2015_FD_187246 | JGI IMG/M metagenome (GOLD analysis project Ga0209391, IMG submission 187246) | Freshwater sediment microbial communities from Prairie Pothole Lake near Jamestown, North Dakota, USA - PPLs Lake P7 Core (1) Depth... | ecosystem: Environmental > Aquatic > Freshwater >...
GCCCGCATGAGGCACACGCTCCTCGTCGCGGGCATCGACGAGGCGGGACGGGGGCCGCTGGCGGGGCCCGTCGTCGCGGCGGCGGTGATCCTCGACGCGCGGCGCCCGGTGCCCGGGCTTGCCGACTCGAAAACGCTTTCGCCGCAGCGTCGCGATGCGCTGGCCGCCCTGATACGCGAGCGCGCGCTGGCCTGGTCGACTGCGAGCGCTGCGGTCGCCGAGATCGACGCGCTCAACATCCTTCAGGCCACGATGTTGGCTATGCGCCGCGCGGTCGAAGCGCTGGCGATCGCACCGCAGGAAGCGCTCGTCGACGGCAATCGCTGCCCGCAGCTCGCCTGCCGCGCACGCGCGATCGTCAAGGGCGACCGCGACGTCGCCGCGATCAGCGCCGCGTCGATCCTCGCGAAGACGACCCGCGACGCCATGCTCGTCGAACTCGACCGTGCCTGGCCGCAGTACGGATTCGCGCAGCACAAGGGCTATGGCACGCCCGCGCACCTGGCGGCGTTGCAGCGGCACGGGCCGTGCCCGGCGCACAGGCGCAGTTTCGCTCCGGTGGCGCAGGGGGGGTGGGACTTCTGAACCGCGGTTACAGGATGCGGTGAAACCACAGCACCGACAGCCCCGCCGCCAGCAATGCCAGCGCCGCGCCCAGCCCCGCGAACATGGCCGAGACCTCGGTTTCCTTGCGCTCGAACACGAGACGCGTGTTGAGGTTCTGGTAGATCTTCTTCAGGTCCACGGCGGTACCCGCGTAGAAGTACTCGCCCTGCGTGATGCCGGCGATCTTCTTCAGCGTGTCCTCGTCGAGGCGCACGCGCATCGACCAGCCCTCGAAGCCGATCACCTCGCCCTGCGGCGTCCCCACGCCGACGGTGAAGACGCGCACGCCGCGATCGGCGGCCATCTTCGCCGCATCGAGCGGATCGGGGCCGGTGGTGCGCTGGCCGTCGGTGAGCAGGATGATGACCGCCGAGGCGTAGGAGCCCGGCGGCACCGGCTGGTGCGGGGGCTTGTCGGCCTTCTTCGCCGCGTCGATCGGCAGCGCGCGCTGGTCGCGCCCGGAGGTGAGCTGGCTGATGTCGATGCCGGCGTCGGGGAAGATCGCGGCGAGCGAGACGATGATGCCGCTGCCGATGGCGGTCGCGCGCTGCAGCTGGAAGCGGTCGATCGCGGCGACGAGTTCCTCGCGGTTCTGCGTCGGCGGCTGCACGAGCGCCGCGGTGCCGGCGAACGACACGATGCCGATGCGAGTGGTCATCGGCTGCTCGGCGATGAACGCCTTCGCCGCGTTCTGCGAGGCAACGAGGCGGTTCGGCTCGACGTCGGTGGCGCGCATGCTGCCGGAGACGTCCATGGCGAGGATCACGACGTCCTGCTGCGAGGGCAGCGTGATCACCGCCGTGGGCCGCGCGACGGCGACGAACAGCGCAGTCAGGGCGCCGAGGAACAGGAGTGGCGGCACGTGGCGGCGCCAGCCGGCGGCGCGTCCCATCGCCTCGCGCACCAGCGGCAGGTTCGCGTAGCGCACCGCAACTCGCTTGCGCCGCCGCAGCAGCCACACGTACAGCGCCGCGATCACCGGCACCAGCAGCAGCAGCGGGAGCGCTTCAGGCCACAGGAACTTCACGGTTTTCCTCGAGGTGCGACGGCAGGCCGCCGCCGGCGGCAAGCTGCGCGCGGCGCCTGCGCAGGTCGGCGAAGCGGAAGATGGCCTCCGCGAGGTCGTCGTCGGTGGCAAGCTCGAGCGCGTCGGCCTGCGCGTGCGCGAACGCGTTCCGGACCTCCTGCTCGCGCCTCGCGGCGGCCGCGGCGAAGCGGCGCCGGAAGAGCGCGTCGTGCGTGTCCACGAGCAGCTGCTCGCCGCTCTCGGCGTCCTGGATCACGATCAGGCCCAGGTCCGGCAGCTCGGACTCCAGCGGATCGTACAGCCGCACCGCGACGACCTCGTGGCGGCGGTTGAGCCGCGCCAGCGCGGCGTCCCAGCCGGGCCGGCTCACGAAGTCGGAGACGACGAAAACCAGCGAGCGGCGCTTCATCATCGCCCCGGCCGCGGTGATGAACTCGCCCAGGTCCGTCGACCCCGAGCTGTCGCGCGTCTCGCGCTCCTGCATGCGGTGCAGCAGCTGCAGCACGTGCAGGCGGCCGGCGCGCGCCGGGATCACCGTGTCGAGCGCGTCGCCGTAGAACATCGCGCCGACGCGGTTCCCGCGGCGCGTGAACAGCCTCGCGAGCACGGCGACGAACTCGGCGGCGATCTCGCGCTTGGCCGCGGCCGCCGAGCCGAAGTCCAGCGAGGGCGAGAGGTCGAGCAGGAACCAGGCGGTGAGGTCGCGCTCCTCGTTGAACGTGCGCACGAACGGCTGCTGCATGCGCGCGGTCACGTTCCAGTCGATGTGGCGCACGTCGTCGTGGTACTGGTATTCGCGCAGGTCGGCGAGGTCCAAGCCCGTGCCGCGGAACAGCGTGCGGTAGTCGCCGTGCAGCAGCCCGTCGAGCCGCCGCATCACCGTCCACTCGAGGCGGCGCAGGACCGCTTCAGCCCGTTGCGGCGACGCGGACATGGGACTCGAGGGGCTTCTCCGGCGCCGGCACCTTCCGCATGATGCGGCGCAGGAGCTCGTCGGGCGTCAGCGCTTCGGCCAGCGCCTCGTAGGAGAGCACGAGGCGGTGGCGGAACACGTCGGGCACGAGATCGGTGACGTCCTCGGGCAGCACGTAGTCGCGGCCGCGCAGGAACGCGAGCGCGCGCGCGCCCTCGATCAGGTGGATCGGCGCGCGCGGGCTCGCGCCGAACTGCACGAAGCGCGCGAGCTCGGGCAGGCCGTGCTTGCCAGGGAAGCGCGTCACCGCGGCGAGCCGCACGGCGTACTGGATGCACGAGGGGTCGACGTAGACCGAGCGGCACGCCTGCTGCAGCTCCGCCAGTTCGGCGGTCGACGCGACCGAGGCGACCTGGCCGGCCGTGCCGGTCACGCGGTCGACGATGACGAACTCCTCCTCCTCGGTCGGATAGCCGACGAGGACCTTCATCATGAAGCGGTCGACCTGCGCCTCCGGCAGCGGGTAGGTGCCCTCGCTCTCGATCGGATTCTGCGTGGCCATGACGAGGAACGGCCTTGGCACGTGGTGCGTCTCGCCGGCGATCGTCACCTGGTACTCCTGCATCACCTCGAGCAATGCGCTCTGCACCTTGGCCGGCGCGCGGTTGATTTCGTCGGCCAGCAGCAGGTTGGCGAACACCGGCCCGAGCGAGGTGGAGAAGTCCCCGGTCTTCTGGTTGAAGATGCGCGTGCCGGTCAGGTCCGCCGGCACGAGGTCGGGCGTGAACTGGATGCGCTTGAACGTGCCGCGGATCGTGCGCGCGAGCGTCTTCACCGTCAGCGTCTTGGCGAGCCCCGGCACGCCCTCGACCAGCAGGTGGCCCTGCGCGAGCATGGCGACCAGCACGCGCTCGAGGAAGTGGTCCTGTCCCACGACGATCTTCTTGACCTCGTAGAGGATGCGCTCGGGCAGCTGGGCATCGGGATGGGCACGCGGCGATTCGATCATCGGTCTGATTTCCTAGAACGGCGGAAGGCCGGCGGCGGCCGCGGCGTTCTCGATCGGCACGGCGAAACCGATGCCGATGAACACGCGCTGCTGCGTCGGGTTGAGGATGCCCGTGACGATGCCGACGACCTCGCCATCCATCGTCACCAGCGGGCCCCCGGAGTTGCCGGGGTTCGCCGCGGCGTCGAACTGGATCAGATTGGTCAGCACGCGCTTGCCTTCCGGCGAGCGGTACTCGCGGCGCAACCCGGAGATCACGCCCTCCGAGACCGAAGGGCCGATGCCGAACGGAAAGCCCACTGCGACCACACGGTCACCCGGCACGAGGTCCGCGGTCGAGCGCATCGTCGCAGCCTGCAGGTCGTCGGGCAGCGTCTTCGCCTGGAGCACGGCGAGGTCGTGCTCGGGCTGTGCGCCGATCACCGTCGCCTCCGACTCGGTGCCGTCGGCGAAGATCACGCCGACCTTCTTCGCGCCCAGCACGACGTGGAGGTTGGTGAGGATGATGCCCTTGTCGACGATCACCACGCCGGTCCCCACGCCCGTCTCGACCTCCTTCTCGTTCTCCCCCTTGGCGAGGTCGCGCACGCGCACGACCGACTTGCCGACCTTCTCGTAGGCCTGCGCGGCCTGCGACGGCAGCACGTTGTTCTGCAGCGTGTGCAGGACCGCGGCGTCGACGTCCTGCTGCGTGAGGGCGCGCAGGCCGGGGCGCATCGCGTCATTCGCCTTCACGACCGCGAGCGCCAGCAGGACGCCCAGCGCGAGGAGCAGCGGACGTTCGTGGCGCGCGGCGAAAGCGGCAAGGCGCGAGCGCGGCTTGGGGACCGGCGCTGAGGCCGGCACGGCGGCGGCTGCGGGCTGCGCTGGCTTCGACGCGCGAGCCGCAGGCACGGCGTCGCGGCCACGATGTCCCGAGCGACTGTAGAGGGGGGCGCTGCGCATCGGCGAAGTCGTGGTGTCGGACTGGAATCGCGCCGGACGGTGGCAGCACGGGAGCGCGAAGTTGGCTGAAGCCTACGCGAACCGCCGGGGTCAGGCAATGCGGCGCGTCGCAAGGGTCTGACCCTCGCGGAAAGTAGGGTCTGACCCTCAAGGCGGGCCGATGTCGGCGTAGTACTCGTGCGCGGCGGTGTTCACCCGCGAGACGCGCAGCTCGACGGGCGCGTCGTGGTGGGCGAGCGCGACGCGGCGGATGGTCAGCAGCGGCGCGCCGCGCGCCACGCCGAGCAGGCTCGCGGCCTCGGCGTCGGCGGGGGTCGCGCGCAGCCGCTCGCGCGTGCGCACGACGTAGACGCCGAACGCGTCCTGGTAGAGGTTGTAGATCGTCGACGGGCGGCCGGCGAACTGCATCTGCGTCAGGCCCGGGAACCGCGACGCCGGCAGCGTCAGGTCGTCGACGATGACCGGTTGCCCGGCCAGCGACAGCAGGTTGCGCACGCGGAACACCGCATCGCCGGTCGCAATGCGCAGTGCCTCCGCTTCCGCGCGCTCGGCGCGGCCGCGGGCGAACGCGAGCAGACGCACGTCGGGGTACTGCTTCGGGCGCTCGAGCGGCGCGACGTGGAAGAAGTGGAACAGCATGCGGTCGCGATCGTGCGTGGCGACGAACGTGCCGCGGCCCTGCTGGCGGATGAGGAGGTTCGCGGCGACGAGCTCGTCGATCGCCTTGCGCAGCGTGCCGATCGACACGCCGTAGCGCTCGGCGAGCCGCCGCTCGGCGGGGATCGCATCGCCGGGCTTCCACTCGCCGGCGGCGAGCGTCTCGCGCATGCGCCGCTCGAGCTCCTTGTACAGGGGCGTGGCGAACGCTTGGCCGGAGAGGGAGGTGGTCTCGCTGATGGCCAGGCCCCGTGCGCTCGCCCGCGGGGCGGGGCGGCGTACGGTGCAGTGTAGCCGTCTCCCCGGATTCATGCAAATCATCTATATCATCTAGTTGACTCGCGGCCGTTGTCGGCGCTACGATGCGCCATGAGTCGCGCCGGGGCCCCGTGCGCGGCGCCTTGCCAGTCGAGGAGCGATACGATGATCCACTGCGTGCTGCACGACCCGCGCGACAGCGTCGCGGTGATCGTCGTCGAAGGCGTGGCCGCCGGCATGACGCTGACCGGCCTGATCCTCGACGAGGACCGCACCATCACGCTCGAGTGCCGCCAGGACATCCCCATCGGCCACAAGGTGGCGCTGAAGGACATGGCGGTCGGCGACACCGTGCTCAAGTACGGCGTGGACATCGGGAAGGTGGTGAAGCCCATTGCCCGGGGCCAGCACGCCCACGTGCACAACATCAAGACCAAGCGCTGGTAGGAGCGTGGCCATGCTGACGACATTTGAGGGCTACCGCCGCGACAACGGGCGCGTGGGCGTGCGCAACCACGTGATCGTGCTGCCGGTCGACGACCTGTCGAACGCGGCCGCGGAGGCCGTCGCGCACAACATCAAGGGCGCGATGGCAATCCCGCACCCGTACGGACGCCTGCAGTTCGGCGCCGACCTCGACCTGCACTTCCGCACGCTGATCGGTACGGGCGCCAACCCGAACGTCGCCGCGGTCGTCGTGATCGGCATCGAGGATCAATGGACGCAAAAGGTCGTCGACGGCATCGCCGCCACGGGCAAGCCGGTCGCCGGCTTCGGCATCGAGCTGCACGGCGACCACGACACGATCATGCGCGCGTCGAAGGCGGCGCGCGAGTTCGTGCAGTGGGCGAGCGAGAAGCAGCGCGAGACGTGCAAGCTCGCGGAGCTGTGGGTGTCGACGAAGTGCGGCGAGTCCGACACCACCTCCGGCTGCGGCGCCAACCCCACTGTCGGCAACGCGTTCGACAAGCTCTACGGCGCCGGCTGCACGCTGGTGTTCGGCGAGACCTCGGAGATCACCGGCGGAGAGGCGCTGCTCGAGTCGCGCTGCCGCACGCCCGAGGTGTGGCAGCGGTTCATGTTCATGTTCGACCGCTACCAGGGCATGATCAACCGCCACAAGACCTCGGACCTCTCCGACTCGCAGCCGACCAAGGGCAACATCGCCGGGGGCCTGACGACGATCGAGGAGAAGGCGCTCGGCAACATCCAGAAGATCGGCCGCCGCTGCGTGATCGACGGCGTGATCGACAAGGCCGAAGTGCCGACCGGGCCGGGGCTGTGGTTCATGGACAGCTCGTCGGCCGCGGCCGAGATGGTCACGCTGTGCGCGGCGTCGGGCTACGTCGTCCACTTCTTCCCGACCGGGCAGGGCAACGTCATCGGCAACCCGATCCTGCCGGTGATCAAGATCTGCGCCAATCCGCGCACCGTGCGCACGATGAGCGAGCACATCGACGTCGACACCTCGGGCCTGCTGCAGCGCGAGATCACCATGGACCAGGCGGGCGACAGGCTGCTCGACATGATGTTCCGCACCGCGAATGGCCGGCTCACCGCGGCGGAAGCGCTCGGACACCGCGAGTTCGTGTTGACGCGCCTCTACGAGAGCGCATAGCAGCTCGATGCACAAGGCATTCGCAGGGGAGGTGGACGCCGCAGCGTCGGCGCGGCGCCTCTCCTGCATCGAGCTGTCGATCACGCGAGCGCCGGCGCGCCGCTATAATCGGCCGCATCATGCCGCCTGACGCCGCCCCGCCGGACGCTTTCGCGCTGCCCGACCTCGCCGCGATCGTCGCGGCGCGCGCGCGCATCGCCCCGCACGTCCACCGCACGCCGGTGATGACGTCGCGGTCGCTGGACGCCGCCGCAGGCGCGCGGCTGTACTTCAAGTGCGAGAACTTCCAGAAGGTGGGCGCATTCAAGGCGCGCGGCGCGACCAACGCGGTGTTCTCGCTCTCCGACCACGAGGCGCGGCGTGGCGTGGTGACGCACTCGTCGGGCAATCACGGTGCGGCGCTCGCCTACGCGGCGGCGCGGCGGGGCATCCGCGCCCACGTCGTGATGCCGGACAATGCCCCGCAGGTGAAGCAGGCGAACGTGCGCGGCTTCGGCGCCACGATCCGCTTCTGCGCGCCCACGCCGCAGGCGCGGGCAGCCGCGTGCGACGAAGTGCAGCGCGAAACCGGCGCGACGCTGGTTCACCCGTTCGACGACGTGCGGGTGATCGCCGGGCAGGGCACGGCTGCGCTGGAGCTCCTCGAGGAAGTGCCGGACCTCGACGTCGTGATCGCGCCCGTGGGCGGAGGGGGGCTGCTGTCGGGCACCGCGATCGCCTCGCGGGGAACGCGGGCCGGCCTGCGCGTCCTCGGCGCGGAGCCGGCCAACGCCGACGACGCGAAGCGCAGCCTGGCGAGCGGGCGCGTCGAGCCCGTGAGTTCCGCCGTGACGATCGCCGACGGCCTGCGCACACCGCTGTCGGAGCGCACGCTCGCCGCATTCCGCACCCACGTCGAGGCGATCGGGCTCGCGAGCGAGGACGGCATCGTCGCCGCGATGCGCCTCACCTGGGAGAAGTTGAAGATCGTGATCGAGCCGTCCTCCGCCGTGCCGCTCGCGGCGATCCTCGAGCGCACGCTCGACGTGGCCGGTGCGCGCGTAGGCGTGATCCTCTCGGGCGGCAACGTCGATCTCGACCGCCTGCCGTGGCAGGCGTAGGCATGGACGATGAAGACACCGGACATCCACTGCCCCGCGTGCCGCTGGAAGCCCGGTCCGGGCGCGCGCTGGTCGTGCCTGCCGCGCTGTGGCACGGCGTGGAACACGTTCGCCACGGGCGGCGTGTGCCCCGGCTGCGGGGTGCGCTGGCAGCGCACGCAGTGCCTCGCATGCGGGGCGATTTCGCCGCACCGCGACTGGTACCACGATCCCGACGACGATTCCGCGCCGGCAACGACGCGAGAGCGCGAGCTGGTCGAGCGCTGACACCCTTCACGCCACCTGATTTGCGATGAAGCGCAGCAGAAGCCTCCACGGCGAAGACGGCGCCCTCACCCCGGCCCTCTCCCCCGGTATCGGGGGCGAGGGTTGGGGTGAGGGGGGCAGCAAAGTGGCGCTGCTGAAATTCATCATCAGTCAGGTTACGCAATGACGCATCTGCCGACGACACCGTACCCGCGCTTCCACCTCGCCTTCCCGGTCACCGACCTCGACGAGGCGCGCCGTTTCTACGGGGGCTTCCTCGGCTGCGGCGAGGGTCGCAGCTCGCCCGACTGGGTCGACTTCGACTTCCTCGGGCACCAGATCGTCGCGCACAAGGTCGTGCAAGCGCAGATGACCGACGCGACGAGCCTCGTCGACGGGAAGAACGTGCCCGTGCGCCACTTCGGCGTGGTGGTCGACCCGGTGACGTGGCGTTCGCTCGCCGAGCGCTTCAAGGCGGCGGGTGTCCGGTTCGTCATCGAGCCCTACGTCCGCTTCGCCGGCGAGCCGGGCGAGCAGGCGACGATGTTCTTCCTCGACCCGTTTGGCAATGCGCTGGAGTTCAAGGCGTTTGCCGACATGAACCGCCTGTTCGAGAAGTAGCCATGGCGCGCATCCTGATCTGCGAGTTCATGGACGAGTCCGCCGTGGCCACGCTCGCCCGCCACCACGACACGCTCTACGACCCCGGGCTCGTCGACCGCCGCGGCGAGCTCAAGGCGAAGCTGGTCGACGCCGACGCGCTGATCGTGCGCAACCGTACACAGGTCGATGCCGAGCTGCTCGGCGCCGCGCCGCGGCTGACCGTCGTGGGCCGCCTCGGCGTGGGGCTCGACAACATCGACGTCGCGCTGTGCGTCTCGCGCGCCATCACCGTCATTCCCGCCACCGGCGCGAACGCGCTCGCCGTGGCCGAGTACGTCATCGGCACGGCGATGCTGCTGCTGCGCGGCGCCTACGCGTCGACTGCGGAGGTCGCTGCCGGCGGCTGGCCGCGCGCAGCGCTCTCCAACGGCCGCGAGCTCGCCGGCAAGACGCTCGGGCTGATCGGCTTCGGCGGCATCGGCCGGCTGACCGGCCGGCTGGGCCGGGCGCTCGGAATGCGCGCGATGGGCTTCGACGCACAAGTGCCGACGACGGATGCGAGCTGGGCCGACGAGGGCGTGGAGCCGCGCACGCTGGACGCCGTGCTCGCCGCCGCCGACGTGCTCACGCTGCACGTGCCGCTCGCGCCGGCGACACGCGGCCTGATCGACGCGTCGCGGATCGCCGCGATGAAGCGCGGCGCGATCCTCGTCAACACCGCGCGCGGCGGCGTGGTCGACGAGGCGGCGGTGGCGGCGGCTCTGGCCAGCGGCCACCTGGGCGGCGCGGCGCTCGACGTGTTCGCGAAGGAGCCGCTGCCGGCCGGCTCGCCGCTGGCCGGCTGCCCGAACCTGATCCTCACGCCGCACATCGCGGGCGTCACGGCCGAGTCCAACGAGCGCGTCTCCGCGCTGATAGCCCAGCGCGTCGTCGAGACGCTGGCGTCGCGGCGCTGAACGGAGCACCCGATGCCGCGTCTGGCGCCCGCCGAACTGGAAGCTCTCGCCGAGCGCGCGCTGCGCAAGGCGGGCGCAAACGCCGCGATGGCGCTGGCAACCGCGCGCGCGCTGGTCGCCGCCGACGCTCGCGGCCTCGCCTCGCACGGCGTGGCGCGCGTGCCGCAGTACGCGACGCACTTGCGCAACGGCCGTGCAGACGGCGCGGCGGTACCCGCCATCGTGGCGTCGAAGGGGGCGACGGCGCTGATCGACGCACGCTGCGGTCTCGCGTTCCCAGCCTGCGCGCTCGCCGTCGACACCGCGCTGGCGAAGGCGCGCGAGCATGGCGTCGCGTTCGCCGGCGTGACCAACAGCCACCACTTCGGCGTGGCGGAGCTGCACCTGGCGCCGGTCGCCGCCGCCGGCATGGTCGGCATCGCGCTCGGCAACTCGCCGGCCGCGATGCCAGCGGCCGGCGGGCGCACGCCGCTCTTCGGCACCAATCCGATCGCCGCGGTCTTTCCGCGCCGCGATGCTGCGCCGCTCGCGATCGACCTCTCGCTCTCCGAGGTTGCGCGCGGCAAGTTGATGGTCGCAGCGAAGGAGGGTCGGCCGATTCCGCTCGGCTGGGCGCTCGACCGCGAGGGCAAGCCGACGACCGACCCCAAGGCCGGCCTCGAAGGCTCGATGCTGCCGGTGGGCGGGACGAAGGGCGCGATGCTGGCGCTCGTCGTCGAGCTGCTCGTCACCGCCATGACCGGCGCGGCATTCGGCTTCGAAGCCAGCTCGTTCTTCGTCGACGAGGGCAACCGGCCGCGCATCGGCCAGGCGTTCCTCGTGCTCGATCCCGCCGCGCTGGCCGGGCGCGACGTCTACCTGGAACGCGTCGAGACGCTGGTCGCGGCGATGCTCGCCGACGAAGGCGTGCGCCTGCCGGGCGCGCGCCGCACGACGCTCGCCGCGCGGGCCGCGCTCGAGGGCATCGAGCTACCGCAGGCGCTCATCGACCAGCTCGCGAAGCTCGCAGACTGACGTCGCCGCGCGCCGAAGTCTCGTGGTCTACCGCTGCACGGCGAACTCGGCGGCGCAGCCACGGTCGACCCAGATGCTGTCGTTCTGGTAGCCCCAGCTCTGTCCGTAGACGCAGGCTGCCTGCGAGCGCTGATTGACGAGCTGCGCGACGCGCAGCCGGCCCGTCGGGCAGACCGTGTACTGGTAGTCGCGGCTTTCGCAGAAGAACAGCCCCTGCGCTGGCGGCTGCGCGGGCTGGGGTGCCACGACGACGGGCGCCTGGTTGCCGTACGCCTGGAAGTCCGCTTCGCAGCCCCCGGTGACCCAGATGCCGTCCGGCCTCCAACCCCAGGTGCGCCCCTCGATGCACGGCGCCTGGGAGCGCTGGCCGACGAGCTGCACGCGCGTGGCGCCGAAGGGCAGCGGGCAGAGCTGCTGCTGGTAGTCGCGACTCGCGCAGTTGACGAGGACGCCCCCGCGGTCGGGCTGCATCGTCGCGATCGGCGGACTCACGCGAACGTCGAAGACTCCCTCGCAGCCGCGATCGACCCACACGCCGCGCCGGTCCCAGCCCCACGACACGCCCTGCACGCACGCGCTGCGCGAGCGCTGCTCGATCAGGACGACGCCGTCGACGCCGCCACCGAGCGGGCAGAACTGGTAGCTGTAGTCGCGGCTTTCACACTGGACGCGCGCCTGCGCTTCCGCCGCCTGCGGCATGGCCAGCATCGCCGACATGGCGAACACGATCGCTGTGATCTTCCTGGCTGCCGACATGCCCATCGCTCCCTTTGTCATCGCCACGATGGGTGCCGCCGCCTACCGCGACCTCACGCGGAACAGCGCTTCGCAGCCGTTGTCGACCCAGATGCCATCGTGGCGCCAGCCCCAGGTGCGCCCCTGGATACAGGGCGCCTGCGAGCGTTGCTCGACGAGCTGCACGCTGCGCACCGGCCCGGTCGGGCAGAAGTTGTAGCGGTACTCGTGGCTTTCGCAGATGGTGACGCCCGGACCCGGCGCCGGCGGCTGGGGGCGGAACTCGGTGCGGATGCGGAAGTCGGCCTCGCAGCCCTCGCTCACCCAGATGCCGTTGCCGCGCCAGCCCCAATTGCGTCCCAGCACGCAGGACGCGCGCGAAATCTGCCGCACGATGCTGGCGCTCAGGATGCGTGCGTCGGTGGCGCAGAAGTTGTGCTGGAAGTCGCGGCTTGCGCAGTTCATGATGTCGCCGCCCGGTTGGATGGGCGGGACAGGCGAGGGCCGGAAGTCGCCGACCTCGAACACGCCGGCGCAGCCGCGCGTCACCCACACGCCGCGGCGGTCCCAGCCCCAGCTCGCACCCTCGACGCAGGCGGCACCCGACGTCTGACGGACGAGCCTGGCGGAGGTGATTCCCATGCTGGTCGAGCAGAACTGGTACTGGTGGTTGCGGCTTTCGCACTGCAGCCGGACCTGCGCGTGCGCCGGCGCGGTCGCGGCGACGAAGGCGGCGCAGGCAAGGCTTGCCAGCAACGGCGGAATCCTGGTCGACATGGGCACGCTAGCGTAAGGTCGTGACGAATGGTAGCGGAATGCGCAGGATGCCAGCGTCGGGCGCTAACGCACGTCGGCCGTGGCGATCGCCTCGCGCAGCGGGTTGAACACGCCGGGCGCCGCGGCGATCACCTCGCTGGTGCGCATGAAGTCGACCCCACCGGCGAAGTCGCCGACGCGCCCGCCCGCCTCGGTGACGAGCAACGCGCCCGCGGCGACGTCCCGGGCGTTGAGGCTGAGCACGAAGAAGCCGTCGAGCCGGCCGCAGGCGACGTAGGCCATGTCGAGCGCGCACGCGCCGGCGCGGCGCAACGTGCAGCGCGAGGCGAGCGCGCCGAACAGCGGCAGGTACCGCGGCAGCCGGGGACTCTTGCGCGTGGGCAGCACGGTGCCGACCAGCGCCTCGCCCATCCGCGTGCAGGCGGACGTGCGCACCGGCACGCCGTTGAGCTGCGTGCCCTTGCCGCGCATCGCTGTGAACAGCTCGTCGCGGACGGGGTCGAGCACGACGGCGTGCGTGAGCACGTTGTCCTGCGACAGCGCGACCGACACGGCGTAGTAGGGGAACCCGTGCACGAAGTTCATCGTGCCGTCGAGCGGGTCGATGATCCACTTGCACGGCGCGCTCGCCTTCGCGCCGTCCTCGCCGGCTTCCTCGCTGAGGACGGCGTGGTCGGGGAAAGCGGCCGCGATCGTCGCGACGATCGCCTGCTCGGCCTCGCGGTCGGTGGCCGTCACGATGTCGCCGTGCTCCTTGGAGAACGTCGGCAGGCGCTTCAAGTCGCGCGACGCGTCGTTGACCACCGCGGCGGCCCGCCGCGCAGCGCGCACGGCCACGGCAAGCACGGCATCGCTGGTCGTCGTCACTTCCCTCCCTCGGAGCGTCAACCGCCCGCTCGAGCGGCGGGCACGGTGTGGATTCTAACCCTCGCCGCCGCCCGTGCCGGCAGCTGCGCTTGCCGGTTCTCGCGGGGCTGCGTATCGCCGGATGAAACCGCGATCGATGCGGTCCTTCCAGCGCCATGCCCAACGCCCTTGCGTGGAAAAGCGGCCCCAGGACACGATCGCCTCGCGCGGGCCTGTTGCGATCAGCGAGAGGCCACGTGCTTGCGCCTTGTAGGCCACGAGTGGCGACCGTTGGAAGTGCGCGAGCAGGTTCGCAGCGAGCGGGGGGCCCTGGCGCACGGCGTAGAGGCCGGACTTGGGGAGGGCGAGCCCGGCGATCGTCGCGCAGTCGCCGGCCGCGAACACGAACGCATGCGACAACGAGCGCAGGTGCGCGTCGACGTGCACGAAACCGCGGTCATCGACCGCAAGTCCCGCCGCAGCGAACCACGGCGCGGCGGACGCGGTTGTCGCCAGCACGATGGCGTCGGCGGCCACGCGGCGCCGGCCTTCGACGACCACCGCACCCGGTTCGATCGCGACTGCGGGGCTTGCGAGGTGCAGGACGACGCTGCGCTCGACGAGCAGCCGGCCGAGCCGCCTGCCCACGCCCTCCGCGTGCTGCGGCGTCAGCCGCGGCTGGTCGGTGACGAGCGCGAAGCGCGGTGCAGCCTCGCCGAGCTCTTCGCGCAGGCGATGCTGCATCGCGAGCAAAATCTCCACGCCGCCGGCCCCGCCGCCGACGATGGCGATCGTCGTGAGCCGGCCCTCGCGCGCGGCGGCGCGCATCCGATCCCACGCGTCGAGGAACGCCGGCACGGGCTTGACCGCGATCGCGTGCTCGCTCGCGCCCGGCATCCGCATGGACGGGATCGAGCCGACGTCCAGCGACAGCGCGTCGAATGGCAACAGCGTGCCGGAGGCGAGCGTCGCCACGCGCAGGCGGAGATCGAGCGCGGCGATGCGGTCGTGCACGAGCCTGGCGTTCGCCGCCAGCGCCAATGGCGCGAGCGGGATCTGTGTCTCCTCCGGCCGGTAATGGCCGGCGACCAGGCCCGGCAGCATGCCCGAGTAGGCCGCTGCGGCCTCGGGCGTGACCAGCGTGACGGCAAGGTCGCGTGGCCGTTCCTCGGCGATGCGCCGCAGCACTTCGACGTGGGTGTGCCCGCCGCCGGCGAGCAGCAGGCGCTGCCGGGCGGTCACGCGAAGCGCGTGCCGCGCATCACCCGGGCACCCTCCGCAGGGCGGGCGTTGACCGCGAGCGTTTCCGGAGCGTGCGTGGCAGGTTGCGACATGGGAACGCCGCATTCTACCGACCGGGCCGGCGGACGAGCCGGCGCGATGTCGCATTGCGGCCGCCTGCTCGTCCGGAGTAAGCTCGCCCCCTGCGCCGCGAAGCGCCGTCACCCGAACGGCCGCCGGCCACCCGGAGGAGGTCCCGTGCCAGTCACGCTTTCCCTGACCGTCAACGGCAAGACGGTCGCCGCGACGGTCGACCCGCGCACGCTGCTGGTCGAGTTTCTGCGCAACGAACTGGCGCTCACCGGCACGCACGTGGGCTGCGACACCGGCCAGTGCGGTGCCTGCACCGTGCTCGTCGACGGCCGCGCCGTGAAGTCCTGCACGATCCTCGCCGCGCAGGCGGATGGTGCCAAGATCACGACGATCGAAGGCGTCGCGCCCGGCGGCGAGCTGCACCCGATGCAGGAAGCGTTCCGCGACTGTCATGCGCTGCAGTGCGGCTTCTGCACCCCCGGCATGGTGATGGCGGCGCTCGACCTCGTCGCGACGCAGCCGAACCCGGACGAGAAGGCCGTGCGCGAAGGGCTCGACGGCAACCTGTGCCGTTGCACCGGCTACCAGAACATCGTCAAGGCCGTGCAGCAGGGCGCGCTGTCCATGCGCAAGGGAGGCTGACGATGGGCGCGAACGACACCAACGTCATCGGCCGGGCAATCCGCCGCAAGGAGGACTTCCGCTTCCTGACCGGGATGGGGCAGTACACCGACGACGTCAATCCCGCGCTGCACACGCACGCGTACTTTCTGCGCTCGCCGCACGCGCACGCGCGCATCCGCTCGATCGATGTTTCCCGCGCGAAGGCCGCCCCGGGCGTGCTCGCGGTGTTCACCGGCGCCGACCTCGAGGGAGTCAACGGGCTCCCCTGCGGCTGGCTGATCACGGGCACCGATGGCAAGCCGATGAACGAGCCGCCGCACCCGGTGCTCGCGAAGGGCAAGGTGCGCCACGTCGGCGACACCGTCGCGCTGGTGATCGCGGAGACGCCGAACCAGGCGAAGGACGCGGCCGAGCTCGTCGACATCGACTACGAAGTGCTGCCGTCGGTGGTCAACTGCGTCGACGCGCTGAAGCCCGGCGCGCCGCAGATCCACGACGAGGCGCCGGGCAACAAGTGCTACACGTGGGCGCTGGGCGACAAGGCGGCGACGGACGCGGCGTTCGCCAAGGCGGCGCACGTGACGAAGCTCGACATCGTCAACAACCGCCTGATCCCCAACGCGATCGAGCCGCGCGCCGCGGTCGCTTCCTACGACCGCGCGGCCGACTCGTACACGCTCTACGTCGCCAACCAGAACCCGCACGTCGAGCGCCTGCTGATGACGGCGTTCGTGCTGGGCCTGCCCGAGCACAAGGTGCGCGTGATCGCGCCCGACGTCGGCGGCGGCTTCGGCTCGAAGATCTACCTGTACGCCGAGGAAACGGCGATGGTGTGGGCGGCGAAGCGCGTCGGCCGGCCGATCAAGTGGGCGGCGGAGCGCAGTGAGTCGTTCGTGTCCGACGCGCACGGCCGCGACCACGTCACGCACGCCGAGCTGGCGCTGGACAAGGACGGCCGCTTCCTCGCCATGCGCGTGCAGACGACGGCGAACATGGGGGCGTACCTGTCGACGTTCTCCACGTGCATCCCCACGATCCTCTACGCGACGCTGCTCGCCGGGCAGTACACCACGCCCGCGATCTTCTGCGAGGTGACGGCATCGTTCACCAACACCGTGCCGGTCGACGCCTACCGCGGCGCCGGGCGCCCCGAGGCGACCTACGTGGTCGAGCGCCTGGTGTACCAGGCGGCCGTGGACATGAGGCTGCCGCAGGACGAGATCCGCCGGCGCAACTTCATCCGCAGCTTCCCCTACCAGACGCCGGTCGCGCTCACCTACGACACCGGCGGCTACGACGCCTGTCTCGACGAGGCGATACGCATGGCCGACGTCAAGGGCTTCGCGGCGCGCAAGGCCGAGGCGGCGAAGCGTGGCAGGCTGCGCGGGCTGGGCTATTCGTCGTATATCGAGGCCTGCGGGCTCGCGCCCTCCAACATCGCGGGGGCGCTCGGCGCGCGCGCGGGTCTGTTCGAGGCCGGCGAGGTGCGCGTGCATCCGACCGGCAGCGTCACGGTGTTCACCGGCTCGCACAGCCATGGCCAGGGCCACGAGACCACGTTCGCGCAGGTCGTCGCGTCGCGGCTGGGCATGTCCGTGGACAACGTCGACGTCGTTCACGGCGACACCGGCCGCGTGCCGTTCGGCATGGGCACTTACGGCTCGCGTTCGCTCGCGGTGGGCGGCACCGCCATCGTCAAGGCGCTGGACAAGATCGTCGCCAAGGGGAAGAAGATCGCGGCACACCTGCTCGAGGCCGCGGAGACGGACATCGAGTTCGCCGACGGCAAGTTCACCGTCGCGGGCACCGACCGCAGCAAGACGTTCGGCGAGGTCGCGCTCACCGCCTACGTGCCGCACAACTACCCGTTGGACAAGCTCGAGCCGGGGCTGAACGAGACGGCGTTCTACGACCCGACGAACTTCACCTACCCCGCCGGAACGCACGTCTGCGAGGTCGAGGTCGATCCTGATACGGGGATCGTCGAGGTCGTGGCTTTCTCGGCCTGCGACGACTTCGGCAACATCGTCAACCCGATGATCGTCGAGGGACAGGTGCACGGCGGCGTGGCGCAGGGTCTGGGGCAGGCGCTGCTCGAGGCCTGCGTCTACGATAGCGAGAGCGGGCAGCTCCTCTCCGGCAGCTACATGGACTACGCGATGCCGCGCGCCGACGACCTGCCGACGTTCAAGGTCGGCACGAAGGTGACCCCGTGCACGCACAACCCGCTGGGCGCCAAGGGCTGCGGGGAGGCGGGCGCGATCGGCGCGCCGGCGGCGATGATGAACGCGGTTCACGACGCACTTGCCGCCGTCGGCGTGAAGTACCTAGACATGCCGGCATCGCCGCATCGCGTGTGGCGCGCCATCCAGGCAGCGCGCGCCTGATCCCCCAAGGAACCCGACCATGTATGCATTCGAACTCGTACGGGCCAAGAGCGTGGCGGACGCCGCGGCGCTGCTCGCGAAGACCGGTGGCCGCCCGCTCGCCGGCGGGCAAAGCCTCGTCGGAGCGATGAAGCTGCGCCTCGCGCAGCCGGGGACGCTCGTCGACCTGTCGGCGATCGCCGAGTTGCGTGGCATCCGGAAGGAAGGTGCGGCACTGGTGGTCGGCGCGATGTCGCGGCACGCGGAAGTGGCTGCGTCGGCCGACGTCAAGGCGGCGATTCCCGCGCTCGCAGTACTCGCCGAGGGCATCGGCGATCGCCAGGTGCGCAACATGGGCACGCTCGGCGGTGCGATCGCGCACTCGGACCCGGCGGCCGACTGGCCGGCCGGCGTGCTGGGTCTCGGCGCGACGGTGATCACGAACAGGGGCAAGCACGCCGCCGACGGCTTCTTCAAGGGCCTCTACGAGACCGCGCTCGGTGCGGACGAGATCGTCACCGCGGTGAGCTTCCCGGTGCCGCGCAAGGCCGCGTACCTCAAGTTCAAGAATCCGGCGTCGCGCTTCGCGCTGGTCGGCGTGTTCGTCGCGCAGCTGGGCGACGGCACGGTGCGCGTGGCGGTGACCGGCGCGGCAGCCACGCCGTTCCGCTGCGCGCCGCTCGAGCAGGCGCTCGCCAAGTCGTTCACCGCCGACGCGGCGAAGGCGGTGAAGGTCGGCGCGAGCGGCCTCTCCGGCGATCTGCACGCCTCGCCCGAGTACCGCGCTCACCTCATCCCCGTGCTGGCGGCGCGGGCCGTCGCCGCGCTGAGCTAAGATCTTCGTCGCTCCCGCGAAGGCGGGAGCCCAGTGTCTTTTCCAGCCTGAAGACACTGGGTCCCCGCATGCGCGGGGACGACGACTTCAACTGAACCGCGTGCCATCCTCCCTTCCGGTCTCCGTCGACGCCACCGCTGACCTGCTTGCGTCGCAGGACTACGTCGCCGACCGGCGACTCGCCACGGCGGTCTTCCTCGCGCTGAAACTCGGCCGCCCGCTGTTTCTCGAAGGCGAGGCGGGCGTGGGCAAGACCGAAGTGGCCAAGGTGCTCGCGCAGGCGCTGGGACGCAAGCTGCTGCGCCTGCAGTGCTACGAGGGGCTCGACGTCGCCTCGGCGGTCTACGAGTGGAACTACCCGCGGCAGATGATCGAGATCCGGCTCGCCGAAGCAGCCGGCGGCGTGGAGCGCGGCGATCTCGCGCACGACATCTTCACCACGCGCTTCCTGCTGCGCCGGCCGCTGCTCGAGGCGCTGTCGCCGCACGACGGCGCGCCGCCGGTGCTGCTGATCGACGAGCTCGACCGCACCGACGAGCCGTTCGAGGCCTACCTGCTCGAAGTGCTGTCCGACTTCCAGGTGACCATCCCCGAGCTCGGCACGATCCGGGCGGCGCACCCCCCGATCGTCGTCGTGACGTCGAACCGCACGCGCGAAATCCACGACGCGATCAAGCGCCGCTGCCTCTATCACTGGGTCGACTACCCGGACGCGCGCACCGAACTCGCGATCCTGCAGCGCAAGCGCCCGCAGGCCGCGGCGTCGCTTGCGCGCGAGGTCGTCGCGTTCACCCAGCGGCTCCGCGCGATGGACCTGTTCAAGGCGCCGGGCGTGGCCGAGACGCTCGACTGGGCCGAGGCGCTGGTGGCGCTCGACCGCGTCGCGCTCGATCCCCAGACCGTTGCCGACACCATCGGTGTACTGCTCAAGTACCAGGACGACGTCGGGGCGATCACGCCCGACGTCGCCGCGCGCCTCGTCGCCGAGGTGCAAGCCGAGGGCGTGCGCGTGTAGGCCGGCGTGGGCGGGCGCCGGTCGCCCCGCGGTGGATTTCCGGGCGACGATGGCGTAATCTCGTCCGGTCGCATCTCCACGACTTATGGAGTTGTCCCGCCGCCATGCGCTCGCTCCCGACCGTCGCGCTGCTCGCCGCCGTGCTCGCGCTGGCCGTGCCGGAGGCGGGTGCGCAGGGCTTCAGCTTCTCGACGCCGGACGACAGCGCGAAGCGCGAGCGCGAGGCGAGCGCTGCGCGCATCGGAGACGCGTTGTCCACGCCCTGCCGCGCGGACCTGCGCCAGAAGAAGATCATGGTGGTGATCGGCGAGACGCAGGCAAACGGCTACGTGTCCGCCGTGCAGGACAACTACGGCCCGCACGCGCGGGCGATCAACGACCGGCTGCGCGCTCTCGGACTGACCACGTACACGCCCGAAGAGATCCGCCGCCAGGTCGCGCAGGCGGAGATCGACGCGCACTTTCGCAACGACCCCGACGCTGCGCTGTCGGCGAGCAGGCGGCTCGGCGCGAATTACGTGCTGCGCGGGCTCATCTCGTCGCAGGCCATGCCCAACCCCATGATGCGGGTCAATCAGGTCACGGTCACCATGGGCTTCACGCTCACATCGAGCAACGGTCGCCTCGTTTCCACCGCCGACGCGCAGTCGGCCTCGTATGCCGGAAGCGACGTCGCACGGATGGCGGCCACGCTCGTCGAGGAGCAGGCCGATGAAGTGGTCGCGAAACTTTACGCCGAGTACTGCCGCAATGCGGGCTTCGGAGAGCCGCCGCGGCCCGCGCGCAAGTAGCCGTGCGAGCCGGCCCGTAGCTGCGAACAACGCACAGGAGAACAACGCCATGCGTCACTGCGTCAACATCCGGTCGATCCCGCTGCTGGTGGGGTTGACCGCGATCGCCGGATCCGCCGCGGTGCTTGCGCAGCCGCAGTTCGGCAATCCCTCGCCCACGGCGGGCACGGAGACCTCGCAGAAGGCCAACCAGGCGGCCGACCAGGCAGCCTATCGCCCGGTCGAGTACGTCAACGCTCGCAAGAAGGGGCCTGCGCTGGTCGTCATCCCCGGTGAGATCAAGAGCAACAACGCCACGTTCATTGCGCAGTTCAAGCCGAACAACATCGCCGACTTCGGCGAGATCGAGCTCTCCAGCGCGAACTTCCAGGTGCTCGAGCGCAGCAACCTCGGGCCGCTGATGCGCGAGTTCGAGCTGGCCTACAACCTCGGCGACCCCGACCAGGCGCGCAAGCTGCTGCGGATAGGCAAGCTCAAGACGACGAAGTACGTCGTCAAGTTCGACATCCTCAAGGCCGAGCAGATCGCAGCGGCGCAGCAGGGTTTCGATGGCCGCGCGCTCGGCAACATCGCCGGGGCGCTCGGCGCATTCAGCGGTTCCTGGGGCGGTGCGCGCGCGGGGGCGGTCGGAAGCGCCGCGCTCGGCTCGGTGCAGACCGGCGAGGCGACCACCGTATGGCTCATCGGCATGCGCTACAAGATCATCGACGCCGAGACCACGGACCAGGTCGCGCAGGGCTACACCGAGGAGAAGATGGAGATCGGCGCGACCAAGCAGGCGGCGCTGGGCGTGCACCAGTCGCAGCAGGGCGGCGTGGGGCTGGACACGATGGTGCAGCGGCTGGTGCAGAAGTCGGTGTGGGAGATCGACAGCAAGTACAAGTGACCGAGCGCGCAGCGCGCGGTCATCCCCGCGAACGAGGGGATCCAGCGTCTTTGCGTCGTTCCCGTCCCCGTCTTCGCGGGGGCAGGTTCCGGCGGGATCCAGTGTCGTTTCGTCATCCCCGCGAAGGCGGGGATCCAGCGTCTCTCCCTCCGTGTAGGTAGATTGCCGGATGCCAGCCATCGAAAAGCTCGGGAAGTACGAGATCCGCCGCGAGATCGGCCGGGGCGCCATGGGCGTGGTCTACGAAGGCTACGACCCGATGATCAAGCGCGCGGTAGCGATCAAGACGATCCGCGCCGACCAGCTCGCGAAGGAGGAGGCCGGCGATATCCTCGCGCGCTTCCGCCGCGAGGCGCAGGCCGCGGGGCGACTCACGCACCCGAACATCGTCGCCATCTACGACTTCGACGAGGACGCCGGCACGTCGTTCATCGCGATGGAGTACGTCGAGGGCCGCGACCTGCGCGACTACTTCGCCGCCAACGAGCGCTTCGCGGCGAAGGACGCGTTCCGCATCATGGGCGAGATCCTCGCGGCGCTCGAGTACTCGCACGCGCGAGGCGTCGTCCATCGCGACATCAAGCCGGCCAACGTGTTCCTGCAGAAGGACGGCACGGTCAAGGTCGCCGACTTCGGGATCGCGCACATCGAGTCGTCGAGCCTCACGCAGGCCGGCACCGTGATGGGCACGCCGGGCTACATGTCGCCCGAGCAGGTGCTGGGGCTGCCGGTCGACGGGCGCTCGGACCTCTTCTCCGCGGGCGTGATCCTCTACCAGTTCCTCACCGGCGAGCGGCCGTTCTCCGGCTCCGCCACGACGACGGCGCAGAAAGTGCTCAAGGAAGACCCGCTGCCGCCGTCGACGCTGAACGTGCAGTTGCCCGACGCGATCGATGCGGTTGTCCGCAAGGCACTCGCGAAGAAGCCGGAGGAGCGCTTCCAGACCGCGGCGGAATTCGCGGCGGCCTTGCGCGCGGCCGCCGGCCATCGCGCGACGAGCGCGCCGTTGCCGGCGGCGAGCATCGCCATGGATGCAGCCACCGAGGTGCACGCGCCGTCGGCGGCGCCGGACACGGTCGTGCGAGCGGCAAGCGCGCCGGTGCCTGCACCTGCACCTGCAGCGCAGCAGGCACCGGCGTATGCGAAGCCGAAGTCGCAAGCCACGGCGATCGCCGTGGTCGGTGCCGTGCTCGTCGTGGCCGTCGCCGTCGGCATGTGGACCTGGCTCCAGCGACCCTCCACGCCGGTGAGCGTGGCGGCGTCCAGCGCGCCGCCGTCGGCCGCGCCTCCCGCCGCCGCCGTGTCGGCGGCAGCTGTCCCGGTTGCCCCGACGACAGCGCCTGCGCCTGTCGTGGCCGCACCCGTCGAGCCTGCTCCCGCGGCCAACTCGGCGCCCGCATCGAAGCCGGCGCCGGGCACGATGGTGATCACGGCCGTGGGCGTCGCCGATCCGGCGAATCCCCGCTACCAGGGCGACGCTGCGCTGCTGCAGCAAGACCTGCGGGCGGATGCCAATGGCCAGCTGGTGCAGAAGGCGCTGGGCCTGATGGTCGAGCCGGCGAGCCTCGCGAAGAACTACGACGTGCTGAACGACCGGCTCGTGGTGAAGGGTGCCGGCTTCGTCGGCAACGTGGTCCGCGAAGGCGCGCCGAGCACGGGCAGGAGCGGGCTCGTCACGCTGACCACCGAGGCGGTGGTCGACGTCAAGGCCGTGCAGAA